>Ga0209382_10003373_pt1 | contig 22194 bp, 31 predicted proteins | sample SoiMetdeltSBSDD5_FD_187599 | JGI IMG/M metagenome (GOLD analysis project Ga0209382, IMG submission 187599) | Bulk soil microbial communities from a Populus tree surrounding site in Tennessee, USA - Soil MetaG P. deltoides SBSDD5 (SPAdes) (version 2) | ecosystem: Environmental > Terrestrial >...
ATACGCAGTCGGCATTACGACGTGGTCTACAACCTCCATGGCGGAACAACAGCAACGTTTTTGACTCGAGCAACTGGCGCACGCCACCGTGTCGGCTACCACCCCGGCCGGCACGGTGGCGCTGGCCAGCGGTCCCGTGCTCGGCGACTGGGAGACAGCCGCCGCGTGCGAGGCCGAGGTGCTGGCCAAGGCTCTGCGCGCGTTCGCCGAGCGGGATCAGCAGCCGCCGGGCCCGCTGTGCTGCCGCGCCACGCCGCTGGCCGGCGCGCGGACTTAGTGCCTGCTATCCAGGGGGATGATGGCCAGCGTGGACGACTACACGGATCTTGTCGGGTGGCTACGGGAACAACTCGACATCGACGAACGCCTGGCCCGCGGCTGCGTCGAGGAAGTCGGGTCCACGAAGGCCGGCGAGATGTACCCGGACGGCTCCGGCCCGTGTGAGCAGGACGACTACCCGTCGTACCCGTATGGCTCTGGCGCCCGGGAATTGGCATTCCAGAGCGTGTTTGATCCTGCTCGGGTGTTGCGTGAGGTCCGCGCCAAGCAGCGGCTGCTGCGTGAGATCGCGGCCGTCGTAGATGTCCACGACCGCGGGTTGCCCGAAGACGAGCGAGAGGCTCCCGTGCTGCTGAAGCTACTGGCCATGCCGTACGCGGACCGTCCGGGGTTCCGGGAGGAGTGGAAGGGCGCCGGCAGGTAGCACCCGGGTACGACAGAAGATCTTGAGGGACATTCTTAGGGACATTGGGACACGACAGAAACCGCCCCCACCCGGCGGCAGGCCGGGGTGGGGGCGGGTTCTCCTCGGATCGTGTGGGGTGACCCGGAGGAACTTCTGGCGGCTAAGGCGCCGGTGGCTTGAGGTGCCGGGCCGCGTACGCGGTGATGGTCTGCAGAACGGACTTGCCCACGGTCAGGCCGACGCCGATCCAGTAGGGCTTGGACCAGGTCAGCTCCGGCGCGCTGAGCGCGAGCGTGAGCGCGGCGACGGCTGACAGCAGGACGTCGACGAGCAGCCCCTGGACGAGGGTGCGCCAGGCCCGGTTGCGGGCGTCGACTGTGGCGCTGGGCGGGTAGGTGGCCATGCCGGCCTCCCTCAGATCGGGTGCGAAAACAGGAAGCGTTCGAACATCCGTTCTATGCTCGGGCGGTGGAGCACGTCTGGGTCACCTGGCGCGGGCAGCGGATCATCGTGCCGGACATGCTCTGCCCGAATGGCCACCTGGCGCTGGGCGACTCGTGGGCGCTGTGCGCGGACTGCGGGTTCGCCTGCCGGCACTTCCGGTGCCGGGAGTGCGACGTGTCGGTCCGCGACCCGGACCACGCCTGCCACCGCTAGGTCGGGTGGCGGCGCGCCCACACGAGCAGCCACAGCCGGTGCAGCACGACAGCGTCGACCAGGCCGAACCCGACCACGAACAGCCACAGCGGCACTTGCACGCCGAGGCCGGCGGCCAGCAGCGCGCCGGCTTCGCCGGTCATCACGACGGAGAACGCCATCATGTGCCGGCCCATTGGGCTCCGCAGCCAGGTCCAACGCCACCCGTACAGCAGCACGAAGGCGAGGCCGCCAGCGAAGGCGATCGCAAGCTCGACGAGGATGGCAACCGTCATGGCGCCCGCCGGAACGCCTGAGCGACCAGCTCGGCGAACTCGTCCGGTGGCAGGTTGGCCAGCTGGTCGGCCAGCCCTTCCACGACCGGGGTGAGCCGCCGCGCAGCCCGCAGCCGGGCCTCAGCCTCGGCGCGCGCCCGCTCCGCCTCGCGGCCGTTGCGGCGCCACCACCGCCAGCGCCACTTCACGTCGGCTCATTCGCCGGGGCCCGGCCGAGCAGGATGCCCAGCTGGCCGTCGCGGACGTCGGCCCGCTCCCGCTCTGCCTCCCACGCCTTGCGCCAGTCGTCGGCGCGGCGCTGCTCGGCCGCGACGGCGTCCCTGTGGAGCCGGTAGAACACCATGGCAACGACGCCCAGGGCTCCGCCCTGGGCCAGCCAGGGCGCGACCGACTGCCACATGCGCGGGTTCAGTCGGCGTCGGCGGCGGCGCGCGCCGCCTCGTCGAGTTCGCGGTCGACGACCTTGCCGAACTCTTCGAGCGTGGGGACGGCGACCACGGCGGCCAGGTCGTGGGCGAGCGCGGTGCGGTCCTCGGGCGTCATGGTGACGGTGGTGTTCCCGTCGTCGACGGCCGCGGCGAGGACCTGGTCCAGCCGCTGCGCCAGACCCAGCTTGTTGGCCAGGTAGTCGGTCCGGTCCATGATCGTGACCAGGGCGCCGCCAACGGTCACGCCGTTGGACAGCTTGTCGGTGAGCTGCACGTCGTCCTCCAGTTCGGCGCGTACGAGGCTGAGGAACTCGGCCCACGGGAACCGCGGGCCCGGGTCGGTGTGGGTGCCGTCGTCCTCCGGGAACGCGTAGGTGATGTCGACGTGGCCGCAGAAGCCCTTGCCGCCGGCGCGGACCTGCGCCGGGGTGAGGCGCACGACCGGGATGCCGTAGCGGCGGGCGTCGCGGGCGGCCTGGACGGCGGCCCGGCGGATGATCGCGGCGGAGTTGGCGTCGTCCCATTCGGCGTCGGACTGGCCGGCCTTGCCGCACAGCTCGTACTGGATGCCGATGCGGTTGCCGTTGGCCCGGGCGGCGTGCGCCCGGTCGGTGGTGCGTACGCACTGCACGATCGAGTTGGGGTCGACGAAGTAGTGGGTGCTAGTCCCGTCCTCGCGTCTGGCGTCGTAGCCGGCGCCGTCCTCGGCGGCGTCGAAGTGCTCGTGCCCCTCGGTGGTGTGGATCACGATGACGCGGGGCTGGCCTTCGTCGCGGCCGCGGGACCACGAGGCCGGCTCACGCCAGGCCAGGTCGGGGTACTCGGGACTCTGCGCCATGGTCACCTCCGGCGGCGCCGTTTGGGGGTCGCCTGGGACAGTTCGGCCAGGGCCCGTGATGTCGACAGGCTGTACTGGTCCAACTCCAAGGTCGCGGTCGCGTCCCCGGCCCGGAACTCCTTCGACGCGATCTTGAAAACGGATAGGCCGTCGCGGCCGGTGGCGGTCAGGGCGGCGGACCGGGGGCTGACGCCGCGCAGCCGGATCAGCTCGCCGGCGCGGATCTGCCACGGCTGGACCATCCGGCCGTCGATCAGGTCGACGATCGGCCGTGCGACGGTCAGGCGGCCGCCGGACGGCGGGGTCGCGTGCTCGGCGAGGTACTCGTCGCCGGCGCGGTTGGCGTTGGACGAGGATCCGACCTCGTCGCCCAGGTCGAGGTCGGCGACCCGCTCCAGGCCGGCGTCGTCGAGCTCGGGGACGGAGGCGGTCCGCTTGACGGTCTTGCGCTGGCCGTTGCTGGAGACGTAGCGCACGCGGACGGCGTTGTAGAGGCCTTCGCCGGAGCCGGGCAGGTCGACGCCGTCGTAGATGTCGGCCTCGTACCGTACGGTGCTCGGCCAGGCCTTCCATTCGAACCGGTACAGGCCGGCGGCGTTGGGTTCGTAGGCTCCCCACCGGTAGCCGGGCTCGAACTGCATCATGTCGTCGAGGACGCGGGCCGGGGTGACGGCGTCGGGGTAGACCAGTTGGTCGATGTCGTGGCTGGTGGTCTCGACGACGGCGTTGGTGCCGTCGTACTGGTCGAGGAGCCGGCCGAGCAGGTCGTTGACGATCAGGTCGGCGGTGACCGTGTCGCTGGAGTAGCCGGAGTGGAAGGTGCCGTCGGCGTCGTAGAGCCGGGTGCGGAGCACGAAGTTGAACCAGTCGGCCCAGATCGTCTCGTCGGTGACCGCCAGGTTGCTGGTGATGCGGACGAACCGTAGGAGGACTGCGTCTTCGCCGGTGGGCAGGGTGCCGCCGAGGGCGGAGGTCAGGGTGCCGCCGGTGGTGTTCAGGTCGGCGGCAACCCGCTCGGCGCTGGCGGCGGGCAGGGCCGCGGTCGACAGACGCACGCGCAGGTTGCTGCTGGCGGTGCCGCCGTCCCAGCTGACCGAGATCCGGGCCAGGGTCATGCCGGCCTCGTAGGCGCCGATGTGGGCGATGAGGCCCGCTTCGCCGTTGCTGAAGACGGACCCGTTGGACAGCCGCATCGTGATGACCGGGGTCTCTTCGCCGGTGGTGCTGATGTTGACGTGCCGGGTGCTGCTGGCGCCGACCCGCCACGGCTCGGCGCGGGTGTCCACGTAGTACAGCGGCACGGACTTGTCGTGGGCGTGTGCGGCGCCGCCGAGCGCGGCGAGGTCCCATACCTGCCCGGAGCCGTCTGCGCCGGCGCCGGGGTCTTCGAGCCGGCCGGCGAAGAGCGTCTCGCCGGTGCGGATGTCGTAGATGGTGGTGTTGGCGTAGTAGGCGACCTCGTCGGGCTGGAAGATCAGCGGCCGGTCGAAGGCGAACTGCGCGCTGGCGTAGCCGCCTACCGCCAGCTCCCGAAAGCTCAGGTCGCGCAGGTCCCGTGTGACGTGCCGGTCGGACCTAGTGGTCTTGATCCGCACCGCAAGCGGCACCGGCAGTGTCATGTCGACGCCGGGCGCACGTACAAGTAGCGGGGCCAGTAGCTGGCCGTGACGGAGATGGTGGAGGTGATGTCGTCGTTGACGGTGGAGAGGTCGCCGCCGGCGTTGAGCAGCGCGTAGATGCGGTTGGTCTGGCCGGGGCTGAGCATGGGCAGGCCGCCGGTGCGCGCGACGAGCTCTTGCGGGTAGATCTCGCCCGAGCCCCCGATCGGGTACACCAGGTCCGCGGGGCCGTCGACAACCATGCTGGTGGGGCCGCTGGAGGTTGGCCAGGACACCATGCAGAACCGGTCGTCGGCGGGCATGAACGCCAGGACGTCGAAGTCCAGGTTGCCCGAGCCCGAGGTGCGTTCGGCGCGCACCGTGAAGATCGTGCCCCGCGCGGCCGCTTCCACGTTGGACAGGCCGTCGTAGATGGGGTCCGGGCCGAACGGGATCTGCACCAGGCCGAGGTCGACCCAGCGCCGGTTGGTGGTGGAGGCGGGCCAGGCGACGGCGGTGTTCGTGGCGGTCTGAGTGCCCGAGGTCTGCCGCAGCTGCACGTTGATGACGTCGCCGGCGACCGTCTTGGCGCCGCGTAGGAACACCCGGTACACGCCGCGCGCGTCCGTCGAGGCACTGGACGGGTGTACCGAGCTCGTCAACCGGTCCTGCATGGTGGCGGTGCCGAACGTGCACCGCATCGAGTTCTGGCCGGCGCCGGACCAGACGGCGTTGTTGGCCTGGATGGTGGTATTCGTGCCGCCGGTCATGGCCTCGGCCTGCAGCACCACCGGGGCGCTCGACGGCGTCCCGTGGCGGCGGACCGCGAACGCCGTCGGGCCCTTGTCCTCGACGCCCGAGTAGGTGATGGTCAGGACGGCCGGGGTCTCGACGTCGCCCTTGACGGAGGTGACGTCGACGTACCACGTGGCGGCCGGGTCGTTGGTGACCGTGGCCGGTGATCCGGTGACCTTGGTGCCGTACGCGAACGGCTCGGCCCACAGCGTCACCTCGAGCTCGCGCAGCCCGCCGCTGGCGAGGACCTCGCGGACGGCGGAGGCGTCGGAGCGGAAGGTGCGGAAGTGGACCGGGTTTGTGGCTCCGGTGGGCGCAAACTTGAGGATGTTGTACGGGCGGTCCAGCTCGCGGAACAGGGTCTGCAGCTGCGTCGCGGAGGTGTCCTCGGACGCGGTTTGCAGGTTCAGCCGCAGGGTCAGCTGCCGGTTGTCGTACGCGGAGGCGGCGATGTGGGCGCCGTCGACGAGCAGGTTGGACACCACGGCCCGGCGCAGCGACGGCGGCGGGAACTCGGTGCCGCGGTCGAGCAGCGTCCACGTGGACCCGTCGTTGAGGTTCAGGCGGGTGGTCGGCGACGCGGCGATGGAGTCCACGAACGCGACGGTGTGGCCCACGCTCAGCCTCCCCGCGTGTACATGTCTGCGGTGCGCCCGGTCAGCTGGCCGACGGCCCGGCCGTCCATCGTGACGGTCACGCCGACCAGCGCCGCGCGCATCGCGGCGGCCAGGATCTTCACGTCCAGCCCGCCGGCCGGGGCGGCGGGGTAGACGGGTCCGGGCGTGCCCCGGTTGATCGCGGCGAGACCGGCCCGGCCGCCGATGCGCTTCATACCGGCGACCGTCAGGACGCCTTCGCGCGGTGTGAGCAGCGCGGGTACGACGTCCCGGTTCACCGGCGGGCCCGGCACCTCGCCGCCGTGCGAAAAGCCGTGGAAGCCGCCGAAGCCCTTCGACGTGGCGACGTTGATGTAGACGGTCTTGGAGTGGATCGCGTCCAGCTCGTTTCTGAGCTGCTGCGCGCGGCGGATCGCCGTGGCCGCGTCCACCGTGGCCTTGGTGTTCTTCGCCGGGGGGATCAGCCCCAGCGAGCGGGCCAGCGCGTCGGCCGCGGACTTCGACAGGCCCATCCCCCGCGCCGCGGCGACGAACTGGTTGTAGCCGCGCTGCATGATCGCGTTGACCTCGCCCTGGGTGCCCTTGAGCGCCAGCGTCTTGTCGCGGGCGTTGAGCGTCGACGACGCGAGGGTGTTCAGCGCGGCGGCGTTGGCGCGGCCCTTGGCCGTGTTCAGGTCGAGCTGGGCACCGTGGTTCTTGGCGGTCTTGCCGTTCTCCTTCAGCGCGGCGGTGGCGCCGTCGATGGCGTCTTCCATGCCGATCATGCCGCCGAGGTAGGACTGGTTTGCGCCGGCGGCGTCGCGCATCTGCTCCGACAGCGTCTTGTACGCGTCGACGGCCTGGCGGGCGGCGGCGGTGGAGGCCATCTGCGCCTCGGCGGCCGCACGCTGCTCGTCGGTCATCTTGGCCAGCGCCTCGGCGGTGAACTCGAACCCGGCGGACGCCTGCCCCGACCACGACACGGCCTCGTGGAACTCGTCGCCGGTCTTCTTCGTCTCCTCGTTCAACGCGCCGATCAGGTACAGCGGGCTCGCCACCGCAGGGCCGATCTTGTTGAGCGTGGAGACGACGGTGGCGGTGCCGCCGATCAGGAACTCCGTCGAGGTGAGCAGCCCGTCGAGGGCGTCGGCGGCGGTCTTCGAGTCCGACGAGAGGATCTTCAGGGCGTCCCCAGCGCTGCTGGCGGCCTTGGGGATGTGCTCGCCCAGCACGTTCACGACGGGCTCGGCGTTCTGGACCACCTGCCGCAGGTCGGGCACGAGCTCGTCGATGGCGGCGCCGAGACTGCCCACGAGCGTGTCGCTGTAGCCGGCCGACGTGGCGAAGATGGCCTCGAACTCGGGCTTCAGCTTGCGGATCTCGGCCCGCACGATGCCGATGCTCTTGATCGCTTCTGGCACGAACGGCTTGGCGGCGTCCTTGAAGATGTCGCCGATGTCGGCGGCGGCGTCGTGGGCCTCGGCCTTGACCGTCGGGTCGCGGAAGGCGATCGCCAGCCCTGCACCGACGCCGGCGAGGGCGACGCCGCCGGACACGGCCGCCGAGATGACGCTGGATATCACCGGTGCCGCGCCCACCGCACCGGCGATCAGCGGCGCCGACACCGGGGCGTTGAGCAGCAGCGGCCCGATGCGCTGGGCGAACCTGGCGGAGAACGCGGTCGCGCCCTCATCGCCGGCGTCCCCGAGCAGCTTTTTGACGTTGAGCAGTCTGCGCAGCTCGCCCTGCTGCTTGCGGATGTCGCCGAAGATCGACTTGTCGCCCGTGGCGGCGTACGCGGCGGCCAGGGCCGCCAGGGACCGGTTGAGGTCCTCGATCTGCTGGTCGAGGTTCTTGGCGTCTCGGGCGGCGCCGTCCATCTGGTCGCCGAGCTGGTCGATCGCCCGACCTGCCTTGGCCGCCGCCGGTGAGATTGTCTCCTTACCGGCCAGGACGGTCTCGATGACCCGCCTATCCGCCACCGGCCCCCCTCAACAACTCGTCGCGGTACTGCAGGTAGGCGTCGATCTCGGTGAGGCTCAAGCGGTGCGGCGGGAAGTGGTAGAAGTACGCGAACGGCGGCCCGACCTCGACGAGGAAGTCTTGGCAGGTTCCTCCGGCGAGCCACCGCCACGGGCCGGGGGGTCCGCATCGGCCTGCTTCCCGACCTCGTGCTGGTAGGTGCACTGGGAGAAGTCGGTGTCGAACGACGGGTAGTCGACCGTGGCGCCGGCCTCCCGTAGGGCCAGCCACGCCACCGCCCGCACCGTGCGGATGCCGTACTCGGGTAGGTCGTAGCGGATCCGGTGCAGGCTCGGCCCGCCGGGCATGTCGGCTTCGAGCTTCACCAGGTCCGCGAAGGGCCGCCGCAGCAGGGCGTCGAGGTCCAGCCGCAGCACCCGGTCGACGGTGTGTGCTTCGGCGAGCTCGCTGGGCAGCAGGACGAGCAGCTTCACCTACGCCCCCAGCTGGTCGGCGACGTAGTCCACGACGGCGTCCATCCGGCGTGCGATCTCAGGCCGGAGGCGGTCGACGGGCCGGTCGACAAACCCGACGGGCACGCTGGTGGCGGACCACGGGTTGCGGATGAGCTGCCCGCCGGGGATCCGCTTGCCGGTGGAGGACCACAGCCGGCGCCGCTGCCGGCCGTATACCGGGTGGCGCAGGACCCCGGCGTTGACCCGGGGTACGTCGCGGTTGTCCTGCTTGCCCTTCGCCGAGGTACGCAGCACCACCGCAGCGTCGCTCTTGCCGGTCTTGCCGGTCTGCCGGAACTGCAGCGATCCAGACATCACACCGGCGTAGCCGCCGCGATGCGGCAGCAGGGCGGCAGCCGACGCGCGGATGGCCGGGCGCAGCTCGGCGGACGCGTCGCGCAGCTGCTCGGCCAGCTGCTTGCCGAGGCCGGCATCGCCGACCGCCTTGAGCCGGCGGGCCACTTCCCCGTACCGCTGGTTGCCGATCAGCCGGACCTCGAAGCCCATCAGGGTGTGGTGTCCCGGGTGATCGCGCCGGTGATCGGGAAGGTGAGCGTCTTGCCGGCCAGCTCGCCCAGCTTCCCGCCGATGTTCCACTGGTTGGGCAGGACGTTGAACTGGTACTCCGGGTTGGTGGTGGAGATGGCCGCGTTGACCGCGCGCATGGCCACCGCGACCGGAGTGCCGGTGTTGAACGCCGACCAGATCGTCGCGTCGACGCTGCCGGAGGCGAAGTCGTCCATGAACTCGATCGCCACCGAGCCGCCCTTGAGGCCGATGATGTAGGACCGCCACCCGGTGGCGCCGAAGCCGGTGGAGTCCAGCTGGTCGCCCTCGGCGGTGATGGTGCCCGCCTTGCCGTGGTCGGACAGGTCGACCGCGTTGAAGGTGATGTATTCGTTGGTCAGCGCGAGGACGGCCACGGTGGCTCCCTACTGGATGGCGATGCCGCAGGCGATGGTGAAGGTGCCGGTGATGGCGGTGATCCGCAGCCGGTACCAGGTGTCGGTGATCGACCCGGCGACACGCGTGCCCCACCGGCCGCCGGCGGTGGTGTACGGGCCGAACGTGATCCGGGTGGTCGCGCTGGGGAAGTTGGAGGCGTCGTCGGACTCGACGACACCGGTGATGGTGGTGCCGGGCGTGCCGAAGATGTGGAAGGTGGCGTAGAGGTACTGGCTGGCGCCGACCGCGCCGAGGTTCAGCGCGGTGCCGGTCGCGCCGGTGCCGGATACGGCGCCGGCGGCCTTGGCGAGCTGGCCGCGGATCACGCCGACGGCGTCGGAGCAGCCGCCCTCCAGGCTGTACGGGGCGTTGTCGCCGAGCTTTCCCAGCCACTGGTACTGGTGCTTCATCGCCTGGAACAGGTATGCCGGCTGGCCCTCGGTCTCGACGTCCGCGCAGGTGGTCACCTTCCCGGTGACGCCCAGCGCGTTGAAGGTGTACTCATCGACCGTGTCGGAGCCGGCCTGCCAGAAGCCGGACAGGCCCAGCGCCGAGGTCTTCAGACCGTTGTTGTGCTCGCGCCACCCGGTCGACCCGAACGTCGTCCTGACCTTTGGCTCGGCCTCGCACGACAGGGTGAAGTTGTCGGAGTCGCCGGTGAAGTTGTGCGAGTCGACGTAGGCGTACGCGTTGAGCAGCGCCAGCACGGACACGGCTTAGCTCTTCGCCTTCGTGGCGGGTTTCGCCGCGGGCAGGACCTCGACGGCGCCGGCGGCGACGAGCGCGTCGACGACGACCGTGTCCGGGTCGGGGTTGCCGTCTCGAAGCGTCCGCGGCGCCAGGATGACGACGTCGCCGGGCTGCACCGACTCCTTGGTGACGTAGTCGCGGATCGGCACCGCCCCGGTCACCTTGCACCGGATCAGGTCCGTGCGCGAGGCCCTATCTGCTTGGCTCATGGGGGTTTCACGCTCCTGAAGAGACGACGCGGACGGTGAACACGCCACCGAAGTAGCCGATGTTGTTGACCTCCTCCACACCCAGGGGGCGGAAGGAGTCGACGACGGTGTCGCTGACGATGCCGCCGAGGGTCTTGTCGCCTTCGATCGCCGTGCGGATCGAGGTCGATCCGGTGAAGTTGGCGTATCCGGCCAGTGCCTTCTGCCCGTTCCTGTCCAGGGCGGCCGAGACCAGCACCACGACGGTGAAGCTGAGCGCGGCGAATCCGTTGCGGAAGGTCAGGCGGTAGTCGGGGACGTCCGGCACGCCCACGATGGCGCAGGGCGGGCTGATCTGCCCGGGGCTGACGTCGGATACCCGCAGCCCGCCGATCGTGGCCAGGCGGGCCTCCAGACCGTCCATGACGGCCTCGATCGACGGTGCCATCAGGCCACCAGGACCGGCATCCGCCGGTACGCGGCCAGCTTCGTCGCGGCCGCGGGGTTCATCCGCACCCGGAACGGGCCGAACTCGCCCATCCCGGCGACGCCGAACGGGGCGTCCTTGAGCTTCAACGTCTCCGCCGACATGATCAGGCAGGCCTGCTTGACCGCCGCCGGCACGGCCGGCCAGCCGAACACGCCGACGATCTGGACCCGGTCGTCTCGCGCGGCGGTGTCCCGGTAGTGCGGGAACGTGTTCGAGGCGATCGCCTTGACCGTGCGGTACGGGCGGGCCTCGGCGTGGTCGGCCGCGGCCCAGGGCAGCAGCTGGTAGTCGGTGGACGCCCAGGTGGTCTCGTACGTGCCGTCGCCGGCCGCGTCGGTCTTCAGCGTCGTGACAGACACCAGCGGCGACCCGCCCAGCTCCAGCTCGTACGGGCCGCACGCGGCGAACGTGCGGGTGGCGGTGCCGCGCCAGAACTGGTCCCGGCAAAAGTCGTCGATCTCCCGGCTGACCGAGTCGATGGCCAGGCGGATCTCGAAGTCATCCGCCGTGTCGGAGGCCGCCAGGCCGAGCCGGCTCTTGAGCTCCTCGACCGAGCAGTACAGCTTCTGCAGGTCGGTGTTGAAGACCGTCCAGGTGCCGGCGGTCACGTCGGACGCGGTCCCGGTGCCGGTCCACACGTACTGCCACAGCCCGTCGGCCGAGCAGGCCAGATCCTTGGTGTACACGCCCGCCGAGGAGCGGGTGATCTGGCTGGCCGCGTACGTGTACGGGGTGGCCGTGCCGGCCGGGTCCGTGACAGTCAGCGAGATGGTGGTGGGGTCGGTGGCGACGCCGTTGACGGAGAAGGTGTTGGTCAGCGTGGCCAACTCGCTGCTGGACTCGTAGAAGACCGTGGCGCCCACGTCTCACCCCACCGTCGATGTCGAAGTCCGGCCGGCCGTGGCCGCAGGCGTGGACGTGGCGGTCGCCGAGACTGCCGGCACGCTGGTCCGTGCGGCGGTCACGGCAGCGGTGGAGGCGGCGTGGACCTCGCCTCCCGTGACGGCCGCGTCGTACGCGGCGGCCACGACGGCTGCGGCCTCGGCGAGTACCGCGACGGCCGCGGCCGGGTCCACCGCGGATGCCGCGGCGGTGGCGCATTCCGCCCCTGCGGACACCCCGGTGGTGGCGTCCTGGGCTGCCGCTGCGGCGTCGGCGGACTCTGCCGATACCGACACGCTGGCGGCCGCGTCCTGGGCCGTACCCGTGGCCGTGGCGGCTTCGGCCGCGGCCGCCAGCGCGGTCGCCGCGTCGCCTCCGGCCGCGGACGCGGTAGCGCACTCGGCGACGACGAACGTGCCGGTGACCGCGGCCGCGTCGAGCGCGTCGGCCGCCGCTGCGGCGACCTCGGCGCTGGCGGCCACCGACCCGGTCGCGTCGGTGGCGGCGGCGGCCGCGGCGGCGGCCTCCGCGCTGGGCGCCACCGCCGACGTGGCGTCTGCCGCGGAGCCAGCGGCGCTGGCGCATTCGGCGGTCGCGGATGTGCCGCCCGCATCGGTGGTGACTGTGGCGTCGTTCGCCGTGCCGGTGGCGGCCGCGTGTTCCACCTGCGGCGCGACGGCGACGGTTGGGTCGTGGGCTGTGCCGGTCGCCGCGGCGTGCTCCGTCGACGGCGCTACCGCGGTGGTGGCGTCCTGGGCGGCCAGGGCCGCGGCGGCGCATTCGGCGGCGGCGGAGACGACGGCCGGGCCGGGCAGCCCGACGTCGTTGACATCCAGCCCGTCCAGCCACAGGCTGGCCAGGTTCGACGCGTTGACGACCTGCCCGAAGTGGATCTCGTCGGCCGTACCGGAGCCGTAGGTGGCGGTGGCGGTCACGGCCTCGGTCAGGGTGGTCGACTCACCCGTGTACAGGTTGACGGTGCCGGACTGGCTGGTGCCGACGGTGATGTCGCCCTCGACGCGGTACCAGGTGTTGGCCGAGATCGTGGCCGCGGACGTATCGACGACGGAGTTGCCGCCGTTGCGCAGCTCGAGCGTGTCGGAGGCAGACAGGGCGATCCGGGCCACCTGCGAGCCGCCGGCACGGATGCGCACCAGCGAGCGCGCCACGCCGACGCTGGCCAGCCGGAAGTACGCCCGGAAGAAGATGCGCGCGACGCCGGTGAACGTCCACTGCAGGAACACTGTCGTGGATGTGGCGCCGGTGGCCAGCCGGTACGACAGGGAGCCCTGGGCGGCCTGGGCGGTGTCGAAGACGGCGCTGGCGTTGGTGCCGATGGTGACGGCGCCGAAGGCGTCGCCCGAGCTGCCGCCGGAGTTACCGGTGGTGACTGTGGTCTCGTCGCTGCCGCCCTCAGCGGTGTTGCCCAGCCGCACCGCGTGATCCGGTCAGAGGGTGATGCGCCAGATGCCGTTGGCGTGGTGCACCACGGTGAAGGTGCCGTTGACCACGCTGTTGGCGCCGCCGTAGTAGTTGTAGCAGACGCCCTGGTCGGCGACCGGCGACGCGATGGTGTCGTCGTAGGTCTCCCCGCCGTACACGTTGGCCAGATCAGCCGCGCTGCCGCTGGCGGTATCGGCGGCGTCGAAGAACACCACGTCGGCGGTGCCGACATCCAGCGACACCGACGCCAGCGACGGGCCGCCCTGCGCCCACTGGCCCGCCTCGAACACCTCGTTACCGGAGCTGGCCCACTGGCCGGCGTTGTACGCGCTGTTGGCGGCCGTGACGTCGTTGTCCGGGGTGATGTCGTTGTCGAACAGCGCCAGCTTGAACGTGTCGCTGTTGGCGTCCATCGCCGTGGTGTTGTTCAGCACGTCCGCCAGGTACTGGCGGAAGATCTTGCTGTTCGACCAGGCCATCAGGCGTCCCCCCGTCCGGTCGCTATCCGCGCGGACGCGTTCGCCGCGCTCGGGGCCGGCGCCTGCGACGGGTCACCGGACGCCTCGGCGTACGCGGCGAGCGCCTCGGCTGCGGCCAGGTCGGCGCGTGCCGCGTCCGGCCGCGCCAGCGCTTCTGCCATCTCGGCCACCGCCTGCTCGTGCAGCGCGGCGAACTTCGCCGTCTTGGCCTCGGCGCCGGCCACGGCATCGTCGGCGGCCCGGACCTGCCGCTGCGCGTACTCGACCGCGGCGCGGGCCTTGGCGGCCATCTGGTCGGCGAGTTGCCGGTCGGTGGGCTCGACCCATTCGGCGGCGAACCGGGCGGCGACCTGCTCTGCGGTCACCGACCCGCTGTCCTCCAGGATGCGGATCGCGATGTCCCGTCGGAGTCGATGCTTGAGCGACTCGACGCGGCGGGCCGCCATCGCGGCCAGCGTCTGGGCGTGCTCATCCACGGGCGGCTACCTCCAGCGCCTCGGCTACGTCATCTGCTGTCGCTGTCGCGCACGGCGCGAGGACGGCGCAGTCCTGCCCGTCGTCGCGGGTCGTCACGACGGCCATCCACGGGCGGCCGGCGGCGTCGACCTGGACCAGTTCGCGGCCGACCCAGTCGCCGCGCTCGACGGGCTCGACCTTGGCCTTGATGCCTGCCTGCACGTACGGGGCTCGCAGCCCGCACAGCCCCTTGCACCGGTGGAAGACGGTGTGTGGACGGGCGCTGCGGGTGACGTGGGTGGCGTCGCAGTTTGGGCACTCCCACCGCCGCTCCGGCGGCGGCAGCACGACCCCACGAGCGCGCACGAGTGCCCCCCAATGTCCGGTTTTGTCGCCGCACCATAATGACGCTTATGGTGTTGTCTGGCCGTCTATGGGATGAGGTGCGCGGAGACGGAGTAGGTCAGCGAGTCGGCGTCGCCGGCGGTCGCGGTGACCTGCCAGAGCGGCGGGAGCGCGTCGTTGGCGACGGTGTTCGCGGCCGCGGTCAGTCCCGGGTACACCCGCAGCACGGTGGTGCCGGTACCGGTGATCGCGGCCGAGGCCAGGATCGTGTACGTGTCGGTGCCCAGCGGCGAGACGCCCTGGATGGTGAAGGTCACCGACGGCGTCGCCGCCGAGGCGGTCGCGTCGATGATCAGGTGCATGCCGCGGCAGCCCTGGCTGGAGAACACCTCGGACGTGGCCGTGGCGGTGCGGGCGGCCGAGGCGAACACGACGACCGACGACCCGGCCTCGGTGATGGACACCGACTTATGCATCCGGCCCTCCTAGCCGTTCCAGGACGATCTCGGGCGGCTGCTGCAGCTGGCGCCGCGGCGGCCGCGCGGGTTTGACGGCGACCAGCTCGGCGACCATCTCGCGCACGACGTTGCGCTGGTAGCGCAGCGCCCACAGCACCTCGTCGCGCTCCAGGTCGTGCAGCAGCGGGTTGATGACCAGCCGTACGCGGACGGGCTGCCAGTCGCCGCGGTAGCCGTAGTCGGCCCGCCAGTAGTTGGGCTGGGCGAAGTAGTCCCACGACTGCATGAACATCCTGCGTACGTGGGTCGGGTCCTCGTCGGCGTTGTCCGACGACCCGTACGGGGTGCGGAACACCGCCGGCGCGCCGGGGCGGGCCACCCGCCACAGTTCCTGCATGAGGCGCAGCGGATGGTGCAGGTGCTCGATCACGTGGGAGGCGTGCACGTCGGTGACCGTGTCGTCGGCGAACGGCAACGCATCGGCGTCGAGGTCCAGGACGTGGTCGACGCCCGGGCCGGGGCGGTGGTCGACGTTGATCCAGCCCGTCCGGATGCCGCGGCCGCAGCCGAGGTTCAGGCGCACGCCGGCCGCTGCGCGTCGTAGGTCTCCTCGTCGAGGAACACGCCGCCCTTTTCGTGCGTGGTCTTCACCGCGGTGTCGACGTGCACCGGGATCCCGACGGCGGCCAGGCGCACGCAGAACGACAGGTCCTCGGAGAACACGCGCGGCTTGCCCTTGTCCCCGGTGGGGTGCTTGATCGGGTCGAACCAGGCGTCCCCGTACTGGGCGCGGACCTTGCCGAGCGCGTCGCGGTGCATCAGCAGGCAGGCGGCGCCGGTGCCGGCGACCTGCATGACCTGCTCGCGCGGGTAGTCGGTGATGGGCCGGAAGCCGACCTCGGCGTCGTGCTCGAGGTACTCCAGGGTCACCGGCTGGATCCGGAACCGCTCGGCGTGCAGCGCGGTCACCGATCCCGGCTGGCGTTTCAGCTGGAAGGTCAGCGCGCCGACCACCGGCCGCTCGACCGGGTCGGCCGAGGCGACCAGCCGCTCGACGGTGTCGGCGGCGAAGCCCATGTCGGTGTCGACCATGAACAGCCACTCGCCGTCGGTGGCGTCGAGGAAGTCCTGGGCGACCTTGTTGCGGTTGGCGGCGATGCCGCCGGTGCCGGTCAGCGCGCGCAGCTCCTTGCCGCCGGGTCGGATGATGCGCTGTTCGCCGAGCAGGTCGTGCACGATCAGGTCCCGGTAGGACAGGCCGAAGCACGCCGACCAGCGGCCGCCGTCGAGGTAGCCGACGACGACGCTGCCAGGGGTCACTTGCGGCGGGTTGTGCGGCGCTCGCCCGGGGCCCGGGTCGCCGTTTCGATGGGCACGCTGTCGACGGTCTCGGGCGCGGGCTGCGCCTCGAACGCCCAGGCGAACTCGGTGACGATCGGGTCGTTGTCGTCGAACTCCTTGCCCCGCGACAGCACGACGAACTGCTGCGTGAGGGGGTGGCTGACCGCCACCGGGTTGTAGATCTGCACGGTTGCCACGAGCGGCTCCCTTTCGGCAGGTTCGGCAGGGCGTGCGCAGGGGGCCGGGTGCCCTGCCAGGTCCCCGGCCCCCGCGCGGTCGTGCGGCTACGCCGAGGTCTTGTCCTGCAGCAGCCGGAACGCCAGGTCGTTGACGCTGTCCGAGCCGGTGCGCCAGTAGGCGTACCAGCCGCGGCGGCCGTCGGGCAGGTTGTTGGCGGTGTTGAACATGTGCGGGATGAACTCCACCGACATGGAGCCGGGCTTGTCCACGATGACGAAGTTGGCGAAGTCCCCGAAGACGACCTCGTTGTCGTTCGCGGTGGTGGTCTGGGTCGTGGGTGCGTCGTCGGACTCCACAACCGGCCGGCCCAGCCACCGCTCCGACACGGGCATCGTCAGGTCGCCGCTGTAGGAGCTGGACACGGCGGTGCCCAGCCGCTTCACGGCCAGGGTGTACAGCGGGTTGGCGACCCAGGTGCCGCGGTTGCGCCACCGGATCGGCACCGACCGGTACACCGAGTGCAGGTCGACCTCGCCGATCGCCGCCGCCGTCGTGGAGATGATCTCCACGTTGGTGTTGGCGTCGAGGGCCGCGAAGATGCCCCACGGCTGCGACGAGCCGGAGCCGGTCGCGTGCTGCGAGCCCTCCAGGCGGTCGCGGGCGTCGGCCAGGAGCATCAGCACGTCGGACTGCAGGGAGGCGATGTCCTCGAACGCCTCGATGCTGGCCTGCACGAACGCCTGCGCCTTGTAGGCGGTGATCGACACGCGGCCGAACGTCGGGGTGTCGTCGGACACCTCGGCGAGCTCGGCGTCGAACGAGGCCGTCACGCCGGCGGAGGTGACGCCGTTCCACACGCTGCCCTCGGTGAGCGTGACCACGCGGGAGATGCCCCGGATGGCGTTGCTCGTGCCCGAGTTCGTCAGGATGATCGTCGGGTCCAGGTGCGTGGGCACCAGGAAGCCGCCGTTGGTGTTCGACCCCGACGACATGGCGGTGCGCTCTTCGGCGGTGAGTAGCTCGGCGCGGCCCATCATCAGCTTCGCCCAGCCGGACTCGTACTCCGGCGTCGAGCGGGCGAGCAGGTTCGTCGCCCACCGGGTGTCGCCGGCGTGGCGCTTGACCATCCGCTCGAAGTGCGCCTGGTTGTCGCCGTCGTCGATCTTGTCCTGGGCGGCGCGCAGGTTCGCGTCGACCAGCGCGGTCCGCAGCTGGGTCTCGGACAGGCCGGCGCCGCGGGTCTGCAGCAGTTCGAACGGGTCCTTGCGGACGTTGACGTTCGGGACCGCGTGCCGGGCGCCGTCGCCGCCCTCGGTGCGGCCCCGCTGGGCCGGCAGGCCGGCGACCGTCGAGCGGCGTTCGTTGGCCCGCTGCTGCGCGGCCTCCAGGTCCTCCTTGGCCTTGGTGTGCCGCTCCTTGGCGGCGTTCCAGGCCTGGTCCTGCTCTTCGGTGGGGATGCTGTCCCCGATCTGCGTGTCGAGCGTGCGCAGCTCTTCGGCGGCCGCCTCGACGGCGGCGCGCATTTCCTCCAGCGTCACCGGACGCCTCCTCCTATGAGGTCGAGATAGCGCCGGCGCTGGTGCGCGAGCGCGTATCCGTCCGGGTGGTCCTGGTGGACCGGCGCGGCGGGCGGTGCGGGTGCGGCGCCGTCGCTCGAGGTGCCCTGGCCGGGGGCGGCGTCGAGTGGCGGGGTGCGGGTCTGTGCGATGCGGGCGCGCAGCAGGTCGACGCGCTGGGGGTCGCGGCCGCGCAGCTGGGTGTAGTAGGCGTCGGTGCCGCCGACGCAGCGGATCCCGGCGGTGGCGTCCGGGTTGGCCGGCCAGGTGACCGGCCCGAACTCGAAGAGCCGGACCTCCTTGATGGTCCGCTCGGGGATGCCCTCCGGGTTATGGTCGGAGCGGCCGGGCTCGTCGTTCCACTCGTCGCGGATGACCCGGAACATGAACGACGAGCCGTAGCCGCCGCGGCGCAGGCCGGGCAGCAGGTCCCGGTTGTAGGAGGTGTCGTCGAGGGCGACCACGCCGAGCGGGCCGTCCTTCTTCTCCGACAGCGACTCGATGGCGCCGAGCAGCTTGTCGTTGATGTACATGTCGTGGCCGTGGTTGAACAGGACCTTCACGCCGGCGGAGTCGCCGGCGCGGGCGTTGTGCTCGCCGATGGTCTTGCGGAAGGCGCCGCGGGCGGTCTTCTCCAGGAACCGGCCTTCCCACCACGAGTCGATCTCGTACCAGACGTCGAAGACGGAGAACCGGACCTCCATGGTGGCCAGGCGCCCGTCGCCATCGCCGTCGTCGGCGCGGACGGGCAGGTGCCAGGTGCGCACGACGTCGAGGTCACGCAGCGTTTCCACCATCGCCCCCATTCGTCTGGTCAGCGCCCGGTGGCTGCAGCTGGACGGAGAACAGTCCGGTGTGCTGCAGCAGAGTCAGGTCGCCGGCCGTGACGGCGGCGACGACCGAGTCCGGGGTGTAGCCGCCGCGGATGCCCGACTCGATGGCGAGCATGTTCTCCTTGAGGATCGCGGCGGCGTCCTTCTCGTCTTCCCGTAGGAACGGGATGTCGCGGGCGTCGTACCAGAGCCTGGCGTCGGGCGGCGCCGGTACGAGGGTCTCGAGGCTGCCGGCGGCGTTCTGCCACAGGTACCGGCAGGTGGTGTCGACGGTGGCGCGCTTGGCGGCGGCGTAGTTGCCGGCGTTCAGCGACGAGCCCTGCATGCCTTCGGACAGGCCGACGATGACCGGGTGGATGCCCGCGGCGGCGGCCAGGCGGGTCTCCCCGGCGCCCTGGGTGACTTTGAAGTCGAGTTGCTGCAGGTTCTGCCCGATCACGGTGACGTCGGCGCCGCCGGCGGTGTACAGGGTCTTGTACGCGTTCTCGACGCCCCGGTGCTGCTTGTCCATCTCGGCCACGAACGCCTGGAACTGCTCCGGTGTGATCTCCTTGGCCAGACTCACGGCCAGGTTCGGGGTGGCCGCGTTCTCGAAGAACTTCAGCTTGTGCTTGGTCGCCGACGTGTCGGCCTGCAGTTCGCGGACCACCGGGGTCAGCCAGGACATGCCCCGGTAGGCGGCTTCCGGGTCGGGCATCGGCGCGAAGTGGGTGTACTCGCCGGGCAGGAACACCGCCGGGTCGGCGCCGGAGAACCTGCCGCCCTCGTAGTAGAAGATTCCGGCCTGTCGCCAGCCGACCGGCACATCGGCGCCGCCTTGGCCGTACGGGACGACCCGCTGCTCCAGGACGATCTCGACCCAGTCGGGGCGCAGCCGCACGATCTCGCCGTCCAGCTTGACCTGCCAGGAGTTGCCGGCGAAGTCGGCGTCCAGGAGCATCCGCGCGAGCATGTCGCCGGTCGTCGCCCCGGTCCACGGCCGTTCCAGGATCCGCAGCTGCGGGTCGCCGAACAGGTCGCCGGGGCGGCCGGCTCGCATGCGCTGGTACTGGAAGCGGGCCTGGCTGAACACCTGCAGCCGCTTCTGCTCCAGGGCGAACACGACACCGTTGCCCTTGAGCCCGCCCTGCACGTAGCCGGCGAAGTTCGCGCCGATCGGCTCGGCCGGGTCCTTGCCGTACGTGGTCTGGAACCCCAGCGGGTACTGGTGGCCCTGGAACAGCAGGTACTCCTGGGCCCACTGGTCCATCGAGTACCGCTGCTCGCGATCAGGAACGAGGGCGTCGAGGAATCGCACCACGCCTCCTGCTCCCGAAGTAGGCCACCAGGTAGGCGCCGGCGAGTCCTTCAACCCCGGCGGCGATCACACCCGCCGGCGGATACACCCAGCCGATGCCGGCCGCGACGGCCAGACCCCCCAGAACGGCCAGGACGCCCGCGATCCGCTGCGGCCTCACCGCCAGGCCACCATCGGCACGGACGGCCGCTGGTGGCCGAAGTGGGCGTATCCCCAGTGGGCGTTGGTGACCGCGACCAGCGGGGTGATGTCCACGGCGGCGTTCTTGCGGTCCCAGGCCTTGCCCTCGCCCAGCGAGCGGGTGATGGCGCCGGCCACGGCGGCGGTCAGCTCGGCCTGGCCGATGTGCCGCAGGACCCGGGCCGCCTCGTCGCCGCAGACGCCGTCGTAGAACATGCCGAACGCGCGGGCGACGTCGCCGGTGCCGATGCGCTCGACGGCGATCCCGGCCTCCTCCAGCGGCGCGATCAGGCTGCCCGTGGGGCCGAACTCGTCGACGACCACGGCCGCCGGCCGGTGCCGGGCGACCAGCTCGCGCAGGCGCTGCACCACCCAGCCGGTGCCGGGCCGGTTCTCGACGACCTCGAGGTGGCGCATCCCGTCCCGGCGGGCGCCGGCCACGCCGATGGAGGTACGGGCCCGGTCCAGGCTGACGGCCGGGGCGAACACCAACGCGCCGGTGATCTGCGACTGCTGGTCGTATGCCTGGCACCAGTCGCCCTCGCCGATGACCTGGAAGCCCTCGGACAGGTCCGGCGGCCAGATCCCCAGACGCTCGCGGGCGAAGCCCTGATCGGACATGGCGGCCCGTTCCCGCTCGATGGCCTCCTCGGCGATCCGGTACCCGTACGCGGGGTTGCACGCCGCCCACAGCCGCCGGTCGTCGAGGTCGACGCCGGACAGGTCGTCCAGGCAGCCGGCCGCGCCCCAGTCGAAGTAGGCCAGGCCGTCGCGGTCGCCGGCCAGCGCACGCCGGCGCACCCGGAACAGCTGCGCCCCGGACACCGCGTCCAGCGGCGGGCTGCTGGTGTACCAGATCTGGCCGTTGGGCCGCGCCGACAGCGTGGGCATCTGCGCGTCGACCTGCTGCTCGTCGAGGGCGTACGCCTCGTCCCAGATCAGGCAGTCGGCGGTGAAGCCGCGGCCGGCGTTCTTCGACCTGGCGATGAACTTGACCCGCTGGCCGGTGTCGAGCCGCTCGAGGCCCTCTTCACCGTTGGTGTTGATGACCTTGACCGGGACGCCGTCGACCTCGTACAGGTTGTCGTTGATCCGCCGGCCGAGGCGGGCCAGGCAGGCCACGAGGCGGCGGTGTGCCTCCATGGACGTGCGGTACTCGTGGGCGCTGTGCAGGATCAGCGCCTCGTCGAGCAGGAACAGGCCGGCCAGCTCCCGGGCCTCCAGGATCGACCCCTTGCCGTTCTGCCTGCTGACCAGGACGGCGGTCTCGAAGGCGGCCCACTTGCCGTCGGCGCGTTCGCCGAGCGCGTGCTGTAGCACCATCTGCTGCCACGGGTCGAGGTAGAGCCCTGCAATCTCGGCCAGGTCGGCGACGTCCTCGGCGTGGCTGAACGCGTAGTCGGGGTGGCTAAGCACCCGAGGCGGCGCGTCGAGCCTCTCGGCGAGCCCTGAGCTCGTCAAAGATCGACACCTCCCGCCCGGGCTGGTCGGTGGCGCCGCGGCGGCTCTGGCGGACCTCGGCGACAAGCTGCTTGAGCGCGACGGCCTGGGCGCGGGCCTCGGCCAGCACGCGGTCCACGGAGACGGTCACCTCGCCGCCGTCGCCGACCTGGACCCGCATCCAGCCCTGGTCGGCGCCGCGCAGGATCGCGTGCAGCGTGTCGAGCCGGTCGGCGATCCGGCACGCCTCGAGCAGCGCAGCGCCCGCGCCGGCGGGCACCGGGCCTTCGGCGTGGACGGCCTGCCACAGGTCGGCGCCGCGTTTTCCCAGGCCAGGCAATGTGACGTCACACGTGACGGCCGGCGGGCCAGCCAGGACCCGGCAGCGGTCGGGGTCGCACAGGCTGTGGTCGCCGGCCCGGTGCCGCCGGGATCGACGCTGGCGCTCCGCGGGGGTCAGGGCCACGTTTCGTCACCCCTCGACCGGTCAGTGGCCGCTATGCAGCGCCAGCGGGCCGCGTGCACGAGAAATGCCCAGGTGATCTACGTTTTCCCTGGTCGCGGGGGGAGAGACGGAGCGGA
>Ga0209382_10003374_pt1 | contig 22191 bp, 18 predicted proteins | sample SoiMetdeltSBSDD5_FD_187599 | JGI IMG/M metagenome (GOLD analysis project Ga0209382, IMG submission 187599) | Bulk soil microbial communities from a Populus tree surrounding site in Tennessee, USA - Soil MetaG P. deltoides SBSDD5 (SPAdes) (version 2) | ecosystem: Environmental > Terrestrial >...
GGCCGATGCCGAGGAGCTGCTCGAGCCCGGCAGTGATTGGTGCGACGGTCTGCCTGTGCCCGGGTGGGAGCTCTCTCAGGAGCCCTGGCTCGTCATGTCGTGGACCCCGCGGCCGGTGTCGAGCCGCGCCGAGCCGGTCGGTGAGGCCGGTGCGGCCGACCGGGTGCTGGTGCAGCGGTCCGCCTTCGCGGCGTCCACGTTCACCGTCGAGCGCTGGCGCACGATGAAGTGGTCGCCGGCGGGCGGGCTGGCCCTGGAGGCGCTCGTCCGCACGCCCGCGGGAGAGCCCGCAGCCGCCGCAACCGGGTGGTTCGCGGGCGTGGGCCGGTGCGGGCTGCTCGAGCCGGTCGGCACCCATCCGGACCATCGCGGGCACGGCTATGGGCGCGATGCCGTGCTCGGCGCGTGCGCGGCTCTCGCCGATCGGGGTGCGAGCGCGGTCGCCGTCGTGACACCGTCGACGAACGACGCCGCGGTGGCGCTCTACCGATCAGCCGGGTTCACCGTCGTGCGCGAGAATCGCGACTGGGTTCGCGTTCGACGAGCTTGAACAGCGCACCCCCTCGCCCGGGTCGAGCCTGCGGTGCCGGCCCACGCGCGTAGCCCGACGTCTCTGACTCCAACGAAGGAGCACCAGCCATGTCTCTCGCCCGCGTCCAACAGATCTCCATCTCGCTCGACGGCTTCGCCACCGGCGACGGCCAGAGCCTGGAGGCACCGTTCGGTCACGCCGGTGAGAGGCTGCACGAGTGGATGTTCGTCACCCGGTCGTGGGGCGAGAGGGTCGGCGAGCCCGGTGGTTCCGGCGGCATCGACGACGCCTTCTTGCGGCTGCACGATGACGGGATCGGCGCCGAGATCATGGGTGCCGGGAAGTTCGGTGCGCCCGGATGGCACGAGGACCCGGAGTGGAAGGGCTGGTGGGGTCCCAACCCGCCGTTCCACACACCGGTCTTCGTCCTCACCCATCACTCGCGCCCGTCGATGGAGATGGAGGGCGGCACGACGTTCCACTTCATCGACGCTTCACCGGCCGAGGCGCTCGAGATGGCCCGCAAGGCCGCGGACGGCCAGGACGTCCGCATCGGCGGAGGTCCCAGCACGATCCGCGACTTCCTTGCTGCCGGGCTCGTCGACCACATGCACCTCGCGGTGGTCCCGATCCTGCTCGGCCGAGGCGTACGCATCTGGGACGGACTCGAGGGCCTCGAGAAGGACTACGAGATCGAGGCCACGTCCTCGCCCAGCGGAGTGACGCATGTGACCTTCACCCGTGCGGGCGCCTGAGTCGCGACGACGTCCTAGCTGGACAGGTCATGTGATCTAGGCTGCGCCGTGTACCCGGATGTCCGAGATGCGGTGCGTGCCTCGCATCTTCGCGACCTGCCCTCCGAGGTGCTCGATGAGTTGCTCGATGGCGCCGTGCGAACCAAGCTTCCTGCTGGTTCAACCGCGCACTGGGCGCATGACGAGGACCAGTACTTCGAGCTGGTCGTCACTGGTGTCATTCGGGTCTTCGTGACCGCGCCCGACGGCCGGACGATGACCATCCGGTACTGCCGGTCGGGCGAGCTCCTGGGCGCCGTGTCGCTCTTCTCGGGCGAGTTCGCCGAACCCGCCACCAAGCAGGCACTCGTGGATACGCAGTTGCTGATGATCTCTCCACAGAAGGTCCGCGCTCTCGCGCGGCGCGATCTGAGCGTTGCGGGCGCGCTCTTGGTCGAGCTGAGCGAGCGTGTGCGCAACTTCGTCAACGAGATCCCCGGGACCGCTTTCGCGACGGTGCGCCAACGCGTTGCGCGCCAGCTTCTCGATCTTGCCTCGACCCACCACGACGACGATCCGAGTGGCGAGCTCGCCGTCCGGATCTCTCAACAAGAGCTGGCGGCAGCGGTCGGTACGGTGCGCGAGGTCGTGGTCCGCGCGTTGCGACAGCTCCGCGACACCGGGGCCGTACGGACCGAACGGAACCGGATCGTCCTTGTCGATCCAGCACAGCTGACCGAGGCGGTGAAGTGGAACACAAGTCGCTGACAGGGCCTCGCTGACCGTCGATACTCCGCCCATGTCCATCGACAAGCCTGCGGTCATCGTCGTCGGCGCGGGTCCCGCCGGACTGGCCGCGAGCTACGAGCTCCAGCGCTTGGGGATCGACCACATCGTGCTCGAGCGGGGACGCCTGGGGCAGAGCTGGCGCGACCGGTGGGACAGCTTCTGCCTGGTGACGCCCAACTGGTATCTACAACTGCCAGGCGGGGAGTATGAGGGCGACGATCCAGATGGCTTCATGTCCCGGGACGAAGTCGTGGTCCATCTCGAACGCTACGCCCAGGGCTTCGGGGCCCCGATCCTCGACGGGGTCGACGTCACTGCCCTCTCTGCGGACCCAGGTGGCGGGTTCATCGTCGGCACCTCCGAGGGCGAGATGCGCACCGACGCAGTCGTGCTCGCGACCGGAGCGTTCCAGCGGCCACACCGCCCACCGGCGGATCTTCCCGCCGGAGTCCTCGTCATCGACGCCGAGAGCTACACGAGCCCGGATGCTCTTCCCGCCGGCGGCGTGCTCGTCGTCGGGAGCGGGCAGACCGGATGCCAGATCGCCGACGAGCTGCACCGGTCCGGCCGCGACGTGACCCTTGCGTGTGGCAAGGCGGCGTGGGCACCGCGCCGTGTGGAAGGACGCGACATCGTCTCGTGGCTCGTCGAGACGCCGTTCCTCGAACAGGCGGTCGACGATCTGCCGAGCCCCCTGGCCCGCCTGGCCGCGAACTTCCAGACCACCGGCCGGGACCGCGGGAGGGACCTCAACTACCGGACCCTTCTCGCCGACGGCGTGACGCTGACCGGGCGTCTGCTCGGCGCGAGCGAGAGCACGATCCGCTTCGCGGCCGACCTCGACGAATCGGTGGCGTGGGGCGATGCCCGCTACGCGGACATCTGCAACCTACTGGTGCAGGCAGCGTCGAATCGTGGAACACGGCCTCCAGAGCTTCCGGCGCCGCAGCCCATGAAGGCGAACCCACCGGATGAGATCAGCGTGCGCGATCTCGGGGCCGTGGTGTTCACGTCGGGCTATCGCCCGGCCTACCGGGACTGGGTTCACCTGTCCGACGCGTTCGACGACCTCGGATTCCCGATCCAGCGCGATGGCGCGAGCACCGTCGTGCCCGGCCTCTACTTCGTCGGGACGCACTTCTTGCGGAAGCGGAAGTCCTCCACACTGTTCGGCATGGGGGAGGACGCTGAGATCGTCGCGCGCGCTATCGCTGAGCGAATGCGGTAAAGGCCAGCGGCGGTGCCGTTCCAGGCGTAGCACCGCCGTGAGCACCGTCGCTGGCGTGGCTGGCCCGAGGCCTCCTGGGCGGAACAGCTCGGTACGGTCGCGATGTTCATGGACGTGCGCCGCCCACGAGGAGTTGTCTTGGCTGCGGCCGCGGCCGTCGCCCTGGTCAGCGGCGGGGTCACGGTGGTGCTCACCAGCGGCGACGGCGGCGAGTGCGACCCGACCGGCGACATCGAGCCAACGGTAGGGATCGACATCGGTGGTGGCCGCCATGCCCCGGCCGTCGCCGACAGGCAGCGGCTCTACGCGCCGTCACCTGAGACGTTGGAGTATGCAGGGTTCGATCTCGGTTCCGGTGATGAGGTTTGGACCAGTGACATCGAGCGCACGGCGGGAGACGTGGTGGCCGTGGCGGACGGCACGGTGTTCATCCTTCGGCCCGCCGAAAGAGAGCTGGTGGCCCTCGACGGCGTCAGCGGTGATGAGCGCTGGCGCGTCGGTTTGGGTGAACGGCCGGAGTTCGGTTCCTCCCTCGCGGTCGCCGCTGGGCGCGTCTTGGTGGGTGGACCCGACACGGTGGCATTCGATGCCAACTCCGGTGATCCTCTGTGGTCGATCGACATGTCTTCGAGTGCCCTGGTCGCCGTGGACGACGTGGCCGTGCTGGTCGCCGACGCGCCCGAGGATCGAGCGACGCAGGTCGTCGGTGTAGATGCAGAATCCGGCGATGAGCGGTGGTCGGCGGAGTACCGGCAGCCCTTGGCGAACGTGTTCGGGCGGACCCTGGCTGCCGGAGACCGCGTGGTCGCCGTGCCACTCGGCGGTGATGTCGGACCGGGCCGGGTCGCGGTGCTCGACCTCGATGACGGCCATGAGGTCACCGTGATCGAGTTCGACGACGGTCCGGGATCGGTGGCCGCGGCCAATGGAGTCATCGCCGCCGCCGGTCCGCTGGGTGAGAACATCCCCAACGCCGGTGATGTGTTCGCCGTGACCGAGGACGGCGACCAGGCGTGGAGCGAGAACTACGACGGCGCGGTGATGGTCATGAGTGCCAGCTGCCGGTTGCTGGTGCGGGCGAACAAGGTGGCTGCCCTGGTTGATCCCGCAACTGGACGCACCAGGCACCGGATCAACTCCGACGACCTCGTCGATGAGCCCACGCTGGGGCTTGGCGACGAGATCTTCAGCGCCGGTACAGGGTTTGGTGTGCGGGTCGAGAGGCAGGATGGCAACGGCAGCGAGTTCGCGGTCACAGTCGTCGTGTTCAGATGATCGATCAGTGAGATGTCAGCGCGCATTGGCCACCTGGCCGATGTTGCCGACCACGCAAGACGCGAGCGTCGACGGTCTGCGGGCCAACGTGTCCCGTCTGTATCCGCACACCCGACCGCAATCGAGGAGAGCACCATGACCGCTACCTACACCTTCGACGCCGTCTCCACCCTCGATGGCTACGGCTCCTACAACGAGCGCGGCGACTGGGGCGGTTTCTGGGGCAAGCATGGCCCCGAGTTCCTCGACCGCCGGTTCGCCTTGTACGACGAGGAGCAGCGGATGGTCTTCGGGGCCAACACGTTTCGGCAGTTCGTGCAGATGCTGGGCTCGAGCACCGAGGTGTCCGATCTCGACCCGATCAACACGAGGATGAGGAACATGCCGACGACGGTGGTGTCGACGACGTTGGAAGGACCTCTCGATTGGCCGGACGCGACGCTGGTGAGCGGTGACGCGGTCGATGTCGTCGCCCGGCTCAAGGAAGAGTCCGAGGTGCCGTTGCTCTCGCACGGGAGCCTGTCGATGAACCGGGCGCTGATGGCCGCCGGCCTGGTCGACCGGGTCCGGGTGACGCTGTTCCCGGTGATCTCCGGTCAGACCGGACAGGACCCGATCTTCCAGGGTGCGGCCGACTTCGACCTCGAGCTGATCGAGAGCCGGATCTTCGACGGCCGCACCCAAGAGCTCGTCTACCGGCCCACCCTGCACTGAGCCCGTCCAGTTACGTCCACCACCCCGCTACGACCTCCCCCACCGACGAGGAGAAACCCTGCCGTGCGCCAGATCATCAGCTTCACCCACGCCACCCTCGACGGCTACATCGACGAGCCGCACACGTGGTCGTTCCAATACTCCAACGAGGAGTTGCAGGACTACGCAACCAAGATGACGCTCGCCGCCGACGCCCTGCTGCTCGGCCGCGCCACCTACGAAGGCATGGCACAAGCCTGGCCCACCAGGGGCGGCAACCCCTTCGCCGACCACGTCAACTCGATCACCAAGTACGTCGTCGCCTCCCAACCGGTCGACACCACGGCGTGGGATCCGACCGTGATCATCGCCGGCCCCGACCTGCTCGACGAGGTCGGCCGACTGAAGCAGGCCGCAGGCGGCGACCTCCTCATCTGGGGCACCGGCCAGCTGACCGACGCCCTCGCCGCGGCCGGCCTGCTCGACGAGTACCGGATCTGCACCTCCCCCGTCATCAAGGGAGGCGGCGAACCCCTGTTTCGCCCCGCCAGCACCGGCACCGTCGAGCTCCTCGACACCGAGATCTTCGCCACCGGCGCCGTCGTCCACGCCTACCGCCCCACCCCAGCCCCCTGACCCGACGCCCGGTTCACCGCCCGGGACCGCTCATGCAGCGACCGGACAACCGCGCCCACCGGACCTGACCATCGCGACCAGGCGGTATGTCGTCGGTACGCGCTCGCAGCGGTGACGGAGTGGGCGTAACAAGACTCGAACTTGTGACCTCACGCGTGTGAAGCGTGCGCTCTAACCAACTGAGCTATACGCCCCGATGAGCTTCCGGACTCTAGCAGCGGCCGGCTGCGGCGCTTCACGCCCCGAAGGGTGCCCGGCGGTCGATGGCCAGCTCGTCCTCCAGCAGCGCGACCAGCCGCAGCACGGCCACGTCGGCGTGTTGGGGGCCGACCACCTGCAGGCCGACCGGCATGCCGTCGGCCGTGAACCCCGCGCAGACCGTGCCGGCGGGTGAGCGGGTCATGTTGAAGGGGTACGTGAACCGCACCCAGTTCACGTCCTCCTGCCCGTCGATGGTGCCGTTGCCCCCGATCCTCGGGGTCTGCCCCGCGACCGTGGGCAGCAACAGCAGCGACACCTCGTGGAACAGCTCCACGAGGGCCAGGTTGCTCCGGTGGCATGCATCGATGGCCTCGAACACCCGCACCGGCGTGACCGACGACCGGGCCCACTCCATCAGCGCGACCAGCCCGGGATCGATCGAGCCCCAGGCGTCGGTGCCCTCGAACCGGCCGAGGCTGCGCAGGCAGGCCGCGGCGACCATCGGCAGCCAGTCGGCCACCGGGTCCTCGGGCAGGACGCTGTCCACCACCACGACCTCGCTGCCCAGCGCTTCCAGGCGGCGGACGGCCGCCTCGCAGACGGCCAGGACCTCGCTGTCGACCTGGGCGTAGCCGAGAGTCGGCGACCAGCCGACCTTGCGGGGCGTGCCGACCTCGGACAGCGACCGGGACCACGACGCTTCGGGCAGCGGCAGCGAGTCCAGGTCGGTGGCCTCGGGACCGACCACCGCGTCGAGGGCCAGGGTCACGTCGCGGATCCGCCGCGCCATGACGCCCTTGGTGGACAGCATCGGCCAACCGGGCGCTCGGTCGCCGCCGTTGGGGACCCGGCCCAGCGAAGGCTTGAGCCCGGACAGGCCGCACACCGACGACGGGATGCGGATCGAGCCGCCCCCGTCCGATCCCGTGGCCAGCGGCACCAGGCCGGCTGCGAGCGCGGCGGCCGAGCCGCCGGACGAACCGCCGGCCGAGCGCTCGAGATCCCAGGGGTTGTGGGTGGCCCCGAACACCGGGTTGACGGTGTCGGCCTTCCAACCCAGCTCGGGCGTGTTGGTCTTGCCCACCACCACGCACCCGGCCGCTCGCAGCCGCTCGACCAGAGGCGAGTCGTCGGTGGCGGCCGGGCCGGACGCGAACGCCATCGAACCATGGGTGGTCACGAAGCCGGCCACGTCCTCCAGGTCCTTGACCGCCAGTGGGATGCCGGCCAGCGGGCCGACGTCCTCGCCCCGGGCGATGCGCTCGTCGACCGCCGCCGCCTCGGCCAGGGCGCTCTCGGCGTCGAGGGCGACGAAGGCTCCGAGTTGCTCGTCGAGCCGGTCGATCCGCTCGAGCGCCGCACCCACCAGCTCACGGGCGGACACACCGCCCTTGCTCACCTCGGCGGCCAGATCCGCCACCGTCACGTCTCGGAAGTCCATGCGCCGAGGACGTTACCCAGGCGGGACGCGGTCCACCGAGGGTCCACCCGCGGGACCAGCGCGGCCCGCGGCGCCGCAGACGTGTGCCTGGGCCAGGGAATCTGATGGGAGACTGACACGATGACGCCGTTGTCCCACCCGCTCGCGGTCGGCGTGCCGACCGAGGTCAAGAACAACGAGAACCGGGTGGCGATCACTCCCGACGGCGTCCGCGAGCTGAACCACCGCGGCGTCACCGTGCTGGTCGAGGCGGGGGCCGGCGCGTCCTCGTCCATCGCCGACGCCGACTTCCAGGGGGCGGGGGCCCAAGTCGTGCCCGACGCCAAGTCCGTCTGGGACCAGGCCGATCTGGTGTGCAAGGTCAAGGAGCCCCAGCCCGAGGAGTTCCCGTTGATGCGCCAGGGCCAGGTCCTGTTCACCTACCTCCACCTGGCCGCGTATCCCGAGGTCGCCGACCAGCTGCTGGAGCGGGGGGTCGTCGGCATCGCCTACGAGACGGTGCAGACCTCGTCGCCCACCGCGCTCCCGCTCCTCGCGCCGATGAGCGAGGTCGCGGGGCGGATGGCCACCCAGGTCGGAGCCCACTTCCTCGAGCGGGAGAACGGCGGCCGCGGCGTGCTCCTGGGTGGGGCGCCCGGGGTCCGTCCGGCCCGGGTGGTGGTGGTCGGCGCGGGGAACGTCGGCTGGAACGCGGCCTGGATCGCCGCCGGCATGGAGGCCGAGGTGGTCCTGCTGGACAAGAACCTCGACCGCCTGCGCTGGGTCGACCAGATCCACCGGGGCCGGATCATGACCCTGGCCTCCAACCGCGGCTCGGTCGAGCGCTCGGTGGCCCAGGCCGACCTGGTGATCGGCGCGGTGCTGATCGCCGGCGGTCGAGCGCCGGTGGTGGTCACCGACGAGATGGTGCAGTCGATGCAGGACCGCTCGGTGATCGTCGACGTCGCCATCGACCAGGGCGGCTGCGTCGAGGGCATCCACGAGACCACCCATGACGACCCGGTGTTCGAGCGCCACGGCGTGCTGCACTACGCCGTGGGCAACATCCCGGGAGCGGTCCCCCACACCTCGACCTACGCGCTCACCAACGCCACGCTCCCTTACCTGGCGTCGCTGGCCACCCAGGGCGTCGCCGCGGCGACCGAGGCCGACCCCGCGCTCGCACTGGGCGTCAACACCCTCGGCGGGACCGTCACGCACGAGGCCGTCGCCGAATCCGTCGGCCGCCCCTTCGTCCCTCTGGCCGACGTGCTCGACCGGCTCGACTGAGCGGCCGAGCCTCCGGGCCAGGCTGATGACGTAACGCAGTTACTGATTGGTCCAGCCCGGTGAGCTGGTGCGATAGTCGTCGTTATGGGTGCTGGGGAGGATGTGAGCCGGGCCGAGGCCGACGACGAGGCCGACGACGGCATGATCCTCGCCGAGGCCGCGGACGTCCCCGCAGGGCCGCCGGCACCGGGCGGCTCGGCCCGCGACGCGCTGCGCTACCCCGTCTTCCGCCGGGTGTTCTACGGCGCCTTCCTGTCCCAGATCGGCAACTGGATGCAGATGGTGGTGCTCGGGGCGCTGGCCTACGACCTCACCAACTCGTCCACCTTCGTCGGGTTGATGGTGTTCGCGCAGCTCGGCCCGTTGCTGCTGCTCTCGATGGTCGGCGGCGTGCTCGCCGACCGGGTCGACCGGCGCCGCCTGCTGATCGGGGTGACGTCGACCCAGCTCGTGTTGGCCCTGGTCCTCGCGGCGATCGTCGCCCCTGACGAGCCCAACAAGGTGGCCCTGCTCGCGGTGGTGTTCGCGATCGGCGTCGGCCAGGCCATCTACGGACCGACCTACGCCGCGCTCCTCCCCCAGCTGGTCGACCGGCGGGACCTCGCCGGCGCGGTCTCGCTCAACTCCACCCAGATGAACGCCTCGCGGGTCATCGGGCCCGTCATCGGCGCCTTCCTCGACTCGCTGATCGGTGCGCCGGCGGTCTTCGTCGGCAATGCGCTCAGCTTCCTCTTCATCATCGGCGCCCTGCTGACGGTGCAGCTCCCGCCACCGGTCATCGACCACCACGCCTCCCGGGGCCTGCGTGTGTTGGGGGACGGGTTCCGCATCGCCCGCCGCAACGTGGTCGTCTGGCGCTGTCTCGTCACGCTGTTCGTCTTCTCGCTGGCGTCGCTGCCGTTCGTCGGGCAGTTCCCGGTCCTGGCCGAGCGGAACCTGCACATCGACGAGCGCTCCACGGGCTACGGCGTGCTCTATGCCTGCTTCGGCATAGGAGCCGTGGCAGGATCGCTGTCGATCGGGACCGTCTTCAGCCGGCGGTCCATGGCCCGCATCGTTCGGGCCGCGTTGATCGCGTTCGCGGGCGCGCTCACGTTCTTCGCCGTGCTCCGCTCCCCCGGGCCCGCGTTCCCGGCGGCGGCGCTGGTCGGCGCGACGTACTTCGCGATGATCACCTCGCTGGCCACCACGCTCCAGGAGCAGCTGGACAACCGGGTCCGGGGCCGCGTCATGGCCTTGTGGATCATGGGCTTCGGCGGGACGGTCCCCGTCGGCAACCTGATCGCCGGACCGATCATCGAGGCGACGTCGATGACCACCGTCATGCTCGCCGGCGCCGCCTGCGCGGTGGGGCTGGCGTTCTACGCCCGGCTGGAGCCCCAGCCCGAGGCCACGCGCCTCCCGGCCCGGGCCGCGGCCCCGGCCTGCGCCGGCCGCTAGACGTCGCTCCCGCTCCCCGAGCACCAGGTCAGGTAGGGACCAGGGCGGCCCGCAGGAGGGTCAGCAGCTCGTCCCGCCGCCGGACCAGCGACCGCAGCGTCGGCTCCTCGCCGAAGGCCCGTAGCACCTCGACCTCCGTCGCCAGGCCGGTCACCATGGAGTACGCCGCGAGCAGCAGCAGCCGGGGGTCGTGGCGCCGCATCCGGCCCGCCTCCATCTCCGCGGCCAGGTAGCCGGAGGCCCGGTCGACCAGCGGAGCGATCGCGCTGGTCAGGCGGGTCGACGCCGGCGGGCCGAGACGGCTGACCTCGCGGACGAACCCCAGCATCGCCGGGTACCGAGCCGCCAGGCGGGACATGGCCCGGACGATGCCCTCGATCCGCCCGAACCCCGGCTCGGCGATGCTGACCGCATGCTCGAGCCGGGCGGTGACCTCCTCGGCCGTGCGGTCGATGACCGCCGCGAGCAGCACCTCCTTGGAGGAATACCAGTAGAGGATGGTCTGCTTCCGGACTCCGAGCTCCCGGGCCAGGTCGTCGAGCGAGGTCGCCTCGTAGCCCCGGATCCCGAAGGCGTCGAGCGCCGCATCGAGGATCCGATCCGGGGTGGTCGTCGCTCGGGCCATCTACCAAATGGTAGACAGGGTTGGTGGACGGCCTGCCCCCGATCGCCGACGCCCTCGACGGCAAGCGGATCGCGGTCACCGGCGGCACGGGCTTCCTCGGAACGGCGGTCATCGAACGGCTGATGTACGGGGTGCCGGGCTGCCGTCTCGTGCTGCTCGTCCGGCCGGGGAAGCGCTCGTCGGTCCGCGACCGGGCCCGCCGCGAGATCTTCCGCAACGACGCCTTCGACCGGCTCCGGGCCCAGCTGGGCCGGTCCGGCTTCGACGAGGCGGTCGCCGAACGGGTCACGGTGGTCGCCGGCGACGTCGGCCAGGAGGGCCTGAACCTGGACGCCGAGGGCCGTGAGGCCCTGGCAGCGTGCGACATCGTCATCCACTCGGCAGCGACGGTGGCCTTCGACGCCCCCCTCGACAGCGCGGTCGAGGTCAACCTGCTCGGGCCTCGCCGGATCGCCGCCACGCTGCGCGACCTCGGCGTCGCACCCCACCTGGTGTCGGTGTCGACCTGCTACGTGGCCGGCAACCGCCGGGGCGCGGCGCCCGAGCAACCGGTCGACGCCAGCCCGTTCTTCGTCGACGTGGACTGGCGGGGCGAGGTCGACGGAGCCCGCCGGTCCCGCCAGGACGCCGAGGCCGCCAGCCGGACGCCCGAGATGCTGCGCGGCTTCCGCAAGGAGGCCCGCCGGGAGCTGGGCGCCGCCGGCATACCGGCGTTGGCGGCCAAGACCGAGCAGCGGCGTCAGGCCTGGGTCCGGGAGCGGATGGTGGAGGTGGGCCGGGCCCGGGCCGTCTCGCTCGGCTGGCCCGACGCCTACGCCTACACCAAGGCCATCGGCGAGCGGGTGCTGCTGAGCGAGCGGGGCGACCTGCCGGTGTCGATCGTCCGCCCGTCGATCATCGAGTCGGCGCTGGCCGAGCCCCGCCCGGGGTGGATCCGGGGCTTCCGGATGGTCGAGCCGCTGATCGTCTCCTACGCCCGCGGGATGCTCAAGGAGTTCCCCGGCGTCCCCGAGGGCACGGTCGACGTGATCCCGGTGGACCTGGTGGTCGGCGCGATCGTCGACGTCGCCGCCGACGAGCCTCCGGCCGAGCCCCGCATCGTGCAGGTGGCTTCGGGAGCAGTGAACCCGCTGCGCTACCGCCAGCTGGTCCAGCTGACCCGGGGCTGGTTCCTCGAGCACCCGCTGTACGACAGCGATGGGCAGCCGATCGTGGTGCCGGACTGGTCGTTCCCGGGTCGCGGCCGGGTCCAGCGGCAGCTCGAGCGGGCCAGGAGCCTCATGGAGCGGGCCGAGAACACGCTGGCCGCTCTCCCGCTGCGAGGCAGGCAGGCGGCGTGGTCGGCGCGGCTGGAGGAGCGCAAGGAGGAGGCCGAGCGCGCCCTCGGCTACGTGGAGCTCTACGGCGCGTACGCGGAGTGCGAAGCGATCTACGGCGTCGACCGGCTGCTGGAGCGCTGGGAGCGGCGGGATCCCGCCGACCAGGAGCGGTTCTGCTTCGACCCCCGGGTCATCGACTGGCCGCACTACGTGCGCGAGATCCACCTGCCGTCGGTGGTCGAGCACGCCCGGGTGCGCACGACGCCGGGCGGCAAGGTCGGCGAGAGCCGCGAGCAGCGCCTGCGCCGCCAGGTGCTGGCGCCCGAGCGGCAGCTCGCGGCGTTCGACCTGGAGAACACGCTCATCGCCTCGAACGTGGTGGCGTCCTACGCCTGGATGGCCAGCCGCCGCCTGCCGACCGCGGACCGCTGGCGGCTCGTCGTGCGGACCCTGCGCGAGGCGCCCGGCCTGCTGGCCCTGGACCGCCGGGACCGCAGCGACTTCCTGCGCCACTTCTACCGCCGCTACGACCACGCGCCGGCCGAGCGGCTGGCCGACGATGCCGCCGAGATGTACAGCCACCTGCTGCTGCTGAAGTCGTTCCCGGCCGCCATCCGGCGGGTCCGCCAGCATCGGGAGCTCGGGCACCGGACGCTGCTGATCACCGGCGCCCTGGATTTCGCTATCGGGCCGCTGCTGCCGCTGTTCGACGACGTGGTGTGCGCCTCCCTCGACCGGCGATCCGACGGGACCTTCCGGGGCGAGCTGCGCGAGGTCCCGCCCACGGGCGAGTCGCGGGCCCAGACGATGTTCGACTACGCCGCCGCGCACGGCATCGACCTGGCCGAGTCGGTCGCCTACGCGGACTCGACCTCCGACCTGCCGATGCTGGAGGCCGTCGGGTTCCCGGTGGCGGTCAACCCCGAGACGCGGCTGGCGGCCCTGGCCCGCAAGCGCGGCTGGCTGGTCGAGCACTGGCCCAAGGCCGCCGGCGCACCCCAGCCGCTGCTGCCCCTGGCCCCGCGGTCGGGGTCCAACGGGGATGGTTGGCTCACCCGCCTCCTCACCGAGGTCTTCGAAGATGGCGGACCCTCCAGGAGCCGAAGTTCGTCGAGGACGAGGACCGCGGCGGGCGGAGCAGGGAGGCCGCGGCCGTGAAGGCGCTGGTGTACTCCCGCAAGCCGGCCCGCTACGCCGCGGCCATGGTGGCCGGCGCGCTCCGCGCGGGCCGCGGCGCTCGGTACGGACCGCTCGCCCTGCGGGACATCGACCCCCCCGAGCTGCCGGGCGAGGGCTGGGTGCGGGTGCGGCCCCGGCTCTCCGGCATCTGCGGCAGCGATCTCGCCACCCTGGACGGCAGGGCCAGCCGGTACTTCGAGCCCATCGTGTCCTTCCCCTTCGTGCCGGGTCACGAGGTCGTCGGCGAGCTGGACGACGGAGCGCGGGTGGCCCTCGTCCCCGTGTTGCACTGCGCCACCCGGGCCATCAACCCCCCGTGCCCGATGTGCCAGGTCGGCCGGATCAACCGGTGCGAGCGCCTCGCCTACGGGCACCTGGAGCCCGGCCTCCAGTCCGGGTACTGCGAGTCCACCGGCGGCGGGTGGTCGATCGCGCTGGCCGCCCACCGGTCGCAGCTGGTGCCCGTGCCCGACGACCTCTCCGACGAGGCAGCGGTGCTGATCGAGCCGGCGGCCTGTGCCGTCCACGCCGCCCGCCAGGTCGCCGGGACGGAGGTGGCGGTCATCGGGTCCGGCGCCCTCGGGCTCCTCACGATCGCCGCCCTGGCCCACGACCGCCGCCACACCCCGATCATCGCCACCGCCAAGCACCCCGACCAGCGGCGCTGGGCCAAGGAGCTGGGGGCCGACGTCGTCTGCGCGCCCAGCGCCCTCGAGCGGGTGGTGCGGTCCGAGACGCGGTCGATGAAGCTGGACAGCGGCCAGCTCACCGGCGGCATCGGTGCCGTGGTCGACTGCGTCGGGTCCGACGACTCGCTGGCCCAGGCGCTGCGGGTGGTCGCCCCCGGTGGGACGGTTCACGTGGTCGGGATGCCCGGCGTCACGAGCCTCGACCTCACACCCCTGTGGCACCGGGAGGTTGGCCTGCGCGGGACCTACGCCTACACCACCGGCGACGAGCACGAGCCGGACGACTTCGCCGACGCCATCGTGCTGATCCGGGATCTCGATCTCGGCCGCCTGGTCAGCGCCACCTACCCGTTGGCCCGGTACGCCGACGCCATCGACCATGCCGCCAACGCGGGCAACCGGGGCGCGGTGAAGATCGCCTTCGACCTCCGTGGCGAGAGAGAAAGGGAGCGCTGACGTGCCTCGGCCCGGTTTCGTGCTCGACGTCGACCGCTCGACGCCGCCGATCCTGTTCCACCACGGCGAGGGCTTCCGGCTCGAGAAGCTTCCCCCCGGTCGCAGCCGGGTCGTCTACCCCGGCGAGCCGCTGGAACCGCTGGAGGACGTCGACGGCGCGATCCGCCACGCGCTCGACAACCCCCTGGGCGACACCCAGCCGCTGCGAACGCTGTTGCAGCCGGGCATGAAGCTGACCATCTGCTTCGACGACATCTCCCTGCCGCTCCCGCCCATGCGACGGCCGGACATCCGCCAGCGGGTCATCGAGGCCGTGCTCGACCTGGCCGCGGAGGCTGGCGTGGACGACGTCCACATCATCGCCGCGCTGGCCCTCCACCGCCGGATGACCGAGGGCGAGTTGCGCCACGCGGTCGGCGACCGGGTCTACGACGCGTTCGCGCCGATCGGAGCGCTGTACAACCACGACGCCGAGGACCCCGACAACCTGACCTTCATCGGCACCACCCCCCAGGGCGAGGAGGTCGAGATCAACAAGCGGGCCGCCGACTCGGACCTCGTGGTGTACGTGAACATCAACCTGGTCTCGATGGACGGAGGCCACAAGTCCACCGCCACCGGGCTGGCCAGCTACCGCAGCCTGCGCCACCACCACAACGTGCAGACCATGCTGCACTCCCGCAGCTTCATGGACCGCCACCACTCCGAGCTGCACCACTCCAACTGGCGGATGGGCAAGGTCCTGCGCGACGCCGGGGTGAATATCTTCCAGATCGAGAGCACCCTCAACAACAACACCTTCGGCAGCAGCGGGCCGATGGCCGTCCTGCAGAAGCGGGAGTGGGAGTGGTCGGCCCGCGACCGGGCCACCTTCGTGGCCATGAAGGCCGGGCTCGACCGGCTGCCGCTCAAGGCCCGCCGGTCGATCTTCCAGGCCTGGCGGGCTCCCTACGGCGTGACGTCGGTCCAGGCGGGCGAGGTCGACGCGGTCCACGAGCAGACGGTGGCCAACGTCTACCGCCAGCAGCTGGTCACGGTGGAGGGCCAGGCCGACGTGGTGACCATGGGGCTCCCCTACCTGTGCCCCTACAACGTCAACTCGGTGATGAACCCGATCCTGGTGGCGTGCGTGGGGCTCGGTTACTTCTTCAACTACTACCGGGGCAAGCCACTGGTCCGGGAGGGGGGCGTGGTGATCATGGGCCACCCCACGACCTGGGAGTTCCATCCGGTCCACCACCCGAGCTACATCGACTTCTTCGAGCAGGTGCTGGCCGACACCACCGATCCGGCCGAGATCGAGGCCCGCTACGAGAAGGCCTACGCCGAGGACGAGTGGTACCGGCACCTGTACCGGACCAGCTACGCCTACCACGGCGTCCACCCCTTCTACATGTGGTACTGGATCTGCCACGGCCTGGACCACGCCGGCAAGGTCATCGTCGTGGGCGGCGAGACCCGGGCCGTCCGCCGCCTGGGGTTCACCGCCGCGTCCACCCTCGACGACGCCCTGGAGATGGCGGAGGACGTGGTCGGCCGCGACCCGACGGTCACCCACCTCCACAACCCGCCGCTCGTGATGGCGGACGTGGTGTAGGTGGCGCTGCGCCTGAACCCCCGGATCCCGCGGGTGAAGCTGCCGCGGCCGCCGTTCCCGTACAGCGCGCCGCCCGTCCCGCTGGGGTTGGAGGGGCCTCCGACCACGCCCCGCTCCGGCCCCGACTACGACACCGACTGGGCCAGGCGCCTGCCGGCCCGGCTGGCCCGGGCCACGCTGCGCTCCACGCTCATGCGGGCCGGCGTGGCCGCGCTGGCCGCCCCCGAGGTGCACGGGCTCGACCGGCTGGAGGCCTGGCGCGCGGGCGCCGGCGATGGGCCGGTCATCTTCGTCGCCAACCACCACAGCCACATCGACACGCCGGTCCTCCTGACCCGGATCCCCGAGCCGTGGTGCGACCGCCTGTTCGTCGGCGGGGCGGCCGACTACTTCTTCCGCAATCCCGTCACCAGCGCCCTGTCGGCGCTGGCCATCGGGGCGATCCCGATCGAGCGCAGCCGGGTGAGCCGGCGGACCGCCGACCAGGCGGCGGAGCTCATCGAGCAGGGCTGGTCGCTGCTGATCTTCCCCGAGGGCGGCCGCAGCCCCGACGGCTGGGGCCGGCCGTTCCAGCGAGGTGCGGCCTACCTGGCCTTCCGCTGCCAGGTCCCGGTGGTGCCGGTGTACCTCCAGGGGACGGGCCGGATCCTGCGCAAGGGCAAGAAGCGGCCGACACCGGCCACGGCCAAGGTCGACTTCGGGACGCCGCTGGTCCCCGAGGAGGGCGAGGACACCCACCGGTTCAACGCCCGCATCGAGCGGACGGTCGCCGAGCTGGCCGACGAGACGGCCACCGACTGGTGGTCGGCCCGCCGCCGCGCCCACGCCGGCACCACCCCCAGCCTCACCGGGCCGGATGCGCCGAGCTGGCGCCGGGCTTGGGCCCTCGGCGACCCCAGCCGTCGCAAGCGCCGCGACCGCCGCCCCTGGCCCGACCTCTAACCCCCCAAGGGCCCCACCAGCGGCGCCGACCCGTCACAACTACCCGTCGTAAGCGCGGGCACTAGGCTCACCCTCCATGCTCTGGTTCGAGCGGGAGGTCGTCCAGGCGCTGGGGAGCTCCTCCGATCAGGAGACGCGGTCAGCGGTCGAGGCGTTCGTCGACGGTTCGCTGCGCGCCATGCCCGAGATGACCCGCCTCGGGGTGGCAGCCGAGACGCTGCTGTTCGGTACCTACGTCCGCTGGCTCGAGGCTGCCGGCCGGCTCGAGGGCCGGGAGGACCTGCGCCTCCTCCTCGACCGCTGGGAGACCAGCCGGATCGGCGTGGTGCGCCTCTACGTCCACATGTTCCGCTCACTGGTGCTGTTCGGCGAGAACGAGCTGGTCAGGGCCGCCAGTTGACCGAGTGCAGCTGGCGGGATCGGCGGAGCGGGCGAGCCAGGCGACCCCTGGCGAGCCACTGGGGGGAACCGGCCTGATGGCGACCATGACAACCGAGGTCCTGGTGATCGGCTCGGGCGCCGGCGGCGCTGTGACGGCGGCCCGCCTGGCCGAGGCCGGCCGCCAGGTCACCGTGGTCGAGGAGGGACCGTGGGTCGATCCCGACCGCCACGAGCCCTTCTCGCTGGACGAGATGGTGGCGAAGTACCGCCACCGCGGCCTCCAGGGCGCCCTCGGGAGCCCGGCCATCGCCTACGCCGAGGGCCGCTGCGTCGGCGGCAGCACCGAGATCAACAGCGGGCTCTACCACCGCCTCCCGGACTACCTGGCCGAGGACTGGCGGACGGCCTACGACATCGAGGACTTCGGCGCCGAGCCCCTGGCCCGCTACGCCGCCCAGGTCGAGGAGGAGCTCGGCGTGTCGCGACTGCCGACCGCTCCCCCGCCCTCATCGGCGGCCCTCGAACGGGGCGCGACCAAGCTCGGCTGGCGCAACGTCGAGTTCGCCCGGGTCTTCCGCTACGACGAGGCCGGGCGGGGCACCAAGCAGACCATGAGCCGCACGATGGTGCCGCGGGCCGTCGCCGCCGGTGCGGACGTGATCCCCGACTGCCGGGTCCTCCGCCTGGACCGCAAGGCGGGACGGGTCACCGGCGCCCGCTGCGAGCGCACCCACCCCGACGGCGGGCGCGAGCTCCTGCACATCGCCGCCGACCACGTGGTGGTGTGTGCCGGCGCGATCCACACGCCGGCGCTGCTCCAGCGCTCGGGCATTCGCCGCAACATCGGCAACGGCCTGAAGATGCACCCCACGGTCAAGATCGCCGCCCGGTTCACCCACCCGGTGGACCACGGCGACGTCCCGATGCACCGGGTGACCGAGTTCGATCCCTACCTGACCATCGGCGGCTCGGCCAGCCGCCGGGGCCACATCGCGATGGCACTGGCCGAAGCAAGCCCCGACATCGTCGAGCCCATGGAGAGCTGGGAGAACATCTCCGTCTACTACGCCGCGATCCGCAGCCACGGAGCCGGGCGGGTGCGGGCCATCCCCGGCCTGCGGGCTCCGCTGGTGACCTACAAGCTCACCGAGGCGGACATGAGCCGGCTGGCCCAGGGCCTGGTGCACCTGGGCGAGGTGCTGCTGGCCGCGGGAGCGGTCGAGCTCTACCCCTCCGTGGTCGGCGGGCCGGTGGCCCGGGACCTCGACGACCTGGGCCGGTGGTGGGATCGGACCACCCGGGCGAACACCAACCTGATGACCGTCCACCTGTTCTCGACGGTCCGCATGGGGAACGACCGCAGCCGCACCGGCGCCGACAGCTACGGCCGGGTCTGGGACCACGACAACCTCTACGTGAACGACGGCTCGCTGCTGCCGGGCGCCTCGGGCGTGAACCCCCAGGCCGCCATCATGGCCATCGCCACCCGCAACTGCGAGCACTTCCTCGCGACCATCTGACAGGAACCATGAACCCGACCAACCCCACGGCTGTGGTCACCGGCGCATCCGGTTGGCTCGGCCAGAACCTGGTCCGCCATCTGGCCACCGAGCGCGAGCGCGTGCGCTGCCTGGTCCCCGACACCGATGCCGCCGCGCCGCTGGAGCTGATCTCGCCGGTGATCGAGACCGTGGTGGGCGACGTCCGGGATCCGGCCACCGTCGACCGGCTGTTCGCCGACGTCGGGGCGGCCAGTGTCTTCCACGTCGCGGCCGTGATCCATCCCCGCCGGTCGACCCGGGAGTTCTTCGACGTCAACGTGGGCGGCACGCAGATGGTGCTCGACCGGGCCCGCCGGGCCGGGTCGAGCCGGGTGGTCCATGTGTCGTCCAACTCGCCCTTCGGCGCCAACCCCACGCCCGCCGACCGGTTCACCGAGGACTCGCCCTACAACCCGTACATGGGCTACGGGCAGTCCAAGCGGGAGGCCGAGCTGATGGTGAAGCAGGCCAACGACCGGGGCGATGTCCCCACGACGATCGTCCGGGCGCCGTGGTTCTACGGCCCCTACCAGCCGTCGCGGCAGAGCCAGTTCTTCACCGCGATCCGCAAGGGCCGATTCCCGCTCGTGGGCGACGGCCAGCAGCAGCGGTCGATGGTCTACACCGACAACCTGGTCCGGGGCCTGCTGTGCGCCGAGCGGACCGAAGCGGCCGCCGGGAAGGCCTACTGGGTCGCCGACGCCCAGCCCTACACGCTGGCGGACATCCTGAGCACCGTCCGCGATGCCCTGGCTGCCGAGGGGTTCGACGTCGCCGACCGCCGGCCGCCCCGGATCCCCCGGGCGGCGAGCGTCCTGGCCGAGAAGGTCGACGCCGCGCTCCAGTCCCGGGGCCGCTACGTCCAGGCGGTCCACGTGTTCGGCGAGATGAAGGACACCATCGCCTGCGACGTCTCCCGGGCGCGGGCCGAGCTGGGCTACGAGCCGGCGGTGAGCCTGTTCGAGGGCATGCGGGCCAGCATCCGCTGGTGCCGGGATCATGGGGAGCGGATCTGATGCCGCGCACCGTGCTGGTGACCGGCGGCAGCGGCTACTTCGGGTCCATCCTGGCCGAGGCGGCGCTGGCCCGCGGCGACCGGGTGCGGATCTTCGACCTCAACCCGCCATCGGAAGGGCTGATGGAGCGGGTCACGTACGTGCCGGGCGACGTGCGCGACCGCGACGCCGTCCGGGAGGCCTGCGACGGCGTCGACGTGGTGCTGCACAACGTGGCCCAGGTGCCGCTGGCCAAGGATCGTGACCTGTTCTGGTCGGTGAACGTCACCGGAACCGCCAACGTGCTGCTCGCGGCCCGGGACGCCGGGGTCAGCAAGGTGGTCCACACCTCGTCCAGCGCGATCTTCGGCATCCCCGAGACCAACCCGGTCACCGAGGACACGCCGGGACGGCCCCTCGAGGCCTACGGGCGGGCCAAGCTGGAGGCCGAGTGGCTGTGCCGCGACGCGGTCGACACCGGCCTGGACGTCACCATCGTCCGCCCCCGCACCATCCTCGGCCACGGCCGGCTGGGGATCATCGCCGTGCTGTTCGAGTTCGTCGCGGCCGGCGCGCCGGTGTACGTGCTGGGCGGCGGCGACAACCGCTACCAGTTCGTCCACGCCAACGACCTGGCCGACGCGTGCCTGCGGGCTGCGGACCGGGACAAGCCGGCGGTCTACAACATCGGCGCCATCGAGTTCGGAACCATGCGCGAGACGCTGCAGGCCCTGGTCGACCACGCCAGCACCGGGTCCCGGGTGCGGTCGCTGCCCGCGGCTCCTGCCCGCCTGGGGATGCGCGCGCTGGCACAGGTGGGCATGGCGCCCTTCGCGCCGTACCACTGGCTGCTCTACGCCGAGTCGCTGTGGTTCGACACCACCAGGGCCCAGACCGAGCTGGGTTGGACGCCACGCCACTCGAACGCGACGGCGGTGATCGAGTCCTACGAGTGGTTCCTGGCGCACCGCGCCGAGCTGGCCGGTGACGGTCGGTCCCACCACCAGTCGCCGGTCAAGCTGGGCCTGCTGAAGGTGCTACAGAGAGTGCCGTGACCGACACGAGGTCGGCGACGCCGCCCGTCACCGAGCCTGGCACCACGGCTGAGGACCGGCTCGCGGCCCCGGACGAGGGCTCGGCGGAAGGATCGCCGGCCAGGCGGGGACGGGCGGTCCTGCTCGTCGCCGGGCTGGTGGCGGTGATCGGTGGGATCCCCCTGGTGGTCGCGCTGGCCGTGCTCCACCAGCCCCGGTGGTACCCGCTGCTCGACCTGGCCCAGACCGAGCTGCGGGTCCGGGACGTCACCCGCGGCCACCCCCCGCTGGTGGGGCTGGCCGGGCGCATCACCGGCGTCCACGGCGAGCAGGGCAGCCACCCGGGGCCGATCAGCTTCTGGGCCCTGTGGCCGTTCTACACCCTGTTCGGTGCCACCGCGTGGTCCCTGCAGGCCGCCAGCGCCGCGTTGAACCTGCTGGCCATGGCGGCCGTCGTGGGCATCGCTCACCGGCGGGCGGGAGTCGCCGGCGCGCTGGCCGCGGCGCTGGGCCTGGTGGTCCTGGTGCGGTCATACGGCGCCAACCTGATGACCGAGGCCTGGAACCCCTACCTGCCGATGCTGTGGTGGGTGGTGCTGCTGTTGGCCGTGTGGTCGGTGCTGTGCGACGACTGGCCCCTGCTGCCGGTGGCGGCGTTCGCGGCCACGTTCTGCATGCAGACCCACATCCCCTACGCCGGGCTGGTCGGGGGGCTGGTCCTGTTCCTGGTGGCGGCGGTCGCCGTCCGGGCCGTCTTGGTGCACCGGCAGCGGGAGGACCGGACAGCCCTGGCCGGGCTGGGACGTTGGAGCCTCGTCGCCGGGGTGGTGTTGGTCGTGCTCTGGATCCCACCGGTCATCGACCAGCTCACCAACGATCCGGGCAACCTCACGTTGATCAAGCAGACCTTCACCGACTCCCCGGAGAGCGCGGTGGGCTTCAGCCGCCACGCGGTGACCATCTGGCTGGCCCACCTGAACCCCGCGAGCCTGGTCGTCGGGCCCGACTCCCGGATGGCCGAGGCTGAAGCCAGTGCCTGGCTGCCGGGGGTCGGTCTGCTGGTCCTGTGGGCGGCGGCGGTGGTCGTGGCCTGGCGGGCCCGCTACCGGGAGCTGCTCCGCCTGCACCTCGTGGTCGGTGCGGCCCTGGTGCTGGGCCTGCTCTCGATCACCCGCATCCTGGGCTTCGTCTGGTA
>Ga0209382_10003376_pt1 | contig 22189 bp, 22 predicted proteins | sample SoiMetdeltSBSDD5_FD_187599 | JGI IMG/M metagenome (GOLD analysis project Ga0209382, IMG submission 187599) | Bulk soil microbial communities from a Populus tree surrounding site in Tennessee, USA - Soil MetaG P. deltoides SBSDD5 (SPAdes) (version 2) | ecosystem: Environmental > Terrestrial >...
GCAGCGGCCGGTGCAGGAGCCGGAGACCCCCGCGGTGATTCCGGGCAACAATCTGGATGAATGGGATACCAGCTGGTGGGTTCAAGCGGGGCTTGGCTTCTCGTTTTCGCTTTAGATGCGGGCCTCTTTTCGCTTTAGATGCGGGCCTCACTGACTCGAACCGTCGGGTTTCATGCGGTGCACCGGTACTATCGGCCGGAATGGACCGAGGAGCGCAATCGAGAGGTCTTCGGGCCGCTGGCTGATCCGCCGGGGCATGGTCATGACTATCGGTGCGGGGTGACAGTTGGCGGTATCATCGACCGCATGGGAATGGTGGTCGACCTTCAGCTTCTGGACAGTGTTCTGCACGATGAGGTTCTCACACCTTTGGCCGGCAAGCACCTGAACCTGGATCTCCCCACCTTCGCCTACGGGCAGACCCTGCCCACCTGTGAGGCGATTGCCGCCTACCTGTTTCCCCGGATTGCCGCCCGTCTGCCGGCCGGAGTCGTGCTGGAGCGCGTGCGTATCGAGGAAGACCCGACGCTCTATGCCGACTGCACCGGATCCATCTGAGCTGATTCAGCCGCTGAAGCGTGGCGGCAGGATGTCCGACCTGGCCGCGGTGGAAGAAGTGCCGGTCTGGCTGGAGGTGAATGGCCGTCCGGTGGTGACATGGATGTGCACGCCCGACCTGCTGGAAGAGCTGGCGATCGGATGGCTGTACGGCGAGGGCTACATCGATGCCATCGAACAGGTGCACCTGCGTCCCTGCGCCACCGACCTCGGCTTCTGGGCCCAGATCCCGGAGGACCGCCTGGCGGCAGTCGTGGCCGAGGGTAGGCGGCCCGTGTTGGCATCGGGCTGTGGCGCCGTCTCCACCTTTCTAGCAGACCCCGCTACGCTCGAATCCAGGCCGGCTCGGGGGCCCGTGCCGGAGCTGGAGCAGCTTCGGTCTCTCTTCAAGGCCCTCTTTGCCCGAGGTGAGCGGTACAAGGACACCGGTGGCATTCACGCTGCCGCGCTGGTGGATGCTCCTTCACCCGAGCTGATCGCCCATGCCGAAGACATCGGGCGCCACAACGCCGTAGATAAAGCAGTGGGAGGCGCGTTACTGGCCAACCGAAGAATCGAAGGCCTGGGATTGCTGGTGACCGGCCGCATCTCGGCCGAGCTGGCGTTCAAGGCTGCACGAGCGGGCCTGGCATACGTGGCGACACCCTCGGTGCCGTCTACCCTGGCGGTCGAGATCGCTCGGCGGAGCGGCATGGTGTTGGTAGGTCGAGCGGTGAGCGGACATCCGCAGCATCACGGCGCCGTCTGAGGTGCCTCCCGACCGCGTCAAGCTGGCCGAGCTTCTCCGCGGAGCCCAGCGGATCGCGGTGGTCGGGCTGAGCCGCAAGCCCGAGCGGCCCAGCCACATGGTGGCGGGCTATCTCCAACGGGCGGGATACAAGATCGTGCCGGTGCATCCCGCCGGCGGGGTGACCCTGGGAGAGCCGGTGCACCCGGATCTGCGGACGGCCGCCGCCGTGGCCGGACCGATCCAAATCGTGAACATCTTCCGCCGCTCGGAGCACATTCCGGCCTTGTTGGAGCAGCTGCTGGAGATTCGGCCCCAACTGGTCTGGATGCAGCAGGGAATTCGGCATGAGGAGGTGGCTCAGCGACTCGAGGCCGCCGGCATCGCGGTGGTGATGGACCGCTGTCTCGCGGTGGATCATCAATTCCTGGGGGTCTGATGCACGTCCGAGAGCTCGCCCGTGTCGTCCTGGTCCTCGGGATGGTTGGTGCGCCGTCGTCCGCCCCGGCTCAGGCCACCAAGGACCAAGCCCGGCTGATCTTCACAGTTTCCGCTGGTGTAATCACCGGTGCGGATCTCTGGGCGGTGCCGGCACAGCCGGTGCAGTTCATCGTTCCAGCGGACACCTTCGCCCTGACCCGAAAGATTCGAAGCACTCTAGGGGTGAGCTTCGCCGGCACCTACTTTCCCGGTGACCACTTTGGCTGGGGCGGCGAAGCATTTCTGGTGGGACTGGGCTACGAGGATGGCTGCCGTCACATATTCTCCTCCGGCCGCGCCGACGTGGCTACCGCCTGCACCTCGATCCAGGGTGCTACCAAGTCGGCAACCGCGGTGTCGGTGTCAACCGGCCCGATCTATCGAATAAACAGCCGCAGTTCCTTCTCGCCCTATGGCCGAGCCAATCTGGGCCTGCTCTTCAGCAGCCAGAGCTCCATCAGGATGGTGGGACAATTTCCCAGTCCCGAGGGGGCCGTCGATCTCGTGGTCTATGACGACGACAGCGAGTCCCGGGTGGCCCCGTACCTCGGACTGGGGATCGGTCTCACGGCTGCCGTCGCGAAGGGGTACCATCTGCGTCTGGAGCTGCGGGACAACATCATGGGCGTGGAGAAGGTCACCGGTGCCACTCCCGAGGCGCGCACCATCCCGCCCCACGAGGTGGTGTACAAGCATCTCTTCAGCCTGACCTTCGGATTCGACGTGGTGCTGGAGCGCAGGCCGGGCAGGAGGTATTAGAGCAGCGTGGTACGGGGTGCTATTCTGGCGGGAGGTGGTGCCACCCGATTTGGTGGGCGGCCCAAGGGGCTCGAGGTCGTCGGCGGGGAACGGATTCTCGACCGGCTGGCACGGGTGATGACCGACGCCCTGGGTGAGCCCCCGCTCCTGGTGGCGAATGCGCCCGATGCACCTGGCTGGAGACCTGACCTGAGAACCGTGAGCGACTCGAAGCCTGGCTACGGAGCCCTGGGCGGGATCTACACTGCAGTCCTCAGCGCACCGGCTCCGGTGGTCTGCGTTGCCTGGGACATGCCGTTCGTGTCGGAGCCGCTGCTTCAGGCCCTGGCTGACGGTCTCACCACCTATGATGCCATACTTCCGGAGAGTGGTGGGAGACGCGGCGTCGAGCCACTCTGCGCCGGGTACGGACCGGCCTGTGCCGATGCGATCACCGCCAGCCTCGACCAAGGGGACCTGCGCGCGATCGGGTTCCATGGCCGCATCCGGGTTGGCACCCTCTCTCGCGATCAAGTTGAAGCGCTGGCCGACCCGGAGCTGGTGTTCTTCAACGTCAACACTGCGGAAGATCTTAGCCGAGCGGACCAGCTGTGGCGTCAACGCGCATCATCTCGGTAATCGGCCGGAAGAACGCGGGCAAGACAACGCTGGCCGTGGCCCTGGCCAGCGAGCTGGTGCGTCGGGGACATCGAGTGATGACCATCAAGCATGGCCATCATCCCGCTGAAGCCGACCGCCACGGCAGCGATACTTGGCGCCATTTTCACGAGGGTCGGGCAGAGCGGGTGCTCATCGCCTCTCCGGATCTCCGAGTACTGTTCGAGCGGAGCCCCGACACCTACGACCCGGTGAGTCTGGCCCGGCAGTACATGCAGGGGGCCGACATCGTGCTCACCGAGGGATACAAGGCCGCTCCTCTGCCCAAGATCGAAGTGTTCCGCCGGGCCGCCGCCCGGGAACCTTTGTATGACGCCGCCGCTCCTAATGCCAATGAGTGGGTGGCGGTGATCACCGACGATCCCGATTTCACGGCGGAATGCCCGGTCCTCCACTTTCACGACACCATCTGGCTGCAACTCCTCGCCAATCTGGCCTGGGAGCGCTCACTGGTCCTCGAGGGGTGACCGCGCTCAGCGCGGCCGAAGCCGCCAGCCGCATTCTCGAGGAAGTCGAGCGCCAACCGGCGCTGCGCATTCCCCTGGATGACGCCCTGGATAGTGTCCTGGCAGAGGACGTCGTCAGCCGGCTGGACATCCCCGCCTGGACCAACTCCGCCATGGATGGCTACGCCGCGCGAGGCGAGGACGTGCGCGGGGCCTCCGAATCGAGCCCGGTGCAGCTCCGAGTGGTCGAACACCTGCCGGCCGGCAAATTCCCCACCCGGCCGATCGGTCCCGGCGAGTGCGCCAGGATCTTCACCGGTGCGCCTCTCCCCGACGGCAGTGACAGCGTCATCCGGCAGGAGGACACCGACCTCGGCGCTAAGACCGTCACCATCGTCAAGGATCGAGATGTAGGGGTGAACATCCGCCAGGCGGGCGAGGACATCAAACGAGGCAGCACCGTGCTCACGGCCGGCACCGAGCTTCGGGCCGCTCACCTCGGGGTGCTCGCGTCACTGGCTGTGGCCCACCCGCTGGTGTACCGCCGGCCCAGGGTTGCCATCCTCGGAAGTGGCGACGAGATCGTCGACGTGGACCAGCCCGAGGCGATCCTGAGCGGCCGGAAGATCGCGACCAGCAACACCCACACCCTGGTGGCGCTGGTCCGGGAAACCGGCGGCGAGCCGGTGAACCTGGGGATAGCGGCGGACGATCCCGAGAGTCTGCGGGACCATCTGGCAAGAGCGATGGACTGCGACCTTCTGGTGACGACGGCCGGGATCAGCGTGGGCGAGCATGACTACCTGCGGTCGGTGATGGAGGACATGGGCGGTGAGCTTCGTTTCTGGAAGCTGCGGATGCGGCCCGGCGCACCGGTGGGATTCGGGGTCCTGCATCGTTTGCCCTGGATCGGATTACCCGGCAACCCGGTCAGCACAATGGTGACATTCGAGCTGTTCGTACGCCCTGCCATCCGGAAGATGATGGGACACCGGTTCTACTTTCGACGCTCGGCACCGGTCAGGGTTGGGGAGACGATCAGCGTACGACCCCGGCTCCAGCACTTCCTGCGGGGGGTGGTGAGCGAGGGGGCGTCAGGGCTCGAGGCCCGGCTCACCGGTCCGCAGGGGTCGGGCATTCTGACCTCCATGGTCAAAGCAAACGCGCTGCTCGTGATCCCGGAGGGCCAGTTCGAGACCGCGGCTGGCTCGACCGTGCCGGCCCTCATCCTGGACGATCCCGTGCATCGAGCGGAGCCAGGGTTCTAGAACGTCTCGACTCCAGACCCTCGACCCTAGACCTTCTTTTCTGCATTTATTAGTTTTGTACCCTCAAGAAGGGGAGTAGCTTATCCGCCCTCGGGCGGACGAATGAATCGTCAGGACTGTTCGCCAGGGGCGAGCACGGTTCATTTGGAAGGCAAAGCGGGATGGCCTTAGAGCGAGACCTTCGTCCACGCGAAAGCGGAGCGACGGGGTCTCGCTCTTTCATTTAGGCCCCACGGGAGGACAGATGAACAACGTCAAGACCTTCGTGCTCATGGCAGGACTGCTGGGGCTGTTCGTACTGGTGGGTCAGCTCATCGGGGGGGCCAGCGGCCTGGTCGCTGCGCTCGTCATCGGCAGCATCTTCAACTTCATCATGTATTTCTTTTCGGACCGACTGGTGCTTCGGATGTACGGGGCCAAGGTAGTCACCGCCCAGGAGGCGCCGGAGCTGTATGCGATGGTCGACCGGCTGCGGCAGCGGGCGGGCCTCCCGATGCCCACCCTGGCCGTCGCCCCCCACGAGCAGCCCAACGCGTTTGCCACCGGGCGCAATGCCGAGCACGCGGTCGTTGCCGTCACCACCGGCATCCTCAAATACGTGCCCCAGGAGGAGCTGGAGGGTGTGCTGGCGCATGAGCTGGCTCACATCAAGAACCGCGACATGCTGATCAGCACCGTGGCCGCGGGCATCGCCGGCGCGCTGAGCAACCTCCCTTATCTGCTCATGTTCGGCGGCGGACGGGACGACGACGGCAGTCACCCCTACGCCCAGCTGGCGCTGATCCTGCTGGCGCCGATCGGGGCCATGCTGATTCAGTTTGCGGTCTCCCGGCAGCGGGAATTCGAGGCCGACCGGGTGGGCGCCCTCATTTTGGGCCGACCCCAGCCGCTGGCCAGCGCCCTTCTGCGTCTGGACTCGCTGGCCCATCGCATTCCAATGCACGTGGCCCCCGCCGCGGCGCCCCTGGCCCAGGTAAATCCGCTGGCCTATCAAGGGGGACCAGTGGCCAAGCTGTTCAGTACCCATCCGCCGACGGCGGAGCGGGTGGCGCGCCTAGAGGCGATGGCCTTGGGCCGCTGAGTGGGTCAGCATGATCTCTCGGTCTGGCTGGGCTTCACCGGCCTGGTCGCCGGGCTCCTGGTCCTCGACCTCGGAGTCCTGAACCGCCGCTCTCATGTTCTCACCTTCAAGGAGGCGCTGAGCTGGAGCGGCGGTCTCATAACCGTGGCGCTCCTGTTCGGTCTCTTCGTGCTGTGGCGGGAGGGGACCCAGTCGGCCCTGGAGTACTACACCGGTTACCTGATCGAGCTCTCGCTCAGTGTCGACAACCTCTTCGTCTTCCTCCTCATTTTCTCCTACTTCTGCGTTCGGGCCGACGCCCAGCCCAAAGTCCTGAAGTGGGGAATATTGGGCGCCATCGTCATGCGCCTGATCATGATCGCGCTGGGCGCGCTCCTGCTGGAGCGGTTCAACTGGATCATCTACGTATTTGGCGGCATCCTGATCGTTACCGGGATCAGGATGTTCCTCCAGAAGGAAGCGCCGGTGGATCTGGAGCGGAATCCCGTGGTCCGGCTGGCCCGCCGCTTCCTGCCCTTCAGCGACTCCTACGACGGGACCCGGTTCTTTACCCGAACGGTGAGAGGGAAGTTGCTGGCCACACCCCTTCTCCTGGTCCTGCTGGTGGTGGAGTGGTCGGACCTCGTGTTCGCGATCGACAGCATCCCCGCGATCTTTGCAATCACCCGGGATCCTTTCCTGGTCTACAGCTCCAACATCTTTGCCATTCTGGGGCTGCGGGCCCTGTTCTTCGTCCTCGCCAGCATGCTGGACAAGTTCGTGTATCTGAAAACCGGGGTTGCCTTCATCCTGGTGTTCGTCGGATTTAAGATGACCCTGAGCGCGTGGGTCCACATCCCGACTCTGCTCTCCCTGCTGGTCATCGTCACCACTCTGGCTGTTGCCGTCGGCCTCTCCCTTCGCCACAGCGCCCGCGAGGAGCAGCTGGCCGCATGACGCCGACTTCTCTGCTTTCCCGCATCGGCCTGGACCGTCCCGAGCTGCGCGCGTGGGCGATGTACGACTGGGCTAACTCCGCCATGTATACCACCATCATGGTGGCGGTCTTTCCCATCTACTTCGTGAAGGTTGCCGGAGCCGGAGTTCCAGAGAGTGGGGCCACTCAACGGCTGGCAGCCGTCAATTCGATCGCCCTGGTTATCGTCGCACTGCTCTCTCCCGTGCTGGGTGCGGTCTCGGACTACCGAGGAAGCAAGAAGCCCCTGCTCGCCCTGTTCATGTTGATTGGGGCTGCGGCGATTACGGGCATGTTCTTCGTAGAGAGGGGAGATCTGGACCTCGCCTCCGCGTTGTTTGCCGTGTCGCTGGTCGGGGTGGCCGGAAGCATCGTGTTTTATGAGGCACTGCTCCCCCACATCGCCCAGCGTCACGAGATCGACCGGGTCTCCACCGCGGGTTATGCCCTGGGATATCTCGGCGGAGGAGTGCTGCTGGCGCTCAACCTGGCCTGGATTCAGCGGCCCGACTGGTTTGGCCTACCATCGGGGCCGGGACTCACGCCCTCGGAGGCCACGCTGCCGGTGCGGCTCGCGTTTCTATCCGTGGCCGTCTGGTGGGTTCTCTTCTCGCTGCCGCTCTTCCGCCGGGTGCCCGAGCCTCCGGCCACCATTGAGCCGGACGAGCGCCCCGGCGCCAACCCGGTGGTGACTGCCTTCACTCGCCTGCGCGAGACCTTCCGCGAGCTGCGCAGTTATCGCCACGCCTTCCTCATGCTGCTTGCCTTCCTGATCTACAACGACGGGATCCAGACCATCATCAAGATGGCAACGGCCTACGGGACTGAGCTCGGGATCGGCCAGAACGCGCTCATCGCCGCGATCCTCATGGTGCAGTTCGTCGGCATTCCCTGCTCCTTTCTCTTCGGGATGCTGGCCGGACGGATCGGCGCCAAGCGCGCCATCTTCCTGGGACTGCTGGCGTACACCGTCATCAGCGTGCTGGGTTACTACATGAAGACCGCGGCGCACTTCTTCGTGCTGGCGGGTCTGGTGGGAATGGTCCAGGGTGGCACCCAGGCACTCAGCCGGTCGCTCTTTGCCAGCATGATTCCCCAGCATAAGTCGGGTGAGTTCTTTGGATTTTTCAGCGTGTTCGAGAAGTTTGCCGGCATCTTCGGACCGCTGATTTTCGCCGGCACCATCGCAGCGACTGGCTCGAGCCGGAATGCTATTCTCTCCGTTATCCTGTTCTTCGCCGTCGGCGCCTGGCTCCTCTCACGGGTCGAAGTCGCCGAGGGTCAGCGGATCGCCCGAGCGGCCGACCGCCAGGTTGTACCCCTGGCCTAGTCGCCGCGAGCTTCGCCACACCCTGTGACGAGGCAATGGCGGGCGCGAGAACCTCTTGCCGCCCCCATACTCGTTTCCTAGCTTTCAGCCGTCGTGCTTCTTTCCTCACGCCAGGAGCCCCGCCACGCATGCGTTGGCGGGGCCTCTCGTTCATGGACGCACTGGAACTGACCCGGGCGCTCGTGGCGCTCGATACACCGACGGGTTCCGAAGGACCGGCCACCGATCTCCTGGACGGAGCGCTGCGCCGCGCCGGATATCGTACGGTGCGACAGCCGGTCACTCCGGGACGCGACAACCTGTACGCCTATCGGGAGCCCCCGACGCTAGTGTTCTCCACCCACCTGGACACCGTTCCTCCCTACGTGCCACTCGCCGAAGACGAGGAATCGATCCACGGCCGGGGCAGCTGCGACGCCAAGGGGCTCGCCGCCGCGATGGTAACTGCGGCTGAGCGCCTGGCCCAGCAGGGTGAGCGGCGCATCGGACTTCTCTTTCTGGTGGGCGAGGAGAACGGCTCGGATGGGGCCCGGGCCGCGGCCGACCTGATGCCGCGGGGCCGCTTTCTGATCAATGGGGAGCCCACCGAAAACCGGCTCTCCATCGGCCAGAAGGGCTCGATGCGGGTGGACCTTGAAGCGGCCGGCCGGGCGGCGCATTCGGCCTATCCCGAAGAGGGAGTGAGCGCCATCGCCGCACTGCTGGACACCATCGAGCGGATCCGGCGGATGCCACTGCCGGTGGATCCACTGCTCGGTCCCTCGACTCTCAACCTCGGGCTCATCCGGGGAGGCGTGGCCCCAAACGTGATCCCACCCGCAGCCACCGCCCAACTCCTAGTCCGAACGGTGGAGCCCAGCGGCCCCCTCAAGGAATCCATTCGAGCGCTGCTCAGTCCGGGTGTTTCGGTGACCTTTCCCGTCGAGCTCCCGTTCTACAAGGGGGGAACGGCTCCATCGGGCTGGGACACGACGGTAGTCAGCTACGCCAGTGACCTGCCCTTTCTCTCGTCCTGGGGAGAGCGCTACCAGCTGGGGCCCGGAAGCATCCGAGTCGCCCATACCAGCCATGAGCACATCCGGAAGGCCGATCTGCTGCGGGGCATCGATCTCTACGTCCGGCTGGCAACCGATCTCCTAGCCTCGACCCCGGTCTCCCGATGAAGACCCCCGTCGCCGTCCTCGGCGCCACCGGCACCGTGGGACAAAAGTTCGTCCGGCTTTTGGCCGATCATCCCTGGTTCGAGCTGGTGGCGGTGGCGGCCTCGTCCAACAGCGCCGGACGATCCTACCGGGATGCGGTGCGCTGGCGGGAGGCAGGCGAGCTTCCGTCGTCCATTGGCCAGCTGCCGGTTCGGGACTGTACTCCGCCGCTGCCCGGCGCGGTTGTCTTCTCCGCCTTGGACGCCGAGGTGGCCGGGCCGATCGAGCAGGCGTTTGCCAAGGCTGGTGCGACCGTGGTCACCAACACCCGTACTCATCGGATGGAGCCGGATGTGCCGCTGCTGATTCCGGAGGTGAACCCGGAGCATGTGGCGCTGGTCGATTGTCAGCGCGAGACCCGGGGCTGGAGCGGCGCCATTCTGGCCAACCCGAACTGTTCCACGGCTGCACTGGCGCTGGCGCTGGCGCCGCTGCACCGCGCCTTCGGAATCGAACAGCTCTTCGTCTCGACCATGCAGGCGGTCTCCGGGGCGGGCTATCCGGGGGTCCCATCGCTCGACATCGTGGGCAACGTAATTCCGTATGTCGGCGGGGAGGAGGAGAAGATCGAGCGGGAGAGCCGAAAGATCCTGGGGCGATTCGCGAGTGGAACAGTCGAGCCGGCGGCGATCACCCTGAGCGTCCACAGCAACCGGGTGGCCGTGGTGGATGGTCATCTCCTGACAGTGTCGGTCGGCTTCCGGGAACGGGTCAGTCCCGCGGCCGCCGCGTCCGCGCTGCGGGAGTTTCGGGCCCCGGCACCGGTGGCGGCGCTTCCGTCCTCACCCAATCCGCCGGTCGAAGTCGATGAGAGGACCGACCGGCCGCAGCCGCGGCTCGATCTGAACCGAGGCGGCGGGATGGCCGTGACCGTGGGCCGGATCCGGGCCTGCCCCATTCTCGATCTGCGCTTGGTTGTTCTGGGTCACAACACGGTGCGGGGAGCAGCCGGTCAGGGGGTGCAGATCGCGGAGCTGCTCCTCGCCAGCGGCAGGATTCCTCAACCCAGTGGCGGGCGCGGCCGGTGATCGTGGCTAAGTTCGGCGGCACATCAGTGGCCGATGCAGCGGCCATTGGGCGACTGGTCGGCATCGTTCGACACCGGCTGGCCGAGCGTCCCGTGGTCGTGGTTTCGGCGCTGGCTGGCGTGACCGATGCCCTCCTCGGTCTGGCACGACTCGCCAGACCGGACGACGAGGCAATCGACGCGAGGCTCGGCGCTCTCTACCAGCGGCACCAGCAGATCGCGGCCTCCCTGCCTGGCGCCGGGGCATCGTTCGAGACTATAGCGGCTGATATCGACGCACTCCGCCGAGATCTGGCAGCCCTTCACGACCGACCGGTCACCGGAGCAGATCTCGATGCGATTGCCAGCCGAGGTGAGCTGTGGAGCTCGAGGCTGGTCACGGCAGCACTGGCCGGCGCCGGGCTGGAGGCAATCTGGGTGGACGTGCGTCCGCTCATGATCACCGACGACCGCCACACCCGGGCCACTCCTTACCTCCAAATTATCAGCCAGCGGGCCCGCGAGTGTCTGCGGCCGCTGGTAGAAGCCGGCAAGATACCGGTGACCCAGGGCTTCATCGGCTCGACCGCGCGAGGCACACCAACCACACTGGGGCGAGGAGGTTCCGACTTCACCGCCGCGCTCCTGGGCTCGGCGCTGGGCGCCAAACGGGTAGAGATCTGGACCGACGTGGATGGTCTCATGACAGCAGACCCGCGTATCGTCTCCAGCGCCCGAACTCTGGCGCGGGCGAGCTACGATGAAGCCGCGGAGCTGGCCACCTTCGGCGCCAAGATCCTGCACCCTGCGACCGCCCTTCCACTTGTCCGTGCAGGCATTCCTATCATGATCCTGAACTCCACCCGTCCCGAGCGACCGGGGACCACCATCGAGCCTGAGGCAGTGCTCGAGCAGGTCGGGGACTCTCCTATCCGGTCGATCTCCTGGAAGCAGGGAATCACCGTCATCAACCTCAAGGCCCCCCGCATGCTTGGGGCGTACGGGTTCCTCCGGGCCCTCTTCGAGATCTTCGAACGGCATGAGACGGTGGTGGATGTACTGGCAAGTGGCGAGGTGAGCATCTCGCTCACCATTGAAGACCGCTCCCGGCTGGGCGTGCTGCTGCGCGACCTGGCAGAGTTGGGAGACGTGTGGGTGGAAGAGCATCGCGCTATCATCGCCGTGGTCGGCATCGGGCTCCGGAACACGCCGGGCCTTGCAGCCCGGGTCTTCAACGCCGTCTGGCCGGCTAATGTCGAGGTCATCTCTCAAGGCTCCTCCTCCATCAACATGACCTTCGTGGTGCGGGAGGAGGACGGGCCGGATGTGGTGCGCAGGCTGCATCGAGAGTTTTTTGGGACAGACTGACGACTGGCGACTGGTGACTGATGAAGATCGCCATCATTGGTAACGGCAGGATGGGAAAGGCGGTCGAAGCCCTGGCTCGGGAGCGTGGCCAGGTAGTGCAGACCGTCGTCAACCGGATCGAGAACCCCGGCGGGCGGGCACTCACGCCGGAGCGCCTGGCCGGAGTGGACGTCGCCGTGGAGTTCACCCGTCCCGACGCCGTGGTGGCCAACCTGGAGCGGCTGATCGCGCTGCGGGTTCCGACAGTGACCGGAACCACCGGCTGGGGTGACGACCTTCCCAGGGTGAGTGCCCTGGTGCGGGACGGTGGCACCGCTTTGCTGCATTCGCCCAACTTCTCGGTGGGGGTGCAGCTCTTCTTACGAGCGGCGCAGGAGCTCGCCCGCAGCTTCCGGGACCGGCCGGAGTTCGCCGTTGCGATCCGGGAGGAGCATCACAAGACCAAGGTGGACGCACCTTCGGGAACCGCCCTGCTGCTGCAGCGCCAGTTGTGGACCCAGGAGCCGGGCCGCCGGTTTCCCATCACCTCGGTGCGGGAAGGCGACGCCGCTGGAACTCACACCCTGACTTATGAGAGCCGGCATGAGCTGGTGACCCTGAGTCACGTGAGCCGCAGCCGCGAGGTCTTTGCGGCGGGCGCCCTGGCTGCCGCCGAATGGTTGCCGGGCAGGACCGGCATCTTCACCTTCGATGAAATGCTTTTCGGCGAATCGGCATGAGCCGACTCCAGGGTTGCGGAACGGCATTGGTAACCCCGTTCACCGCTCGGGGTGATCTGGACCTCGCAGCTCTCCGAGCCCTGGTGAGCTGGCAAGTCGAGGAGGGCATCGACTTCCTGGTGGCGTGCGGGTCGACCGGGGAGGCCCAGACGCTGACCGACGCCGAGCGGGAGAGAGTGGTAGCGGTGGTGGTGGAGGCTGCCGGCGGGCGGGTCCCGGTCATGGCCGGGGCCACCAGCAACGATACCGCACGCGCCATCGAGGAGACCGAGCGGATGTGCCGGGTTGGCGCCGACTATATCCTGAGCGCCACCCCCTACTACAACAAGCCGACGCAGGAAGGCATGTACCGGCACTTCAGCGCGGTGGCCGACGCGGCCACGAAGCCGGTATGCCTCTACAACGTGCCGGGCCGCACCGCGGTGAACCTGTCGCCGGCTACCGCACTCCGGCTCGCAGCTCACCCCAACATCATGGGGATCAAGGAAGCCAGCGGCGACCTCAAACAGATCATGAGCCTCTTGCAGGCTCGGGCTGACGACTTTGCGGTCCTCTCGGGGGACGACTGGCTGACCCTTCCGCTCATCACCAGCGGCGGGGACGGGCTCATCTCGGTCGTGTCCAACGAGATTCCGGCGGCCATGACCGGCCTCGTTCACCTGTTGCTCTCAGGCAACCTGGAGCAGGCTCGCACCTGGCATTACCGTCTCCTGCCGCTGATGGATGCCAACTTCCTGGAGACCAATCCCGCGCCGGTCAAGGCCGCCCTGCACTGCATGGGCCGCATCGCCAATGTGCTCCGGCTGCCGCTGGTACCGGTGAGTGACGCCACAACGGCGGCCCTGCAGACGGCTTTGCGCCAGGCGGGGGTGGATGTCTAGGCGGGGGGGCAGCGGAGCAGCGGAGCAGCGGGGCAGTAGGATCGAAGAGCTAAGGGCCACTATCGAGCGCTATGCCGATGGTGTACCCCGAGGGGAAGAGAAGCCGGCCCTGGAGGCGTTCCGGGCCCTGAAGACAGCGCTCAATGCCGGGACGGTACGTGCGGCGGAGCGCGGGACGGACGGAACTTGGCGGGTCAACCGCTGGGTCAAGAGCGGGATCCTGCTCGGATTTCGGCTGGGCCGGGTGGCCCCCACGGCTACGGGCGGTGCTTTTCCCTTCTTCGACAAGGATACCTATCCCCTGCGGACGTTCGAGGGAGACCATGGTGTACGCATCGTTCCCGGCGGATCCGCCATCCGGGATGGCTGCTACGTGGCCCCGGGCGTCGTCTGCATGCCGCCGATGTATATCAACGCCGGTGCCTACGTGGACGAGGGTACCATGGTCGATTCCCACGCGTTGGTGGGCTCCTGCGCCCAGATCGGCCGGCGGGTGCACCTGTCGGCTGCGGCTCAGATCGGCGGGGTCCTGGAGCCGGCCGGCGCGTTGCCGGTAATCATCGAGGACGAGGTGCTGGTGGGTGGAAATGCGGGCGTCTACGAGGGTACCATCGTGCGGGAGCGGGCGGTGCTGGCGCCCGGCACCATTCTCTCCGGCGGGACCAGCGTGTTCGATCTGGTGCACGATCGGGTATACCGGCGGGATGGCAACCGGCCGCTCGAGATCCCGGCTGGCGCCGTCGTCGTCCCCGGTAGCCGGTCGGTCAAATCGGGCCCGGGCGCAGCGGCGGGAATCGCCCTCTACGCGCCAGTCATCGTGAAGTATCGGGACGAAAAAACCGACACCGCCGTTCGACTCGAGGAGCTACTGCGTTAGACCTGCTCACCGCTCACGCCTCACCGCTTACTTTCCCACCATGCCCACCCATACCCACTATCTCTGGTTCGAGACCAAGCGGCGCCAGGAGATCATCGACATTACCGACCAGGTCGCCCAGCAGGTAAAGGCGAGCGGCGTGCGCGAAGGGATGGTGCTGGCCTCCGCCATGCACATCAGCGCCTCCGTGTTCGTCAATGACCACGAATCGGGGCTCTGGCACGACATCCTCAAGTGGCTGGAGGAGACCATCGCCCCCTGGGATCCGGAGCGGTACCAACACAACGAGACCGGGGAGGACAACGCGGCGGCCCATCTGCGCAGCCTCACCGTCGGGCACGAGGTGATCGTCCCCATTACCGCCGGCAAGCTGGATCTGGGACCCTGGCAGCGGGTGTTTTACGGCGAATGGGACGGCCAGCGCCGGAAACGGGTAATTATCAAAGTGCTGGGCGAAGTCTAACGAGGAAGGCCAGGCCACCGATGCCCCGGCGGCCTGGCCATCCTATGTGTTACCGAGCCCTCAACTTCAGGCGTCTAATATTACCCTCTTCCTAGAGCCTTAGCCAAGGCCTTCTTCTGGGGCTTGTCGCTCTTGCCCGTCTGGACGACGATGGGGACGCTCGTCTGGGCTCCCGTGTAGTTCTGACTAGCCGGTGTAAACACCACTGACAGCATCTGGGAGCCTGCCCTCAAGCGGGTTCCCGCCGACGGGGTGTAGACGAACCTGCCGGACAGAGTCACACCACCGATTCCGGTGGCGACGGCATTGAGCTGCGCCGAGCTAAGCGGCGTGCCCGTCGAAATGCGGGCAGGCTCCCACTGAAGGACCGGCGTCGCCTGCCTGATGGTGAGCGTACCGGTAGCCGGCGCCGCGGCGTAATTGGGGTTGTCCAACGTGGCGACAACCTGGTACACACCGGCATTGATCGGCTGCGCCACGGGCACACCATTCAGCGTATAAGTCACCGCTACGACGTTCAAGCCGCTGGGACTGGTGGTGACACTCGCGGTCTTGACCGTCCCATCGTAGACGTACTCAGTCCCGACCGTGATCGTGGCCGGGGCCTTGGCTATGTTGAACGATCGGGAAACGTCGGCCGCAGGTTCGTAGCTCTCATTGCCCGCCTGGTGCGCGGTAATGGTGCAGCTACCAGCCCCGGTCAGAGTCACGTTGACACCGAGGACCCCGCAGTTACCGCTAGCCGTATAGTTCACCGGCAGGCCCGAGCTGGCTGTGGCATCCAGGGTAAAGGCCGGATCACCGTAGACCTTGTCCTGCAGCGCGGTAAACGTAATGGTCTGCGGCTGAATGGTGCCGGTACTGCCGGCTGAGGTCCACTCGACCGCGTTGATGTAGAGCCGCTGAATGGTCTGATCCTGCAGCATCACGGGATCCGTGACCTGACCCAGGTCATTCCAGTAGTAGTTCGGGGCAAAGCTGAAGTTGACAATCCGCCCGGCCCCCAACTCACGAACCAGCACTCCCGCGCGTCGGCTCGGCAGTACCTCCATCAGCACGGTCGAGGGGCTGGTCGCAAAATCAACCTGCGGCCCCGCGTCGTGGCCGTCCGCCATGAAGGTGAAAGACGCCGGAAGACCGGCGAGCACGGGATGTCCCACGCCGGCCGTAGTGGCCTCGTAGGTTATGTCGCAATGGCCGCACTGCTGGGAGTTCGGATCGCCATCGAAGCTTTGCAGCACCAGATTTTCCATCTGCGGCTGAAACTCCCAGCCATTCCATTTCGAGCCGATATATCCACCACCGTTGGAGACAAAGCTCGTCAGAGCCTCCTGGCCGGCGGTCGGGAGCGAGGCTTCATAGCTCGACCCGTTCAGGTGGATTACGACGTCAAAGCCAGTGAGCGACGGGTTGGTGCCGTCCCAGGTGTACTCCGGCCCCGGTCGGACCGTCACCTGAAGCCCAGCGTCGGCCAGGCTGTTGGCCAGGGCGGTCGTCGACACCACATCGGTGTCGGCCAGGACCAGTACGCTCTTGCCCGTGCCCGAGACCGCCTGGGCCACGGAGAAGCTCATGAGCGGCTTCGGCGCGGTGGACTGGCTGGCTGCAATCCGGCTCCCTGCCGGTTTGGGAACCGGGTGCGAAACCACAGCGGCGACGGGTTTGGTCGTAGTAGTGGGCTCAGTCGCCTGATCGCTGCACCCGACTTGCAGAAATGCGACACTTGCCAAGAATGGCAGGAGGAGCCATGGCCGGCGTGGCAATGGGTGCACGGTTGAACTGCGGGGGCCGGTCATATTGTCCTCCAGTAGTGCGAAGGTGGAACTACGGGTAAAGGTCCTCTCGTTGATCGTGAACTTGTGCCGACTCCAGTGGACTTGTCCTAACCTGTTGTGTACCGACTACCCTGAGGTCCTGAACGAACTTCTTGTCCGCTCCGGCTGAACACTGCTTGCCTTCTGCCGAAAGCTCTGCCAGGGCTAGTGCGACGCCCGCTTGCTGTTCTCCTTCTTTACTGATCCTGCATTCTTCACTGCACCTGCGTTCTTAGCTGGCGCCGCAGCAGTCTTGGCCGGCACCGAGGCCGTCTTGGCTGGCGCCGCGACTTCCGGCGCTTCGAGAACGAAGGTGGCGCGCGCATCGGTTCCTTTGACCGCTGCCACCAGCGTCCGCTTGCCCGTCTTCGAGCCCGGAGTCCAGCGGGTGTGGGCTCGACCCTTTGCATCCGTCATCACCCGCGCGGGACTCACGGTTCCAGTCTTGGTGCTGAACACCACTGGCTGATCCGCCACCGGGTTCTCATAGGCATCGGTCAGATCGACATCCAGCGACTGCACCGCCCTATTGGCGGTTCCCGGCTTGGGTGACACGAAGGCCAGGTTGGCCGGTCCCGCAGCTCGGGCGCGTGTCGAGATCTGGATCGGCCGCTCGATGCCTTCGACTCTGACGATCAGGTGCTGCACACCGGCGGTCCGTCCCAGCGTCCAGGACACCGCCGCCCGACCGGTCGAATCCGTCATCACCACGCTGTCGCCTACCGTTCCGGCCGCCGGGGCCAGAGTCACAGCGACGCCAGGCACATCGTTCCCCGACCGATCCTGCACCTTTATCCGAATGGCCGGACGGAGTATCTGGCCGACCGTGCCCTCGTGCTTTGCCATCTCGACCACCGAGGCCTTAGCCGCGGTACCCGCTACCGCTCTCGCGGTCACAGTGAACCGGGGCACGACCCGCGGACTTCCTACCTGCACGTAGGCCCGTTGCGTACCGCTCCGGGGACCGAGCGTCCAGCGGGCCCGCGCCTCGCCCAGCGAGTCGGTGCGCGACTCCGCCGCCACCACGCTCCCTTCATCCGCTCCGGACCACGCCACCGGCACATCCACCAGGGCGACACCACTCGTGTCCGTGACCCTGACCGCTACCGGCTCTTCCAGAGTGGCTCCTATCGGGCCTTCCAGCCGCTCGCTCAACACCGTGACTCTGGTGTTGGCTGCCACCGGCTCCGCTTCCGCCGTCACCACCGTGGGACTGGCCACCCCTTCGGCCGTAACCGAGAGCATCTGCCGGCCAGGAAACCCTCCCAGCGTCCAGTTTGCTCGGGCGATCCCCTGCGCATCCGACGAATCCGCCTGGGGCTCAGCCTGACCGGCGCCTTCGTCCAGATTGAAGCGGACCGCCACTCCTGGAATCGGCCGCCCGCTGCGCGAGACCACCTGCACCGTCACCGCCTGCGGCACTCGGCGCCCCGCCGGCGCTCGCTGTCCGTCGCCGGAGAGCAAGGTCAGGGACGAGGGCACCGGGTACACCTCCACCGGGAGCTGCGTCACCATCGCGTCGGTGCTGGCCGTAAACGTGGTGCGGCCAGGTGCTACTCCCGTCGCGTGGCCCACACTGTCCACCCCCGCGATCGACGGATCGGCCGAACGCCACCGAGGAATGGATCCCTTGATCTCATAGCCTCGGGCGTCCACCAGCTGGGCAACCGCGTTGCCCTTGTCCCCCTCAGGGATCCGGAGCAGGCTGTCACCTGGAATCCGGAGCCCCGCTGGCCGTTGGACCACGTACACCTTGGCCCGCACCGACTTTTCGCCTACCGCAACAACCACCGAGGTCCATCCCCCGCCTCGCGCGACCACTGTGCCCGCACTGTCCACCGTGGCGACGCTGGTATCCACGCTGGTCCACACCGTCGGCGCTCCCAGGAGCGCATTGCCCCGGGCATCGGTCGCCGTGACCGCGAGCTGAATCGTGTCTCCCACCGCCGTGGCCGTATCGACCACCGGCGAGATGCCAATCCAGCGGACCGGGACCAGCGTGGCGGCGGCCAGCGAGTCCGCCTCGAACTTCGACTTGAGCGAGTGGGTGTACGAGAGAATCGACACCAGTCCCGCTCCTGCGGAGATCACGCCGGCGCCCCATCGCCAAGCGTTGCTGATCAAGCCGTGGGGGCGCAGGGCTTGAAGCGAAGGCTTGGCTCCAACTGCCGGGGCCGGCTTACTCCATCCGGTCACAGAGCGGCACCCTTTCCTCGCCAGCCGTATCTCCGTCCCCGTCGGTCCGGGGCAGCTCTGGCCCGCTCAGTGGTCCCACAAAGACGACACAGCTGCGACCAGGCCGGGCCTTGTGTGTGGCCTTGGCCCGAAACCCATTGGGTGTTACGCCGAGAATCTGAACTTTCACGTCGGCTCCAGGGCTCAGCTGTAAGGCTTCGAGTGTGCTCGCATACACCGGGTGCGAAGTCCGATACTTGTCCTGGGCCGCGACGACGTTCCGTAACGACGTTTTCAGAACCGATGCCGGTGTCGACTGCCACGACGAGTTCCCAGCTTGGGCCAGGGCCGCAACCGGCGCGCCGAGGCTCAGTCCGAGCACGAGTGCGTGGGCTGTGATGTGCCGAGCTCCAGACATCGCTCCCCCTGCATTCGGACCACCAGTGTCGGGCGGTGGCGATTCTTCAGCCGGTCCGTCCGTCCCTCATGTACCGAAGGCTTTGAGGCACAGGTATTTTCGGCAAAAACGCCTAAACCCACAATTCATAAGAACCAGACAGCGTCAAGAATACAGGCAGGCAAGAATCTGCAGGACCCTCGTAACTGCGGAATTGTTTGTGCTGTGTGGTGCTAGGTTATGCAATGCCGGGTAGGGTGTGAGTGCAAGCCTTCACATGAGTCGGTATTTCGGTCCGCTTCCACCCTCACGAGGAGTCCAACGCGGCCCGAGCACATCGGTCGCCTTACAATCGACACAGTTCGCGGGGTTGACGCGCAGCTGCCCGTCCACCTCCTCGTAGACTCCGGCCGGACACACATGAGTGTAGAACTGGGCCACTTCCGGAGTGATGTCAGGCCCGGTGAGCAGGTGCGAAGGAATGGTATCACGGGTGGCGTTTCCGGACTTGAACACTGCATCGAGCTTGCTGAAGGTCAGCACGTTGTCCGGGCTGAGGGGGGTCGCACCGTTTCGGTGGCGGGCCACGGCTGCATCGCTCGGCATCGTGATCCTGCCGCCAGGAAAACGGCCGCCGGTAAGCGTCATCAATCCGGCCTTGGCACCTCCCAGGAAAAACCCATCCTTGAAGGCGAGCCGCATGTTACGAGTGCGATAGAGATCGCTGGCGATGTAGCTCTGGTCCACCATCCGATCGTAAGAAGCGAGCGCCGGGCCGGAGGTGTCGCCCTTCTGAAGCGCCTCGAAGGCAGCGCGGGCAGCAAGAATCCCCGATTCCATGGCGTAGTGGATTCCCTTGAGTGACGGTACGTCCACGAACCCGACCGCGTCGCCCACCATCAGCAGGCCATCGCCGAAACGACGCTCCGGGAAGGAGTAGTACCCGCCCTCGGGGATGGTCTTGGCCCCCCATTCCAGCAATTGCCCGCCCTCCAGATACGGCCGGAAGAGCGTATGCAGCTTCATCCGCTGGAGCAGCTGGTGGACATCCAGGTTGGCCTCGTGGTAGTCGAGCCCGACGACCAGCCCGAGGGCAATCTGAGTGGGTCCGAGCGGGTACATGAAGCTGCCGCCGAAGGCATCCGTCGGAAGCGGCCATCCCAGGGTGTGCACCACTTTGTCGAGCGGCCGCTTCGTCTCCCAGACTTCTTTCACTCCCAACGCATACAGCTGGGGATTGGGTGATCCGATCTTCTGCCACCCGCGGTAGGCCTGGGTCAGCAGCCCTCGGCTTCCCTCGGCGAGCACCGTGATCCGGGCGGACACGTCAGTGGGCTCGGTGTAGTTGCTGCCGGGGCTTCCGTCTCGATTGAGACCCGACGGCGTCGTACGAGCACCCTTCACTACATCCCCTTCCACCAGCAACGCATCCACCGGGAATCCGGTGAACAGATTGATGCCGGCCGCCTCGGCCCGCTCGCCCAGCCAGCGCACGATCTCGCAGAGGGACGCGGTATAGAAGCTCTTGTTGTGCATCGTCGGCGGCGTGGGTATCCGCTGGGCCCGCCCCTCAGTCAGGAGATACACCGCCTCGCCGGGCACCGGCTGGCGGAAGGGAAGGTCCCCGGCTGCGACCTCCGGAAAGAGCTCCCGAAAGGCGCGCGGGTTGACCACCGCACCGGAGAGGCTGTGCTCGCCGAGGCTCTCCGCCTTCTCCAGCACTGCAATACTCAGCTCAGCCGGGCTGCCGCCCGATTCCTGGGCCTGACGCCCCAGCCGGCTCAGCTCGATGGCGCAGGCCAGGCCCGCCGGACCGGCGCCGACGATCAGCACGTCCATCTCAATTGCTTCGGCGCCGGGCGGCTCCCGCCGTATCAGGCGATCCAGTGGCAGCGGCGGCTGATGTCGAACGGGTAGAATCGTGGACACGGTAGCTCCAGATTACTGACTGCCTCTGATCCGTCTGATTTCCTCGGTCAGCCGGGGAACGATCTCGAACAGGTCCCCCACAATCCCGTAGTCGGCCACCTTGAAGATCGGGGCGTCCTTGTCCTTGTTGATGGCCACGATGGTCTTGGCCGTTCGCATACCGGCCAGATGCTGGATGGCTCCGGAGATGCCGACTGCAATGTAGAGGTCGGGACTTACCAGGCGCCCGGTCTGCCCGATCTGGTCGGTGGGCGGCCGCCACCCGTCGTCCGTCACCGCGCGGGTCGCTCCCACCGCTGCGTTGCCCAGCGCTGCGGCCAGGTCCTCGACCAGCTTGAAGTTTTCCGCTGCCCGGAGCCCACGCCCGCCGCTCACAATCACCGGTGCCTCGCCCAGATCCAGCTTGGTGGTGCTTCGTTGGGCCAGCTCGGTAACGGTCACCCGCGCAGCCGCCGGGTCCATTGCCGGCTGCAGCATTTCCACTCGCCCGGCCCGTGGCTGCTCGGCTGGTGTGACAAATCCCGGCCGCAGCGAAATCAGGGCCGGGCTGCCGGCGAGCCGCAGGGTGACATTCACCTTCCCGGTATAGGCCGGATGGCGCACCACCGCCGCGTCGCCCTGGAGCTCGAACCCGGTCACATCCGAAGCCAGGCTCACGCCCAGCCGGGCAGCTACTCGCGGTGCCAGATCTCGACCCTGAGCCGAGGCTGCAAAGAACCCGCCGCGGTAGGACGAGCCCTTGAGTCGTTCGGCCATGGTGGCGACAAAGACCTCGGGGTTGTAACGCTCGAGCTTCGGGTGCTCCACGGCGACCACCACGTCGGCGCCATGCTTGCCGAGCGCCCCCGCCTGAGCGCTGATGCTGGGCGGTCCGATGACGAGGGCGTGCACCTCACCCTGTCCCGATGCGTCAGCCGCCTGCCGCGCCGCGGTGACGGCCTCGAACGCCACCTTGCGCAGCTCGCCACCACGGGACTCCGCGAAAGCCAGGAAGTTTGCCATCAGAGTACCTTGGCCTCCGATTGGAGCAGCCGCAGGAGCTCGGGCACGGCTTCGGCACCCTCGCCGATGATCCGGCCCGGCGGCCGCTCGGCGGG
>Ga0209382_10003377_pt1 | contig 22187 bp, 25 predicted proteins | sample SoiMetdeltSBSDD5_FD_187599 | JGI IMG/M metagenome (GOLD analysis project Ga0209382, IMG submission 187599) | Bulk soil microbial communities from a Populus tree surrounding site in Tennessee, USA - Soil MetaG P. deltoides SBSDD5 (SPAdes) (version 2) | ecosystem: Environmental > Terrestrial >...
GTGGCAGGCCGCCGTCGAGGATGTAGGCCTTCTCGGCGCCGAACAGTCGAAAGGTCCACCACACGCGCGCCGCCGAGTAGAGCCCGGCGCCGTCGTAGACCACGATGGTGTCGGCGCGCCCGATGCCGAGCGCGCCGACGGCCTCGCCGAACGCGGTTGGACCCGGCAGCATATGCGGCAGGTCGGTCGAGTCGTCGGCAATGGCATCGATGTCAAAGAACACCGCCCCAGGAATGTGCTCGGCGAGATACTCCTGCCTGGCATCGCGCTTGGCGGTCGCGAGATAATAGGAGCCGTCGACGACGACGACGTCAGGATTGCCGAGCCGCTTGGCCAGCCAATCGGAGGAAACGAGCCAGCGTGAGCTCAAGGCCATGACCTATCCTTTCGCAAGCCGCACCGCCCGAACAGATATGGGCAAATCCCGCCGTTGACCAGAATGCCAGGTGACGCGACCGGCGACTATCGAGGCGTGCGCTGATAGGTGATCGTCGCGCTCCCCATGCACGGCTAGCCGCATGCCGACGCGACCGTGCCGACGTACTAAACCACGCGGACGGATGCCATTGTATTGGATATGTCCGAACGGCTAATATTTTCGCGGATGGGGAGATGCTGAGTTGCGTGCCATAGTTCGCCGCGTTTTGGCTATTGTGTGCTGGCTCGCAGCGGTCTTCTTTGTCGGCGCGTTGGTTGCGTCACCTCCAATGGATCTCACCCCGACGGTCATGATCGTGTTTGGGGGGATGATGGCTGCGTGCGGCGCTTACACGCTTTCGGGCGGACGAAGCAGCCGCGATGAGCAGCGCCGGAACTATGCGCGGCTTGCCAGCAATGACGCGACGAGGGCATCCATCACAAGCGTAAGTTCACTCCCGAGCGCGCGAGGCATGCCGATCAGCGACGTTCCCGAGGCGACCATCTGGTTGCACGCACTCAGCATCATATTGACGCTCGCTATCGTGATGATGTTGATCATCTAGCCAGCCGCGCTCTTCCGCGATTGCGCTTAGGCCGGGCCCAGCGGATTCTTGAATACGCGCCACGAGACGGAGTCGGGCGATACAAGCGCGGCCTCGTCGGTCGGTCGCGAGAAATCGATGTGAGACACGTGGTCGGATTCCAGCAGCGCCCGCGCTGCCGCCTCCAGGCCGCTCTGCAACGGCCAAGGCAGAACGATGGGCGTGGTCAGGGCAACGAACGCCATTAACAAAAAATAGTGCTCCGAGGCGGCGAAATTGGGTCGCTGAAGACACAAATCGCTCTGGCGCTACCGAGCTTCCAAACCAGCAATGAGGCGCGATTCCGACGGTATATCTCGGTCCCAATCACGCTGATGATCGCAGGTTGCTCGAATTGATGCGCAACTGTTGAAACCTAACTCTGTACTTCCCCGCTCCATCCATGCAAACACGACGCGAACGGCGAGGCTGATCAACGGCTTGTCCGTTTGGCCCAGCGTGATCGCCGGGTTCGCCCTGGTGGTCGGGGTCGTGGTGGCGACGGTGTCGCGCCGGGACAGGAGCGCGCGCCGGCCTCGACGTTGCAGAAGCCGGAGGTGGACGCGCCCAAGCAGACGCCTTCGTTGCCGGCGACCGGCGAGACGCTGAGCGAACGACTCGACCGCACCGATGGGGTGATCAAGCCGCCTGCCGGCGTCGATCCCGGCATACACGCGGCGCCGAAAGACCCAAACGCCGGATCAAACATGCCGGTACCCGCCGCCGGGCAACCCGGGCGGCGATCAGAACGTTCAGCCGAAGTAACGTGAATAGTTGAGTAAGCGAACGCAAAGAAGATCGGGCCTTTTCACGTGACCTGCTGAAACGGATGGGCGTCGACCGTGACGGCGCTGCGGTGAGCATACAAATAATCAGCCGGAAGGCGCATCCGCCGACAGGCTTGAACGTCCGGGTTGGACTCCAGAACAAGGCGGTCGACTAAAGCACCGGCCTGCCGCACCATCTCGGTTTGCCAAGCATAACAAGCCATGCCCGTTGAGCCCCAAGAGCGCCCGCACCCAACGAGGCGTCAAATCAATGGCGGCTCTTACCAGCAGGTGCTGCACGGGCCTCAGCGGCAGCGGCAGAATTGGCGCCGAGCGCATGATCGCGAGAAATTCAAGCACAACATCGGAGCGCTCCAGTCGGTGGTGGGATCAATGTAGCGGCTGCTGGGACCAGACAGCGTACGCTGCCCGGCGTGGCATCGGCCGCGAGCGCATCCGGCACAGGGGCAGGCCTGAGGAGGGGTCTGCTCAGGCGACTGACTGACGCCCAAAGTGAGTGTACCGAGGGTTAGCGCGGGCCACATCATTGGCCGCGTCATATCTGAGAGTGTAGCCAAATCCACCGAAAAGAGAGCGGTTGCGAATTGATTGACGCACTGTAACGTAATCACCCCAGCGGTCGGATGCCGTGTCGCTTGGCTCAGAATACCAGAGCACATGGTCCTCAGGTATTCCGAAGGCCGTACTCCCGAAGTGAATTCCGCCTCCTCCCCAGCCGAGTGCAATGCCCACCTCCTCGGGTGCATTGAGCGCAAGCCAGGGGTAAGCCCAAGCATGGTCCGGATGCCAAATTTGCGCCTCCTTGGCGACGGTCCACGTTCCGGTGTCTAGCGTCACAAGGCGCACGTGCGGGTGGGGAAATGCGCCACCCCTCCCGGCCGTCCAGCCAAGGATCACCTCATTCCGGCGCTGCACACCCGCCATTATCGACGAAAACGCACCGCCCAACCAATTCACCGGCACTCGTTTTGCGGGGTCATTAGCCGGGATAGGCGGTGTCATCGACCTGAAAACGTCCAGTTTATTGCCTTGCGCGTCGATTTCCCAGGGCCACTGCTGCACATCGATGTCACGGACCGATGGCTCAGCGGCACCCGTGGGCCAATTGAAGACACGCAGCGTGTTCGCGTCCACATGCGTGGCCCAGACCGCTTGGCCGTTACTGTTCTGAACCAGCCGTCCATGCGACATTCCGTTGCTGTCGGCGAGGTCGGTGGAAAAGACGTCAATGGTCCCGCCGCTAGCGAGTTGGTTAAGGGGAACGCGCGACACAACGAACCCATTTGTGGTGGTGCCCATGGCACTGCAGGCACTGATGTAAAGGTGGTCTCCAGTCACTGCCAAGTCTGGAAAGTCGATGAAGTTCGACCCAAGTCCAAGAAAGGTGGATGTGAAGTCCCAACGATGCCAGCCCGTCTGACCACCCGATGCCGCCAAATCGCTGGGCTTTGCTACGGCGATGCTAAATGAGTTCAGGCCGCCCGCTTCTGGGTAATAGAGGAGTAGCCAGATGAAACGGTCGATCGCTGGGACATAGTGGATCACCTGATCGCCCGCCGGCTCACCTCGCACCCCTGGGACCGTTGCCGTCATATCGAACGCGCTGCCAAGCGGCACGTCCACGAAGTTTGCACCTGCGTTGTTGGAGTAGAGTGCCCATCGGTTGCCGCACATCATGACGGCGCCTTCGTTGCACCCCCCGCAGGCGTCCACCACTAAGTTGCCGTCTGTGGTAAAGCCACCGACTGGGGTATCGGTCTCAAAAACCACTGGGTCTTCTTCCTTTGGCGGTTTCGTGGGGGAGACAGGGTTGGTTGGATCGCTCGTGGGCCTGATATCACCATCCCGACGGCCGCGAGGTACGGGAGGTGGCGCAGCCTCCGGCTTCTCTTGCTTGCGCGCAGGCGGCCGCTCGGCGGTCGGCTTTACATCGGTCCCCTCCAGACGGCGCCGGATCGTTTTTATTTGTCCGGGTCCCTTCCCTTGGTCCGAAGCCATGCTGGTCTCCAATGATTGCGAAGGGCTAGCCAAGAGAGGTTACGCCAATCCTCCCGTCAAACAAGTTCGCTATGACGGCAACCACGGTCGTGCTGACGCATGGTCACCCGGATCATCTGTGGGGCATTCTCGACGCTGGCGACAACCCGATCTATCCGAGAGCGAGCTACGTGGTCTCAGCTCGCGAGTGGGAGCTGTGGGCGGACCCGAACGTGTTGCAAAAACTGCCGGCCACGCTGCCCAAGGAGCGGATCGTCGGCGGCGCACAGAGCCACTTCGCGCGCATCAGGGACAAGGTGAGAATGGTGCGGAGTGGCGACGAGATCGTCTACGGCATTCGCGTGCTCGGGACGCCAGGCCACACCCAAGGTCACATCTCGCTAGAGCTAACCGGCGGCGACGGCCTTGTGATTAGCGGGGACGCGCTGACCAACGCGATCCTCTCCTTCCAATATCCATCTTGGAGAGTGCCGGTCGATCACGAAGCGGATCGCGGGATAGCGACGCGATTGCGGCTTCTCGACCAGCTTGCCGTCGGCAAACGGCGGCTGGTCGGTGCCCATCTACCTTTTCCTGGCACCGGCTTCGTCGAGCGCAAGGATGGCGCCTATCGCTTCGTTCCGGCATGAGGCCGCTTCGGGTCACTCGGGTCGGAGAGATGCGCCGCAGAGACTCGCTCCGCTTCGCCGCGAAATGACGCGGTGGTGACGGCTCAACCGGTCACTTCGCCCGCTTGAACACCAACTCGAGAGTCACGCCGGCGGGCGTGCGCGGGTTCGTGATTTTCAACTCTTCATCGGTGATCGACGTGACGATCCGACGTTGATTGGGTGCTCCAACGAAATTCGGAACCGAACTCGTCTCGATGTTGAGGTGAGCCGTCTTCGTGCTTTCGTCCACCGTGTAAGTCCCGGTGTAGGCAACCACGCCCGACGCAACGGCCATGGCCTCCTCTGGGGACGGACGTGCGGGATCGCCCGACGCATACTTCGGCACCTCGGTGCGCACCGTGATGAAGTGGAAACGGCCATCCGCCGTGTAGGTCACGGCGCCTTGTGCGCTCGGCCTGTGCACCGGGCTGCCATCCTCACGCTTGCCCGTGCTGGACACGTAAATCCAGGTTCCGACGAGTTGATCCTTAAGCGACTTTCCTTGCGCCGCGCCGCTGTTCGGGAAAGCGAGGCTGAAGATCAATGCGATTGTACAAACGCCGAGTGCATAACGTCTGCTCATGAGAAGCCCCTGCATATTACCAACCTCAATCTGCCAACACTAAGCGGCGTCCTGATTGTCCGCAATGGGCGGAACGATCGGAGAGGCGAAGCGGCGGGACCGGTTCGGCGTTGCCATCGCCCTCGGCTCGCTTGATGGCCCTCGACACCTAGCGCACGCTTCCCATTGGTGCCATCGCGACTGCCGGCAACAATCCCTAGCGGCTCGTGTTCCCGGTGCGAATCGGTGTGAGATGCCGGGCATGTCCGAGCGCCCGTTCAAAGTCGAGCAATGGTCCAAAGGCTTCGCCGGGATCACAAGACTGATTCTGGAAACCTCGACTCCCAAAGGCGCATGCCGAATTCGACCGCCTCGTGCGGCATCGGCCCACGCGGTTGGTACACGGTGCGATGGGGCACGCAGGTCATGCGGGAGCATCCGCGGACACCGCCGCAGAAATGATCCGGGGTGCCCTACCGTCCCCAGTCCTCCTCGGCCTCGCGCTTGACCGCCGGTGAGGCCGGGTTCTTGCACTTCACCCAGTCGGGCGTCCGGCCTGAGCGATAGGGCGAGCCCTTGCGCTTGGAGACGATTCCTTCGACGTGGAGCATGCAGGCGTGGCGGATTGACGAGGCGTTTAGCTCACCCGAGGCGCCGCAAAAGAACTCCTAATCATCAAGTTCCCTGCCGAGGAGCTTGAAGTTGGCGTCAAAGACGAGATCGTATTCTTTGCCATCCCTGCACATGGCTGCTTCAACCTCGTACTTCCCTTTATCGAACTCCACCTCGCCTCCAGAGCAGCCCTCGGCGGTGAGCGCGGCCGCCAATTTCATCCTCTCTTCTTCATCTGTAACGGCACGGCCGCTCCATGCCGATGACTGGGACAAAACGACTAGGAAGGTAGCTGCCAGCAACATCCGAATGCCCATCGGTGACTCCTCTTGCTGATGAGGGGGCCCGTACCAATTCAATGCCCGGCAAATGGGCTAAATTATGAGGTGGGGGTGGGGGGTCGGGGGGATCCGACGTGAAGTCCGCTGCGCCTTCGTTTGTATTCTGTCGCTCAGCCGGGGACCTTTTTTTCCCGCGGCGTGATTCTGGAATAAAAAAACGGACCCTGCAGCAATGACGAAGTGCCCGAAAATCAAGGATAACCCCACTTCTGTCCGCCCGCCAACTTGGCTTTCACGGGCCGATAAGAGGGGTTTTTTCGGCAGAATTAGACCGGCGTTCTACAGGTAATTGGTAATTGGCACCCATCGCCGGATGAACTCGACATGTTGGCTGATCTGGTTTCAGCGCGCAGCCGGCTTGCCGTGCTCAATAAGCTCTGGCGGCGAACGCTGCGCGAGGCCAAGGCCGGCTTCCGGCACACCGCCGCCATCATGGCGCTCGCGAACCAGATTGATAGGGCCACCGCGGCGTGTCGGCGGTTGGCGAAGGCCCTGTCGGTGCCGAACAAGAGGTAGGGACATGGCGACAAGCCCCCGCACCATCAAGCAGACGATCTCGCTCGAAGGCGCCGAAGAGATTTCGGCGGCGGCTCGCGGCAACGGGCATGGCGCAGTGATGGCCCAGCTCGCCGTCGCGCCGAGCGCAGTACACCCCGCCGTCTACGGTAGGTGTCCGCCCCGCACAGGCCCCCTGACTCAGCTCAGTTGGCGAAGAGCATAAGCGAGGAATTCGATCAGGAAGACGACGACGCCCGTGCCGAACATGGCGAGGAATAGGAATTTGGCCGGCATGTCCAACTCGTCGACCATCCGCCCCCTTTTCCACTCGATTGTGGAAGTGGACGGCGCGAACTGATGACTATAAACCGGGAAGCGGCAGGCCGAGTTCCGCTAGGTCCCGACATTACTCGCTCGTTGGCACGGTCCCCTTGAGCGGCGCGAACATGAGCGCGGGGCACGGCGCAACGCTCCCCCGTCATCGGTAGCCTCAGTTCGACGTGATCAAGATCCAGACCCAGATCCAGGTCATGACTGCAAGCGGCAGGGCGAGTCGAGCACCCAGAGACTAGGCATCAGCCACCGCGAAGGTTCGCGATCTTCGGTTTCCATTGGGGCAAGAACTTCTGCCGGTCCTAGCAGGGGTCCCGGCCCCGTCAGGCGCCTGACAGCGTGTCGGTGTCGTTTCTGTCCTCGTCACCCATTGGAGAATGCGAGGAACGCGGAGTTTGTTCCGGTATATTTAGGGGTGACGACGGATGTACTGAGGCCAGTGTATCCGAGGTCACTAGCTGCTGCCGGCCCTCGGCTCCGGACGCAAGTTGCAGCCAATTCCGTGCTAAGTTGAGCAAGGCCCTTCGATCACCCTCCGAAGGCGCTTTTTCGGCGTTCTCGATGCAGATTTGCGCGTACCGACGAAACTCTGACATAACGCACTTACCAACCAGCCCGGTTCGGCGTCAGTCAACGCCGCTGGCGGGCACGTCTCCCGCAACCCAATTATTACAAAGAAAATGCCCGGACGTGGGTTTAGGTTCACGCAATCGGCGCGATAATTTGAGTTGCACCGCACGGCCGGTTTGGCAGCCACGACAAGCGGACAGCTACCGTCCCCAATCGAATTCCCCTTCGGCATCGCGCTTGGCCGCAGGCGAAACTAAGGGTTCTTTACTTTGACCTAAGCGTCGATGCTACGGCCAGGGGCGAGCGACTGTGACACCACCTAAGCAGAGTGGCAGAGCTTGACCCACGGACTACCTCCGGATCATGTCCGCATTTGGCAGATGCGGACAGAGGACCCCATTTTGACCCAAGTCATGCAGCGAACCACCGCACTTTCGCAGCACGATATCCATGTCAGAAATTCGACCCTAGCTCCTGCGCAAATTGCGAGCAAAGCTTCGTTGCGAAACCATTGCGGGCACCCGGATCATCAGCGCGTATCGACTTTGTAAGCCAGAAGAGTGCCGTCCATCATCATCGGGATCATGATGATACCGTCCGGCCCCACGCCGAGATCGGCGCTCCCCTTCGTGAGCGGAAGGAGGCGCGTCGGCTTGCCATTGTTCGCAACGTGGAACAGGCCGCCGCTTACCCAGTCGGTCACAAGATAGCCGCCCTTGCCATCGGGCTCGACACCATCGAAATTGCCGGCCGGTGTCGAGTCACCAAGAGCAGACACTTTCTTCGTCGCCAGATCGACCACCTTCATGTGGCCGGGCACCTTGGTTGAGAAGTCCGGGGCCATCTTGCCCCACGACGCGACCACAAGCCTCCCGTCCTCAGCGAGGAGCCCATTCGGGTTGTCGAGCGCGTCATCCTGCATCAGCAGAGACAGCTTGCCGCCGTCGAGCACCCAAATGCTGTTTGTCACCATGTCGGATGCGTAGACCCGTCCCGTCTTGTCAGCGGTGAGGTCGTTCAAGAACTTGGATCCGGGTGCCTCGTATCGCTGGATGATTTCGCCCTTGGCGATGTCGATTTCCGCAATCCGATCCACGTCTGCGGCGTACAGCTTGCCGTTGGCAAGCGCGAGCCCGGTCGGACTGTCGAGGCCTTTGACCCACTCGATTGTCACGACCTTTCCATCCGGCCCGAGCTTTGAAATGAAGCCGTTGCCATCTTTTTTCATCGCGTCGCCGTTGACGTTCGACACATAAATAGCGCTCGCGGCTCGGTCAAAGACGACCGACTCGGGCTGCTTGAAGCCACTCGCCTCCCACAGCTTCTGAGGTTCCGCGGCGACGGCACCGAAGGTAAGCATAGCCAACACTAATGCGGAGAGCTGAGGTGTCCTCATAGTAGCCTCCTCGTGATTGCCCCCAAAGGAAAGAAACTAGCCTGTCACGGCAGATGTTCCCGCCGTTTCTCAATTATGCGCCGGCTTTCTACGCGGATCGAGAGCGGGATCGATGTCTGAGTTTCGCCCATTCTGCCGAGAGCCAATGCGACGGCATGTCCGCAGGTGGCGAAGCTGACGCCGCATCCCGGCGCGGCCGTGGGTCAACTGACCGAAACCTGCTTAGGCCTCCCGCTGCACGCTGATCCGAAGCGCAAGCGCTCGCGTTCGTCGGCGCGGACTTCCGCAGGCAGCCTAAAGACGCTTGCTTGCGTTCTAAGGCTTCGAGCCCGAGACCAAGAGCCGTTGCCATGCGGCATCGAACGCCAAGCCGAGCGCCTCACAGGAAGCAGGTCGTGTCTCAGTTTGATTGTGGCGAAGCGTCGCCTGCCTTGCCGCCGCCGTCCATGTATCGCGCAAGCAATCCTTCAACTGCGGAACAGTTCAGGAGTCGCTGCCTTTGTTCGGCAAGCTCTCGGTAGCCACGCGCTAGGTCCAGATATGAGGTCCTGAGCAGATCTGTTGTGGCTATTGCCGCCAGTTGTTGAAATGCTTCTGCCTTCTCCAAATACTCGGCAACGGTACGCATGGTGCGCCTCCTTCGCGCATTGGCTCTTGTTCCGCTCCTGTTGCGAAGCTTTACCGCTAAGCATTACTCTATGTGGCCATGGCCACCTCCGAACGCGGCCAACAGCACGTCACCCCTGGGGCGAATATAGCGTAGGCTCACCAACCAAAACGGCAGAATCTACGTACGGAAACGTACACTCGTTTAGCTGAGTAGCCGTCTCAGCTCTGCTTCCGGAACGCCGTATAATTCGCCCGCGGTATTCTCAAGGGCTTTGCGGTTGAGCACCCTGATCTCGCCGCGGCTGGGATTAATGAACCCCTGACTCGAAAGCGCGTGCAACGCCTCCGTGACGCCGGCCCGCCGTACGCCCAGCATCAGCGCCACGAACTAGTGCGTAAGCGGCAGGGTGTCGTTCCGCATTCTGTCATGGGCCGATTTTGTTGCAAAAGTCGTTTCGCACTGGGGACCGAAAATTCTGCGGGCTGCAGGCCCGCTTTTCGTGTAAAGATGTGAAGGACCTCGTCGCCTCACGTTAAACTCACAGGCGACTTCGGTAACGCGATTGAAGTTACACGAATCGGCAATTGTTTTCCGGTTCATGCTTTCGCAAAGTGGCGCGGCGAGTCGGCGGTTGCGTCGTGAAATACGATTATTCGACGCGCTCCCACGCGGCCAGAACGCCCTTCTCGCGGCCTATAACCTCAGGGACACAGTGGGTGTGGAGGAGAAGGTTGTTGTAGGTGTCGACGATGTAGTAGCGACCCACCCTCTGCACCACGCGGGCGCTGCGTACCTTCTTGAGTACCTGATTGTCATGGGCAAGCTTGCGGTTGATGCGCTGAAGGAGCGCCTTGGTCGAAACCGGGACTTTCTCCATGGCCGTCTCCCAAGTGAATAAGCACTTGAGAGAATAAGCCGACAGTCAAATGGGGGATATGGCCCTACGGTTTGCGTCGAGCCAGTGAGCCAGACGCCGGATATTGCGTTTGATCCTGCTTGGCGCTCGTCGAGGCCTTGGGCGGCGTCTGCGATGGCCGTTCAGTTTTCGGACGGGCAGCGGCTCATCGTGCCGGCCAGTCGCATCATCGACCATAAGCGGGCCGAGTATTTCGCCCGGCACCTGCAGCCATTCGCCGTCGGCGGATATCACTTTGGCGACGCCGGCAGTGTCGGCGACTGCACGCGTGAGCGCCAAGTGCGGTCCCCGGCCAACGAACACGTAGCGGGGAAACAGCGCGCGATATCGAGGGCGCCGCTGATAGCCGACCTCGGCCACGCGGCGCAGTGGCACGAATACCTGATACCCGGCCTCACGTAGGCTTTCGGCTGCTCGAAGCTCCTGACGGACACCCGTGTAGACGACGCACCATGTGAGATCCTGCACGGTGGTGCGCATCAGCATGGGCGGGCTCTCTCGGCTCGTTCGCGAGGATATACGCCCCGGGCCGCTTGCCAATGTGGTGGTGACCTGACGTACACTTGCCACTAGGTCAGAGCTGGCGACGGCCGGCCGATCTTCGACGCATGGCAGGGGATAGCCCGGACGCGGGCTGTCACATCTTCCGCAACTCCAACGGAGGCTTTGCCATGTCTGAAGTTACCTCAAAAACCGAAGCTGAGCGGCTGCTCGAATGGCTCAAGGAGACCATCGCGCTGCTCGAGCAACCCCCGCCCCCAGCGTCTCGAGATCTGGCGGGACGTATTGCCGGGCGGGTTGCACAGCTTTGCGAGCTCTGTGAGAGCTGGCTCCGCGAAAACGACTAAACACCAAGGGGCGTCCGGTGCCGGCACCGGGGACCGGGGCGCCCATTTCCGCTGGCGATGATCTCCGCGCAGACAGTCGGTCGCCGACGTTGGCCGTGGATGCGTCGCGAAGCGCCGCCCACCCACCAGAACTCACCAGCGGCGATCCTGGGGCAACGGCGGGCCATCGCCACCGGGACACAGCCCGGATACCAAAAACCCAACCGGCTGATCGCGCACGCCGATTTCCCGCTACCGCCAGCCCAAGGAGGGCAGCCACTACGACCTGCCGATCGCGCTCGGCCTGATGGCGGCGATCGGCGCCATCCCGCACGATGCGCTCAGCGGCTACACGGTCTTGGGCGAGCTCGCGCTCGACGGCTCGGTCGCGGCAGTTGCCGGCGTGCTGCCCGCCGCCATCGGCGCCAACACCCGCGGCGAGGGCTTGATCTGCCCGGCCGCATGCGGGCCGGAGGCCGCGTGGGCGAGCCCCGAAATGGCGATCATCGCGGCCGGCTCGCTGATCCAGCTCGCCAATCATTTCAAGGGCACGCAGGTGCTGTCGCGCCCGGCGCCGAGGGTGCGGGAGATCGAGAACGCCGCCGTCGACCTCGCCGACATCAAGGGCCAGGAGAGCGCCAAGCGCGCGCTCGAGATCGCCGCCGCCGGCGGCCACAACCTGCTGATGATCGGGCCGCCCGGGGCCGGCAAGTCGATGTTGGCGGCGCGGCTGCGCTCGATCCTGCCGCCGCTGTCGGCGGCCGAGCTGCTCGAAGTGTCGATGATCGCGTCGGTCGCGGGCGAGCTCGCCGAGGGGGCGCTGACCAGCCGGCGGCCGTTCCGCGCCCCGCACCATTCCGCCAGCATGCCGGCGCTGGTCGGCGGGGGCTTGAGGGCGCGCCCGGGCGAAGCCTCGCTCGCCCATCACGGCGTGTTGTTTCTCGACGAGCTTCCCGAGTTCCAGCCGCAGGTGCTCGACTCGCTGCGCCAGCCGCTGGAGATCGGCGAGATCGCGGTCGTGCGCGCCAACTATCGCGTCACCTATCCGGCCCGCTTCATGCTGGCGGCGGCGATGAACCCGTGCCGCTGCGGCCGCGCCAACGATGCCGGTTTCACCTGCCGGCGCGGCCCCAACGCGCGCTGCGCGGCGGAGTACCAGGGCCGCTTGTCGGGACCGCTGCTCGACCGCGTCGACCTTCATATCGAGGTGCCGGCGGTGACCGCCGCCGACCTGATCCTGCCGCCGCCGACCGAGGGCAGCCGCGAGGTGGCGGCGCGCGTCGCCAAGGCGCGCGCGATCCAGGTCGAACGCTACGGCGCGCTCGGCCTCGCAAATATACGCACCAATGCGGAGGCGAGCGGCCCGGTGCTGGAAGAGGTGGGGCGGCCGGATGCGTCCGGCTTGGCGCTGCTGCGCGATGCCGCCGATGCCATGCGGCTATCGGCGCGCGGCTACCACCGGGTGCTCAAGGTTGCACGCACGCTCGCCGATCTCGACGGCGCCGCGAAGGTCGGGCGCGTGCACCTCGCCGAGGCGTTGTCCTACCGCACGCTCGCCGATCAGATCCGTCGCGCCGCGTAGCGAAACGCGACTCTACGGCACGGCGGCGGTGGCCTGTGCCCTATTTGCCACGCGCCCCGCGCTATTCGCCGTCCCGGGGAACCTTGTCCCCCGAGCGACGTTTGCTCTCGTCAGGCGCGGGGACATCGAGCCATGACGACGCATGCCAATCGGAGTGGAACGGCGAAGTTTATCAAGGGCCTGGCCCAGTGGGGGGCGATGATCGCCTCATTGGCCCTGGTAATCGGCGTGGTGGTGGCGACGGTGCGGGTCGCGCCCGGTGAGGAGCGCGCGCCGGCCACGACATTGCAGAAGCCGGAGGCGGACGCGCCCAAACCGTCGCCCACATTGCCCTCGACCGGCGAGACGTTGAGCGAGCGGCTCGACCGCAGCGACGGCGTGATCAAGCCGCCGGCCGGCGTCGATCGCGGCATGCAGGTTACGCCGAAGGACCCGAACGCCGGATCGAACATGCCGGTGATCCCGCCGCCGGGCAGCCCGGGCGGCGACAAGAACATCCAGCCGAAGTAGGCGAACAGCGAATAGAGGATGAGAGCGCGGAAGGCTCGCCCTGTTCGTTACTCACCACTCACTGCTCGCTATTCGCTTTCTTCCTCCACCGGCGTCAGCAGCTCGGCGTCGTCGTTCTGCCAGGAATTGACCCGCGGCGAGATCGGCCACATCCGCATCGGCTCGGCCGGGAACGTGATCACGAACTCGCGTGGATCGGGCTCGGGCCCGAGCCAGCGGTCGTAGTCGGCCGGCCGCAGGATCGCCGGCATGCGGTCGTGGATGCGCGCAACCATCTCATTTGCCGGCACGGTGATCACCGCGAACGTGCGTATCCACTCGCCCGTCGGGGATTTCCAGTTCTCCCACACGCCCGCGATGCCGAACGGCGAGCCGTCCCGCATCGCGATCGCGTAGGGCTGCCGGCGGCCCTTGGCGGCGCGCCACTCGAAGAAGCCGTCGACCGGCACGATGCAGCGCCGCGCCCGGTAGGCGTCGCGGAACGTCGGCGTAGTGGCGATGGTCTCGGCCTTGGCGTTGATCGGCTTGCGCCCGCCCTTCGGATCGTTGCACCAGTACGGGATCAGCCCCCAGCGGAGGAAATCGAGCGAGCGCTCGCCGGTGTTGTGATTGCGGCGGATGACCAGCAGGTCCTGGCTCGGCGCCGCGTTGTAGCGGCGCGGCACGTTGGTGAGCCGGCTGTCGCTCACGTCGAGGCCGTCGACGATCGCAAGCCGCAGCGGCTCCGAGCTCTGGATGATGCGTCCGCACATGGGTCTTTAGCTAGCGCGCAAATCTGGCATGGCAAGCGCGCGCACCGCGTAGATCGCGATCCGCCGACCGGTCGGCCGCAAGCCGTCGGGCGGCAGCGGCGAATCCGCGAGCGTCAAAAAGGCGTGCACTTAGAAACTCGATATCGCGGCAAGAAACGGAGTTTGCATGACCGCATCACGGGCTACCTGTGTGCAATCATCGACGAAGATCGGTGACGCGCATGGTACAAGAGGAGAGCGATCGCAATGAGCAAAGAGCAAGACAACAAGGCTATCGTCAGTCGATGGTTTACCGACTTCTGGGGCAAGACCTGCAACCTGGGCATCGTCGATGAACTCGCGGCTCCGAACATGCTGCTGCAGTACTCGCTGCACGAACCACGCCACGGCCGCGAGGACATCAAGGCGTTCATGATCGATTTCCGCAAGGCGTTTCCCGACCTCAATTTCTGGGGCGTTGCGGACCTCATCGCCGAGGGTGACCATGTGGTCGGCCGGTGGGAAGGTGGCGGCACCCATACGGGCCCTGCTTTCAAGGACTTCCTCGTCGGCTCGCTTCCTGCCGCGACGGGCCGCAAAATGCACTTCACCGGCACAACGGTACTGCGTCTTGAGAACGGCAAGATCGTCGAGGAAGTCGGTCTCGACGACGGCGTCACCGCCCTCACGCAGCTTGGTCTCTTGAAGGCAGCGTGACTGCGGTGACCGCCGCTCTGCTCGGCCGCCTTCACGATTGTTGAGAATCCCTAGGGTTCGCGCGGCGGCAGCGCGAGCCTGGGCAGGGGAGGGCGTCTGCTCGTCCAGAGAACCAGCGCGAGCGCGATCAGGGCCGGCAGGCCTTGCGTGAACAGGATGGTGGTCTTTGCGGTCAATCCGCCGAACAGGCCGGCCACGACCACGCAGGCGAGAAAGAACAGCTTCAGGTCGCGGCGGTCGGACCACATCGCCCACGCGAGCCCCGCTGCCAGGAAGCCGTTGTAGAGTCCCTGGTTGGCGGCAAGCACCGCCGAGGAGGCAGAGACCTCCGGCGTCATGTTGAAGATTCGCCGTCCGACCGGGTGATCCCAGAAGAACATCTCCAGGATCATGAAACCGACGTGGCTCAGCGCGACCAGCACGATCAGCGCCTTCGTAAGGATCGTCATGCGGCTCGCCCCCTTTTGGCAGTGGAGATCGTCGTCTCGGATCGCGTCCCGATCAACTCCTGCGTATTGGTAGCCCTTTGCGCGCGCGCGGCGTGCCATGGCCAACATGCGGTCCGGCCGGTTCACCAGTACCGGTCCGACGAGATTCCGGTAAGGAAGCCGTCGAGATCGGCTATCAGCATGCCCTGGGGTGGCGCGCGCTCCGTTTTCAGGAAGGCGTCGAGCGCCTGCAGATCGACGTCGTCGATCGGACGCGGGTCAGCAAGTGCCTGGGCGATCTGGATGACACCTCAAGTCGCGGCGTGTCATCATGGCATGCGGTGACCCCGAAGACAGCTAGCAAGCCTGTGCCATCCACACAGGGTTCGTTCCATTCGCCGATCGCGATCCGGCACTTGGCAAACCAGATCATTTTTCGCGAGGGTCGTCCGCCGCTGCGGTTGGCGCCCTCTGACAGCCGCGGAGGCCGGACATGCCGTTCAACACCGCAGTGACCGCCCTGCTCGGCTGCCGGCATCCCATTCTGCTCGCGCCCATGGATCTGGTCGCGGGCGCGCGTCTGACGGCCGCGGTCAGCATCGCCGGGGGTTTCGGCATTCTGGGCGGCGGCTACGGCGACAGGGATTGGCTGACGCGAGAGATCGACGCGCTCATTGCGCTGGTCGGGAATTCAGGCGATGCGAGTTTGCCGTTCGGCATCGGCTTCATCACCTGGAGCCTGGCGCGCCAGCCGGAGCTCTTGGAGCTCGCACTCGAAGCCCGGCCGCGCGCGATCATGCTCTCCTTCGGCGACCCGAGACCTTTCGCGCCACGGATCAAGAGCGCCGGAGCGGTGCTGATCTGCCAGGTCCAGAACGAGGACATGGCAAGCGAAGCCCTCGAGGCCGGCGCCGACCTCCTGGTCGCGCAGGGCACCGAGGCCGGCGGCCACGGCGCCACACGGAGCACGCTCGATATCGTGCCGGCGATCGTCGATCTGGCGGCCGGACGCGTTGCGGTGGTGGCGGCGGGGGGCCTCGCCGACGGGCGGGGGCTGGTTGCGAGTCTTGCCTGGGGCGCGGCCGGCGTTCTCCTCGGCACGCGATTCTATGCCAGTCAGGAAGCCGGCGGCGCCGCCGAGGCAAAGCAGCGCATCGTCGCCGCCGCGGGCGGCGACACCACCAGGGGGCTGATCTTCGACATTTCGCGCCGCGCCGTGTGGCCGCCGCCGTTCACCGGCCGCTGCCTGATCAACGATCATGTCAGGCGGTGGCGGGGCCGCGAGCTGGAGATGCTGCAGAGCCTGGAGGCGGTCGCCGCCGAATATGCGGCAGCCAAGGCCGCCGGGAACTTCGACATCGCGGCCGTCATAGCCGGCGAGGCAGTGGGCCTGATCCACGATATCCCGCCGGCCGGTGAGATTATCGAGCGGATGATCCGGCAGGCGGAGGAGATCCTGCAAGGACAGCGCAATTCGCTTACGGTCGGGCACGCGTGAGCCAACCGGCGCACTCCCTCGACCACCCGTTCGGCCCGAGGTTGTCACCCATGTCTTTTAGGTACGATCCGCTACCCATGTCTCCGGGCCGGACCTCGTGATTTGGTTGCGGGGGTAGGATTTGAACCTACGACCTTCAGGTTATGAGCCTGACGAGCTACCGGGCTGCTCCACCCCGCGCCAAACCATGCACCGGGCCAAGGCGCCCCTGCGCGGCGCCGTGTATGTAGCAATCCGGGGCCCGTAAGGGAAGCCCGGACGCGGTGATTCCGCCCGTCTGGCGCGGGGTTCCTCCTGCCCCCGAGGCGGTTGTTCCAGCTCCTCGCATTATGCGATCGTGGCTTCGTTATTTTGTCATACGGGGGTGTCATACAACCGTCATGGGGGATAAACCGGGCCTGCGTCCGGACGGCCAGGTCGGCGCCGCGCTGGCGGCGGCGGCGCGCGACATCCTGGGCGAGGCACGGACCGCGATCGACGAGGGTGCCACCCCCGATGCGGTCGCGGTGCACGAGTTCCGCAAAGCGATGAAGCGCTGGCGCGCGCTCATGCGGCTGCTCGAGCCGACAGCGGGAAGCGAGGCCGAGCGGCTGCGGCTCGAGGCGCGCGACCTGGCGCGCGAGCTGGCCGAGGCGCGTGACGGGCAGGCCGCGCTCGACGCCCTTGCCGATCTCTCCAAGGGCGAGGGCGCCACGCTGTCCGAACGGTCGTTGGCGAGCGTGCGCAGCCGGATCGAACAGATCAAGCAAGCGGCCGAGACCACCACGCTCACCGACGCGGTGCGCGGCCGGGTGCGGGCGACGCTCGATGCCGCGGCCGAGACTCTTCAGACGTGGCCGCTCGATCGGGTGTCGTTCGCAGAGGTGGCGGGTGGATTGGCCGACAACTACGCGCGCGCGCGGCGCGCGATGCCGCCGGAATGGTCGCGGGCCGAACCGGAGGACCTGCACGAGCTGCGTCAACGGGTGGTCGTGCATCGTTACCAGATGGAACTGGTGGTGCCGCTGTGGCCGCGCTTCGGCAAGGTTTGGACCGGGGAGGCGCAGCGCCTGCGCGAGCGGCTTGGCGCATGCCAGGACGACACCGTGCTGGCCGGCCTGACCCGGCCGCGCGCGCCGCTCGCCCGCTGGCGCTCGCGGCTCCTCCCCCTGATCGAAGCCCGCCGGGCGGCACACGTCGCGGCCGCGGCCCGGCTTGCCGCCCGGCTGTTCGCCGAGCGCCCCAAGGCCTTTCGCCATCGCCTGGAGGCGCTGTGGGAAAGCCGCGAACCCGCGGACGCCTGACCCCGCCGCTGGCATGTCTGTCAATGCGGCGTGCCCGCCGGTACGCAACTTTTGCGGCACGCCAGGGGTTGTCGCTCAACGGGGAAACAGGTCCCCAACGGCACCGGCATGCAGCTCGATAGCACCGACGTCCTGTTGCGCCTTGGCACGGCGGCCGCGGTCGGGATGCTGATCGGGCTCAATCGCGACCTGCAGAACAAGCCGATCGGTATGCGCACCCTCGGCATGGTATCGCTGGGCGCGGCGGTGGTCGCGGTCTCCACCATCCAGGTCGCCTCCGTGGCGGAGAATGCCGACGCCCTAAGTCGCGTCATCCAGGGCATCATCCAAGGCGTGATGGCCGGCATCAGCTTCATTGGCGCCGGCGTCATCCTGCGCGATCCGGAGGCGCGCACCGTCGAAGGATTGACTACGGCCGCGACCGTTTGGGTGACCGCCGCGCTGGGCATAGCCTGCGGGCTCGCGGCCTGGACCACGATCGCGGCCGGCACGTCGCTGGCGTTGCTGCTGCTCGCCGGCGTCGGCTGGCTCGAAGCGGTGCTCGGGAAAAAGAACCGATAGCGCGGTTCGCCCGCGTCAAGCGGGCTTGTGCGACACCAGCACCACCGCCGGATACGCGAAGATGTAGCGCGTGCCGTCGAACACCGTGCCCATCCCGAGGGAATCATCCGCCGCGGAGGCGACGATCATGCGCCGCACGACGGCGCCGTCGTCGCCGGCCGGAAACGACACCTTCATCAAGCCTTCGAGCTCGGCCGGAACGCGGTAGAAGCGCGCCTCCGGCGACGCCAATCCGGCACCGGCGAACAGGGCGTGCAGTTCCTGCAGCGTCAGAAACCGCACCGTCGAGGGATCGCGCAGGCGCTCCATCGTGTTGAACGCCGCGGCCTTGGCCGCATCATCTGAGGCGAAACCGTCGCACACGACCACGGTGCCGCCGGGACGCGCGACGCGGATCATCTCGGCCAGCACGCGGCTCGGCTCCTCTAAATGGTGGAACGCGAAGCGGCAGGTGACGATGTCGAAACGGTCGGCCTCGAACGGCAACTGCTCGGCTTCTCCGACATGCCATTCGACGTTGCTTAGCCCCTGGTCCAGCTGCAGCCGGCGCGCGCGCGCGATCATCGCCGGCGTCGCGTCGATGCCGGTCGCCTGCGCGACGACACGCGCAAACGCGCACACCACGAGCCCGGGCCCGCAAGCGACGTCGAGGGTGCACTGCCCGGCCGCGGCGCCCGCCGCCTCCACCAGCAGCCCCAGCGCCGCCTCGTCCCTGATGCTCGGCGCCTGTGAGAACGGAACGGCCTGGCGGGTGAACTGGTCGCGGATCGTGTCCTGGTGCGACATGGGTCCCATCCCTCGGGTCTGTGCTCCGTGAATCTTTGCACATTTTTTTCGCTGGGCCCGCTGAGCCGGACCAGCGCCCGGAAGTACTATTGCGCGTCCGTTGATTCCCGGTTGCGGCCGCCCGCGAGAGCACCGCAGCCGGCGCGAGGTTCGATCATGAGCGCTCAAGCACAGCCGATTGCAAGCGACGCCCAGTTTGAGCTGCCCCCGTTTGACGAGACCGGGTGGACGCGCGAGCAACTGCTCGACGCGCTGAAAAACGAAACCGAGCTCCCCGCGGAAGTCGCGGGCCTGGCCACGATTTACGCAAGCGAGATCGTGCGAGACGTCGTGGCGACATTCGAGCGCGCGCATGCTCAAGAATTCGATCCGGCGTCGGAGCGCCTGTTGTTCCGGGGCATCCACATTCTCGGCGCTGCGCGGCTGACTGCAGCTTACCGCCCACTGATCGCGTTGCTGAGGCGGCCGCAGGACGAAGTCCGATGCCTGCTGGGCGACGCCGTTACCGCGACCCTGCCCAAGATCCTGGCGGGCGTGTTCGACGGGGACGCTGAGCCGCTGTTCGCCTTGATCACCGACGACGACCTCGATCAGTTCGTGCGCGCCGCCGCGCTTGACGCGTTCGCCTTTCTCACCTTCGATGGCAAGATCGACCGCGCCATCGCGGAGGCGTTTCTCACGCGCTTCGATCAGCAGAGTACGGCACCAGGCGGCGACCTGATCTGGTTGGGATGGATGACTGCCGTGGCATTGCTTGGTTTGCAGCATCTGTCGGGCCGCGTCCATGCCGCATTCGAGGATGGCCGGATTCCTCTCGAATTCGCCGACGAGAGCGACTACCGCGAGCTGCTTGCCGACGCCCTGGCGCGCCCAACCGACTCTGCACGCTTTGAAGCTGAGCATCTTGGGTACATCAACGATATTGTCGAAACGCTCGCGCTTTTTCCGCAAGGAGATTCGGCAGAGTTTCCACCGCAAGACTTCGAGGGATTCGACGAGCGCGACCTCGAATGGGCGCCCGGTGTTCCGGCGCGCAATCCCTATCGCAACGTCGGACGCAACGATCCGTGCCCGTGCGGCAGCGGCAGGAAGTTCAAGAAATGCTGCCTGCCGGCCCCGGCATGAGTGCCGGCGTCCGCTGACGCGCGGCCGCGCTACTCGAGCTGGACGTTGGCTGCCTTTACCAGGTCGCCGCGGAGCGTGAGCCCGGTGTTGACAAGCTCGGCGAGCTCCCCCGGCGTGCTCGGCGCGACCGCAAGCCCGAGCGCTGCGAGCTTCTCCTTGACGGCCGGATCGTCGAGGACCTTGCGGATCGCGTCGTTGAGCCGCGCGATCAGCGGCGCCGGCGTGCCGGCCGGGGCAAAGAACCCGAGCCACGACGACATCTCGAAGCCGGGAACCGTTTCGCCGACGGTTGGCAGCTCGGGCATGGCCGTGTAACGCGTCCTCTCCACTACGGCGAGGAGGCGGATCTTGCCGGTCGCAAGATGCGGCACCGCCGCCGAAAGCGACAGAAACGCCGCCTTGATGTGGCCGCCGAGCAGATCGTTGATGGCGGCGCCGCCGCCCCGATAGGGCACGTGCACGATGTCGATCCCGCTCTTCTGCCGCAGCAGCTCGCCGGCAAGGTGATGCGGCGACCCGGTGCCGGACGAGCCGTAGTTGAGCAAGCCCGGATTGGCTTTGGCGTAGTCGATCAGCTCGCGAACGGAATTGACCGGCACGTCGGCGTTCACCGCCAGGCCGATGATGTTGGCGGTGGCATTGGTGATCGGCGCAAAATCCCTGACCGGATCGAACGGCGTGCTCTTGTAGAGATGGACGTTGCTGGTCATCGTGGCGTCGGTGCCGACCATCAGCGTGTAACCGTCGGCCGGCGCGCGCGCCACGTGGGCGGCGCCGATATTGCCCCCGGCGCCCGGACGGTTGTCGACGATGACGGGCTGCCCGAACGCCGCGCTGAGCTTGTCGCCGACGGTGCGCGCGAGCGTGTCGCTGGCAGCGCCCGGCGTGTAGCCGACCACGATGGTGATCGGCCGCGCCGGATAGTCCTGCGCCGACGCGGGGGCAGCGGCGAGCCCGAGCGTCCCCAAAGCTGCGGCAGTTGCGGCAAGGCCAAGGCGCGCCATCATCGGCTCCTCCTTTTGGCGCAAGGTAAGCGTCCGGTGAAGGCGGGCTCTCCGGCTCACCTCGATGATTGCCCGCTTCTCAGCCGAGTCCATCGCCGCCGTCGCTCAGGGCCGGCCAGAGCCGTTACCCGTTACTGTGCTCACGCTGCCCGTTAATTTGCCCGTCAATGAGCAAGCCATCCAACGCAGAACGGCTGAACGGCTGAACGGCTACCTGGAAGAAGGCGAGCAAAGCAGGCATGAAAAATGCCGCCGCGGTTTCCCGCGGCGGCATTTCGTGCGGAGGGCAGTCCGCGCGTTTTTTCATTCATCGTGAAGAGAAGCAAACATCCGTTCTTGGCAGGCCTGGCAGCGACCTACTCTCCCAAGTCTTACGACTTAGTACCATCGGCGCTGGGGGGTTTAACGGCCGAGTTCGGAATGGGATCGGGTTCAGGCCCCCCGCAAGAACCACCAGGCCGGCAAAAAACGGACGTCGGAAGACGGACGACAGAGGACGGAAAACGAGTTTCGCCTCCTACGCCCACCTTCCGCGAAGCAAGCCGACTTTATCTCATCCGTCCTCTGTCGTCCGTCTTCCGACGTCCGACTGAGAATGGGCATTGACTAATGAGAGCGATCAAGCCGATCGAGCGATTAGTACCGGTAAGCTCAACGCATTGCTGCGCTTACACACCCGGCCTATCGACGTGGTGGTCTACCACGGCTCTCAAGGGAGAACTCGTTTCGAGGTGGGTTTCCCGCTTAGATGCCTTCAGCGGTTATCCCGTCCGCACATAGCTACGCAGCACTGCGGCTGGCGCCACAACTGCTCCACCAGAGGTGCGTTCATCCCGGTCCTCTCGTACTAGGGACAAATC
>Ga0209382_10003379_pt1 | contig 22174 bp, 21 predicted proteins | sample SoiMetdeltSBSDD5_FD_187599 | JGI IMG/M metagenome (GOLD analysis project Ga0209382, IMG submission 187599) | Bulk soil microbial communities from a Populus tree surrounding site in Tennessee, USA - Soil MetaG P. deltoides SBSDD5 (SPAdes) (version 2) | ecosystem: Environmental > Terrestrial >...
ACGATCTCGTCGCTGACCCGGGCGGCCGGGATGTGACCAGGCCAGCGGATCATGAACGGCACTCGAATGCCGCCTTCCCAGGCGGTAAAGTACTGGCCGCGCCATGGCCCCGCCCAGCCGTCGTACGGCCGGACGAACTCGGGTCCGTTGTCGCTGGCGAAGATCACGATCGTGTTGTCGCGAATGCCGAGGCGATCGACGGCATCGAGCATCTGCCCGACGTTGACATCCATTTCTGCCAGCATGTCCGCCCAGTCGCCGTTGCCGGTCTTGCCGGCGTACGCTGGATTGGGCAGCGTGGGAAGATGCGGTTGCGTGAGCGTGGCGTACGCGAAGAACGGTCTTTTCGCCTGTGACTGACGCTCCATGAAGGTGATGGTGCGCCGCGTGATCTCCGCGTCAATAAGTCGTCGCTGCTCGACGTCGTAGACCTTCACGTCGCCGCTCTTCTCGCCCTTGCGCCCCTCCATGATCTGTTCTGGCGGCATCAGCGTTGGCGAGTAACCCGGAGAGGTGGGCCATAACGCCTCGTCGGTGGTGCGGGGAATGCCGTACCACTCGTCGAATCCCTGATCGTTCGGCAGACGACCGTTATGGCTTCCGAGATGCCACTTGCCGTGGAGTGCGGTGGCGTAGCCCGCAGCCGACAGTGACTCGGCCATCGTCACTTCCCACTGCGTGAGTCCGTCGGCCACGCCGCCAAACGGCACCGAGTGCGTGCCCGAGCGAATCGCGTAGCGCCCGGTCAGGATGCTGGACCGGCTCGGCGTGCACTGCGCTTCCATGTTCATGTTCGTCAGACGCAGCCCTTCATTGGCCAGTTTGTCGATGCGAGGCGTCGGCGCGCCACGCGTCGCCCCACCACCATAGACACCGAGCTCGCCGTAGCCCAGGTTGTCCACGAGCATGAAGAGGAGATTCGGTTTCTGTGCGGCCTGCGCTGGTCCGAGGGCGGGGCTGGCTTCGCCCGACTCGTTCGCGTCGAGCAGTTTGGTGGCAAAGGCACTCACACCCGCAGTCCGGAGAAATGTGCGCCGGCTCAGTTCAGCCATGTAACCTCCGTGGACTGCGTCTGCTCTGCTACGGTTTGCCCAGCTTGAGCGGCTTCACGAGAAACGTGGCGACGATGTTGAACTCGGCGCCCTGTGTCTCGGGACGCGCGTAGGTTTCCCACTGGTAGTTGGCCTTCAGAAATCCAAACAGGGTGCCCTTCCGCACAAGCGCAAGTGACACTTCGGGCCCGAGCGCGAAGACCTTGTTCTTCCCGGGCGCGATATTGAGCGGGAATCCTTCGATGTCACGACTCCTTCTTCGATGCCTGGCGCCCATCGTCACCGATTGCGACGGTCAATGCATGGTAGCCCGCTATGTGTGTCGGCCCACGAGATGTCGTGGCTCGCGCATTGCGAATACATTGGCCATCCGCATGAATGGCTCAGAAACGCACGCTGATCAAAAGACCGCGCAATGGGAGAGCAGGATGTGTACCTGACGCCGAGACGGCTCACGGACTTCAGCGCTGGGGATGTGCCGACGATCTCGCAAGTGGTCGCAAACTGTGGTTCTGAATACGGAGAGATGTCGGAGTGGTCGATCGAGCACGCTTGGAAATTGATTCCGGCGGCGCTCAGTAACACACACCGACACGCACCAACGAACCTCCCATCAACGACTTCCCGCAACAACAACTCCTCGACGCCAGAACTTCGGATTGCCGTCCCAGCCGTCGAGGGTCGTGCCGTCGAACATCGACACGTAGCCTTGGTGATCGTTGAAGTCGAGCGGGCTGGGCTCCGTGAACTGCAGGCCGCGGCCGCGGCCCTGCGCAGGCGTTGACGCCGCTGGCGGCGCCGGCGCCTTTTCGGCCGCCGTCTGCCAACGCTCGCCGTTTCTCCCGCTGAGGCTGTGCGGGAGCACGACGGCGAGCCCCGAAACCGGCGAGCGCGGCCGCCACCGTACGCATGAATGAAATGACACTGCACATCGTCATTAGGAGCCGCCTCCCGATCGACGCATCAGGTCCAGGGCCGTCGAGACAATTCTGCCTTCGGCGCAACCTGGCTTCAGGCGCGAGCCAATCACCTGGAACGTGAGGTGACTGTATGCCTCGTCCGAGTAGATGTAGCCTGAACCCGCCGACCCGTTTGCCAACGTGACGACGATGGTCTTGCTGGCGGGCGCTTCAGCTTTCAGGCGCATGGCAATCTGACTGTAGACTTCGCCGTTCACCGTGACGAAGTGAATGTCGCCGAGCCGCAGGAGACCGACCGTGAGATTCACCTCGGACCCGTCCTTGTAGCCCGGAAACACGTTTTCGCGCGCAGGATTATCCGCGTCGTTGCGAATCCGGCCGGGGCACGCGAACGTCTGTCGTCCGGCCCAGATGCGCGCGTTCTCGACCGGCTGGACGGATTCGCGCATGACGCGCACTGCAGTCGACCCGAGCACCGAGCCCAGCATGTGCACGTACTCGCCGGTCCGCGCGATGGTCTTCCTGTAGGCCTCGAGATTCTCCGACGGTATGGCACGCCGCTCCGTTGACGCCTGCTGCGCGTTGAAACCCTGCGTTGGGGTCGTCGGTGTGCCGATGGTCTGACTGAACGGCCCGCGACCTTGCGTCAGGGCGGCACGCTGGCCCATGAAGGTCGTCGGCGATCGGAAATCGCGTGGGTTCTGATCGCCCGAGGCGCCCTGACTGAAGACCGCAATCGTGCGGTTGTCGAAGAGCTCTTCGACGTATCTTGATGCTTCTCCTGGAAAGTCAGCGCTGATGACGCCGCTCAGATAAAAATTGATCGGGTGCATCGCGTAATTCATGTACACGGCGATCGGCACATCGTCGCCTCCGAGAAACTCCACGACCGCGAGTGTCTTGTCCGACGGCCCACGTGGATTCGGCTCCTGCCGCCATTCGAGCTTGCTGTTGAACAGATCGCGATTGACGTTGAGATCGACGTTGGTGTGCCCGTAGCCGATTCTCGCCGGCGTGAGTCTGGACTTCGCGGTCTTCGCAGCGTCGACGATCGCATCGGCGACGGTTCGCGCCATCGGAGGCCCCTGGCCGAGGCCCTGCGCGTTCGAGCTATGGGTATGTGTTGCCGAGATCATGAAATTATCGGGAGGACAGCCTGTCGCCGCGGACGCCCGGGCGACCGCGTCGGTTACGAGGGCCGTCGAGGCCCCGCCGAGATCCAGTCCGACGAGCACCGCGCACGCGCTGCCGTCGTCGACGACGATGACGCGGGCGAAGAGCGGGTCCCGAATCGAATCGGTGGCAATCGTCAGGTCAGTCGGTTTCGGCGTAATCTCTGCCTTGGCCGCGCCGGCGCGCAGGCGGCCGGCTGGCGCCTGCCCGGTCGCGAGCGGCTGGGCCAGGCAAAGAGCCGCGACCAGCGCAGGCGCTGCTGCACGAATCAGGGCAGTTCCGACATGTGGAATGAGTCGTTTCACGAGGCAGCTCCTGACGCGGTTGCCAAAGCCGGGCGAGCCACGTTGGTGCGGTGGCTACGAGTCTTCTGACGGCGTTATCGTCCGGCCCTCTTTCGCAGGTTCTGGAACACGAACGTGCCCAGGTTTGCCGACGTAATGATGTCGTTCATCCCGTCGCCGTTCATATCGGCCACCACGAAGTGTGATCCGACACCGGAACGGTTGTGGACCAGCTCAGGCACGAACTCAGCTCCTCCAGCCGCCTGCTTGTTGCGTATCGTTCGGTACACGTACAACACCGGCTCACCCCAGGGATCCGGATCTGAGTAGCCGAAATGGGACATGTAGCGCTTGCCGGTGATGAGGTCCGGGATGTTATCGCCATCGATGTCCGCGCACGTTGCCGCATGCGGCTCGGTGAAGGTGACGTCCCCGGCGTTCTTGGTCATGAAGTTGTCCATGACCTGGTGCTCGACGAACGAGATCGTGCCGCTCGCGTCGCGCTTTTGCTCCCACCACGCGATGCCGAAGCCATGACCTTCCTGAGGACCAACGGCGTCGATGAGGCCGTCGCCGTTGATATCGAACCCGCAGATCTCCGCGCCGCCTGCGCCGCCCTGCGAGGCGCCCCAACGGCCAAACGTTGTCGGGTGCATCTTCCAGGTGCCGGTCGTGCCCGCCGTGGGCTGCTCCCACCACCCGTACGCGTTCAGGAAGTCTGCGCGGCCGTCACCGTTGATGTCAGCCACGCCGAGCCCGTGTCCGATGTTGACACCCCACGGTCCAGGCTCGGAGACATCCTGCGTGGTCCACAAAACAGTGGGATTCGCCGGATCCCAGCGCTTCGGATCGAACGTCGAATAGCGCAGCCGGTTCATGCCCGAGTGGATCAGATCGGGACGGCCGTCCCCGCTGATGTCCTTGAAGACGGTCTCTTCATTGGCGACAGGTTGAATGGTCATGAACCTCGGCCATTGCCGTGACTGGCCGCCTGGGTTGACGAAGAGATAACCCGTGCCGTTACCGGCGTTCCCGCTCATCTGCAGCACGTCGGGCCAGCCGTCGCCAGTGAAGTCGAACCCGATGTTGACCATCGCCGGGACGGGCCACTCTAGGTGCCGGCTGGACGCGCCGCGAGGCGCGACTCCTTCGGATACTGCGCGGCGAGCGGTTCCGCGCTGATGGTCAACGTCGGCCCGCCTGGCGAGACCGTGCGACGTCGTGGCGCTCACAGTGCCGGAGTTCGCATGTGCGCTGGACCTGGACGCCGCGGCGTCGCTCGATGTCGGTTGCCAGCGCTTTCTCGACGACGCCAACCGGGGACTGGTGTGGTTCATCCGCTTCCGCGCGCTGACCGCGTGGTGCGAACGCGCAGACATGGCCGCCTGGCTGACGTCAGGCCCGTCACTCGCCGGGTACGCCTGCGAAGTAGCCGCGAGCTTCAAGTTGAATGAGCAGTGGCAATTCGACGCCGAAGCGTTCCGCTCGGCGGTCGAATCGATCGATCGGTAGAGTTCTTCGGTACCTCTTGCGGAGCCAGCGGTCAAGGCGTGCTCATGTCCGCTCGCTGGGCCCGTGCTCGAGTGCCAGGTACTGCCACACGGCGATCCCGAGCGCGAGCCCGGCGATTGCGCCGTAAGGAGGAAAGTGACTCTTGGCCAGTAGATATCCTGCCGAGGCCAGCGGCACTGATACGCGCCACCCGTAGTCTCGCCAAAGCGCAAGGGCGGCCGCCAGCGCGCCGATTTCCCAAGCAATGCTGGCGCCTTGATCGAGCCAGTCGATGGCCGAGGGCGCGAAGAACAACGCGTCGAATGCACCGTCAACGCCGGCGCGATCCGAGGGGGCCAGTCCTTCCCGATAGTGGATGAGGATGGAGGAACCGATTCCCAGGACGCCATCCACCGCAATGTAGAGCGGCACATACACGGTCAACGCGACCTTGCTGGCACCGCTCAGGATTCCCCGCGGTGGCAACATCCACCAAATCGTCACGCCTAGCAGCGGAAAGAGCGCAACCCCACCGATGTGTGCGGCGAGCCAGCGCCCCTGAATGTTCGTCAGGTGCTGAATCCACTCGTCAAGGCCAGCGTTCGCAAGATGCCGCGTTTCCGACCAGCTGAGCGTCCCATGAGAGAGAGAAAAAGCGATGAGACCGATCGGCGCCGAAATCATGGCGATTCGCTTCACGACGTCGATTCCCGTCACAGCGGTTTCGCCCTCTCGACCGACGGTCAGGACACGTTGCCGCTTCGATTTAGGTACGGCACGGAACAGAAAATGAAACGGTAGCACCCGGACCATCGTTGAGAACCGCCCATAGGCGCCCCTGATGGTTCTCTATAATCGAGCGGCTCACTGACAGGCCGACTCCCATGCCGTCGTTCTTCGTACTGTAGAACGCCTCGAAGAGTTTGTTCATGGTTTGAGGATCAAAACCAACTCCGGCATCTTTCACGCTCAACCGCACCCGGTCACCTTCTTCTCGTTCGGTCTTGACAAGCAGGTCTCTCGGACGATCATCAACGGTGTTCATCGCGTCCGAAGCATTCCGGAGCAGATTCAGGACGACCTGCTGCAGCTGAACACGATCTGCGGTAACCGGCGGGAGGTCGTCGGCAAGTTCAGTTCGCACAATCGCCCCGCTATCCTGGAGTTCACCAAGCGACAGTGCGATCACCTCGCGGGTCGCCTCATTGAGGTCCACCGATTCAGATACGGGCTTATTCCTGTTGAAAAGGGCACGCAATCGCGCGACTACGTCAGAGGCACGATTGCCGTCTCGCATGGTGCGCCGCACGGCTTCCCGCACGCCGTCGAGGTTCAGGGGATCGCCTGTCAACATTCGCAAGCAGGTACCACAGTTCGTAATAATGCCTGTCAGCGGCTGGTTGAGCTCGTGTGCAATCGACGCGGACAGCTGCCCTAGTGTCGCGACACGGTTTGCGTGTGCAAGTTCCAATTGAATGGTGTGGTATCGCCGCTGTTCATCTTGAAGCCGCTTCGTCTGTGTCATGTCGCGATAGATCACGTAACCCGTGCTCCCGCTACCATTGGATGACACCGGGACGCACATCAGGGAGACTGGAACACGCGCGCCATTCTTATGCCGACGGACGGTCTCAACGGTAAATACCTCTCCCGTCTGGACCATCCGATACATAAAGCTTTCGACCTCCTCTTGAAGATCGTCTGGCGTAATGAGATCTTTGGTCCGCTGACCGATCGCTTCGTCTGCCGTGTAGCCAAAGATCTTCGTGAATGCCGGGTTGACACGCGTAATCCTGGAGTCGCGATCGACCATGACGACAGCCTCCGGAACCCGCGCGAACAGTTCCCTGAGATGTGCCCTTTGCTCCTCGAGCTCGTTGCCTAAGCGGACCAGCGTCTGCAGGTCCCCTTGCAGGACATCGCGGCAGAGCGACAGGAGCTCCTGGTAGAGGTCGCTGTATCGATTCGTCCTGTCATCGAGAACGCAGATGGTTCCGAACACCCGGCCATCAGGCCAGACAACGGGAAGTCCCAAGTACGAGACCATCCCCACCTGGATCTCGGGAGCCAACTTCCATTGATCGTCTTCCAGGGCGTTGGCGACCAGGAGCGGTTCACGGGTTTTGATGACGGTCTCGCAAAAAGTTCCGATCGCCATAGAGAAAGTTTCATCGATTGGAAAAGGATTTCCCTTCGAGTTGCTGGAGACCACGGTTCTGTAATAGGCGCAAGTTGGCGGTTCGAGTTTGGTCACCACCGCCGATGGAACGTGCATGATGTTTGCGAGGAGGTCGACGATTCGCTGCCAGTTCCGAAGAACGTCGGACGGAATTGGGAGCTCTGAAGTCTCTGAATGCACGGCGCGACCTCTGTGAAGCCCGCCTGTCAGTGCGCCAGCGCGGAATGCAGCCCGAGGCGCGCTGCCATCGTCACGAGGTCTGGAAGCGAGTCGGCTTTCATCTTGCGCATGACCTGCCCCCGATGTGCCTTCACCGTGATCTCGCTGATGCCGAGTTCTCCGCCGACCTGCTTGTTCAAGAGACCGGAGACGACCAGCGCCATCACCTCTCGCTCGCGCGGCGTGAGTGACTCATAGCGGCTCCTTATCAGACGCATCTCCGAGTCCAGGCGGAGTGCCGCGCGACTGTGATCAATGGCGCCACGAATAGCGTCCACGAGCAGGTCGTCCTTGAACGGTTTTGTCAGGAACTCAACGGCTCCCGCTTTCATCGCTTGCACCGACATGGGGATGTCGCCGTGCCCGGTGATGAAGATGATCGGCATATCGGTGCGCTCGGCAAGTTGCTTCTGCAGTTCCAGGCCGCTGAGCCCCGGAAGCGTCACGTCGAGCACCAGGCAACACGGAACCGCGGGGCGCGGGTGCGACAGAAATTCCTGGGCCGACCCGAACGTTTCGGGCTGCCAGCCTGCGCTCTTGATCAGCAACTCCAAAGATTCGCGCACCGACACGTCGTCGTCGACAACGAAAACAATCGACCGTACGTCCGGCATAGCGAGGACCTCAATCGAGCGGAAAGCGATCGCAGACGTCACAGTATAGGGCGCACGTGTAACGTCGGCCGTCCTCCGCGACGGGTACCGATCCCGATCACGATGTTCGGTCGTCGTTGTCATGACTACCTCATCCGTAGCGCCGTCCGCAGCGCATCGAGAAGTGCCGTCTCGCTGAAGGGCTTGAACAGGCACTCCACTGCGCCCTGCTCAAGCAGACGCGGTCGGACGGTCCGGTCACCGTTGGCGGTGATGAACACAATCGGGATCTCCCACCGCCGACGTCTCAACTCCTGTTGAAGATCGGGTCCCGACATGCCGGGCATCGCGATGTCGAGGATCACGCAGCTCGTCTCACCGAGGACCTCCGACGCGAGGAACGCTTCCGCCGATGAGAACGCCTCGACGGCAAAGCCGAACTGCCGGATCAAGTCGGGTAGCGACTCGCGGACGGACTCGTCGTCGTCGACGACCGATACCAGTGTGCGGTTGCTCATTCACGTCCTCATCGCTTGTCCCTCGCGTGGATTCAGCTCTCGGTGCAGGCCATCTGCGGCCGTCCCGCCCGCAAGGATGCGTCGCGTTGCTGGCGGCCGTCCATTAGACTTTGGTATTGCCCCTCGATTCGTCGCATTTGCAGTCGGCGGCCGAGGTCCGGGAAACGACGTCCCGACCCCGGCTCCGACGGCGAAGCGACACGGCATCGGTCTTACGTCCGCACCTGCTCGCGGGTTCGTTCAGTCTGGAGCGCGGCATGATTGGCCGCCTCGTCGGAAGTCTTCCCGCGTTCGCGCGCCACGATGTATTCGGCGTAGAAATCCGGCCACTGGTGCTTGGGCGCCGTCCGTTCGTACTGGCCATGCCGCGCCTCGGCCTCTCGCAGTAGCTCCTTCATCGTCGCCACGTCGACGCTGCTGAACCCTCGTCCGGGAAACCGCGTCGTGACCTCTTGAAGCAGCCAGCCGTTGCCGTCCGGATCATTGAAGGAGGCGAACGAGAAATACGAGCGGCCCTTCGGGTCGCGGCCGGCCGTATGTCCGTTGGACCGTGCGTTCAGGAGGTCGCCTTGAAAATGGAAGACTTCGCTGACCTGGATACCGCGCTCACTCAGCTGGGCGCGTGCTCCATCGAGGTCATCGACCACGAGGAACGTGCCCTGGACCGATCCTGGCACGGCGGTCGTGAACCCCTTGCCGATCATGATGGAGCACGGTGAACCGGGAGGTGTCAGCTGCACCAGGCGCCACTCGTCGCCATAGGCGAAGTCACCGTCCAGCCGCCACCCCAAGCCCTCGTAGAAGCGCTTGGCGCGCTCGACGTCGGTCACCGGAATGACCACTACCTCCATCTTTAGGTCGACTGTTGCACTGGGGGCCGTTCGCGTGTCAGGTTCGTTCGCCGTTTGTGTGCTGGTCATAGGAACCTCCATGCTGTGATGGTGAGTGTGATCGGGTTCGCGCCGCACTTTGCAGCGCAACTTCCGCGGCGAGCCACGCCACTCGAGAACGACACGTCGTCAATCGTCAATCGCGATTGAAGCACTGCACCTGAGTGCGATCTATTGGACGATGGTATCGATCGATAGACCCTGAACCACGTCGCGGGCATCTACAGCCGCGACAGCCAGCCCGGAGCGCACCTCACGATCTACGTCGGCGCTCACAGCGCCATGCGTCGCGATGGCCGTCAGTACGGCCCCGATCCGATACGAAGGTGTCGTCGATACCTTCGTCCGATAGATTCGGCGATGCGCTTCTGGTTTCATGCGTCCGAAGAAGGAAAGAAGGACGAACGCCGAGGCCTTGAAAGGAGCCGTGTCATGAAACGGATCGCTCTATCGTTGGTCGCCCTTGCCATCGTCACCAGCGTTGTCGCCGTGTGGGCGCAGACAACTACACGAACCGAGCTGAACCCAGGCGTCCCGAGTGCGAAGGCGATCCGCGGTGCCTCGCCGTACGCCGAGGTCAAGAACGAGCCCGCACCCAAGCTGTTCGTGGATCCCCCGCTTCCAGACCTTCTGGATCACGGTGTCGTCTGGATCCAGTGGCGGGTGGAGAACGTGAATATCCTGCCGGTGTTCGGAAAGGGGGCGCTCCACGTCTCGCCACGCGTCGGTCATCTGCACGTACATGTGGACGACGTGCCGTGGTGGTGGGCGGACGCAAGCAATATCAACACGATCGACCTGGCGGGTTTGCCACCCGGTCCCCACAAGATCCGCGTGGTACTGGTGGACGCCAACCATGAACCCTTCCCGGACCAATCGAAGACGATCGCGTTCACCATACCGAAGGGCGCGTCAGGAGCTCACTCTCACTGAGGTTCAGCGAAAGCCCTGGTTCAGCGAAAGCCGTTTGACACGGCGGAGGCGGGTCGAGCATCCTTGAAGTGGTGCGTAGGTTCCATCGCGCGTCGTCGCTTTTGCTCTGCCTGGTGTTGATCGCCGGGAACGCAGCCGTCTGTGCTGGATGGGCCGCAACGGCAGAGGAGCGTATGGCCTGCTGTGCGGAAGGCGGGGACTGCCCCATGCACAACCGCCAGTCGCACGATTCTGATCCCCGCAAAGGCAAGGTCTTGACGCAGGTCGAGGCGGACAGCTGCTGCCTGTCCGCCGAGCAGGCGAACTCCACCAGCCCGTCAGCCCTCACGGTCGTCGCTCCGATCTCCGCCGCCGTCCTCGGCCCCGGCATCGTCCTGCCCATGAGCGTTCCATCGCTCGTGCTCAGCGACGATTGGCGCACCTTCGCGCCACTTCCTACGACGCCCGTTCCGAAGCACGTCCTGCTTTCCGTCTTCCTCGTCTAGCCACCCACAGTCGTCGTGTGTCTGCCCGGACGCCATGTCCGGGTTCGCAGGTGCGCGCGTGTACGCGCGCGACATGACCCGCCTCCGCCGTGAAGCGAGCCGGCTACGGCGGGCAAGCTACTGACGTGGCGTGGTTTGGCGAGGAAAGCATGATCGATCGACTCATTGACGTTGCACTGAAGAACCGCTTCATCGTTGTCGTCGTGTACCTCGGCCTCGCAGGCTGGGGGTGGTGGGCGCTGACGTCCACGCCGATCGACGCGATTCCTGACCTCTCCGACAACCAGGTCATCGTCTTCACCGACTGGCCCGGGCACAGCCCGCAGGAGGTCGAGGACCAGGTGACGTACCCCCTCACGACGAACCTCCAAGGGCTTGCCGGTGTCCGGGTGGTCCGGTCGCAATCTGCGTTCGGCTTCTCGATGATCTACGTCGTCTTCGACGACAACGTGGATCTGTATTTCGCGCGCGTTCGCGTCCTCGAACGCATGAGCCTCGTCACGAAGAGCCTGCCCGCGGGCGTCACACCGACGCTCGGACCAGATGCCACCGGCGTCGGCCACGTGTTCTGGTACACGGTCGAAAGCCCGACGCATTCTCTCCGCGATCTCCGCACGCTGCAGGACTGGTTCATTCGGTATCAGCTCAACGCCGTGTCCGGCGTCGCGGAAGTCGCCTCTGTTGGCGGACACGTCCAGCAGTACCAGATCGACGTCGATCCCAATCGACTTCGTACCTACAACCTGCCCCTGAGTGCGGTGGTGTCCGCTGTGCGCTCCAGCAACCTGAATGTCGGGGGCAACGTACTCGAATCGAACGGCGCCTGGCTGATCGTGCGTGGGGTCGGGTTGATCAAGTCGGTGGACGATGTGAAACAGATCGTCATCGGCGGATCGAACGGCGTTCCGGTGTACGCGGAGCAAGTGGCGAACGTCCAGATCGGTGATGCGTTCCGTGTCGCGTCTCTCGTAAAGGGAGCGCATGAAGCGGTGGGCGGCGTCGTCGTCGCGCGTACCGGCGTGAACACCAAGGACGTCATTGACGCCGTGAAAGCCCGCATCGCACAGATCGCACCAGGGCTTCCTCCGGGCGTCACGATTGTTCCGTTCTACGACCGGTCGGACTTGATCGACCGGGCGGTTGGCACCCTGCGGACGGCGCTGATCGAGGAGATCGCGCTCGTCACGCTGGCGCACGTCATCTTCCTGATGCACTTCCGATCGATTCTGATCGTCACGCTTCCCCTGCCGCTCGCCGTCCTCATGTCGTTCCTGGGCATGTACTACGCCGGGATCTCCTCCAACATCATGAGCCTCGCCGGCATCGCCATCGCGATCGGCGTGCTCGTCGATGCCGGCATCGTGGTCACCGAGAACGCGTTCCGATTTATCGAGCAACGAGGAGTCGACGCCAGCGATCGCGTTCGCATCCGGGAGACCGTCCGGGACTCGACGCGGTTGGTCGGACGGCCGGTGTTCTTTTCGATGGCGATCATCCTGCTCGCCTTCATTCCCGTGTTTGCGCTCACCGGTCAGGAAGGCAGGCTGTTTCACCCCTTAGCCTTCACCAAGACGTTCGCGGTACTCGCCGCCACGGTCATCGCCGTTACACTCGTTCCGGTACTCTGCACGTTGCTGCTTGGTGGGACATTCCATCCGGAAGAGGCCAATCCGGTCATGCGTGTACTTCGCGCAGTCTACCGGCCGGTGCTGCAGAGCGCGCTCACGCACCGGGCGCTCACCATCGTGGCCGCGGCGCTGCTGTTCGTCGCAGCGCTGGTTGTCGCGCGCGGGATCGGGAGCGAGTTCATGCCGCCGCTCAACGAGGGCGACCTGATGTTCATGCCCATCGCCGATCCCAGCATCTCGCTCGAGGAAAACACCAGGATTGCGGCGCGCCAGAACGCTGCGCTGATGAAGTTTCAGGAAGTCGCCTACGTCGTCGCCAAGGTCGCACGGGCCGACACCTCAACCGATCCGGCACCACTGAACATGACCGAGACGATCGTCCACTTGAAGCCGCAAAACGAGTGGCGGCCGGGAACGACGCTCGATGGCTTGCGCGCAGAAATGGGGCGAGCCGTTCAGCTTCCGGGCGTCTCCAACATCTGGACGATGCCGATCATCAACCGCATCGACATGTTGACGACGGGAATCCGCTCGGAAGTTGGGGTGAAGGTTTTTGGCACCGACCTGACCGTGCTCGAGGATGTGGCGCGGAAGGTCGCTGACGCCGTGCGGCGAGTGCCGGGCGCCAGCAATGTCTACCCCGAACAGGTCACCAGTGGTCAGTACCTCAACATCGAGGTCGACCGCGGCGCCGCCGCGCGCTACGGCATCGGCGTCGGAGACATCCAGCAGGTGATTGAGACGGCCGTCGGCGAAACCGTCCTGACGACGACCATTGAGGGGCGTCAGCGTTTTCCCGTTCGAGTTCGGTATGCGGCCGAGTACCGCGCGGATCCTCAGGCGCTCGGTCAAGTCCTCGCGGCCACGTCAAGTGGCGCACAGATCCCGCTCAGCCAGGTCGCTCGGATCGAGCACGCCCGTGGTCCCGCGATGATTTCCTCGGAGAACGGTCTTCTGCTCGCGACAGTCCTCCTGAACGTGCAGGGCCGCGACGTCGGGGGCTTCGTTGAGGAAGCGCGCGCGACCGTCGCACGAGACGTCTCGTTGCCGGCGGGGTACTACGTTGGCTGGAGCGGTCGGTGGGAAAACCAGGAACGGGCGCGAGCGAGATTACAGATTGTCCTGCCGATCGTGTTGCTCGTGATCTTCGTGCTCCTGTACTTCACCTATCATTCCGCGCTCGAAGCCGCTCACGTGCTCCTGGCCGTTCCCTTCGCCCTAACGGGCGGCGTCTACCTTCTGTGGTTGCTGGGCTACAACTTCTCGGTCGCGGTGTGGGTCGGATTCATCGCCTTGTTCGGCACGGCCGTTCAGACCGGCGTCGTGATGGTGATCTACCTCGAGGAAGCCGTCGAGCGAAAGCGACACGAGCTCGGTGGAACGCTGACGCGGGCCGGACTCAGGGATGCCGTGATGGAGGGCGCGCTGCTGCGTCTCCGGCCGAAGGTGATGACGGTGTCCACCGTCATCGCAGGCCTCCTCCCGATCATGTGGAGCACGCGCGCCGGCGCAGAGGTGATGAAGCCGCTCGCGACGCCAGTGCTCGGCGGCATGGTGTCGTCACTGCTCCATGTGCTGATCGTCACCCCAGTGATCTTCTTCTGGATTCGTGAGCGACGCCTGGGGCTTCAGCGCGAGCCGCTGCCGCGAGACGAGCATGTACGAAGAAGGCCCAGTCGTCTGGCAATCGCTGCGGGAGTCGTTGCCCTCATTGCGCTGATGTCCTTTGCTTTGTGGCGGACTCGCTCCAGCGGTGGCGAGCCCACGGCTCAGAGCGCCGGGGCGGTCGTGCAAACGATCCGCGCAGGCGACCTCGATATCGCGGTGCTGTCGCCGACCGGCACCCTGCGACAAGGACGCAATAGCTTCACACTCGAGTTCAGGCGCACGGGCACAACCACGTTGGTCGACGTCGGCACCGTGCGCGCGAGCGCCAACATGCCGATGCCCGGCATGGTCATGTCTGGTGGTCTCCAGGTGACGCCGACCGGTTTGGCCGGCCGGTACGCCGCGACCGCGGAGTTCGGCATGGCGGGCGCCTGGCAGATGGCGATCGAGTGGAACGGGCCGGGGGGCCAAGGGTCGGTGAATTTCCAGGGAGGCGTGCAATGACCACGCGAATCGCGTTGAGCATCCTCATTGCGACGCTGTTGACCGGTGTGTCCAGCTCGGCGGAATCATCAGGTGGCCAGCCCCCGCTTGCTGGCCGATTCGTGGATCCCGTGAACGGGCTGTCGCTTGAACAGGCCATCGCGCGTGCCATCGAGCAGGAGCCTTCACTCCGGGCGGCGCGCAGTCAGATGGAGGTCGCGCAAGGCACGAAGATGCAAGCGTCGCGCAGACCGAATCCCTCCGTCTCGTTCGAGCGGCGCGAGGAGCCCGGCGGCACGGACAACCTGACGACGGTCGGGGTCGAGTGGCCGCTCGACCTGTTCCGGAGAGGTGGGCGCATCGCCGTCGCTGATCGCGAAGTCGCAACCGCCCAGCTCGCTGTAGCGGATCGCGAACGGGTCCTGGCAACAGATGTGCGCACGCGATATGGCGACGTCCTGGCGACGATTCGGGATCTCGCGCTGTTCGACGAGATCGTCGCAGCGACACAGAAGCAGTTCGACCTGCTCCGGTCTCGCGTCGACCAGGGAGCCTCACCACCGCTCGAGCGGGACCTGTTGGATGTCGAGTTCCGGCGGGTCCAGGCCGAGCGCCTGCTCCAGGCGGCCCGGACCGAGACCGCCGTGTTCGAGTTGAAACGCGTGCTCGGCATGAAGGCGGATGCCACGCTCACCGTGCGTGACACGTTCGAAGCTCTCGTCCAACGCGAGTCGGCTGTGGCGCCACAGTTCCGGGACATGTCGACCAGCGTCGAACAGCGGGCTGATGTGCGAGAAGCGGCAGCCCGCATCGAAACGGCTATCGCCAGGATCGACCGCGCCCAGTCAGAAGGCCGCTTCGACGTCAGCCTGTTCGGTAACTACATGCGCATGGACGCCGGATTCCCGCAACGTGGGTTCGCGCCGGATGGCCGGCTCGAGCGCGTTCGGGGGCAGTTCAACTACTGGTCCGCCGGCGCGATGGTCACGATTCCCGTGCTGAATCGGAATCAGGGAGAAGTGGCCGTGGCGCGGGCAGAGCAGACGGGCGCGGTTGCCGCTCACGATGCGGTGCGGCTGGCCGCGGAAGCCGAATTCGCGTCTGCTCGCGCTCGGGACGAGCGCGCGAGGGAGGCCGTCAACATCTTTGGCGCCGGCGCACAGGCGCTGGCGCGCCAGAACCTGGCGGTGGTCGGTCAGAGTTACGAGCTCGGGCGGGTGACCGTCTTCGAGGTCCTGGCTGAGCGGCGGCGATACCTGGATGTGGAACGCGCCTATACCGAAACCTTGCGTGCGGCGTACGAGGCACGAACAGCGCTCAACCGGGCGCTTGGAGAGGGACGATGACAACCGATACACGCGTGACGATGCACAAGGGCGCCGCGGCGTTGATCGCCATCGCTCTGCTCACAGTCGGAGGCGGGGCCACGTATGTGTTGATGCGAAACGGTGCCGGGGCCGGCGGGCACGTGGCGGACATGCCGTCTCCGGCGGGTGCCGGTCCGTCTCCTGGTGCGGTTGTGGTCTCGACTGACGCGCCGCTACCTGACGTCATCGTTCCACTCAGTCAGGATGCCGTGGACCGCGCGGGGATCGTCGTGGCCCCGGTCACGAGTGGAACGACAGCGACGGATCTCCGGCTGCCGGGAGTCGTCGAGCCGAATGCCTATCGCCAGGTCGTGGTAACGCCACTTGTCGCCGGGCGCGTCACGAAGATTGGGCCGGCGCTTGGTGACCGCGTCCGGCGGGGTCAAACCCTGGCCAAGATCTACAGCCCGGCGCTCGCCGAAGCGCAAACGCGCTACGTGTCAGCACAGGCAATGCTCGACGCGCATGATCGCGAGTTGCAACGGACTCAGAAGCTCGTCGAGATCGGAGCCGCAAGTCGCCAGGAGCTGGAGAAGATTCATGCCGAACACGCGGCGCAGACGGCGGCCGTCCAGAGTGCGCGCTCGCAGCTCGAGTTGCTCGGCGCTTCGCCGTCGGCACTCGAGAATATGGCTCCTGGTCACGGTGTGAGCGCGACAACCACCGTCCCTGCGCCAATTGACGGCGTTGTGACGGAGCGCGGAGCGAATGTCGGGCTCAACGTGGACACAGCCTCGAAGCTGTTCACAGTCGTCGATCTCTCAACGGTCTGGATCGTGGCGAACGTGTACGAGAAGGATTTCCCCCGAGTGCGCGTTGGCAGTGAGGTCGCGCTCACGACGTCAGCCCGTCCAGAGCTCACGCTGCGCGGCCGGGTCGCCTACATCGATCCGCAGGTCAGCGCCGAGACGCGAACCGCAAAGGCGCGGATTGAAGTGCCAAATCCTGGCGGCGATCTTCGGCTCGGAATGTACGCGGACATCGTGGTGGCTGGTGCGTCGGGTCCCTCGACCCCTAGAGTCCCGCGCAGCGCCGTTCAGAACGTCGGGGATCATGCGGTCGTCTATCTGGCGAACCCCAAGAAACCCGGAGAGTTTATCGAACGAGAGGTGCGCCTCGGTCAGTCATCCGGAGAACAAGTCGAGGTCGTGTCAGGCGTTGAGCCGGGCGACGTCGTAGTGACGGATGGCAGCTTCTTCGTGAGGGCCGAGCGTGAGCGCCTTGGTCGCAGGCCGGCGGCAGCTGGACCATCTGCCGCTCCGAGTCGAGTGCCGGCAGGAACGACGCACGACCGTTAAACCGCGTGCCCTACCGGCTGTGGTCCTTTTCGAGATCGATCAATTCATCGAGCTCTCGCTTGAGCTCACGCTGTTCCCTCGCTCTCATGACGAAGTACCCGAGTATCCAAACAGCGACGAGCGCCAGGAAGGGAAGTCCATTCGGGAATAGTCCCCTGTCTGTGGTCCCAATCATCGCCAACGCCAGGATGAATGTTCCGATGGCCAGCAGTACCGGCCCCAACGACCACAGCAGAACGCGGCGCAGGAGGTAGCGCCGCCGCTCAATCTCGCCTCGACAAAACTCCAGACCAGTGCTGAGCCCCGCATCTCCAGGCATTACCGTGGACCACATTCCCCGGTTCAGGAAGTACAGCCCGACAAGACTCCATGCGAGCGTGAACGCGCAGAGCGGGTGCAGCACGTGTTCCAGTGCGGGGAACTCTCTTATCCCGAAAGCGTACAAGAGGGCGGCTGCGATTGGCACGGCCACGGTCCCCAGCAGCTGCCTGCGCGTCTTTGCTTGAAGGTCCCGTGCCTTGGATCGAATTAGTGTCATTGTCATCGTGGATGTCCCCGTTGGCTGCCCTTGCCAGATAGCTTTTAATTCGTCGCGGGGTAGTTCATCACCCATAGTTTTTCCCCTCGTGGAACCATTTCACCAGGACGTTCTTGATTCGATGAATCCTTACGGCTACGTTCCCCGGTGACAAACCTGTGATTTCTCCGATGGATGCCGCGTCCATGTCTTCCAGATAACAGACGATGACCTGGCGATCGAGCGGCTTGAGTCGCTGAACCAAGGCCGAAAGCTGGTCCAGGTTGGCACGCCTGCTAGCGGCCTCTGGGCCTCCTTTATCAGGAAACGTTTCGAGCTCTTCCAGTGTTACGAGACTCGAAAAGATGCGACGCTCACGGATGACGTGCGAGGTTGCCACGTGGTGGGCAATGCGGTAGACCCACGTCCGGAGGGAACAGCGGCCATCGTACCGCTGAAAACTCCGCCACAACTGGAAATGAATGTCCTGGCTCAGGTCGCGGCGCTTTTCCGGGTCAGCTTCGTAGGCCCTCGCGAGCCGGTCGAGTGAAGATCCGAATTGATCCACCGCATCCCTATATAGGGCATCCTGATTCGCTTGTTCGGTTGAGATGGATTATTTCCCTCCGACATTCAAGGTAGTCGCTGGCGTCGGAAGTTTCTTACAAGTTGACGCGAAAAAGTCCAGACGGTTGATTCTTTTCAAGTCCTTTGCCGGGACCTGCCGGGGAGGTGACGGCCAGCCCGGTCGCCACGGTCCCTGACCTGAGTTCTAGAATCTAATTCGCAAGCCGCCGTTGATGTTCCGGCCTTCGAGAGGTGCCCACGCGTCAACGGTCCAGCGGCCGTCGACCGCGCGCGCTGGAAGAAGCAGCGGATCCCATCGCGTCTGCCTGACTCCAGTGAGGTTCTCGCCGTTCACGAAGAGGCGAATGCGCCCGAACTGTTTTTCCGCAAGGAGTCCAAGAATCATGTACGGCTCGCTCGTCACGCGGTACGGATTCTCGTCGAGGCTCTGTGTGCCAGTGTAGTACCACTCGATTCCGACTCGGCCCACGTCTTCCGCTTCCCACATGCCCACGAGCCCGGCGCTATGCCGCGGGGTGAGCGGCACATCCTGTTGAACGGCGTTGACGGTTTCGCGCGCTCTGACGTAGGTGTAGCTGGCGGTGACCGAGAATGGCGCGCGGCGCCATGTGCCCAGGAGCTCCAGACCGACGTTCGTGGTCGGATCCGGCAGGGTGCTGAGTACGTAAGAGGGAGAGCGCTCGACGTGCAGGGGATCACGGATTCGAGAGGCGAACAGGGTGGCAGTGTATGACAGGGGCCCATCTGTGCGAGACACATCGAAGGACGTGCTCAGTCCACGCTCAGCTTCGAGCGGCCGTCGAATCTGCAAACGCGTCAGACCTGCCGCTTCAGTTTCCTCCGTGATCGGCGTCGGCCCGAAAAAACCGGCCCCCACCGACAGCCTGCTCGTCCAATGTCCTGCACGTGCCAATGCCGACACGCGGGGACTGAAGAACGTGCCGTACTCGCTGTGATGGTCAAGGCGGGCGCTTCCCGACAGCGAGAGGTTCCGAGATACGGTGACGTCATACTGCGCGAACGCGCCCGGCACGAGAAAGTCATAGTCGAATCGCGGCACGTCGCGCGCCGTGTAGGTGTCACGCTCGATGGCGAATCCAGCGATCCACGTCTGGCGGCCCACCGTTCCACGGATCGCCGTTTCGCCAAACGCCGTGTCGTGCCGATCGCGCTCGAGGACCTCGCCGAACCGATGATCGTGGCTCTGTCGCGCAATGGCCGCGCGCGCGGTGACGACGAAACGGTCTTTGATGAGGAACTGTCCAACCGCACCGGCGTCGTACCTTCGCGTCTCGAGGGCCTCGACATAGGGCTGGCCCGTCGCCACCAGCACCTCGCCATCCGGCGTTCCGCCCTGGCGATCCTCGTAGGTAAAGCCGGTGGTAGCAAAGAAGGTTCGGCCGCCGCCGCCGTCCCAGAACACGCGCGGACGCACGACTCCTCGCGAATAGCCCGGGAGATCGGCCCACGCATCGCCGTTGACGTCGTTGGTCTCCTGCCAGTGGCCGCCACCGAGTAGTGAACCACTCCAACCGCGCGCGAAGGAACGGGAGAGAAACGTGACCGCGTCAGTTGCACCCCGTGTGGACCGATTGAGCAGGACCTCCTCCGCGGGTTCGGCGCCTGGACGGCGCGACAGCAGGTTGATGACGCCACCCATCGCGCCGGCGCCATATAGCGCCGAGGCCACACCTTTGATGACCTCCACCTGTCCCAGATCCATCGGCGGGATCTGGAGTAGACCGAGCCCGCCGACCTCGCCAAACAGCGGCAGCCCGTCCGAGAGCACGCGCGTATACCGGCCGCGCATCCCCTGAATGCGTACACTCGCCGCACCGAGGGACGGTGACGTCGTCTGCACCCGCATGCCGCCCATCTCGTTCAGCATCATGACGATGTCTCCGGGCGTCATGAGCATCTTCTCTTCGATTTCCTCGCGCGCAAGCACCTCGACGCGCATCGGCTGATCCTCGAGACGCGTGTCGGTCCGCGTCGATGCCACGACGGTGACGCTTTCCTCGAGACTCGGTTGCTGTTGCAACTCCACGATCACCTCTTGCGTCGCGCCTGCGCCCACTTGTACGGATGTCGTCACTGGCACGAACCCGGTCTTCACGACGGTGATGGCGACGTTGCCGGCGCCGGTCACAACCGTCGCCGTGCCCGAGGCATCTGTGCGATGGCTGGTGCCAGCGATGACCACGTCCGCGTCCTCGATCGGCTTCTGCGCTGCCTGGACGCGCACACGAACGGTGCCGGTCTGACCTTGGGCGGCCATTGAGAACTGACACAACACAAAAACACCCAACGCGAACATCAAGGAACGCATAGACCTCCGGCGGCGCGTTGATACGCACCGATGCCTCAATCCAGCAAATGTGGTGAAGAGCGAAACGCGCTATGCGCGCGGAGGGTGGTCGGGAGGGTGTGAGAACGCGTCGACGTGGGATCTCAATCGCGGATGTCCGGCGCGAGTCGCGAGGAGACCGGACGGTGTGAGCACAGGTGCTGCGGCTGACACGATGCTGCCAAGGCACAGCATGCAGCTGCCGTCTCCCGAGTGGTCGCTTTGCTGTGGCGAGGCCGATTCGCGCTGGTGCGTGCAGCCATCAGGGCAGCAGATCCCGTCGATCGCGTTCAGGGATGCGAACACGACGAGTATCGCCATTGCCAGGAACCTGCGCACGATTCGATTATGGCCTGCTTCCGGGTCGAATCATACCGGCATCACCAGCATCCAGATTCCGAGTGCGCCGATTGCCACGCCGATTGTTTGGCCGAAACGGCGCGGCGACAGTCCCAGTAACATCCGCTCGCCCACGATGGTCCCGATGAGGACTCCTACCGTGGCGACGACGATAGGTGCCCAGAGCGTGAGCAGTATCGGGCCCGAGTGCCAGAGGTAGACCGGTGTTCGCGCGGCATCAACCAGGAGGCCAGTTGCCGTCGCGGTCGCGACGAATCCAAGAGGTGAAAGGCCAAATGCTGTCAACGCGGCAGAGCGCAGACCGCCCTGATTGCCGGCGATGCCGCCAAAGAAGCCAGACACGAAGCCAAATAGCGCCACGAGCGGTCCATGCGGTTGCCAGCGCGATGCCCAGCCCGTGAGCTGCGCCACGGCAGTCAAGAGCAGGAGACCACCGAGGACGCGCGTGAGAGTCCCTGGGCCGAGTCGTGTGTAGATCAGAGCACCCACCAGCGCGCCGGCTGCGCTGAGCAGGCCGAAGCGCACAAGGACAGGGCGATCCACGTGGGCGCGCAACCGCCAGCAGCGGACGGCCGTCGCCGTCGCGTGCGGCAAAGTCACGAGTGCTACGGCCGTTGTGGTGCCGAATCCCATGGCGAGCAATGGCGTCATCAGGCTGCCGATCCCGAATCCGACGACTGTGGCCGTGGCGCCGGAGAGGATGGCGACGATGAACACCGCGACGAAAAACACCGGGCGATTCTATCGCCGCCAAATAGGCATTTCGGTCTCTCTCTCGCCGCAGCTGCTGGATCGAGTCACCACGCGGCGGCACCGCACACACCGACCACGGAGTTCCGCCCGGCGGAATGCCCGCGGCTGAGTAGCGCGCCCGCGCCACAGCCAAAGAGGCCCGTTCGTTCATTCCACGCGCCGTGTAATGCTCGATCCAGGCCCGTCATTTCCCCGAGACGTTGAACTACGAGGCTCGCCGCAATCACCGACACGGTCGTGCCACGCTCTCGAGCGCGGCGAACGAGCGTCGCCAGAACGCCGAGTCCGCGGGCGTCGAGGTCACTCACGCACGAGAGGTCGAGGGCTACGTCCGTTGCCGCGGACTGGTCCAGCTGCGACGCCCAGAGCGATTCGTGTGCACCGTGGCCAAGCACCAGGCGGCCGCATGCGCGCACGACGATGCGCTGTGCCTCGCGGATGGACATCAGAGAAAACTGACGCCCTCCGGACAACCCGCTCTTCGCGGT
>Ga0209382_10003381_pt1 | contig 22171 bp, 17 predicted proteins | sample SoiMetdeltSBSDD5_FD_187599 | JGI IMG/M metagenome (GOLD analysis project Ga0209382, IMG submission 187599) | Bulk soil microbial communities from a Populus tree surrounding site in Tennessee, USA - Soil MetaG P. deltoides SBSDD5 (SPAdes) (version 2) | ecosystem: Environmental > Terrestrial >...
CGAAACACGCTTTGCTTCGGATAGGCCGGCCAGAGCACCTCGATGGGCGAGAAGATCAAGGTCATGAGCAGCATGTCCAGCAGGAACCAATCGAGACCGATGGCCGGCCCCTCGCGCAGCGAGTCGTTGATTGGAACGCTGGCTCCGCCCAGTAGAGTCGCGCCAAGGGCGAACACCATTCCGGTCAACGCCAGGGTTTTCTTCCTTCGCAGCATCGCGGACACGACTCCGAAGATGATCGCCCCCACGATGACCGCCTGGATCAACAGCCTAATCACGTACATGGAGTAGTAGGGCCGCAGCTCGGGGGAACTCAGCAGGGCTGGAAAATGCAGGCACACCACCGCCCCGAATGCGAGCAGCCCAAAGAAGGCTGACAGGACGCCGCTCCACCAGCCCGTTCCGAACCCGGTGGGGTCTGTATCACCGAACAGCTCGTTGATTTTTTGCTCGAGCATGGGCTCCCCTAGTACGTCCTAGACTTCTAAGTCTAGCCGAGCCCCCGGATTGAACGGAAACACCTTCACCGCCGTCTCCGGTCAACCTCTTCACCCGTGCTCTACGACGAGACCGGCGCCTTTGTCACGGAGCCCGCGACCACGCCTTATCGTGAGGTGCCCGTTAAAACTCCAGCCAATCCCCCGGATTGATCGGGAACACTCCGGCCCGACATCACCCGGTGGGGTGCAGCGCGCCGGGCTTGCGCATCATCTTATCGACCTCCGCGATGTGCTGTTCCTCGAGGGCGATCTGCTCCCGGGCGTATTCTTCGAGCCACACGCTCTTGTCCACGACGAGCGCGAGCAGGTTGTAGTACTCGCGAAGGGTTGCGCGCTCGTGATCCAGCGCTTCACCGAGGATCTGGGTGATGTCGTGTTTGTGGGATTCGACCAGCTTGCCGATGTTGAGCGACGGATGGCCGCCGAGCGATGTCACGTGTTCGCCGGCCATGGCCGCATGGTTCATACCCTCTGTGGCCTGGTTGCGCATCCAGCTGATGATCGGAATACGCGCGTGGCCGAAGACCATCAGCGAGTAATGCAGATAGCGGACCACGCCCGCGAGCTCGAGCTCGAGAATGCTATTGAGACTGGCTATGACTTTCTGGGAATCGATCTTGTCGTGTTCACTGGACATGATGCCCTCCCGGTGGTGGGTTCTCTACTCAAGAATACCCCCTCAGGCGGGACACGACGCCGAGCGGCTTCCGTAGCGACAACTTCGTCGCGGTTCCCAAGAGTGAGCTCTTCGCCGACCCGCAGCGAATCCAGCAAGCCGTGAACTATGCGCTGGAGCCGTTCTTCAAGCCCCAGTAACTCGCCCCGGAGCTTCCACGCTCGACAACGACTCGCTCGAGGACCCGCGCGTGTTGGCGTGCCCACCTCTCATCGTGGGGAGCGTGACGCGCAAGGTCAGCCCGCGGTCGCGATTGCGCGTCGCCACGATGTGCCCCCCGTGCGCTTCGACGATGGAACGGTTGATGGACAACCCCATGCCGAGCCCCTCGGCCTTGCTCGAGACGAAAGGCTTGAACATGCGCTCGAGCTCCGGTCCGGCCACGCCGCTGCCGGTATCGGCCACGGTGATCTCGATGCTCCCGGGCTTCGGCTCCGCCGTCTCGATGCGCAGCACACGTGGTCCGTCCGCGACGTCGGCCATGGCCTGGCACGCGTTGACGACCAGGTTCAGTACGACCTGCTGAAGCTGGACAGCATCTCCGGGCACCCGTGGCAGGTCCTCGGCTAGACGTAGCTGCAAGGAGATGTCGGCCTGCGCCATGTCTCGGCGCAAGATCGTTGTCACCCCGGTTACCGTCGCATTGATGTCGACGGGCTGTCGCTCGCCTGGCTGCTTACGGACCATGGCGCGGACCCGTCGCACGATCGCCCCGGCCCGCTCGGCATCTCCCACGATGTCGCCGAGAGCCTCGTTCAGCTCACCATCGGCGGCCGAGGTGGCCAGCATGCGGCGCGCGGCTTGCGCGTTCGTGGCGATCGCGGTCAACGGCTGGGTGATCTCGTGGGCGAGCGTTGCCGAGAGCTCTCCGAGGGCCGCCACGCGCTGCGCGTGGGCGAGCTCCTCGCGACGCGCGAGAGCCTGATCCTCCGCGCGTTGGCGCCGCGCCCGTTGCACCAGCAGCATGGCGATGAGCGCGCTCTGCGTCACGATCAGGACCACCGCTGCGATGATGTGGCTCTTGTAGAGATCCCAGACCGACGCTTCGCGGAACCGCACGACGCTGCCGGCGGGCAGTCGGCTCTCGTCGATGCCCCACCGACGCAGCTGACGCCAGTCGAATAAGTACGGATTGTCCGCCTCCACGATGTCGGCGGGCCCGAGCCGCTCACCGTTGAGGATGCGGAGCGCCAGCTGCGCCGCCGTGACACCCTGCGAGGCGAAGTCGAGGACGCGGCCGCCGACGGCGCCGCGACCGAGCATGGCCGGCGTCACCGCGTAGATCGGCACGCGGGAGACGTTCGACATCAGCTTCAGCACCTCGTGAGGCAGATACGGTCGGCCAGCGGCGTCCCGGAGAACAGCGCCATACAGGATGACCGCGCCCCGGGAGAGGGATTCGACGGCCTTCAGGAGCTCGGGCATCGGCTGGCGGGCCAGATAGGTTACCGTCACCCCGCCCGGGTAGCCGACGAGCGCCCGACGCGCCTCGTCCTCCCACCTTACATCGAGGGGGCCGCTGCCTGTGACGATGGCGACTTCGCGGGTCTCGGGATGCAAGCGCCGGATCAGGTCGAGCGACGAGGTCCAGTCGATGCGCCGGGAGACGCCCGTAACGGCCGAGCTCGCGTCGAGCTGGGGTAACAGATCCGGATCGACCGAGCAGAAGACGACAGGGACCCCCTCGAACATCGCCGCACGATGCCTGAGCACGAAGCTGAGGCCGCCGCTGCCCCAGACGATGACGACATCCGGTCGTCTGACCGCATAGGTCTTCTGCAGAAGGTCGCGAAGTGCGAGCTCGCGTGCCTCCTCGGGGAACCACGACAGGCCAAGGTATTCCGTGTAGAGCCGGATCGGCAGCGGGGAGCCCGCCTGGAGCGTCGAGCGGATCGCGTCGTCCGTCTCGGCCACCGCGGCCAGAGCCCGGGTTTCCTCGTAGAGCACCAGCACGGTCTTCGGCGCCACGGTCTCGTCCGCGAACGCGACAACGGGCAAGAAGAGCAGTAGCAGGCCGACTATCATTTGCAACATCTGCAACGTCTTGATAGTGCCACAACGCATGGCTCGTTTCGCGACTAGCCCTTTTGGCTGAGCAGGGCGAAGACGAGCATGAGCCGAGCCTGGGTGTCGTCGCGCATGCCGACCGAGACGATACAATCAGGATCATCAGCGCTCGGCCGGCAACTCCGGGCGAGAGAAAGATCTATGAAGAAGACTAGCCGCAAGGGGACCGACCAGCTTCGACCGGAATACAAGCGCTCAGACCTGGGCCGTTTGGTTCGGGGCAAGTACGCTCAGCGCGTCGCGGAAGCGACGAATGTCGTGGTCCTCGATCCGCGTCTGGCGAAGGCATTCCCGAATGACCGCGCAGTGAACAAGGCCCTTCGCGGACTGCTTCGGAAACGTAAGTCTTCGCCACGCCCCACCAAGCGCTCACCTCGAGCGCGCCGCGAGCGGCGCGCTGGCTGAACAGCGCCGCAAGGCGCCACCTAAACCTTTCAAGCGCGACCGGCTCCAATCTGCCTCCAACTCCACGCGCCGCCTGGGTCGATCTCCAGCACTGCATCGTAGAGATCAGCCGACTCGACCGCCTCGCCGAATTCCATGTATGTGATGGAGTTGTCGCTGAGTCGCTGCAGGCTTTGCTGGAGCTGACCCGGTGCGAGAGTAGTACTCACCCGATCCAGCAGCGCGAACGACGGCCGCGCCAGAACGAGGCGGACCATAGCGAGCTGCTGCTGCTCTCCCAATGAAAGCACCGCCGGCCAGTCGTGCTCGACGTCCAGTCCACCGGCGCGTATCACGACGGGCTCGAGGCCGGCGTCGCGGAGGGCTGCGAAAAGGTGCTGGTCGGCGAATTCCTTTTCCCTCGCGGGGTCGACAAGCAGCTGTCGGAGCGTGCCCGGAGTCAAGTACGGCTGTTGGGCCAGAAAGGAAATTGCGTCCAGCGGCGGCCGGAAGGTCCGCCCCTCTCCGCTCGGCCAGACTCCGGCGGTTGCGCGGAACAAGGCAACGCGGGCAGCTTCGTTCGCCCCGCCGACCAGCACTCGCATCCGGCGGGGGATCGACACCGACAGATCGGTGACGAGCGGCCCGCCATCTCCCGTGGGGCGAAGCGTGAGTCGCTCGTACGCGACCCGATCACCGTCTTCGATCGCCTCGATCTTCGGGCGCTCGACGTTGATCGTCTCGACCGCCTCGGCCAGCCCGGTGAGCCGAACCACGACGGCAGCGAAGGAGGAGATCGACCCGTACTGATTGACGATCAGCGACAGGGCTCCAAGCAGCTGGCCGAATGCGATCGCCGACTGTGTGATCACGCCGAACTCCACCTCGCCGCGAATGAAGTACGGCGCCACGATGAGCGCGGGGATGATCTGAATCAGGTAGTTGTAGCCTGTCGTGAAGAAGCCAAGATTGCGGTTGACCGACGTGATCCGCCGGAAGTTCTCGACCAGCTCATCGATCCGGTGCAGCAGGCGGGCCTTCAGCCGCCCTTCCTGGCGTGAGAGCGCGACTGACTCGGCGTATTCGCCGACATGCAGGAGTGTCGCGCGGAAGTCGGCCTCTCGGCGCGATTGAGTGTAGTTCAGGCCGACCAGCGGACGGCCCAGGAGAACCGTCGTCAGAGTGCCGAGCCCGGCGTAGCCGAGAGCAACGAAGAACAACAGCGGGCTGATCGTCCACAGGACGCCCGCGAACGACACGGCCGCCAGAGCCGAATTCAAGAAGACGAGCATGAATGACAGCGTCGTGGTCGTGAATGCGCGGATGTCCTCCGTGATGCGTTGATCGGGGTTATCGATTTGCGCCGACTCCTTGAGGCGCAGATAAGCCCGCTGGTCGAGGTAGCGTTCGACGACCCGCTTGGTCAACCAGGAGCGCCACAGTAAACCCATGCGCTCCTCGCAAAATCGGTAGAAGACAGCCACCACCGTGGTGGCGCCGAAAACGGCGACGTACAGACTGAAGTTCCTGAAGAATCCCGTCATGTCGCGCTGGGAGATTGCCGTCATGAAGTCGCGGCCGACGTAGCTGCCAACGACGTTGAGACCGCTGACCGCCAGCGCGCACAGCAAGAGCAACAACAGCAGGCCGATCGCCCTTTGACGCACTTCGGACGTAAGCAGGTGCTTGACCGCCTGCACTAGCAGCCGAGTGGTGTAGCGATTGAGCGGAGCCGATTGCGCGTCCATGCGTGCTCCTAGCGGATAACTCACGAACGGTTTGGGCCAGCGTCTATAACCAACCCCCGGTAAAGCCCGCGCGCCGCAAGCCGGACACTACCGGCACGCAGCGGCGCATGATGTTCCATAGCAAACCGGTCCGGTAATTCTCCGTCATCAGCACGACCGGCCCCTGATCGATACCGAAGTGATAGGGCGAGACCCACCAGCCGGTCCGACTGTCGTTCACCACAAACGACTGATTGAACGATGGCTTGAACCCGTACTTGTCCTCACTCCCCAGGTCCATCCGGGCAAGATTACGCACCGTCGGAATGACGATCTCCGGGGCAAAAGGCAAGGAGGCGACCACGACCCACGGGGCGACCGTGCCGTCGTCGGGGCCGAATGGAGCGCCGCGGGCGGCGTAGTCGAGGAATTCGCGTTCGACACCGTTGACCACTCGTTTGACCCACCCGGGTCCGTCGCACGCCGTAAAGCCCCAGCAATATTTGCCGTAGCCCACAAAATTCATCGGATTTCGAATCGCGTACTCCTGCTGCACGAAGGTCGCCTGCCGGCTGTTCTCGAAGTAGTCGCTACCGCGCTCCTTCATGAAGTCGTCACGTATGCCGCGAAAGTCGATCCACATGTGCGACAGCTGATGTGTAAAGAGGGGGGCCGAGTAGAGCAGCTCGCGCCCGTAGATGCTCCTCCACTGATAGGTCGCGCAATAGGCGCGATAGCTTTCCGGCGGCAACGGATGCGTCGGCGAGCCGAGACCGAGGATGTAGAGCAGCAATCCCTCGTCGTAGCCTTGCCAGCGATGCGGGATGAATCCGTTCTCCGGTCGCCAGCCGTGAGTCAGCGTCGGCCCGCCATCGCATGCCCAGTTCCAGTCGGCCCGCCGGTACAGGGCGTCGGCGAGACTGCGGATCTCCGCCTCGTCGGCCGTGTCACGCTCAAAGTAGGAGGCGGCCGTGAGCGCGCCGGCGAACAGAAATGCCGAATCTATCGTAGAGAGCTCACACTGCCAGACACGGCCACCGGTTTCGATGTCCAGAAAATGGTAGAAGAACCCCTTGTAGCCGGAAGCATCCGGCTCGGGCCCCTGGGGACGTTCGAGCAGGAATCGCAGTTTTCTGCGGGTGATCTTGGCGGCGAATTCGCGGATTATGATTCCGCGCTCGACCACGACCGGGATCGTCGCCAATGCCATTCCGACGGCCGCGATACTCACCGGGGCCCGCGGGTCGGTCTTGTCGCGGACCATGCCGTTGTCCGGATTGGTTTCGTGCAAGTAGTACAGCACCGTAGTGAACTGGAGCCGCGCCCACTCCTCGTCGGTGGGCGCCCGATTCAAGTCGTCGTCGTCGGTTCCCGAAGGTCGCGCCACCCCTAGAACTCGAGCTTGTCCCCTGGATTGATCGGAAACACCTTCACCGCCGTCTGCCCGAGCGCCGCGATGTACTCCTGCGGCGTGCCCTTCAGCACCGGCGTCGTTCCGTAGTGCATCGGGATGACGAACTTCGGCTTGAGCCACTCCTTCGTGGCATAGGCCGCGTCCTGCGGGTCCATGACGAAGTGGCCGCCGATCGGCATCAGGATGAGATCAGGCTTGTAGTACTCGCCGATCAGCTTCATGTCGCCGAAGATGCCCGTGTCGCCCATGTGATAAATCTTGAAGCCGTTCTCCAGCTGGATGATGAAGCCGGCCGGCTCGCCGCCCACGTGCGTCGTCGTCTTCTTCGTCGCCGGATCGGTCACCGTCAGCTCCGACGAGTGCTCGGCGCGCACCTGCGTGATCGTGATCTGCGGCCCGAGCGGCTGCACCTTGCCGCCCTTGCCGAAGCGCACGCCCTGCTCGCCCGTCACCCAGCCGAGGTCGATCATGGTCTGGATGAGCCCGGCCGGTCCATACACCTTGGCGCCGGTGAGCTTGGCCAGCTCCGCGACGTCGCTGCTGCCATCGGTCCGCCCGGCCGACCCGACATGATCGCCATGGCCGTGCGTCACCAGGATCAGATCCACCTTGCCAAGCCTGGCGAGGTCCTTGTAGTCGGCAGGCGTCTTGGGGTTCCCCTTCAGCCACGGATCGGTGACGATCACCTTCCCGCTCGGCGTGGTGATCTTGAACGTCGCCTGACCGAGCCAGTGCACCTCGACCTTCCCGGACTGGGCCGGGAGCAGCGTGGCTGATAGGGCAACCACAAGCGCCACGACGAGCGCGGCGCCCAGCATGTTCCGGCGGTGCAGAGCCATATCGTCCTCCTTGATCTTGGTGGCAGGAAAAGCCTAGCTCATCTGCCCCAACGTCGCATGGCGCGATCTTGATCTGTAGCGTACAATCTTCCAGACGTTGAGGTGGCTGATGGCGGTTCAGCGCGCGCGCCTTTGCATCGTCTCCCGCGAACCGTTCCGGAGCACGCACTTTGCCGCGGCGCTCTACTCCACGCTTGGCCTCGAGGACGATGTCGAGATCATCGTCGACCGGCGTCACGGTGACTCTTCCGGCCCGCTCGATCCGAAAGAAGACCGGCGCCGCCGACCGCAAGTAGATATCGATCTCGAGGTACATGGATTCGCCATTGTCCCCACCGACGACCCGCCAGAACCGGAGCCAACCGAGCGCTTCATAGTGAACGATGAGGAGGACGAGCGGCTCACGCACGTCCGCAGCTTCCTGCGGTGGCGGCACGGCGCGCTGCTACGCAGCCTGGTCGGTATATTGGGCGGCGCGACTTTGACCGCGCTCGCGCTGTTACTAGCCGAACACTTGGGCATATTGGGCCCGGTGCGCATCGGGGTGCCCGTGGTAATCGCGACTTCTTCCTCTCCCCGCCCCATTGAGGATCCCCATCCGGCGGCCGCCGCGGTCAGCGCTCCACCCGGCGAGATCAGTCTTCCACCCAGAGAGGCCGGCCCGGTAATCGAAAGGATGGGCACCGCATTCACAGAGCGGCCGACACCACTGCTACCAGAGGGCGCTGGTCGGCAGATTTCGACTCGTAACGATGCGACTCCGGCCGATGACGTCGCCACCTCGGCCGGCGCCGCACCCGAGAAGAGCGCCAGCGATAGCCGACTCCGACCTGGCGCGACGATACGACCGACCGCGAGCACCTCGCGACGAGCTAACCGCGTCACCGACGAGGCGGCGGCTGGCGGCGCGGCGACAGCGAAGGCCGCGTCGACGGAGCCCACAGGCTCGCCCCGCGTAGAGCTTGTTGGCGAGCCAGTCTCACGCGGATGGGGCGATTCTTACGCGGTGCGCCTCTTGAATCCTGCGGGCCAGCCCGTGCTGGATGGCAACGTGCAGCTCATTGTCAGCATGGCGGACGGTACCGTCGAGAACGTCCCAATGGGCGCCTTGGCCGAGCCGGGACTCTATCGTGGAACGGTGCCGCACAACCGCGCGACTGAGGTCGATCTTCGAGTCCGTGTGACCACGAGCAGCGGATCCGTCGAAGTGCCGATCAGCCGCTAACGCCGTAGCCCTCACACGAATCGCACGAGATATCCCCGCGCGACCGCGTCACCCGCGATCACCAGGACCACGGCGCCGCTGACGATGCGGTCGCCATTGGGTAACGGTTCGCCGAGGAACTGCTCGGCCCACGCGCACGCTTCGGGAGTCAGCATGCGGACGACGAAGTTGGCATTGTCGGTCACCCGGATCATGCAGTACGTGGCTTTCGGTTTGGCGAACAGCGCACCCACGACGCGCTTGATCACCGGGCGTCGGCGCCTGCGGTGCAGCGTTCGGTGCGGGTGGTCATCGTCTATCGAGCGTAGCGCCGATCAGCTTCCGCGGTACCACGCAACGTTTGCAGGGCTATTCCGGAAGCCGGCGAAGATGGCACCGACACCTAGTAGTGCGTGGTGATCAGGACGGCGGCCCCCGAGTCGGCGAGCCGCTTGATCATCGTCCAGAACGTGCGCCGGGCGATCGGGTCCACGCCCGAAGTCGGCTCGTCCAGGAACAGCACGCGCGGCTCGGCGCGCTTCGTGGGACAGTCCCGAGAGCCGCCTCGAGCTCGATCGATGAAAGGGTGAACCCCGCCTCCCACGTGGCGATCTCCGGGTTCGTGAAGAACCGGTCGCGGAAATTCTCGTCCGTGAGAAGCTTCCCCAGCGCCCGCTCGACCGCTTGTTGAGTCACCGCCGTCGCCCTCCTTGCGCGGTTCCTCTATGGCAAGCTCCAGGCCAGATTCGACGAAATCGAACAACGTCTCCGATTTCGAGCAGTTAGCCAGCATCACCGCTCGATCACCCTTTCGAGCAACACGTGCGTTGCCTGCGTGATTCCACGCAAGGGTGTTTGGAATCCGACAAGGAGCCGGCCGCTTGGGACTCACCGATGAGCCTCAAGAAGCCAGCGACGGGCGTCGAAGTCGCGATCGGCCGCGAGCACGCGCAGCGAAGCGCGAAGTGACTCGATCGCGAGTGCTCGACCCACAACAGAGTGTGTTTCAAACACCGAAAAGGAGGGGCGCAACCCCGAGATTTGGGGGTTCACGCCTTCAACGAATCATGTCGCGAACCGAAAAAAACTCACCGGAAACGTTCTTGATTCGCCGCTGCAAGGTTATACTCGGCCTCTCATTACGGGCTGTCCCGGCGGCCTCCATCGATCTCGATCACACTGGTCCGGGCGCAAACGGAGGTGAGTCTGATGTGGAAGCAGCGTGAGGAAGGACCCAAACCCACGAGCGCCCCGGCTAACACGCCGGCGCCGGCACCGTCCGTCCCGGTGCAGACCCCGTCGCTTTCGGCGCAGACACCGTCCTATTCATCGACGTCGTCTGGTGGAGATCAGACGCAGAAGGAGACACGGCCTATGAACGAGGAAATGGCGAGCATTGGGAAGTCCATTGTCATCAACGGCGAGCTGAGCGGCAGCGAAGACCTCACGATCGAAGGGCGCGTCGACGGCAAGATCGAGCTGCGCGACCACGTGCTGACGGTCGGCACGAACGGCCGCATCAAGGCTCAGGTCAGCGCCAAGGCGATCGTCGTCCTCGGTTCCGTCACCGGCAACCTGAATGCGACGGAAAAGGTCGACATCAAGGAGTCGGGCTCGGTCGAAGGCGACATCGTGGCCCCGCGCGTGGCGATCGCCGACGGCTCGCACTTCCGCGGCAGCATCGACATGCAGAAGAAGGACGGCGCGGCCGACAAGACTCACTTCAACAAGCCCGAAGCCAAGTCGCCGAAGACGGAGAAGACGGACAAGACGGACAGCGTCCCCGTGAACGGCGAATTCGCTCGCGTCTGAGCCCGCGTTGAAGACAGAACAAAAGAACGGCGGGTTCTCGGGTCTGGTGTCCCGTTTGAGCCGGCAGTCTGTTCCATCCGACGACGATTCCGGACGGGTCGCCGTCGCGCCGCGTACGGTCACTGCCGTAGCCGCCGAGACCGGTTACGCGAGCAAGACCCTCGCGCGATTCCTCGACCTCCTGTTCGCGCGGCCGGCCGCAGTCGTTCTCGACCTCGGCCCGGTGATCGGATCCAACATCACGTTCCTGGGCGAGCGCGTGGGCTGCAAGATCCACGTCGAGGATCTGTACGCCGACATCGACCGCCACATCCAGCACGACAAGCTCGATCAGCTACCGGAGTTTCTGAGTGGGCGGTTCTCCATGCCCGACTCGAGCGTCGACGCGGTGCTGGGCTGGGACGTGTTCGACTATCTCGCTCCGGGGGCCGCCGCGGCGCTCGCGTCGCAGCTGATGCGGCTCTTGCGGCCGGGCGGCGTGTTCCTCGGGTTCTTCGGCGCGCGCGCATCGGACGATCCGCGGTACACCAAGTTCGTCATCGAGGACGAGACGCACCTGCGCTTCCGTTTCTACCCTTCCGCGTGCAAGCGGCGGTGGGTCCTTCAGAACCGCGACATCAACATCATGTTCGCCGGTCTCGAGATCTGCGAGACGGTCCTCCTGAAGTCGGGGGTCCGCGAGATCCTCTTCCGCAAGCGCATCTTGAGCTGACGGGATCGGCCTGGCGCCGGCTGCTGCTGGCCCAGGCCGTCCTAACCCAGCCCGTAGCGGCGCATCAGCGTGTAGAACCGCGTGCGGCTCAGCCCGAGCGTCGCAGCGGCCTGCGACGAAGCCGCTGAACGTGCGGCCCTCGTCCTCGAGCCACGCGATGAACATGCCCTCGTGCGGCACGAGGGCCTGCGCCTGTGTCGAGAAGTCGCGGAGGAAGCGCTGGGGTCGAACTCCCCCTCGAGGGAGCGCGCGAAGGCCGCGACGCACGCGAGGAGGTCCGCCAGGCGGCACTCATCTGGAACGATTGTCAGCGAGCGCCGGCCCCGAGTCAGAGCCGGCGCTCGTCAGCCCTACTCCTCCGCGAGATACTCCTTCGCCGACCAGACCGCGGTCGTGCCTTCGTAGACCGCAGCCGTCACCCCGCGCGGCGCCTGATGGCGCACGTCGCCGATCGCGAACACGCCGGGCAGGCTCGTCTCGAACTGATACGGCGACCGCTCCACGGGCCAGTCGGGCTGGCTCGCGCCGCCGCGGGTGACGTGGCGTCCGGTCATCAGGTAACCGTGCTGGTCACGCTGGAGCTTGCCGGCCATCCAGTCCGTGTGCGGCCCGGCGCCGATCAGCACGAAAAGCGCGGCCGCCGGCACCCGCTCGGTCGTCCGGGTCACACCATCCGTGATCTCGAGCGCCTCCAGCCGGCTCGTACCCTCGGCGCGGGCGATCTTGGTGTTGAGTCGAACCGTGATGTTGGGCGTGCGCTCGATCTGGCGCAGGAGATAGTCCGACATGTCGAGCGCGGCGCCGCGCACCAGCACGGTCACCGAGGAGGCGAATCGCGCCAGGTAGACCGCCGCCTGGCCCGCCGAGTTGCCGCCGCCGACCACGAACACGTCCTTGCCCGCGAATGCCGGCGCCTCGGACGCGCCCGTCCCGTAGAAGACGCCCTTGCCGATCAGCGCGCCGACGCCCTCGACCTCGAGCCGGTTGTAGGACACGCCCGTCGCGACGATGACTGACTTCGCCCGTACCTTCCCGTTGCCCGCCAGGGTAAGGATCGTGTCGCGCCCGTCCTTCTCCAATCCGACGACGCCGCGGGTCACGATGATCTCGGCGCCGAGAGACATGGCCTGCTCGCGCGCGTGGGCGGCGAGCTCGGCCCCCGTGATACCGCGCGGGAACCCGAGGTAGTTACGAATCATCGAGCTAGTGCCCGCCTGACCGCCCACCGCCGAGCGCTCGACGACGAGGGTCTTCATGCCGTTGGCGGCACCGTGGACGGCGCTGGCGAGGCCAGCGGGCCCGGCGCCGACGATGATCAGGTCGTAGAGATCCTCTTCCGGGTCGAGACGGGCGCCGAGCACCTGCGCGATCTGGCTGTTCGTCGGATCGCTGAGCACCTGCGGCCCGAAAAACACCGCCGGCAACGCGCCGTCGTGGCCGACCTCCTCCAGCATCTCAAGACCCTTCTCGGAGTCGTGCGCCCAGAACTCGTAGCCGATACCTGCGCGCTCGAGCAGGTCGCGGATTTCGTGGCAGCGCCGCGACCAGCGCTCGCCGACGATCCTCAGCACTGCCGCCACCCGCGGACGGTTCGTGCGCGCCCAGCGACCGAGAATCTCGCTGACGACAGGATAGAGGCGCTCCTCGGGGTCGTCGCACGGCCGGATCAAGAACGTCTCAACCTGGCCGGTGACGAGCGCGCGCCGGACCTGAGCGAATCCTTCGGGGTCGCCCCAGCCAACCAGGACGCAGCGCGCCGCCCGCGGGCACGCCTCGCGCGCCCGGTCGAGAAACTCGAGCCCAGGCATTTCCTCAGTCCACACGTCAGCGAGAACGAGCGCCAGCTGCTCGCCCCGTCCGCAGGCCTGCCGCATCCGGGCGAGCGCCGAGGTCGGCGAGCAATCGGTCAGCACCTGGTAGTCGGCCCCGAACCGCCGCTCGAGTGCGCCCGCGATGCACTTCAAGATCTCCGGATCGTGATCGACCACGAAGAGGATTGGATCAGGCATGGGAGCCTCCGTTGCTCGCGATCTCGAGCTCGGTCATGGGGTAACCGCGATCGCGCCAGCCGTGATAGCCGCCGGCGAGAGGCCGGATGCGCTCGATCCCCCGCCGTCTGAGCAAGAGCGCCGCGCGCGCGCTGGTTTCTTCGCTGGGGCACGTGCAGTAGAGGACGATGTCGCGCTCGCGCGGGATCTCGCGATGCCGCGCGTCCAGCTCGTCGACCGTCAGGTGCAGCGCTCCCGGAATGATCGCCGGCTCGGACTCGAAGTCGACCCGGTCGCGCACATCGACCACGATCATGTCCTCGCCGCCGTCGAGCCTGGTCTTGAGCTCTTCCGGCGTGATCCGCGCGATGTTGATCTTCTTGAGGAACCGCCGCTTGCTCACGTACTTCCAGCCGACGTAGCCGCCGATTCCGACCACCAGGAGCGCGAACGCCCAGCTGCCGAGCTCCTCGATGTAGGCCGCCACGATCTCGAGCTGGGAGCTGAAGATCCAGCCGAGCGCGAGATAGGCGCCGGACCAGAAGAGGCCGGCCAGCGCGCTGAACGTCATGAAGTGCGCCAGCGGCATCCCGACGACGCCGGCCAGCGGCGGCGCGATCGTGCTGAGCCCGGGCACGAACTTCGCGACCACGAGCGACTTGGCGCCGTAGCGATCGAAGACGCCCTGCGTCTTCCGCACGCACGTGTCGGGCTCGAGTGACATGCGGCAGAGCCAGCCGAGCACGCGCGGCCCGCGCGAGCGGCCGAGCCAGTACCAGAACGTGTCGCCGATGAGCGAGGCGAGCGCTGCCAGGCCAAGCGCGAGCGTGAAGCTCAGCCGGCCGCTGCCGGCGGCGCCGCCGGTGGCCAGGAGAAACGGCTCCGACGGGAACGGCAGACCGACCTGCTCGGCGAACACCGCGCCGAAGACAACGAGATAGCCGTACTTCACAAGAGAGTCCACTGCGTTCATGTCAGTCCCCCTGATGACTGCTTGCTCGCGATGTGCGCGACATGCGCGGGGCAGATTGCGAGTTGCGTGCCGGGGCGTGCGGCTACGCGGCAGGCCACCAGGGAGCCTCGGCTAATCAGTAAGTTAGACGCCGGGCCGGAGCCCGGTCAGTTGTCTCGTGGGGCGTGAACGGAAATGAGCATGTTGCGTGGAACCAGACAACCGATCGCGACAGTTAGCCTCCGGCCCCTGCCTGGCCCCCCGCGGCTGTTCCCGCCGGTTCGCGGAACCTGAAAGCCGGATCGATGGGAGGCAACGGCGCGCCGATGAACAGTCGGCGCTGGACAAGCGGCAAGAGCGGCGAGCGCAGGACCAGCGGGACGGCGGTCCGCACGAGCCACCGGGTCACTGGATTGCTGCTGCCCTGCCCTAGCAGCACACCCTGAGCACCCAGCTGGAGCCGATGGAGCGTTCTGACGTCGCTCTCCCGGAGCCGTTGCACGTCCTGGAGCACCGTGCGCGCGATCGGTCCGCGGCCGAAGTGCGGATACAGCACCTGAGCCGCCACGACGGCTGTCGCAAGGGCCACGTTGACGCCGATCGCGCCGGCCGGGCTCATCGTGTGCGCGGCGTCGCCGATCAGCAGCATCCCGTCGCGCGACCATTCGCGCATCAGGCGGATGATGCCCTCGAGCGGGAAGAAACGCTTGAAGTCGCGCAGCGTAGCGGCGAAGTCGGTGAAGATGGGGTCGAAGCGCCGCACGCGCTCCGCGACGGCCGCGACGCCCTCGTCGCGCCAGCGCCTCCACTCGCCGGTCGGCAACACGAGGCCCGCCTGGACGTGGTGCGGATACTTGGGGAGCATCAGCCCGCGCACGTCGCCCAGGGATACATAGAAGGTGCTCGTCCAGCCGGGCGGCTGCTCGATCGTGAACCAGATGATGTCGAAGTCGTGGTGCTCGTACGAGGCCTCGAACCCGCCCAGCTTGGCCAGCGGCGAGTAGCGCCCGTCGGCGGCAACCACGACGTCGGCGCGGACCTCGAAGCTTTCCCTGCCGTGACGTAACCCGCTGACGCCGGCGACCTTGCCGCCCTCCTCGATGAGGCTCGTGGCCTTCGCGCCCATCCAGCACTCGAACGAGGGGAAGCCCTCGGCCTTCCGGCGGAGCGCCTCGAGGAAGATCGGCTGGGGCATCCAGATGGCGTACGGATACCGCGGCGCGATCCTCTTGAACTCGAACTGGCCGACCTCACGGCCGTTCAGCCGAATCTTGCCGACCTCGAGCAGCGAGTGGGGTTGGGCCAGGATGTACTCGAGCAGCCCAAGCTCGTCGAGGAGCTGCGACGTGCTCGGCTGCAGAACCTCGCCTCGAAACTCGCGCTCGAAGTCCTCGTGGCCTTCGAGCACCAAGACGTCCACGCCGCGCTTGGCCAGGAGCAGGCCGAGCATGAGCCCTGCCGGTCCCCCGCCGACGACGCATGCGCTCACGCGGACCTTGGTCACGCCTTCAAGGTATCAGCCTGTGCGATATGCTCTGATCGATGGACTGGTCGTCGTTGCGCCTGGCGGCCACGGTGATGCTGGGGCAGTTCGCTCGATGGCTCTATCGGGGACAGCGCCAGAACGGTCTGGCGCGCCTCATGAACCGCGGCGTGGCGGCGGTCTTCTCGCTGGGCCTGGCGCCGAACTATCTCGTCGCGCTTCAGGTCATCGGGCGCCGATCCGGGCGGACCATCTCGCTGCCCATGGTGATCGTGACCCTCGACGGCGAGCGATACCTCGTCTCGAATCTCGGCACCCATGTCAACTGGGTCCGCAACGTGTATGCGGCCTCCGGGCGTGCCGTCTTGCGACATGGTCGTACCGAGCGGGTGCAGCTCGACGAGCTGCCCATCGAGCGGCGGGCGCCGGTTCTGAAGGCCTACTTGCGCAGGGCGCCGGGCGCACGGCCCCACATTCCAGTCGACAAGGACGCCCCGCTGGGCGAGTTCGCGGCGATCGCGGCACGGTTTCCGGTGTTTCGGGTGCGCGCCGAGGAGCGAGTCAGGTGCTCCGCCGGCCGCGAGCGGGGGCCGATGCGGGTCGCGATCGTCGGCGGCGGACCGTCAGGCTCGGCGCTCGCGATCATGCTCAGCGTTCTCGGGGCCGACGTCACCCTGTTCAACGACGGGCGGCGTCCGCCGCTGCTCGTCGGCGAGTCCCTCATTCCCGCCGTGGTCCCGATCTTGCGCCGGCTGGGCGTCGAGGAGGACACCGCTGGGTTCAGCCAGCGGAAGCCCGGCGCGACCTTCGTCTGGTCCCCATCGGATCAGGTGCGCGTCACCTTCGACCGCTTCGCGCCAGCGGTCTTTCCCTACGCCTACAACATTCCCCGGCCTCGCTTCGACGAGGCATTGCTCGCCAGGGCTGTCGCCTGCGGCGCGCGGCACGTCCCCACCAAGGCCCGCCTCCAGCGAGGCGACGCAGACGGAAGGCAGAGTGTGCTGGCGCTGGCACCCGAGACCCTGGCTGCAGCGCCGGCACTGGAAGGTCGTCAGCCCGACTTGATCGTCGACGCCACCGGTCGTGCGCGATGCGCGGCCCGCGTGCTGGACGTCCCGGCAAGCATGGGCCCGCGGAAAGACGTCGCGCATTTCGCCCATTTCCAGGGATTCCGCTGGGACGACGCGCCCGGGCAGGTGCTGGTCACGCGCGGTCGCGCGGGCTGGAGCTGGTGCATTCCGCTCCGCGACCGGCTTTCGATCGGTATTGTCCTGAGCCGCGACGACGCGGCCGAGCTCGGACGCGAACCGGAGGAACGATTGCAGCGCGCGATCGCGACCGATCCGTGGCTCTCGGCCATCGCGGGCAACGCGCAGCGAGTGACGCCGGTGACCACCTACGCCAACTATCAGCTGATCTCGGAGCGGGGCTATGGCCGCGGCTGGGTCATGGCGGGCGACGCCTTCGGCTTCGTCGATCCCATGCTGTCGCCCGGCGTCTTCCTGGCGCTCCGCTCGGCCGAGCTCCTCGCGGACGGCCTGGCTCCGTGGCTTCTGCGGCGTGAGATTCCATCACCCGGCGAGCTCGACGGGGTCACGGCGCGATATGCAAGCGTCCAGAGAGAGATGCTCTCCGCCTGGCTCGAGCTAGTGGCACAGTTCTACGATGGGCGCGTGGCGGCCCTGATGCGGGCCGGGCGCACCTGGGACACCCTGGGCTCGGGATACCTCAGGTCCGCGATCGACGAGCACGTCGCGCGGCACGTGGGGCTGCTGGCAAGCGGGACGGCCACGACGGCGCGTTACAGCCGCGGCCTGCTTCGCTTCCTCGGCCGGTACGCCCTTCGAGGCGTCGACCCGCAAGAGCTAGCCATTCGCTGACTCAATCCCCTCTGCGTTTCGATGCGACTGCAAGTCGACCTTTTGGAGACGGCGGTCGAGTGCTTCCGCGAACGCCGTGATTGCGGCCTGATCGAGGGCGCTCAGCGCGCCGACCTCGACGGAGCTCAGCTCGCACCCCTGCCCACGCAGCTCGTCGAGCACGTCCGCGGGATTGTCCAGAAACCGTCGCCGGAAGCCCTCGTCGGTCGCCAGCTTACCAATGATCGATTCCACGCTTCGATGTGACATGCGCCGCTACGCTGCGAATGGCGTGCCGGGCCGCGAGCGCACGGCTTGGGCGAGCAGAACGATCGTCAAATCGCTCCGTTGCGTCCAGACCGCGAGGTGCATCGCGCAGCGCCCGGCGGGTGACGAGAAGCGAGCACGTTGTGCGGAACCGGGCAAATCGCTCGGGCGGCTTGCCGGCCGGGCGGGCCTACCCCTTGCCCCGGTCCAGGCCGTGGCGCTTCAGGCGTGAATAGAGCTGGCCGCGCGGAAGGCCCAGAAGCTTGGCCGCCACTGACTTGTTGTTCTGCGCCTGCGCCATCGCCTTCTGGATGAGCTCGCGCTCGATGTCTTCAAGCTTCAAGCCTTCGGGCGGGATCGCGAACGGGGCCGGGCTCGGTGTCACAGCCGCCGGCGGAACCGCATCGGCGGCGGCTGCCGGCGCGCCGACCGGCCTGATCTTCGGCGCTCCGGTGAGGCTGATAGGCAGGTGTTCGCCCGTGATCAGGCCACCCTCGCAGAGGATCACGGCGCGCTCGATCGCGTTGCGAAGCTCTCTGATGTTGCCGGGCCACGCGTGGGCCAGGAGCCGGTCTCGCGCGTCTTTCGAGAGGCCCGCGGCTGGCCGTCCAATGCTCTTGCCGATCTCCTCCAGGAAGGCCTCGGCGAGCACGAGGATGTCGTCGGGGCGCTCCCTGAGCGACGGCAGGGTGATCTCGAACACACCAAGCCGATAGTAGAGATCCTCGCGGAGGGTACCGCGCTCCATCGCCACTCGCGGGTCGCGGTTTGTGGCGGCGATCACTCGTACGTCGGCCCGGAGGGTCTGACTGCCGCCCAGGCGCTGGAACTCCCGCTCCTGGAGCAGCCGGAGGAACTTCGCCTGGACGGGCGGCGTCATCTCGGCCACCTCGTCCAGAAACAGGATGCCTCCCGACGCTTGCTCCACCTTGCCCGGCCGCGATGCGTGCGCGCCGGTAAAGGCACCCCGTTCGTGGCCGAACAGCTCGGACTCGAGCAGCTGCTCAGGCAAGGCAGCGCAATTGAGCGCCACGAAAGGCCGCTCGGCACGGCGCGATGCGCGATGGATGAAGCGCGCGATGACCTCTTTGCCCGTCCCGGACTCGCCGGTAATGAGCACGGTCGTGTCGGTCTCCGCGACCTTCGTGGCCTGGCCCAGGACGTCACGCCACTTGCGCGAGCCGCCGAGGGCGCGATGCGGGCCCACCCCCTTCAGCTCTTCCACGAGCGAATCGACGCGCTCCTGCAGACGGGTCGCGTCCTCACGGGCCTGATTGGCGCGCCTGGCCTCCTCGGCCAAGCGCTCGTGGGCGATCGCCAGCGCCAGGTGGTCCGCCACGCGGCGGGCCAGGTCGACGTCGTCCTCGCTGAACGCGTTCGCCCGGCGAGCGAAGAAGAACAGGTAACCGACGCGCTCGCCCTGCAGCCAGATCGGCATCCTGAGCTCCGATCGGACGCCGCGCTCCTCGTACGAGCGGTAGAGCGCCGGGTCGGGCTTGTAAGTCCGCGCCCGCATCTGGCGCGTCCGCGGGTCCCAGAACTCCACACGCAGCATGCCCTCGGGCATGCGCACGTACTCCCGCACGATGAAGTACTCCCAGCTGAGGCTCTCCGCACCGTAGTCCGTTCTCGGCCGGTACTCCGGCGTGTCGGGCGAGACGGTGCCGCGTGACGAGGCGTGAAAGCGGATGCCCTTGCCCTCCGAGCTCACGAGCCCGAGGGTCATGTGGTCGTGGGGGATGACGCTCTGGATGACCTGAGAGACCTGAGCGAACACGGCTTGCACGTCGAGAGCGCCCGCAAGCGTGGGCAGCAGTGCCTCCAGCACTTCGCGCTTGCGGTGCCGCTCGTCGCTCAGGCTCTGGAGCTGGCTGTGCTCGACCGCGAGCGTGGTGAGATCGACGACGGGCTGCAGCAGGCTTGCGTGTGACGGTGCGTAGGCTCCCGCCTCGCGCTTGAGGAACCACAGGATGCCGAGGCTACGCGCGCCGCTGGCGAGCCCCAGCACCAGCGCGGATCGAAAGCCCAGCTCGATGACGATCCGATCGCCCTCGAAGGCGCGGTCGAGCTCGGCCGGCGCGTCGGCGATGCATGCAGGCAGGGCTTCGGCGTCAGGCCAGAGTCTTGACGAGTGATCCGAGCGCCGCAGCGGACGATCGGGAGGCGTAACGCCGTGCGACGCCCCCGGGCCAGCGATCAGCGAGAGCGGTCCGTCCGGCGCCGTCGCGTGCCAGATGCCCATCGCGTCGAACGGGACGACCAGGCGCGCCGCTTCGCCGACCCGCCCGATGACCTCGCCCAGATCGAGCGAGTCGGCGACCGCCCGGGCGATCGTCGCGCACGCATCGCCGAAGCTCTCCCTCACGGGCGCGCCCGCGAGCTACTCAGACACGCCCGGCGAGCTTGCGCCCCTGCTCGAGCACCCCGAAGGCCCGGGGTGTGCTCGGCATCAGGAACCGGTAGCCGCTCGCGATCAGGCGCTCGATGTTCTTCGCGTCCGGGTGCGGGTGACCGCAGGGCACGTTGTGGTCCTTGCAGATCTTCAGAATGCGATCGATGGCCTCGGCCACGACGGGGTGCTCGTACTCACGCGGGTGGCCGAGCTCCTGGCTGAGATCCCCCTCCCCGATCAGGATCACGCCGATGCCGGGGACCTCCTGCAGCATCCGCGGCAGGTTCTCGATCGCGCGTGTGTCCTCGATCTGCAGGACGGCGAGGATCTCGCCTTGCGGCGCCAGCGGCCAGACATCGGCGCGCGCGTAGTACTCCTGCTGCGAGAGGCCCCAGTAGCGGGCCGCGCGCGCCGGCGCATCGCCGCGGATGCCCGGCGGGTTGTAGCGAGGCGCGTTCGGCAGGCGCGGATAGCGGCACGCGCTGACGGCGTTGCGCGCCTCATCGACGGTGCTGATGTGCGGGAAGATGATCCCGTAGACGCCGATGTCGAGCACCTGCTTGGCGATCCACTGGTTCATCTCGCCGCCGTTCGGCGGGATCCGCACCATCGGCGTCACCTTCGGCGCGAGCGAGCCCGACTCGGCGATCTGGCGCCGGTCCAGCATGGACTGGAGCGCATCGCGCAGGGCGGGCGCGCTCATCGGCGCGTGCTCCATCTCGAAGGCGACGCCGTCGAGGTTCGAAGCGGCCAGCGCGGTGGCGGTCTCGTTGTCCACCGAGCCGAAACCGACGAAAGCGGTCTTGCCCTGCTCGAGGGCCCGGATGACGCCGTTCAGTCGCGGGATCTCAGCCATCGATCTCTCCTAGCGCGAAGCCGGGATCTTGTTCTTCAGCCGGCTGTAGACGCGGCGGGCATTGCCTTCGAACACCTTCTGTCTAATCTCGGGGCTCAGCTTCATCGCCTCGACGTAGCGCTTGGTGTCGTCGTAGTAGTGGCCGCTCTCCGGATCGACGCCGCGGACCGCACCGACCATCTCGGAGGCGAACAGGATGTTGTCGGCTGGGATCACCTTGAACAGCAGGTCGATGCCGGGCTGGTGGTAGACGCACGTGTCGAAGAACACGTTGTTCAGCAGGTGATCCTTCAAGAGCGGCTTCTTCAGATCCTGCGCGATCCCGCGATAGCGGCCCCAGTGGTACGGCACGGCGCCGCCGCCGTGGGGGATGATGAACTTCAGGCTCGGGAAGTCCTTGAAGAGGTCGGCGGTGATCAGCTGCATGAACGCGGTCGTGTCGCCGTTGATGTAGTGGCCGCCGGTCGTGTGGAAGTTCGGGTTACAGGACATGCTGACGTGGATCATCGCCGGCACGTCGAGCTCGACCAGCTTCTCGTAGAACGGATACCACCACTTGTCGGTCAGCGGCGGATCCTTCCAGTAGCCGCCCGAGGGATCGGGGTTCAGGTTACAGCCGATGAAGCCGTACTCCTTGATGCAGCGCTCGAGCTCGGGAATGCTGTTGGTCGGGGGCACGCCCGGCGTCTGCGGCAGCTGGCACACGCCGACGAAGTTCTGGGGAAACAGCGTGCAGACGCGATGGATCAGGTCGTTGCACACCTGCGACCAGTGAAGGCTCGTGGTCGCATCCCCGATGTGATGCCCCATGCCGGCCGCCCGCGGCGAGAAGATTGTGACGTCCGTGCCTCGCTCGCGCTGGAGCTTCAGCTGGGCGTTCTCGATGGATTCCCGGATCTGGTCGTCGCTGATGCTGATAGCGCCCTTCGATCGGGCGCTCGACGGCTCCTTCAGCTCGGCGATCTGCTTCTGCCGGAAGGCCTCGAGCTCCTTCGGCGCCGTCGTGTAATGACCGTGGCAATCGATGATCATGAAGCCC
>Ga0209382_10003382_pt1 | contig 22143 bp, 15 predicted proteins | sample SoiMetdeltSBSDD5_FD_187599 | JGI IMG/M metagenome (GOLD analysis project Ga0209382, IMG submission 187599) | Bulk soil microbial communities from a Populus tree surrounding site in Tennessee, USA - Soil MetaG P. deltoides SBSDD5 (SPAdes) (version 2) | ecosystem: Environmental > Terrestrial >...
TGCCGAGCGACTTCCGCTGTCACGCGAACGCCTCATCCTACTGCGCCCCAGGCTTTTCCGGGCGCCTCGCCGCCCGATTTGACGGCGGAATGACTCGCGTTTGATCGCGCGATCCATCATCCGCTCGACGCGACACAGCCGTCGTGCGGCGCGGGGCCGTCCGCGCCTCAAGTGCAAAACGCATGATCGGGCGCGAGCGCCTAGGAGATACGCATGTTCGTTCAACTGATCTCACGCGGTCGGGTGATGCTGATGAGTGGCGCTGGCACAGTCGTCCTCGTCGCGGCCTGTACCGATACTACCAGTCCCACACGCCGTACCCCGTCGGGACCCCAGTTCTCTTCGCCACCCGCGGCGAGCGCCGCCACGCTCGTCACCTGCTGCAACAACATCGTGTTCCGGCGGGACAGCGCTTTCAACCCGCGGATCTACACGATCAACGCCGATGGCACCGGACTCAAGAAGTTCCCCTTTTCAGGTTCCAACCCTTCATGGTCGCCGGACCACTCGAAGATCGTCTTCCAAAACGGCAGGATCGCCATCGTGAACGCCGACGGCAGCGGCTTTCGGATGTTGACCGACATCGACGGGGATCAGAGCCCGAGCTTCACACCCGACGGCCAGAAGGTCGTCTTTGTGCACGAGGCCGCGAAGCAGTCAGACATTCTCACCATGAACCTCGACGGCACGAACCGGCAGGTGCTACTCAAAACGCCGACGACCTCCGAGTGGGCACCGCGCTTCTCCCCCGATGGGAAGAAGCTCGCCTACATGCGCACCAGGAAAAACGTGACCGAGCTCGCGGTGTGGGACCTCGCGATGAACGTCCACACAGTCGTCGCCGCTTCCGCGAATCAGTTCGGTTCCGAGTCCTGGTCACCGGATAGCAAGCGTCTCGCCTTTTCCGCCGGGTTCTCGAGCACCGGCTGCACCATTGCGGTTGTGGATGCCAATGGGGCAAACCGGAAGAATTTTCCGAGCGGAGTGGCCGGATGCTTCCATCCGACGTGGTCCCCCGACGGCACTGAGTTGGCGTTCACCGCTGGGAACGCCGTGTTCCGCGGCAAGGTGGACGTTGCGGCAGCGCCGACGCGGATCACGCTGACGCCTAACGTGATCGACCACAGCCCGGTCTGGCAATAGATGCACGCACAAGAACCCCGGGAAAGCGCCTGTGCTATCGGGCCCCCGGGGTTTTTGACAGGGCGATCCACCTACCTCCCGCTCACGGCGTTCGTCGGTCCCGCCGGTTTTCGCGCCGGTCGATCACGTTCTCGCGCCGGTCCCGCACATCCTCACGGCGATCACGGACGTCCTCGCGATGATCGCGGCGATCCTCGCGACGGTCGAGTCGATCCTCGATCCGATCCCGCCGACCGCCCTGATGCAGCGCATCTCGTCGGTCTTCTCGGACGTCGCGGATGTCCTCGCGGCGATCCCGAACATCCTCACGCCGGTCGCGAACGTTTTCGCGGCGATCTCGCACGTTCTCGCGTCGATCGCGCAGGTCTTCTCGACGATCCCGAATCAGATCACGATGAATGACAGGAGCATACCGTCCATCACTCTGCGCCCGCGCCACCGGCGCCGCGCCAGCCAGCATGGCGGCCGCGAGCGCGGCCAGTCCAAGATTGCGCATCGATCCTCCTGAGCCAGTTATCCGGCGCGCGCCGCCCTGGCGTGCGCTCGTAGGTGCGACGCTCGCGGGACAACCGACGTTAAGCGGCAGATTCTTCCGGGCCTCCAAAGGCGAGAGTCCTAACGCATCGTCTTGTTGTGACTGGCTGCGGTGCGCGATGGACGCGTCGCAGAGATGAAGGGGTCAGAGTCGTTGAAAGCCAATACACCCGTTTCAACAAATCTGACCCCTTGATCCGTAGTTATGTCTATCCGGCTGTTTCCGGAGGTCCCGTTCCGATCGTGGTAATCACCCCTTGCAACCGTATCGATAACGAAGGCGCCCTCCGCGATGCGGAGCCCGGCCTGCACCAGGCGGATGCGTTAGGTACTCTGAGCGCGTAGCGCCGGCTAGCCGTCGCCTCGCAAGGCAGTTACCGGGTCGACCTCGAGCGCCCGCCGCGCCGGGAGGAAGCTCGCGACCGCGGCGACCGCGAGCATGACCAAAGCGAGCGCCACATACGTGAGCGGATCCGTGGCACTGACCCCAAACAGCATGCTCGCCATCGCCCGCGTCAGCGCGAGCGACGCCACGAGTCCGAGTGCGACGCCGGCCACCGCGTAACGCACGCCGTCCCGCATGGCGGCGGTGACGATCTGCGTGCCGCTCGCACCCAGCGCGAGCCGGACGCCGAACTCGCTCGTACGTCGCATCGTCGAGTAGCTGATGAGTCCATAGACGCCGACCGCCGCCAGGATCAGCGCCAACGCCGCGAACCCGCCGATGAGCGACAGGTTGAAGCGTCGTTCTCGCAGTGAGTCGGCAATGAGCGCCTCGAGCGTGGACGCTTCGTAGATCGCCTGATTCGGGTTCACCTCCCAGATCGCGCGTTGGAGCGCCGGCAGCGTCGTCGCGGGGTCGCCGGCAGTGCGCACCACGAAAGTCATGGACCCGAACGGGAACTGCGCGTGCGGCATGTACATCTCGACCCGAGGCGCTTCCTGGAGGCCGTCATGGCGGACGTCCGCGACGACGCCAACGATCTCGCGCACCTGGCCGCCGTCGAAGCGCACTGCAATGTGCCTGCCGATTGGGTCCTCGTCGGGGAAATGCCGCCGCGCAAGCGACTCACTGATGAGTGCAACGCGCGGGGCGCTCGCATCATCGGCGGCGGTGAATGTCCGGCCGCGCCGTAGCGCAACGCCCATCGTCTCGAAGTAGCCGCTCGTCGCGATCGTCGTGTAGACGTTAGGCGCTTGGCCCGCCGCCGGTGCTGGCCGTCCCTGGATGACCATCCCCGTTTCGACGCCGATGTTCGCCTCCGCGAATGGCATTGCCGATACCGCGCCAGCAGAGCGGACTCCCGGAACCGCGCGGAGCCGCTCGAGCGCGTCCCGCATGAACCCGGCGCGAAGCTCCGGCTTTGGATACAGGTCCCAGAGGAACACCTGCACCATGCCGCGGTTGGCCGCGGTGAAGCCCGGATCCACACCCAGGAGCGAGACGAAGCTTCGGATCAGGAGCCCAGATCCGACGAGTAGCACGAGCGCGAGGGCAACCTCCGCCACGATGAGCGCGCCACGAAGACGGAGTCGGGCGCCTGACGCCGAAGTGCCACGGCCGCCCTCACGCACGGCATCATGAAGGTTCGGTCGCGAGAACACACGCACCGGCGCGAGACCACAGGCGAACGCCGTCACGACCGCGATGGCAACCGCGAACGCGAGCACCCGACCGTCGAGCGCGATCTCGTCCGCCCGCGGAAGACTCGTCGGGCTCAGCGCGATGAGGACCTCGAGGCCCCATCGTCCAAGGAGTAGCCCGGCGGCCAGGCCGAGCACGGCGAGTATCGCGCTTTCCGTCAGCATTTGCCGAGCAAGGCGCGTCCGACCGGCCCCGAGCGCCGCACGAATGGCGAACTCGCGCCCGCGGTCGGCCCCACGCGCGAGCAGCAGGTTTGCGACGTTGGCACACGCGACGAGCAGCACGCAGACGACCGCCCCAAGGAGCACGAGTAGCGCCGGTCTCACCCGCCCGAGCAGTTCGTTAGGCACCGAGGCGACCTGGATGCTGACACCGGCGTTCGTCCGTGGGTACGTCGCCGACAGGTCGCGCGCGATGCGACTCATGTCTTCCTGCGCCGCCTCGAGACCGACGCCCGGCCGCAATCGGGCGACCACCGCGACGTACGTGCTCCCGCGGTCCGTCTTCTCGTCATCGGCAAAGACCTTCGGCGCCCAGATGTGACGTTTCTCGGGGAACTGGAACGCCACGGGCATGACCCCGACGATCGTATGCGGGACATCGTCGAGCGTCTCCTGGCGTCCGAGCACACTTGGCTCACTCCCGAAGCGCTGCTGCCACAATGCCGACGAAATGACGGCGACACGAGGCGCGCCCGGCTTGAAGTCGTCCGGCACGAGGACTCGCCCGAGTCGCGGCGCCACCCCCAGCACGGCGAAGTAATCCTCGGTGACGAGCCACGAATTGATCGAGGTCTTGCGCCCATCGTCGCCACGGACGTCGTGGCCGTAGTACTGAAATCCGGCGATTGAAGCGAACGACCGATTGCGCTCGCGCCAGTCGAAGAAGTTCGCGGGCGACGCGTCGTCGCGCTGCGACTGCTTCGCTTCGACGTGCCACACGCGGACGAGCCGGTCGGCGTTGGGATACGGGAGTGGACGGAGCAGGACGCCGTCGACAACGCTGAATATGGCCGTGGTCGCGCCGACGCCCAGCCCGAGCGTGATGACCGCGACTGCGGTGAAGGTGGGCGAACGACGGAGCTGCCGGAGCGCGAAGGCGACATCCTGGCGGAACTCGTTCGCGAAGTCGGCGCGACGTTGCTCCCACTCGTACCGGCGCCCTTCCCTGCGAAGGGAGTGACGCGCACGATCGACGTCACCGAACTGACGGCGCGCGGCGTCGCGCGCGTTGACCGGCGCGACACCGGTACCCTCCAGCTCCGACGCCACCATGTCGATGTGGAACGACAGCTCGTCGTCGATCTCGCGGTCGATCTGCCGAGACGATCGCCGCGGGAATCGGAACAGGCGACGGAGCCCGGGGATGCGAGCCATACTGAGACCCCGCTGAGGGCTAGGTGCTAGGTGCTGGTGCCTGGCGCGACGAGTTTAGAGCTGCTACCGGCGGCTGGATGCTGGCAGCCACGCCCACCACTCACATTGTGAGGGGAAGGTGGGAACTTTCGCACGAACTGTCAACAGGGCTGGGACGAATGCGATTCGTCACAGAAGTCGGGAGTCGAACAGGTGTTGGTCGGAAGCGTTGAACCGTACGGGCGACCGCCGGTCTCACGAGCTCGGAGTTCCCTCGAGTCCCGCCTCGAGCTGGCGAGCACGGCGGCGGCGGATCACCAGCACAAAAATCAGGATCACCGCCGCAACGATGACGCCAGCGGCGACGTCCTCGTAGCGCCGCAGGTGACCGAGGAGGAGCACCGCGCTCTCACCGAAGAGCCAGCCGATGAACGCGAACGTCGTCGCCCAGATGAGCGCCATCGCCGCGGTCCCGATCAGATAGACTGGCAACCGGACTCGCGCCGCGCCGCACGCAATCGGAAGCACGATCCGGATGCCGAACGCGAACCGCACCGCGATGATGCTCTTCCACGGACTCCGCCTAACGTACCGGAGGCTCGGTGTCAGGTACCGGCGTACGCCCGGGAATTGCTTCCGGACCCATCGCCCCCGCCACCGACCGAGCACATAGAGGCTGACGGCCGGCACCCATGTGCCGATCGCACACGCCAGGATCACGCGCACGAGCCCCAGGTGACCTTCGTGCGCGGCGAACCCACCGAGGATCGGCGCGGCCTCCTCCGTGAGAATGGCCGACGCGCCCAGGGTCACGTACGCCCACGCTTCCGCGAGGTGGCTGAGGAGGGTGTGCGATTCCACGCCTTGAAGTTACCGGGCGACCCTAGGCAGCGGACGCGCTGGCAGTCGCGACCGATCATCCCGGACACTCCTCGAACTTGCCGGTCTACCGCCGGCGACCTACATCAGAACGGTACACACTCACCTTAACGCACCGGAGGGCCATCATGCGTCTCGCACTGCCGCTATGCGCCATCCTCCCGGTCTTCGTCGCCGCGTGCGCGCCGAAGGGAGAAACCAGCGTCACCGACTCGGCCGCGACTGCCACGACCCCCACGGTCGATGTCGCCGCTGTCCGACAGAGCATTGAGCGGTCCGAGTCAGTCTGGGCGGATGCGGTCAACCGCGGCGATGCGGCAACCGCGGCGTCAGTCTACTCCGAAGACGCGGTCTCGCTCATGAATGGCATGCCGGCGATGCGTGGCAGGCAAGCCATTCAGGAAGGCATGGCGACGATGTTGAAAGAAATGGGCTTGAAGAACGCCAAGGCCACCACGACCGACGTGGAGGTGCACGGCGACGTGGCGCTCGAAATGGGGACGTATGAACTGACCTTGCGGCCACCTGGAGCGAAGGCCGACGTGGTGGACAAGGGCAAGTTCATCGCGGTATGGAAGAAACAGGCCGATGGCACGTGGAAAATCTACCGCGACGCTCCGTCGAGTGACGCTCCGCCGCCGAAGTAGGCATCGCCCAGGGCGGCTGCGGGCTGGCGCTACCGTTGCACGCTGACGTCGCTCGCCGCTCGTCGAACAACGGGAAGACCCCGGGATGCCGCTCTCAACGAGCGAAGCATCCCGGGGTCTTCGAGTCCCATTCCCGACTGGTCCCGAACGTCAGCGAAGGATCTGCCCGATTCCCGCTTAGTCGCCTGCCTCAGGCGCCAATCCTGGAATTGGATACTCGGCCGTCTTCTCCTTGACAGCCAGGCCGAAGCGGCGCGCAAGGCTGGAGCGCCACTCGTCCAGGATCTCGTAAAACGTCGGGATCGCGATGAGGGTCAGGAGCGTCGACGTGATCACGCCGCCGATCACCGCGATGCCAAGCGGTGCACGGAACTGCGCGCCCTCGCCGCGCCCGAGCGCAACCGGCAACATGCCCGCGATCAGCGCGACTGTCGTCATGAGGATCGGGCGGAGTCGAATCGCGCCGGCCTCGATGAGCGCCTCACGCAACCCGAGTCCCTGCTTCTCGCGCGCCCACTTCGCGAAGTCGATCAGCAGGATTGCGTTCTTCGCGACGATGCCCATGAGCAGGATCACGCCGATGAGACTCATGATGTTGATCGTGTGGTTCGTGATCGCGAGGCTCAGCATCACGCCGATCAGTGAGAGCGGCAGCGACAGCATGATCGCGAGGGGGTCGAGGAATGACCCGAACTGCATCACGAGAATCAGGTACATGAGCCCGACGGCGACGCCGAGGGCGAGGAAGATCTGGCTGAACACCTCGTCCTGCGACTGCGCTTCCCCGCCCTTCTCGACCCGGACACCCGGGGGCGGTTGCAACGCGATCATGCGGTTGAGCGCATCGTTCGTGACCTCACCCATCGACCGGCCCGATGTGTTGAACTCCACCGATACGACCTTGTCGCGGTTGAGGTGGTTGATGACCGCCGGACCGACCCCTTGCGAGACTGACGCGACCTGGCCGAGTGGCGCCGTGGTCGGGACACCGTTCGGTCCCTGAATCACGAGTGGAAGTTGACGAAGATCGGCCGCACGGCGGCGAGCTTCCGGCGCGAGCCGAACGTAGACGTCGCGCATCTCGCCGCTCGGGTCCTGCCAATCACCGGCATCGATGCCGGCGAACGCCGGACGCAATGCCTGGGCGACCTGGCCGACCGTCACGCCGATGCTGCCCGCGACACCGCGGTTCAGGTCGACGGTGAGCTCCGGCTTCTGCCCCTTCGTCGACAGCGACACGTCCACGGCACCCGGCACCTTCTCCACTTCGGCGAGCGCACGATCGGCGTACTTCGCCAGCTCGTCGGCATTGTTGCCACGCGCCTGGAGCTGGACCTGCTTACGACCGCCGCCCCAGTCCGTCGCAAACACGGCGATCTTCGCGCCACCAACCGTCTTCAGCTCGTCACGCAACACCGCCGAGATCTCCTCGACGCTCTGATTGCGCGTGCCCTTGGGGGTCAGACGCACGTACAGCTTCGCAACGTCCACGGCGCCGTTCTGTCCACCGCCGATCGTCGTATAGACGTACCGAACTTCCTTGTGCGTGCGGATCTGGCGGGCAACTTCGTCCGCCTTGATCCGCGTGTACTCGATGTTCGAACCCGGTGGCGACTCGATCGTCACGTTGAGCTCCGCCTGGTCATCCTCGGGGAAGAACCCGAACCCAACGTGCATCCACTGCGGGACCACCGGCCAGAGCGCTGCGGGGATCGCGATGCCGACGACCACCGACGCGAGCTTCGTGTACCACCGTCGCGAGCGGCCGAGCAACAGCACAGCGGTGACGACGCCGGCGAGGACGACGGCCAATCCCAGCATTCCTTTCGTCGGCAGCACGAACGCGCCGAGGAACGTGCCGATCGCGATGATCGCGATCGCGCCACGATGGTCGAGCGCCCACGCGATCACGCCCTTGTAGTTCTGCGCTTGACGATTGAACCAGTGATTGAACTTGTCGAGCTGCCGGGTGATCCACGCCTTCTGGTGCTCCTCCTGATGCGGGTCTGGCCAGTACGCCGAAAGCATCGGGTCGAGCGAGAAGGAGACGAACAGCGACACGAGCACCGAGCACGCCATCGTCAGCGCGAACGGCTTGAACCACTGCCCACCGACGCCCGGCATGAACGCGATCGGCACGAACACCGCCATGATCGAAAACGTCGTCGCCGCGACGGCAAGCCCGATCTCGTCGGTACCTTCTCGTGCCGCCGTGTAGTGATCTTTCCCCATCTCCACGTGCCTGACGATGTTCTCTCGCACCACGATCGCGTCATCGATCAGGATACCGATCGCGAGCGAGAGGCCGAGCAGCGACATCGTGTTCAGCGTGAAGCCGAATGCCCACACCGCCACGAAGCTGGCGAGGACCGACACGGGCAGCGCGAGGCCCGTGATCACGGTCGAGCGCCACGAGTTCAGAAAGAGAAAGACGACGAGCACCGTGAGCGCTGCACCCTCGAGCAGGGCCTCCTGCACGTTGCTCACGGAGTGACGGACTCGCTCGCCGCGGTCCTTCACGACGTCGACGGTCGTCCCGGCGGGCAACCGGCTCTTGATGTCATCGAGGCGGGCCAGAACCGCCTCCGCCACCTGCGTCGTGCTGTAGCCCTTCGACTTCTTCACGTCGATGCCGACCGACTCGCGCCCATTGTACAGCGCCAGCGAGCGAGCCTCCTCGGTGCTATCGAGGATGTCGGCGACCTGTCCCAGGCGAATGACCTGGCCGTTCCGTTCAGCGACGATGATCTGCGCGAACTCCTCCGGTCGCTCGAGACGGCCGCGAAGGCGGATCGAGCGTTCGTCGAGATCACCCGTCACCCGCCCAACCGGCGCCGCCAGGTTCTGTAGCTGCAACGCCTGTACGACCTGCGCCACACCAATACCGGCGGCTTGCAACGCGTCGGGCTTGATCTGGACCGTGAGCTCGCGTTCCACCTTGCCAGGGACCTCGACCTCGGCGACGCCGGGGATCGAGCGGAACTCACGCGTGATGCCAGGATCCGCGAGACGGGTGAGCTCACCTGGAGTCAGTGTATTCGACGACAGCGCCAACGACACGATGGGAAGATCCGTGTCGTTGAACTTCTTGATGATCGGCTCCTCCATCTCCGCCGGGAGATCCTGCCGAATCCCCGAGATCGCGTCGCGGATGTCCTGCGTCGCTTCCTGGAGCGGCTTGTCAAAGAGAAACTCGATCATGATGGTCGCGAACCCATCCTCGGCCGTGCCCGTCACGTTCTTCACGCCGCTGATCGACGAGATCGCCTCTTCGACCGGATCGAGGATTTCCTTCTCGACGCCGTCCGGCGACGCGCCGGGGTACGGGATGGCGACCGTCACAAACGGCGGTGCGACGTCAGGAAACTCGTCGGTCTGCAATCGGCCGAGCGCGATCAACCCGAACACGACGAGCGCGAGCATCGACACGACCGTGACGATGGGGCGCTTGATCGCAAAATCCGAGATAAACATGTAGTGCTCTCCGAACCGAATTCGGCGTTAGGTAAGGGTTGTCATCCCGTCAGTTTTTCTCCACCGCCGGCGCATCCGACGGGTTGCTCACGCGCACAGGCGTACCCGGCGTGATGCCGCGCGCCGCGCCGACGAGGAGCGTGTCGCCCGCCGCCACGCCGCGCGTGATCTCCACGCGCTCCGTCTCTTCATCGCGCAGCCCGATGGCGACCTCCACGCGTTCGACCTTGCCGTCCTTGAGCCGAATCACGAACGGCCTCACGCCCGTGACGTCGACCGCACTGCTCGGCGCGACGAGCGCCGTCCGTCGCTCGCTGGCAACACGCCCTTCGGCGAACAGGCCTCCGACGAGATTGTTGCCCGAATTCGGGAGCGACACGACGACGCGCACCTGCCCCGTCGTCGGATCGGCCACCGGATTGATCCGCGTTATGCGACCGGAGAATGCACGATCCGGGTACCCGCTGACGCTGAAGTTCACCGGCGAGCCGACCTTGATCGCCGCCAGCTGATTCGCGGGGACCGACCCCTCGAGGCGCATGGAGGTGGGATCGACAATCTTGAAGAGCGCGCCACCTGGCGATACGACGTCACCGGCCGACACCTGGCGTTCCGCAACAATGCCCGAGAACGGCGCACGAATCTGCGCGTCGGCGAGCTGCTTCTCCTGCAGCGTCAGGCGGGCCTTCGCGTCTGCGAGCTGAGATTGCGCCGCGACGTTCTGCGACCGCGAGGCTTCGAGATCCCGCTCGGAAATCGCACCAGCAGTCGCGAGCCGCTCGTTCCGCTCGAGGTTGCGCTGGACGACTTCGGCCGAGCTCTGCGCCGACGTGACGGCCGAACGCGCCGAGAGATACTGGTCACGAATGGTGCGGTCGTCGATGCGCGCGAGCAGCGTGCCGTTGCCGACGCGGCTGCCCTCGTCAGCGAGCGTCTGGAGGACGGTCCCGGCGATCTGCGCGCGCACCGTCGCCTCCTGCGCAGCCTGGAGATTGCCCGCAATGGACGGGCCGGTCGCGAGGTCCGCCTGTGAGACGACGACGATATTCTCCGATCCAACGGTCGTCGGAGGCGGTGCCGCCTCGGCGTTCGCGTCTTCCGCTTTCGTGCCGCGGCACCCGGCAACCACTGCACCGGCGAGTAGTAACCCGACGGCAAACGATCCCTGGGTTGAGCCGCGGCGTCTGATCTGTCGTAGCATTGGAGTGAAGCTCCCTTACTGTCCGGTTCCGGAAACGCTGGCGGCTTGCGTCGCCCGCGGCTGTGGTCGTGGTTGTTGCTGCTGCGTTCCTCCGGCGCCACCCGGGAGGGCCGGCGACGTTGCGCCGCCGGCTCCAGCGCCACCCACACCCGCTGCGGCCGCAGCCCCGCCGAGCGGCAGGTCCTTGAGCAGCGTTAGGCGGAGGCGGGCTACCTGGAAGTCCCGCGCGGCCTGCGCGCTGTTCGCGCGGGCCTGCTGGAGCAGGATGCGGGATTCCGTGAGCTCGAGCTGCGTCGACAGCCCTTCCCGATAGCGGACCTCGGCGATGTTGTACGCGCGCGTTGCCTGCTCGGCCGTGCCGCCGCTGGCCGCGAGCGTCGCCAGCGCCTGCTCCAGCTGCGCGACAGCCTGCCGCGCATCGAGCGACGCGAATTCACGCGTCTGCTGCAGGCGAGCTTTCGCCTCGGCGACGTTCGCCTGGGCAACGACATTCTGGCCGCGAATGCGACCACCCGTGAACAGGGGCATCGACGCGCCCACTGAAACGGTCCAATTGTTCACGAACTGATTCCAGTCGGGCACACCCGCCGACGGGTACGCCACGCGACCGTAGGACGTCGACAACGAGATGCTCGGAAGATACTCCGACCTGGCCACGCGGCGCTGAGCTTGCTGAGACGTCACCGATTCGATCAGCTGCCGGACCGTCGCTCGTGCCTCGGTGCTCGTATCGGACATCTGCACCAGCGAATCGGTGAGCGTTGCGACGAGCGCGGCCAGCGTCGCGCGATTGCCCCCCGCGGCCGTCACCCTGACATTCGCCGCCTGCTCGACGTCTTGGATACGGTCGGTGAGCGTGAGCGAATCACTGTACGGCAAGTTGAGGAGCTGCTTGAGACGCAGGTAGCTGAGCTCTCGCGCAGTTCTCGCCTGAAGCAAGGGCGGAATCTGATTGTCGCGGGTGACTCGCGCGCGCAGCAGATCGAACTCCGACTGGTTCCCAACCTCGCGCGCAAGCGATGTCTGCCGCAGCGCCTCCTCCGTCTGCACGAGGGACGAATCCGCGATGTCCACGAGGCGGTCGGCGAGGGCGGCGTCGTAGTACGCCTGCGCCACGTCCAGGTGCAGTTGCGCACGCTGCGCCGTCACCTCGATGTCGGCGGCGCGACGCCCCGCGTGGGCCGCCGCGTTCTGCGCCTGGACACGCCCCCCGCTGAATACCTCGATCGATCCCGTCAGGCCGAGCTGGTACTGGTTCTTCGCGCCGAACCCGACCTTGGTGAAGTCGATCCCGCCGCTGTTCGAGCATCGCGAGAACTGCTCGAGTCCCGCGAGGCGGTCGGCCTGCGTGGCCCCCGCGCCCGCGAGATAGCGCGTGCAGGGCTGGAAGTAGGTCGTCGTATCGCCGGACGGCGCCGGCGGCACGTTAGGCCCGGCCTCCTCCTGCGATTCCTGCAGCACTTCGAACTGACTCTTGAGCGTTCGCGTGTAGTTGAGCGAGCCGCTCAGTTGCGGGAGATACTGGCTGCGCGCCTGCATCAGCTGACCGCGTGCGCGATCGACGCCGGCGCGCGCGATCTGCACCGACTCGCTCTGCCGCTCGGCGATCTGGAGCGCCTCATCGAGCGAGAGGGCGCGCGCCGTGGACGGACTGGCGGCCGGACGCGCCGCCGTCGGCTGCTGGGCGCTCACGGTCGAGGCGGGGAGCGATGCGACGGCGATGATGGCCGAGGCAGCAAGCACACCGATTCGTTGGTGGACTAACATAAACCTGGTCCCGATAAAACGAAGGAAGGAATCAGCGCCGCGCGGTGGTACCGCGGGCGCGCTGGCGTGGGCGTGGCGAGCGAGCCGGACTTCGGCTCTGCCGTTCGCCACAGCCGATCGCGCGGAGAAAGAGCCGAGCGTAGAGCGCAGCGGCGTCCGACTCCGGCTGGGGGTAAAGCGTGGGCATCATCTCGCGCCCCATCGCGTCGGCGAAGAGCGCACTGATGAGCATGGCGGCGGCCGCATCGACCTCGCGTTCGGAGATCGCCGCGCCACCATGCTTGAGCTTCATGCCGTACGCGCGAAGCTCATGGAACGCGAAGGTGGTCCCTTCGGACATGCAGGGCGCCATCTCCGGATGCTCTTCGATCTCGCCCATCGCCTTTCGAATCATCGAGCGCGCGCCACGGAGATGGGCGAGCTGCGTGTCGCACCAGACGGAGAGCTCGCGTTCGGCGTCGGCGGGCTCCGCTGGCAAGCCGCGGGGCTCAGCCTGGCGCGGCGCGTGCTCACGAATCGCCTCTGCGATGAGGGCGGATTTGGACCCGAAGAGGCGGAAGAGGGTCACCTCGTTGACACCGGCCTCATCGGCGATGCGTCGAGTGGTTGCGCCGCGGAATCCGGATTCGCCGTAGATCCGCGCGGCGGCCGCGAGGAGCTTCTGTCTGCTGGCCATAAGGGTGGGCTAATCTAGACCGCCCCAGAGGTGAAAGCAAGTAACCACTTGCACACAACGTGTCACAGCGACGTCAGGTTTCGTGGCCGGCCGAGAGTGTCGGTCGCGGGGTCGATAGTGGCTAGTCGCGAGTCGGTTTGCCGCCTCAGCGTTGCTAACGACGCGCGACCAACGACTACCGACGGTCGCACCGCAAGGCGCCGCCTTGTGGTGCGACTTGTGACATCCCATGTTCGATCCGATGTCGCGGAGGGCAGGCGTGAGCATTCTCGTCGATCGGCTTCAGGAAGTTCTGAGTGATCGCTACCAGTTCGAGCGCGAACTCGGCCACGGCGGGGTGGCGGTTGTTCTCCTCGCCCGAGACGTCCGGCATGAACGGCCGGTGGCCATCAAGGTCTTCCGGTCCGACGTCGGCGATGCCACAGCGGCGGAACGATTTCAGCGGGAGATCCGGCTCCTCGCGCGGTTGCAGCACCCGCACATCCTGCCGCTGTACGACTCGGGCACGGCTGGCGACACCAGCTACTTCGTCACGGCCTTCGTCGAGGGCGAAACCCTGCGTGAGCGGCTACGCCGCGAGTCGGAGCTGCCGATCGACGAAGCGGTCCGGCTCGCCATCGAAGTCGCCGATGCCCTCGAGTTCGCGCACCAGCACGACGTTATCCACCGCGACATCAAACCTGAAAACATCCTGCTCCACGATGGGCACGCGGTCGTGGCCGACTTCGGTATTGCGCGCATGATGCGCCGGAGGAGCGCCGAGTGGACGACCGCCGCGGGAATGGCCGTCGGGAGTCCGGCGTACATGAGCCCGGAGCAGGCCAGCGGTGATCGTGAGATCGACGGTCGTACCGACATCTACAGTCTCGCGAGCGTGCTGTACGAGATGCTCGCCGGGCGGCCGCCATTCACGGGACCGTCCGCGCACTCGGTGATCGCGCAGCGAATGACCGGCGTTGCGCGCCCGGTGAAATCGGTTCGCAGCACGGTTCCGCCGGCGCTCGATGCCACGGTCGCGAAGGCGCTCGAGCGCGTGCCTGGCGATCGCTACGCGACGGCCGCCGATTTTGGGGCCGCACTTACCCGCTCCCTCCCTGGCTCGGGGGGCCCGGAGCGACGCCGCTGGTGGCCGTTCGCCCGCCCGGCATCTCACCGAAGCGACGCCTAACGCGACGCCCAGACGTCAGGGTCGAGCCCCGCTGCAAGCCACCCGCGTGCCACCACACCCCCGATGGTGACCGACGTCACAACGGGGCCGCGGTCGGGCGCGGGTGTGGCGCGACGGCGACAGGGACAAGTTGCCTGTAGGCACCAGGCCACACCGGGCTCGCCGCTCGGAGCGCGCGTCCCGAGGCGCATCGTGTTACGGAGCAGCACGTTAGGCCAGCCGCCCCGGCTGGCACCTGTCCTGCCTTCCGTCACGCCGCAAGCACCAACCCTCACACCAGACACACGAACACACATGCGCCGCACCCACAGACCCGGCTTCACCTTCATCGAGTTGCTCGTCGTCATGGTGGTCATAGGCGTCCTCGCGGCGATCGGTGTTCCGAGGATTCGGAACATGAAGGAGCGCTCCTACCAAGCGACCCTTCGCAGCGACCTGGGTGCACTCCGGACGGCACAGGAGGCGTATTTCTCCGAGAACCAGCAGTACGCCACCGACACGACGCAGCTCGAGTTCCGGGCGTCGGCCAACGTGACGGTCACGATCATCTCGGACGACCCGTTCAAGGGATGGCGGGCAGCCGCGCAGCATCGCTGGCTGGCTACGCCGTGCACGACGGCCGCCGGGGCAGAGGCGGTCGGGGTCGAGGCGGGGGCGATCGTGTGCGCGAACCTCGCCGTGGCGACGGCCTACGCGACGCAGACCAAATGATGGCTCGGCGACCCGGCGTCCCGGGGGTCGAGTTCGCGTGCCGCCCGGTGGGAACTACGATTGTGACGGGAACACCGGAAACAGCCGGAGCATGGTTGTGACAGGTCGGAACACCGATCACAGCCAAAACACCTAGAAACGGCCGGATACTGCCGTTGTTGCTGTATCCAGGCCGTTTCTTGCCGTTTCCGCGAGATTCGTTGTTCCGACCTGTTGCCACCGCACCACCCACCAAGGCGTCCGTGCCGATCGTCGTACCCACCCTGTGAAGCGTGCGGGTCGCCTAGCCTCCAACAGTGCGCGGAGCTCCGACGGCCGGGCAGCGCGCAGCAGTCGGGTTAGTTTCCGATGGACGCCGACTCTCATTGCTGATGTCGAATCCAGGGTTCCCCGCCGACGCAACCGCGGTTGCCGCGCCACAACCGCCAGGTCCTCGGAATCGCGTGCCGGTGCTCGCCGCAGTGCGGATGGGGCGCGATCCGCTCGCGTTTCTCGAGGGCGTCGCAGCGCGGTACGGGGACATCGCGCGCGTCCCGTTAGGCACCGAGACGCTCTATCTGCTCAACCACCCCGACCTCATCCGGGAAGTCCTGGTCACCCAGCATCGGCATTTCCACAAGGGCCGCGGCCTCGAGCGCGCGAAGAACCTGCTCGGTGAAGGGCTGCTGACGAGCGAAGACGAGGTGCATCTCCGGCAGCGACGCCTCGCACAGCCTGCGTTTCACCGCCAGCGTATCGCCGCGTACGGGGCCACGATGGCGGCGTATGGCGCCAGCCGGCGCGACCGCTGGCGGCGGGGCACCGTCATCGACGTCCACAAGGAAATGATGGCGCTCACGCTCGCCATCGTCGGCAAAACGCTCTTCGACGCGGACGTCGAGGATGAGGCGGCCGAAATCGGCGAAGCGCTCACGACGACGTTCGAGTCGTTCAATTTCCTGTTCTACCTGCCGTTCGGGGAGCTGCTCGAGCGCATTCCCGTTCCTGTCACGCGGCGGTTCCGGAAGGCGCGCTCCCGCCTCGACGCGACCATCTACCGTCTGATCAGGGAGCGGCGTGCGAGCGGCATGGACCGCGGCGACCTCCTGTCGATGCTGATCCTGGCGCACGACACCGAAGGCGACGGCGGCCGCATGACGGATCTCCAGCTGCGCGACGAGGCAATGACGCTGTTCCTCGCCGGCCACGAGACGACCGCCAATGCGTTGACCTGGACATGGTACCTCCTGTCGCAGCGCCCCGAGGTCGAGGCGCGACTCCACGCGGAAATCGATGAGGCGTTAGGCGCAAGACCGGCGACGGCCGACGACGTGCCGCGACTGCCGTACACCCGGATGGTCCTCACCGAGGCGATGCGACTGTATCCTCCGGCCTGGATCGTGGGCCGTCGCGCCCTGGTACCGGTCCAGATCCGTGGGTTCACGATTCCGGCGCGCGCCATCGTGCTCTTGTGTCAGTACATCACGCACCGCGACGCACGGTGGTTCCCCGACCCCGACCGGTTCGACCCGGATCGGTGGACCTCCGAGCGCGCGGCCGAACATCCGAAGTTTTCGTACTTCCCGTTCGGCGGCGGCCCGCGCGTCTGCATCGGCGAGCAATTCGCGTGGATGGAGGGTGTGATCCTGCTCGCGACGATCGCACAGCGATGGCGACTTCGTCTCGTTCCAGGGCACCCCATCGCCCTGCAGCCGATCATCACCCTGCGGCCGAAATACGGCATGCGGATGACGGTGGAGGAGCGCGGCTCGCCAGCCAGTAATCGGTAGTCGTTGGCCCGTTGACGTTAGGTCGCCGCTCAGCCGCGTCGATCCTTCACCGGAACCACCAGCTTCTCAGCAGTGTGCGTCGCCGAGAAGCTCGCGACCTTCACGTCGACGAGGCCGGCGCGCTTGGCGGCGGCGAACACGTCGACGTCCTTGAACGCGGCACCCTTCCCTTTGGTGTGAACGACCCAGATCGCCCCCGCCGGCGTGAGGAATGCGCGAAGCTTGTCCAGCCGCGCGAGATCTCCGCGCACGGCCGCGCCGAAGACAATGATCTCCGTGTTCTTCTTCGGCGTCCGGCGAGCAATGTCCTCGGTACGCTCGGCCAGCTGCTCGAGAAACGACGGATCGTCGACGCCAATGACGGCAACGCGCATCCCGGCTTTGACACCGAGCTTGTCGAGCAGCGGGCGTGGATGCCGGATCTTCTCGGCCCACTTCGCGGCTGCGGGTCCGAGCTCGAACACGGCCACGCCGTCGGGGAACGTGACGCGCAGCGTGCCGTCTGTCGCGTCGAGCTTCGAGATCGACTTGTGCGGAATCTGAAGACGGAAGCGGCCGCGGAAGAGAAGGTAGTCAGTCTCGAGCAGCGCCTTGCCATCGGAACGCTTGCCGTCGAACTGCACGGTGCACTGCACTTCGGAGCCCATCGCGCAAGTCAGTGTAGGTGAACCGATGAATCGTGGCCCGTCGAACGTAGCGCGCGATTCTCGCCCTCGCCACGCCCGGACGCTCACCGGCTCGTCACCACCGTCGACCGGGGCGAGCGCGCCCTTCACCGGCACCAGTCTGGATTCGACGCTGCCTGACGCGTGAGGCACATCGATGGCATCCCAACCGCTCGCGCGCGCCCAGGACGCGCGAATGCTCACTGGTGTTGGGGAGGAACTCATGTCTCGAATCGTTTTTCGAAGGACCGCGGTGCGTTTCGTGTATGGAACGGCGTTCACGCTCGCGCTGGCGTGCGCTGATGCCGTTGCCCCCACTGCGCCGGACGCGGTCACGGTGGCCGACCGCCGCACTGGAACCGCCGCGGCAATACAGTGCGACCCGGACAACGCCGGGCTCACGCTCGCAGCCGACTTCTGTGCGCTGGCTGTCGTGAAGGGGGTTGGACGGGCCCGACACATGGCCGTTCGACCGAATGGGGATCTCTACGTCGCCATCGACAACGTGCCCGGTGGTGCCGTCGGTGGAATCCTGGCGCTCCGGGATGCCGATGGTGATGGCCGCGCGGAAATTCAGGAGCGGTTCGGGGACAACGGTGCCAACGGCATCGCCTGGAGCAACGGCCATCTCTACTTCGCGCCTAACGACCGTGTGGTCCGGTATTCGTTCACCGGTGACGAGCTCGTCCCGACGGCCGCGCCCGAGGTCATCGTGTCCGGTCTGCCCATTGGCGGCGACCACCCACGCAAATCGATCGCCATTGACGGTGCCGGCAATCTGTTCGTGAATCACGGGTCGGCATCGAATACGTGCCAGGTGGCCAACCGGCAGCTCGAATCACCGGGCATGGACCCGTGCCCGGAACTGGAGACTCGCTCCGGCGTGTGGCGCTTCAGCGCCACCGCCACCGGTCAGACGATGGCCAATGGCGAACGGTGGTCGGCCGAGACGCGGAACATGAACGCCCTCGCCATCAATCCAGCAGACGGTCTGCTGTACGGTGCGCAGAATGGCCGCGACCAACTGTTCGAGAACTGGCCCGCCCTGTTCGACGCGCGCGACGACGCCTTACTCCCGTCCGAGGAGCTCTTCCGACTCGACCGAGGCAAGTCGTACGGATGGCCCTACTGCTACCACGATGGTGTACGCAACCAGAAGGTCCTCGCGCCGGAATACGGCGGCGATGGGCGCGAGATCGGCCGCTGTGCCACGCGCGAACTTCCGCTCGCGGACTACCCGGCGCATTGGGCGCCGTTAGGCATGGTGTTCTACGTGGGCAACGCGATCGGTAACAAGTACGAGGGCGGCCTCTTCATCGCGTTCCACGGCTCGCGTTTCGATCCGCGCCTGCAGCCGGCCGGGCCGGGCTACAACGTCGTGTTCGTCAACTGGGAAGACGGGAAGCCCGTCGGGCAGTTCGAGACGTTCGCCGACGGCTTCGCCGGCGGCGACCCGTCGCCGACCGGCGCGGCGCACCGCCCTGTATCTGTCGCTCAGGCCACGGATGGATCGCTCTACGTGTCAGACGACCGCGGAGGTTGGATCTATCGAATCGTCCGCGCGAAGTAGGCCCACCCGCACCGGCTTCAGCTCTTCCGACGCCGGATGACTTCAAGGGGACAGTCCTCGACGAGGACGCTTCAGCGGCGAGGTCTCAGGGATCAGGTGAACAGTCATCAGTAGCGAGTGCTCTAGTAGCCAGTGGCCAGTGACCCCGGCGGGAATCACCGGCCACTGATCACTAGAGCACTCATCACTGACAACTGTTCGCCTGATCGCTGCCGACTGAGAACTGAAGCGCCCTGAGCGACGACCGGGCCTGCGTCAGTCTCGCCGTAACGCGATAATCGGGTCGACCGCGGTGGCTCGGCGGGCCGGGAGCCAGCTCGCCACCGCGGCCACAGCGGTGAGGAATACCGTGATGGCTGCGAAGCTCAGCGGATCCGACGGCGACACGCCGACGAGCAGGCTGCGGATGACGGGCGTGATGGCAAAGGCGCCTGCGAGGCCGATCAGAAGACCGATGCCGGCGAGCCGCATCCCCTGCCCAATCACAAGACGCAACACGTCGCCGTTCCGGGCGCCGAGTGCGACGCGCACGCCGATCTCCTGTGTTCGCTGCGATACGCCGTACGAGATCACCCCGTAGACACCGATCGAGGCCAGTACCAGGGCAATGCTGCCGAAGATCGAGAACATTGATCCGAACAGTCCGTATTGCCAGAATCCGAGCTGGCGAACGCGCTCCATCGTGTACACGTCGTAGAGCGCGATGGTCGCATCGGAGTCGCGGATCGCGCGTCGCATGAGGGGCGTGACTGCAGCAGGGTCGCCGGTCGTGCGGACGACCAGTCCGAGCCCTCGCCAGACACCGAAGCGCAACGGAAGATAGGCCGCGGACTGCGGGTCACGGTTGTCCAGATCGTCGTTCGCGATGTCCGGCGCGATCCCGACGACCGTGTACCAGGGGCCCGTCGAGTCGTGCGCATACCGGAAGCGGCGACCTAACGCGACCGATCCTGGCCACATCCGACGCGCCATCGTCTGATTGATCACCGCGACCGGCGTGCTGTCCCGCGCCTCCGCCGATGTGAACATCCGGCCGCTCACGAGACGAATGCCGAGCGTCTCGAAGAAATGCTCGGACACACCGGCATAGAGCCCGAACGGCTCGCTACCTCGCTCGACAGGCCGGCCCTCGACGACGATGCCACTCCCGCCAGCACCACCAGTCGCCGGAATCAACCCCGACGCGAACGCCGATTGTACTCCCGGCAAGGCCTCGATGCGCTGGACGATGTCCTCTGCCCGACGGGCTCGCGCGCCCAGCGAGTCGTACCGAGGACCCTGCATGTAAAACCGCGTCGTCATGAGCGGCGCGGTGTCGTACCCGGCGCTCGCCATCTGAAGCCCGTAGAAGCTGCGGACGAAGAGCGTCGCGCCGACGAGGAGTACGAGCGAGAGCGCGATCTCTGCCACGACGAGCGTGTTGCGGAATCGGCTTCGTTTGGCTCCAATGCCGCTGCCGCGGGCGCCGTCGCGAAGGGCTTCCTGCAAGCTCCCACGAGACGCCTGCAGCGCCGGCGTTAGGCCGAAGAGAATGCCAGTGACCGCCGAGATGAGCACGGTGTACAGCAGCGTGGGCCGGTCGATCCCCCAGTCGATATAGTACGGGAGCGCGTCGGCCGCAGGAATCGCGCTGTCGAGCAGGCGGAGCCCCCACGCCGCGAGCGGGATCCCGAGCATGCCGCCCACCAGTGCAATCATGACGCTCTCGATGAGCAGCTGCGTCACGATCCGTCGACGACCAGCGCCTAACGCCGCACGGATCGCGATCTCACGGGAGCGTCCCGTGGCCCGGGCCAGCATGAGGTTGGCCACGTTCGCACACGCGATGAGCAGCACGAACGTCACGGCGCCCATCATCGTGAGCACGATGAGCCTGACGTCGTCGGGGATGAACTCATCACGGATGAGACTGACCCGCGCGCTCCAGTCCGCGTTCTCGCGATACTCGCGTGCAAGGCGAGAGGCGACCTGCGTCAAACCGGAGCGCGCCTGCGCCACCGTGACGCCAGGCGCAAGGCGGGCGAACGCGAACAGCTCCTTGCTATCGCGAGCCAGACGACCGTCCAGCTCTCGCAAGGGGACCCAGAGCTCCGATTCCTCGGGGAACTTGAAGCCGATACCCATCACACCGATGACGGTGTGCGGCATCTCGTTCAGCACGAGTGTCTTGCCAAGGATCGCCGGATCAGCGCCGAACCGGCGTCGCCAGAGGCCGTCGCTCAACAGGACCACACGCTCCGCGCCTGGCTTGTCCTCTTCCGCACGGATCCCGCGGCCGAGGGCTGGCTTCATCCCGAGGAGCGGAAACAGGTTCCAGGTGACCGCGCTCCCTACGATCCGCTCGGGCTCATCGACGTTCGCGAGGGTGAAGCTCCGGCCCTGGACCGCGCCGATGTCTCGGAAGGTCGTCGACTGAGCGCGCCAGTCGATGAGGTTGGGCCAGGAGACGCCCGCGTCGTAACCATTCCGAGTATTCAGTTCCTGAAGGATGACGAGTCGGTCGGGATCCTCGAAGTCGAATGGCCGCAGGAGGATGGCGTTGACGACGCTGAAGATCGTCGTGTTGACGCCGATGCCGATCGCCATGCACGCGATGGCGATGATCGTGAACGACCGGCTGCGCGCGAGGGTGCGAAGCGCGTAGCGAACGTCCTGCAGGAACGTATCCATGGCCGGCTCGGGGAGGCGTGTCTGGGTGCAGGCTCTACGGCCGCCACCGCCCCGGAGGTTTCAAGGGGGTCAGAACATTTTAGGACGCCCGAAATGGGGTCAGAACACGGGGTCAGAACAAAGGGTCAGAACAATTGTTCTGTCCCCCTTGGTTCCGACATTGTCTGACCCCAATCAGACCCGTTCCGTGTTACTGACCCGGCTCGGTGGGTGCTCCGAGCTTGAGCAGCACGCTCTTTCTGATCCGCTCCTCCAACCGACCAGTCGAT
>Ga0209382_10003383_pt1 | contig 22139 bp, 20 predicted proteins | sample SoiMetdeltSBSDD5_FD_187599 | JGI IMG/M metagenome (GOLD analysis project Ga0209382, IMG submission 187599) | Bulk soil microbial communities from a Populus tree surrounding site in Tennessee, USA - Soil MetaG P. deltoides SBSDD5 (SPAdes) (version 2) | ecosystem: Environmental > Terrestrial >...
TCGTTCGTCAGGATGCCGATTCGCATGGGGGGATGATAGGACAATCGGGATCCGGGGTCCGGGATCCGGGGTCCGGGATCCGCAGGTTCGGGCTGGAGCGCCGAATCTTGCGGATCCCGAACTACCGGACCCCGGATCCCGGACTACCGGACCCCGGCCGCCGTCGATAAATCTCTATCGTCGGCCCCGGCCGCTCGACTTCGTCGAACCCCGAGAACGGCACGAAGAACGCGTCCTGCTGGTCGTACATCCCGCGAGCCGGCAGACGCGTCGTGCCGTTGACCGTGTACACGAGGTCATAGCGATCGGCGACGAGGCGACGGACACGAGGGTCAACCCACACGTAATGGCGGACCGACGAGTTGGGGATGACGATCCAGTCCGGGGTCAGGCCCTCGGGATGGCCGAACGATCGGGTCGTCGGATCGAAGCGCCACTCGTGGTAGCGCCGATCGCGAAGATCGAGGCGCGTGTAGTCGCCTCCGGCATCGTGCAGCGTATGTTCAGGGCGGAGCTGCGGTCCCAGCCATTCGGCGGCGATCACGCGGGTGTCGGTCCGCGCCAGCACGAGGTCGATCCGGGCGCTCGTCAGCAACGATGGTCCAGCGACGAACGCAACGAGCACGACCAGGATCGACAGGCGGGGCGTTTCGAAACCTTGGTGGCTTCCGGCTTCAGCCGGAAGGCTGCTTCTGAACCTCGTTCCGAGCAGATCGCCAGCCTGCTTCGTGGCGACTGCCGCGAACAGGCACACGATCGGCACGAGCGGCATCACATATCGAAAGAAGACGGTGTAGCCGCTTCCGACCACCGCGTAGTAGGAAACCCCGAACGCAGCGACGATAAAGGTGTGCTGTGGATGACGGCGCGCTCCGATTACCAGTCCGGCCAGAGCGACGACGAGCAGCAGCGCACCGCAGCCGTACGGAAGCGACCTCGTTGCATGCGCGTACCAGCCGCGGCCGAGCGGCATGGCGTGGCCCCCGGACAGGTGAGTCAGGTCGTAAGTGAAATCGACGGAAAACGCCGGGAAGTCGAGGACGGCGTACGGGGTCGCGGCCACGAATCCGACGGCGAACGCGGCCGCGAAGATCGCGCCGGGCACGAGCGATCGCCAGCGCCGGCTGGCCCACGATCCGGGCCCCGACAGCGTCAGCAGGAGAATTTGTGCCGCGGCCATCGACATGACGGCCAGACCCGCGTTGTATTTCGTGGACGTGGCCAGTCCGCCCAGCAGTCCGGCGACGGCAAACTGCCGATCCCCCTGCCCCGGCGTCACTCCCCTTGCCATGTCGTACGCGGCGACCAGGGCAGCCAGGCACATGGTGAACAGCAGCGTCATGAGGACGTCGGTCATCGCGAAGTGCGAATCGCGCACGTGGAGAGGGACGACCGCGAGGAACGCCGCCGCGAGCAGCCCTGCCGTCTGCCCCGCCATGCGCCGCCCGAGCCGGAACAGCGGGATGACCGTGAGCGCTCCGGCGAGCGCTACGACCGTCCGCGCGATGATCAGCGCTACGTCAACGGGGACCGCCGGGTCGATCCCGAAGAGTGACCGGAGCCGCGACGCCGTCCCGAGCGCCGCGGCAAACACGTAGAACGTGAGCGACGGCCAGTGGAAGAAGTGTGGATTCAAGTCGCCGGCGAGGACGCCGACGGCGCGGCTGATCGATACCGCTTCGTCCGGTCGTGCGTAGAGATACGGCAGGCCGAACCAGACTGGAACAATGCGAAGCGCTGCCGCAATCAGGATGATTCCCCACAGCCAGGCCTCGACTGGGCTCGGCCTGCCCTGAGCGGAGTCGAAGGGCAAGACGTCGACTGGGCTCAGCCTGCCCTGAGCACGGTCGAAGGGCCAGCGCGTAGACGTCATCTACGCGCCGATTTTACATGCGGGGCTATTTGGCGCCGACGCGCTTGCGCCAGGTGGCGTAGAACGTCTCGGGCGGCACGTTCAGCGTGCTGAGCGCCTGATCGACCGTGTGGCCGCCGCCGACCATCTGCAGGAAGACCCCGAGATTCGGCCCGAGACGCTCGATCAGGATCTGCGCGGCCACGGCACTCTCCGCGTACGCGACCAGCGCGTCACCGCCATTGAGCTGGCCGAACCCGTCCGCGAGATCCTCGAGCGGAAAGATCTCGCTCGTCCGATTCAGCACCTGGTTCACCCAGGTCCGATCGCCCGACTCGAGAACGCTGGCCAGCCCTTCGTTGACCCAGGCCGGCACGTTCCGCGGCGCCGCGTGCTCGATGACCGCGTGAACCAGCTCGTGCCGGACGACGCGATCGAGGGCGGCGGGCGTGCGCATGGCGCCCCCGACCGCGAGACGGATCCGTCCGTCGAACTCGCCGCCTGCCCATGCCGGCGCGCGCGTCACGTCCTGGAACTGCTTGTTCGTGTAGAGCACCACCGTCAGCGTCTGGCTCGGATAGCTGTTGAGCGTCTTGCCGATGTTCCAATAGGCCGATTCGAGCACCTGCTCGACTCTCGCCCCGAGCGCCTGCTGTTGCGCCCCTTCGAAGAGGACGCGGAAGCGCGCGCTCGGCCGTTCGTCGAAACGCGCGTGCAGCGCCGATTCCTTGCGCCACTGCTCGAGCTGCGCCCGGATGCCGACGTCCCGCGGCGCGAGCGCCGCCGCCTTCTCCATCGAGCGGATGGCGAGATCGAGGTCGCTGTTGGCGTACGCGACGATGCCCAGGAGCCGTGCGGCCTGGACGAACTTCGAGTCGTACTCCAGCGCCCTCTTCAGGGACGCGATCGCTGCATCGTTCCGGCCGAGCGTGTATGCGGCATAGCCGGCGCCGAAGTGAAGGACGGGATTGTTCGGACTTCGCTCGAGGGCCTCGCGAAACAGGCCCGCGGCCTTGGACGCATCCCCCTGGTTCAGCGCATTCCACGCTTCCGGCGCGGGAAGCTCCTGGCCGGCGCTGAGGCGCGCGCCGAAGATCGTGACCAGGAACACGAAGCACCAGAGCAGGCGGAGACGGGGCCGGCGGAGTCGCATCCCTCGGCAGAGGGCAAGGGGCGTTCCTTCAGGGAAATCGCGGTTCTTCGATGCTCGACGGCCCGAGCCGAATCCCCCCGATTACGGTTCTCGTGCGGGGGTGCGGATTCTGGTCAACTCCCAACCTCCAGCCTCACTGTTGTCCCCCAGGGATCGTCGGCGGTCACCGTGGTTTCCGTGCGACTGACTCGATAGCCCGCCGACTCGAGGCTCCGGCCGGCCGCCTCGACGTCTCCAGTCGAGGGCAGCGCAACCGTCCACGACAACAGGCGGGCGTCCTCGTCGGTTGCAGGAGGCCCGGACGACCAGGTGTTGGTCCCGAGGTGATGGTGATAGCCGCCGGCCGACAGGAAGAGTGCCCCGGGATAACTCCACACGATTTTGTCGAGGCCGAGCCCCTCGTGGTAGAAGGCGGCGCCCTGATCCAGATCGCCGACGTGCAGGTGCACGTGGCCGATCACCGTGCCGCTCGGCATCCCGGTCCACGGTTGCGAGCCTGCCGCGTCAAGAAGGTCACGGAGGTTCAGGCGCTCGGTCGTCAGGTACAACTGCCGGCCCTCGGTCCGCCAGGCCGATCGCGGCCGATCGGCATACACCTCGATCCCGAGCCCGTCGGGATCGCTCAAATACAACGCCTCGCTCACCGCGTGATCCGCGCTGCCCGCGTACTCTCCCAGTTCGCTGAGATGGCGCACGAACCGGCCGAGCGAAGCGCGATCCGGCACCAGGATCGCGAAGTGGTACAGCCCGAGCCGCCCACCGGGCGGCACCGGACGCGCCTCGGGCCGTTCGTGCAGCCAGACCACTGGCTGCCTGTCTCCTTCCGCGCCTAGACCGATGTCATCACCCGACATCGCCAGCCGCCTGAGGCCAAGGACTCGCTCGTAATACTTCACCGATCGGGCAAGGTCGGACACCTGCAGCCGCACGGCGGCAAGGCACGTCCGTTCCGGGAGGCGATAGGCCGGCGGCGCGATTCCGTAGTCGGGCGGCAATTCGGCCCTTCGACGAAGCTCAGGGCGAGCTATTGGAACAACTGCGGCACGAACTCGTTGAGATAGTTCCGCCAGTTAATCCAGGTATGGCCGCCCGGTGATTCCTTGAACACCGGCGTGAACCCGTGCTTCTTGAGCAGATCGACGGTCGCCTGCGTCGTCGTGATCAGGCCGTCTTCCTTTCCGGTCGCGAACCAGAGGAGCTTCAAACCCTTCTTGAGCGAGGGATTGTCCAGCATCCTGGCATTGGCGGTCTCCCAGTCGGCCGCAGCCATGGCCGGTGGGGCCGCGGGCGGCGCGGCTGGGGCTGGCGCCGCGGCGGCAGCAGCAGGGGCGGGAGCAGCGGCGGGCGCGGGAGCAGCGGCGGGCGCCGCGCCGCGGCCGCCACGCCCGGTCAGGCCCGGAAAACCGCCGAGGAGCCCCGAGCTGTAGACGCCGATATAGGCGAACCGATCGAGCCGCGGAAAGGCGACCTGCAGCGTGTGGTTGCCGCCCATCGACAGCCCGGCGATCGCGGTGTTCGCGCGATCGGTGAGCACGCGGTAGTGCTTTTCGACGTACGGCTGCACGTCCGTGTTGAAGTCGTTCACGAACTCTTCGGTGCCGGTGCGTCCACCGGTGCCACCCGGGCCGCGCCGCGTGTGGCCTGCCGGCATCACGACGATCATCGGCTTTGCCTTCTTGTCCGCCAGCAGGTTGTCGAGAATGAACCCGGCGCGACCCACGCTCGACCACGCGTCGTCGCTGTCGCCAGCACCGTGCAGCAGGTAGAAGACCGGGTACTTGTCGTTCTTCATCTCGTAGCCGGGTGGCGTGTAGATGTGCATCCGCCGGAACATCTGCAGCGCAGTCGAGTAGTAGGTGACTTCGGCAATGGCCCCGCGCGGCACGTTGCGCGTGTCCATGAACTCGGACCCCGGCACGTACATCAAGCTCCAGACATTGGTGTTCGATTCGCTCGTCTGGTGATTCCGCGGATCGATCGTCGTCACGCCGTCCACGTTGAAGTTGTAGCGGTATGCCCCGGGATCGATCGGGCCGATCGTGACCTGCCACACGCCGTTGTCTTCCTTGACCAGCTGTGTCGTCTGGCCGACGCCCGGGATATCGCCCGCGGCCAGGCGGATCGCCTGCGCGTTGGGGGCGTAGATCCGAAATGTGACCTTCCGGTCCGCGGCAATCTCTGGAGAGATCACCGAGGCTGCGGGCGATGCCCCGCCGCGGCCCTGCGGCGCGGGTGCCGCGGGCGGCGCCTGCGCGAATGCCACGTGGCCGGCGCAGATCGCCATCGCGGCCAGAATCGCCGCACCTGTTCTTTTCATGAGTGCCTCCAAAAGAAGGCACATCTTACCTCGCGGCGTTCGACAACAGAGCATGCCGCGTACCGAATCTCAGGAGAATGGGCTCAGCCGGGAGGCGTCCTGAGAGCAGCCGAGGTCTTCTTCTTCGCGCGGCTGTATGCAGTGATCGCGGCGATGACGTGACAGATCCACCCGAGCAGGCCGCCGCTGCCGATCCAGAGGCCGGGTGTGACGATCAACCAGAAGATCCCTCGCAGAAAGTCGCCGTTGTAGAACTGACCAATGCCAGGAATGAGCGCGCTCCACACGGCCGCGACGCCGGGGTTTTTGATCTCGGGCACTTCTTGGTTTCTCCCTTCGATCCTTGAGGGACGCTAACCGGACCTGTCAGGTTCAGATCGCGGCCCGCGGTCCGCGGTCTGGCCCCCGAAACAGACCTGGCTCGATCGCCGGCAACGGACTGCGGGCTACGGGCTGCGGGCTGCGGAAAAACGATATCGTGAACCCCCGAATGGGTAGCGCAGACTGTGACGTGCTGATCGTCGGCGCCGGTGCGGCGGGCCTCGCTACGGCGATCTTCGTCCGAATGCGCAACTCGTCGCTTCGTGTGCGGCTTCTCGATGGCGCGAGGGCGCCCGGCGCGAAGATCCTCGTCAGCGGCGGCGGCCGGTGCAACGTCACGAATCGCGTCGTCACCGAGCGCGACTACTGGGGCGGGCCATCGGCCATCATCCGGCGGGTGCTGCGGGGCCTGCCGGTGGACGCGACGGTCCGCTTCTTCGAGTCTGCCGGCATCACCCTGCACGAGGAGCACGACGGCAAGCTCTTTCCGGACTCGAACCGCGCCCGCGACGTGCTCAACGCGCTCCTCGAACAAGCCACGTCCCATCGTGTCGAGCAGTACTGGGCGCATCGCGTCTCGGCGATCGCGCAGGGTGATGGAGGCTTTTCGATCACGACTCCGGCTGGCGAGTTCACCGCATCGCGGGTCGTGCTGGCCACCGGCGGACAGTCGCTGCCGAAAAGCGGGAGCGACGGCACCGGGTACCGCTTCGCGCAGGATCTCGGCCATCAGCTTGTGCCGACCACACCGGCCCTTGCTCCGCTCCTCCTCGCGCCGGACATGCCGGACCATGGCTCGGAGATGCACACTGAGCTCTCAGGCGTGTCTCACGATGCCACGCTGACCGTCTGGCTCGATGGCCGTGCCGCTCTCCGCCTGCGCGAATCGCTCCTGTGGACGCACTTCGGCATCAGCGGACCGGTCGCGCTGAACGTGTCGCGCCACTGGCTGCGCGCGAGGCTCGAAGGACAGACCGTCGCCGTGACCGCCAGCGTTGTGGGTGATATGGACTTTGAGTCCGTCGAGCGCTTCTGGATGGATCGCGGCCGCGCCCGGCCGTTGTCGTCGATTGGAACGACTCTGGCCAGCCTGGTACCGGCCTCGGTTGCTTCTGCCCTGCTCCGCCGGCTCTCGCTGGATCCGCCGATCACGCTGGCGGCGTTCCGGCGCGAGGACCGGCGCCGGCTGACGGCGGCCCTGACCGGGTGGCCGCTTGCGATTACCGGCTCGCGTGGCTACAACTACGCCGAAGTCACCGCTGGAGGCGTCGACCTTCGCGAGATCGATCCGGCAACGATGGAATCACGCCGGTGTCCCGGCCTTTACCTGGTCGGAGAAATTCTCGACGTCGATGGACGGATCGGCGGCTTCAATTTCCAGTGGGCGTGGTCGAGCGCAGCGGTAGTCGCAGCGGCCCTGGCCCGCAAGCAGCCGGTCAGCTGATGGTGTCGAAGATCCCGTCAGCTGTTCGTGTCCAGGATGCGGACCACGGATCCCGGACCCGGATCCCGATCCACTCTTTTTCGCTTGAGCTACGGCCTGGTACGGTTATCGCAGTCTCTCGGCCCGGAGGGGAGTGATGGACATCATCAGCACAACCGTGGCACGGCGCGCCGCGTTGGCAATCTTACTCAGCGCCGCCGCGGTTCCAGCTGCGTTCGCACAGAACCAGCAGAACCAGCGGAATATCCGCTTCGCAGCCATGGACACCAACCGGGATGGCGTGATCACCCGGAAGGAGTGGAACGGCAGCGATCGATCGTTCCAGGTCCACGACTGGAACAACGACGGCATTCTCTCGGGCGAAGAGGTTCGCCCTGGTGCGCGCCGTCAGAACACGAACGACGACGAGTTCGATTACTCGGAGCGCGAGTATCCGTTCAACGACTGGACCGCACGCGGCTTCTCGGCGCTCGATCACAATCGCGACAACCGCGTGACGCGCGATGAGTGGCACTTCGACCCCGAGACGTTCCGGCGCACCGACCGCAATCGCGACGGTGTCCTGTCCCGCACGGAGTTCCTTGGCGAGGACAATCAGGACGACGACCGCGGCGATCGGTTCGACTACCTCGATACCAACAACGATCAGCGAATTTCCCGTGCCGAATGGCACGGCACCATCGAGCGCTTCGATGCTCTGGACGACAACCGCGACGGCACAGTGACCCGTGCGGAGATGCGCGGAACCACGGAGCCGCCTCCGGATCTCTTCACGAGCGTCGACGTGAATCGCGACAGCCGGATCAGCCGGGACGAATGGCACTGGTCGCGCGGAAGCTTCGACAACCGCGACGCCAACCGCGACGGCATGCTCACGCGTGAGGAATTCGGCGACTCACCGGCGGCGAACCGGAGTCAGGCGTGGACGCAGGGGCGCGATCGCGGCCTGACCGAGGGGCGCCAGGCAGGCAAGGAAGACAAACAGCTTCGCAACGCCTGGGACCTCGAAGGCCAGCGGGAGCTCGAGACGGCCGACTCCGGCTACGAGGCCCGGTTCGGATCCAAGCCTGATTACCAGGCGGGCTATCGCGACGGCTTCCGACGCGGTTACCGCGAGGGCTTCGGTCCGCGCTAAGAGAGTTGATGTACCAGAACCCAAATCGGGACTCGGGGCTCGGGACTCGGAGAGCCCGTGCTAATCAGAGGCAACAGGCGCAAATCCGAACTGCGAGTTGCCTCTGAGTACTACCGGCCCCCCCGAGTCCCGAGTCCCGAACCCCGACTCATTTCTGCTTATGGAAGGATGGTGATGAAAGCCTCGGTGAGCCAGTGCATCTGCTGAGGAATTCCGGCCATCCAGGCAGCTGCGACAGCCGCGAGACCGCAGGCCGCGGCCGCCCGCGCGTAGCCGGCGGCTGCAGACGGCACGCGCGGGCTCGAGACGAGCAAGCGCACGCGCTCTTCGAGGAGCGCCGGCTGATGGAACGTGCTCCAGCCCGGCGACCAGGTCCGCTCTCCTGACGCGAGTCGCGCGACTTTGACCAGTGCCGACGCGAGCCGGGTCGCGCGAACCGGGTTTCCGTCCACCGCTGCGGCATCGGCCAGGCACTCCGCTTCGGTCTCCCACAGACGTTCGAGGCGGCGTGCCTCGCTGAAGAATCCGAGAAAGTCCGGCGCGCAGAGCATCAGCGCACGCGACAGGTTGTCGCCGGCCTGCCGGTGCGCCTGTTCGTGAGCGACGGCGAGATCCAGCTCCGAAGGTGTGAGCACCCGGCGCGCGCGTGTGCCGATCAGGATGCGAGGGCGGAAGATGCCGGCCAGCGCGACGCCGCGGAAGCCCGGAACTTCCAGGAGTTGCAAGCCGCCCCGGCGGAGCTCACGCCGCGGCGTGACCGCGGCCAGCCTCACGGTCCGGCGGATCGCGCAGGCAGAGCGATATACGGCGCGCAAAAGCAGGAACACGCCCGAAACGGCGAGGATCAGCGGAACGAACCCGATTCTCTCGTCCGCCTCCGCCGGCTCCAGCCAGAGATGAGCGGGCATGAACAAGACGACGACCACTGCCAGTGATACGAAGGCCGGCGCCAGCCGCAACGCGAGGAGTCGCCGCGCACGCCACGGCTTTGCCGTCAGCCTGTCGTGGCACCACCGCGAAACGAACCAGACGACGAGGGACACGATCGAGTTGATCGCCGCGAACCAGGCCAGGCCCAGGAGAGACGTCGACACGTGCCACGAAAGGCCGGTCACCGTTTCTCCCCTCGCGCGGTCCGCTTCTCGCGAATCAGCGCATCGAGCTCGTCGAGCAGCCGTTCGTCCTGTTCGGCAACCGCGTCGACGAGGTTCGACAACAGCGGGCGCGCCCGGCTGCTCTCCTCGAGGAATCCGCTCAAAAGGCCTGCCGCCACCGCCGTCGCGACCTGTTCGCGCGAATGCGCGGCCCGGTAGACGAACGCCCGGCCCTGGCGCACGCGATCGACGAACCCCTTCTTGAACAGGCGGTCCAGTGTCGTCATGACGGTCGTGTAGGCCGCCTGGCGTGGAAGCCGGCGCTGCACGTCGCGCACGTTGGCCGTCTCGACCTGCCACATCACTTCCATGACATCGCGCTCGAGATGCCCGAACGCCGCCCGGAGCGGATCCCGGCCGCGGCCAAGCCAGGCAGGACGCCAGAGTCCGTTGAACATGCCAGCGAAGTATACAGTCGCTAGTCCCTAATCGCTGATCCCGGATCCCCGGTCCTGAATCCCGAGTCCCGAATCGCGAGTCTCAGGGACGCAGGATTCGTGATTCAGGACTCGGGACTCAGGACTCGCGATTCAGGACTATGGATTAGGGATTAGCGATTCGTCCTCGCGCCCTTCGGCGGGGCGGTCCTCGCCGCGCTCATCCCAGACGTCCGATTCGGCGATGGCCCGAACCTCCGGGCGGTTGCGCGCTTCGCGCACGAACCCGCCGCGGGGCTCATGAAAGCCCCACTCGCGCACATCGATGCTGAAGCTGAAACGAGAGATCAGGGGCCCCCGGGTGAAATCCACGTCCTCATCGTCGGTCGTCAACCCGGTGCGCGCCCGCTCCAGCAGTTGTTCGTAGACCCAGGCCGGCACGTTGCTGCGATAGCCTGGATACACGTAGCTGAACGCCACAATCTGGGCGAGGAGGAGCGGCCAGTTCGGTCCGGTGCGCTCGACCAGCCGCTTCCAGTCGAGCCCGTCGCCGAGGCAGAGGATGAGGTGAAGGATGTCGGACACGTCGTGCCGGTGGCGTTCGCTGATGAACAGACGATGCCAGATCAGCTCTTCAGCCGGCGCGATTCGGACGGGCTGCGCGGCGAGGATGCCCGCGCGGCTGTGACGCACCCATCCCTCATCTATCAGTGCCACAGCGTTACCCATCCCGTAGATGAGGTCGATGAAGCACTCGCCCCGGGTGGCCTTTGCCAGCCAGTGAGCATCTTCGAGCCGCGTAACGAACCCCGCCTCCTTCAAGGCGCGGGCGGCCGGGATGACAGCCGAGGGCTCGAAGAACAGATCGAGGTCCTTCGTCTTGCGGTAGATGCCGGTGTGTTCGTAGATGGCGTATGCCCCCGCCACGACGTACGGCACACCGGCAGCGTTCACTGCTTCCAGGGCCCGCTTGTAGACTTCCCGCTCTTCGTCCGGGATCCAGAAATCGCCGTGCGTGAGCGACTTCCGTTCTTCCGGCGTCAGCCGCCGCGGCCGCCGGCCCCTGAGATTCGTCACAGGCACCTCATCATTGGGCACACTTCCACCGCAGATTTGCTCGCAATGCGCACGCCAACGTGATCCGTTGCGTTCTTCACAGCGGCGAAGCGATTAGGATCAAGAGCCTGTCAAAAAGGAGATGCAATGACGGACAAGCGGGCCCGGCTCGAGCCGCCGGACATCAGCGAGAAAGGCGGCCTCAAGGGCGGGCAGCAGCAGCGCTCCGACGAACGGCTGTTCATGCAGCTGTTTGCGTTCACCAACTGCACCGACGTGGCCGGTGTCACCCGCCAGCTGGCTGCCACCCGGTTCGAATCGGTCCTTTACCAGGATCTGAACGATCCAAAGGGGATCGGGCTGCTGACGTTGAGCCGGGATCCGAACACGTTCATCGACGACGTCCGCTCGGTCGTGAACACCGGTGCGCTGGCAGGTCTGACGCTCCGCCCCGACCTCACGATGTTCGGGAGGACCTACTCGCTCGGCTACGAGCCCGATTTGCGATCGGTGCTGATCGACCGCCCGCGCCGCACCGTGCTCAACCCGGCCTGGCCCTGGGGTGTCTGGTATCCGCTCCGCCGCAACGGGCGGTTCGCGCAGCTGTCAGCCGAGGAACAGCGGACCATCCTGGCGGAGCACGGAGAGATCGGGATGCGGTTCGGCGCGGCGGACTACGTCCACGACGTGCGGCTGGCGTGTCATGGCCTCGATCGCGACGACAATGATTTCGTGATTGGCCTGATCGGAAAGGATCTCTACCCACTCTCCGCGATCGTCCAGGTGATGCGGAAAACCCAGCAGACCTCGCTATACCTGGACAGGCTCGGGCCGTTCTTCGTGGGCCGCGCCGTGTGGCAGACGACGATCGAAGCGACGCCGCCGGAGTAGGTCGCGCCGGCAGGGCCGCGATGGGTACGCATAAACTGTCGCCGTCCGGGGTGATAATCTGCAGACCATGACCACCGGGAACGAACGTCAGGAAGCGGCCGCGCGGATCGCCGACCTCGTCGGCCTTTTGAAGGCAGGTGCCGCCAGGGCGGAGACTGCGCGGATCGTCGAGGAGTGTGAGGCGCTCGCGCGCGCGATTGCTGCCTTCCACATGGAAGGGATTCGCTTTCGCATTTACAACGTCGATCGCCTGCTGGCTCAGTATCCCGAGAGCGTACCTGCCGAGGCGCGAAGCCTGCTGGAGACGGCGCGCCACAGTCTCGAAGCCGCGGGGTTCCACACGCGATCGCACCAGTCGCCGGTCTAGGTCCGGCCGGGCTCGCGAAGGCTGCCACGAGGCCGTACAATTTACGTAACCGATGCCAAACCTGACGCACCTGTCCGACCTGGATATGCTCGAGGCCGCGATTGCCGAGTCTGTCGAGCGTCCCGTCCTGCTCTTCAAGCACAGCCGAACCTGCGGAATCAGCTGCGAAGCGCTCGACGAGCTGCAGGCGCACGTCGCCGGGCATGCGGGAAACGCTTCCGGCGCGTCTTACAAGGTGATCACAGTCCAGAGCCATCGCGGGCTGTCCGAGAGCGCAGCCAAGCGGCTGGGGATCCGGCATGAAACGCCCCAGGCGATCCTCTTGAAGGACGGCCGCGCGGTGTGGAACGCCTCGCACTTCCGCATCACCGCGGCAGCGCTCGCGCGCGCAATCGCCTGACTATCCCTTCTCCCTAAAAATCGTTGCGAGCGCCTGGTCGACCGGCTCGAGCGAGTACAGCTGCGCGACGCCGGCACCGGGTTCCGGCGACGGCAGATGCTCTGGGTTGAACCAGATCGCCTTGATGCCGGCGGCCCGCGCGCCGGCCACATCCGCGGCCCAGGAATCCCCAACCATCACGGCCTCGCTCGCGCGCCGTCCCAGCCGATCCAGCGCGATCTGGAAGATTCGAGGATCCGGCTTCGACACTCGCGTCTCTTCCGACACCACCAGCTCGTCGACGAACCGATCGAGCCCGCACAGCCGCAGCTTGCCCTGCTGCTCTTCAAGCAGGTTGTTCGACACGATGCCGACCTGGCTGCGCTCCTTGACAGCCGCGAGGAGCTCCGCGGCACCCGCGATCGCCCGGCGAATCTTCATGTATCCGCCGCGATAGGTTTCCGCGGCCTCAGCGACGTCGTCTTCGCTCGGCGTCACGCCCACCGCCGTGAACAGTCGCCGGAACCGTTCGCGCCGGGCCTGCTCCAGTGGCAACTCTCCCGAGGTCACACGAACGTGCAGCTCTTCCAGGAAACCGGCATGCAGGCGTGCCACCTCCTCGAACGGTCGGCTCCGAAGCGCGTCGTACGCCTCGTGCAGCGTCGTCAGCGCAGTCCGCGCGCATACACGATGGTCGAAGAGCGTGTCGTCGAGATCGAAGAGAACCGCGCGCAGCACGCCGTTACCGTTTTGTCGACATGATGTTCACTGACGGGACACCCACGTGGTCATTATATGGACAGCCTTTTCGCCGCATCCGGACAGCATTTGCGCCCCCGTGCCCGGCATCGACTTTGGTAAACTTGGTCGATGTCGGCGCCAGCGGTGGTGATAGCTGCCTCCAACCTGATGCCGTCGCTGCGGGAGCGCCTGGCGGACGACGGTGAGTTGGTGGTCTTCCCGGATACGGAGCCAATCCAGGCACTGCAGGCGATCCTGGAACACAGGCCGTCGCTGATCGTCCTCGAACGGCTGTTCGCCGCGACTCCACGCGGCGCCGCGCTGATCAACCGGATCAAGAACGACCCGCAACTCGGACACGCGGAAGTCCGCGTGATGTCGCATTCGGGGGATTATCGGCGGGTCGTTTCGAAGCCATCGGGAGCTCCACCGCCCCAGTCAGAACCGCTCGCGCCAGAGTCCGGATCCCCGAGCGGCGGCACGGCCGTCGCGGAGACGCCGGCCGCAGCGGCGGTCGCCGCCGAACCCGCGCCACGTCCGCTGGACTGGCACGGCACGCGGCGGGCGCCTCGTCACCGCATCCGGCAAGGTGTCGAGATCCAGCTGGATGGGAACCCCGCCCAGGTCGTGGACTTGTCGCAGGTCGGCGCGCAGGTGGTCTCTCAAACGATCCTGCGTCCGAATCAGAAGGTCCGCGTGAGCGTCCCCAATGATGACTTCGTGATGCGCTTCCGGGGATCGATCGCGTGGGCGAAGTTCGAGCTCCCTGACCCGACCGCACCACCGCGATACCGCGCCGGCATCGAGTTCGCCGACGCCGACGCAAGGGCGGTAGAAGCGTACTGTCAGAAGAACAAGGCGAATTAGTCAAGAGCCGGGGGCTCGCGGTTCGGGGGTTCGCGGGTTCGAAAAGCCGGCGGTACTCAGAGGCAACAGGCACGAAATCGACCCGCCGGTTGCCTTTGAATATCACCGGCCCCGATCCCGCGAACCCCCGAACCTCCGAACCCGCGGCGTTGTCAATCTCCCCCGAACCACCCCTCCGCGATCGACCCGTCGCGAATGATGGTGTCCTCCCGCGCCGAGCCGGTTGACAGGACTGCGGCCGGGACGCCGGTGACCTGCTCGATCCGCGCGATGTAGGCCTTTGCCTCGGCCGGCAGGTCCTCGTAGACGCGCACGCCGGCGGTCGGCTGGCTCCAGCCTGCGATCGTTTCGTAGACCGGCTCACACGCCGACAGCTGGGAGAGGTCGCTCGGCATCTCGTCGACCACCGCGCCACGGACGCGATAGCCCGTGCAGACCTCCAGCTCGGGAAGGCCGTCGAGCACATCGAGCTTGGTCAGCGCCAGCGCGTCGAGTCCGTTGACGCGCACGGCATACCTGACGGCGACGGCGTCGTACCAGCCGCACCGCCGCGGCCGGCCCGTCACCGCTCCAAATTCCTGGCCGCTCTCCCGCAGCCTGTTCCCGAGATCACCGGTCAGCTCGGTCGGCAGCGGACCTTCGCCGACCCGCGTGGTGTAGGCCTTGGCCACGCCGAGGACGCCGTCGATGGCCCGCGCGCCGACGCCGAGGCCGGTGCACACGCCGCCGATCGTCGCGTTCGACGACGTCACGTACGGGTAGGTGCCATGGTCGATGTCGAGCAGCGTGCCCTGGGCGCCTTCGAACATGATCGACTTCCCCTGGGCCCTGGCGCGCGCCAGGAACACCGACACGTCGGTGGCCCATCGCTCCATTCGCTCCCAGGCCTTCCGCAGCTCGTCGAGCACCTGCCGCGAGTCCATCGTCGATTCCTTGATCAACCGGTTGCGCGCATCGACGTTATGGCGGATGGCCTCCGCGAGCGAGTCGGGGTTGGCCAGGTCGCCGACACGCACTCCGCGCCGCGCGATCTTGTCCTCGTAGGCCGGCCCGATCCCGCGGGACGTCGTCCCGATCTTCCGTTCGCCGCGGCGGGCTTCACTGAGCAGGTCGAGCTCGCGATGGTACGGAAGTATCAGGTGCGCCTTGTCGCTGACCACCAGGCGGTCGCCGACGCTGATGCCCGCCGCCTCGAGCTCGTCGATCTCCGCGAAGAGGGCCTGCGGGTCGACGACCACGCCGTTGCCAATCACACAGGTGACGCCCGGGTGAAGGATGCCTGATGGCAGCAGGCGAAGCACGAACTTGCGTCCGCCGGCGTAGACGGTGTGTCCGGCGTTGTGCCCTCCCTGGTAGCGGGCGACGATCGAGAAATTCGGCGTCAAGAGGTCGACGATTTTGCCCTTCCCTTCGTCGCCCCACTGTGCGCCGAGCACGGCGATGTTCATAAGAGGCTTATTGTACTGAATATGACCGCGAGACAGATTCTCTTCGATGGCTCGACGCTGACGCTCGCCGGACTGTGCGAGATCGCCGATGGCGCCGCGGCCGTCGCGCTGTCGCCGGACGCGGCCGCGCGGATCGACGCATCACGCGCGGTCGTCGATCGGCATGCCGCCGACGATCGGCCGATGTACGGGATCAACACCGGCTTTGGTGCGCTCGCCGAGACGATCATTCCCCGCGACGCGCTCGACGCACTACAGCTGAACCTCCTGCGCAGTCACGCCGCCGGCGTCGGCGAGCCGCTCGGCGTGCGCGCGGTTCGCGCGACGATGGCGCTGCGGGCGAATGTACTGGCGAAAGGCTTCTCCGGCATTCGACGCCGGACCGTCGAGCATCTGCTCGCCCTGCTGAACGCGCGGGTGCACCCTGTCGTGCCGAGCCGGGGCTCGGTGGGAGCCAGCGGCGACCTCGCGCCGCTGGCGCACATCTCGCTCGTGCTGATCGGCGAAGGTTTCGCGACAATCGGCGACAGTCCGGCTCCCCTGTCCGGCGCCGAGGCGCTCGCCCAGGCTCGTCTCGAGCCGATCCGCCTCGAAGCGAAAGAAGGCCTGGCGTTGATCAACGGCACGCAGCCCTCGGCGGCGGTCGCCGCGCTCGCACTCGGCGACGCCAGACGGTTGTCGCGGGCGGCAGACATCGCGCTGGCGCTGTCGATCGACGCGCTGCGCGGGTCGGTGCACCCCTTCGAGGCGCGCATCCACGACGCCCGGCCGCATGCGGGTCAGCAGCGCTCGGCGGGAAACGTCCGGCATCTGCTCGAAGGCAGCGCGATCAACAAATCACACGAGAAGTGCGGGAAAGTGCAGGACGCGTACTCGCTGCGCTGCGCGGCACAGGTGCACGGAGCGGCCCGCGACGCCCTCGATTTCATCGAGCGGACGCTGGCGACCGAGGCCAACGCCGCGACCGACAACCCGATGGTGTTCGCCGGGGACGACGAGATCGTTTCGGGAGGCAATTTTCACGGCGCTCCGGTCGCGATCGCCGCCGATCTCCTGGCGATCGCCGCCGCGCAGTTCGCCACGATCAGCGAGCGCCGGTCCGATCGGCTCGTCAACCCGGTGCTCAGCGAGCTGGCGCCGTTCCTGACCCCGAACAGCGGGCTGCAGTCCGGCTACATGATGGCCCAGGTCACGGCCGCAGCGCTGGCCTCGGAGATCAAGACGCTCGCGCATCCGGCGAGCGTCGATACGATTCCGACCTCCGCCAATCGCGAGGACCATGTCAGCATGAGCATGGGCGCGGCGCTCAAGGCCGAGCGCGCGGTCGCGCTCGCCACCCGCGTCGTCGCGATCGAGATCCTGTGTGCCTGCCAGGCGCTCGACCTGCTCGCCCCGCTGGCGACGTCGCCGCCGCTTCAGCGCGTGCATGCGCACGTGCGATCGGGCGTGCCGATGCTCCGCGACGACCGTCCACCATCGCCGGACATCGAACGAATCGCGTCGATGATCGCCAGCGGATCGCTGGAGGGCCCGTGCGCCGGAGAAGTCAAGTAAGAAATTTTCATTTTCGGTTTGACAACGCGCGCGTACGTTTCTAGATTGCTACCTCCAACTGCACCGCCTGCGAGATGAGTACCCTCCACCGACAAGTCAGCGCGCCTCGTGGGGCGACGATCACCTGCAAAGGGTGGCCGCAGGAAGCTGCGCTGCGCATGTTGATGAACAACCTCGACCCGGCGGTCGCAGAGCGTCCCGACGATCTCATCGTCTACGGTGGTTCAGGTCGCGCCGCGCGCAGCTGGACCGCCTTCGACGCGATCGTCGATACGCTGCGGCGCCTCGAGCACGACGAGACGCTCGTCGTGCAGTCCGGCAAGCCGGTCGCCGTGTTCCGGACGCATCCGTGGGCGCCACGCGTACTGATTGCCAACGCGCTGCTGGTGCCCGCTTGGGCCACCTGGGAACACTTTCGTGATCTCGAGGACCGCGGCCTGACGATGTACGGCCAGATGACGGCCGGCAGCTGGATCTACATCGGCACGCAGGGCATTCTTCAGGGCACCTACGAAACGCTGGCGGCCGTGAGCCGCACACATTTCGGCGGCGACCTTCGCCGGCGGCTGGTCGCGACGGCCGGCCTCGGCGGCATGGGCGGGGCACAGCCGCTCGCGGTCACGATGAACGGCGGCATCGCCCTCGTCGTCGAGGTCGACCCGCAGCGAATCGCCCGGCGGCTCGCCACCGGGTACGTCGACGAGCATGTCACCACCCTCGACGCCGCCCTGACCCGCGTCGAACGCTGTCAACGAGAGAGCCTCGCCCGCTCCATCGCGCTCGAGGGCAACGCCGCTGACATTTTTCCGGAGCTGGTCCGCCGCGGTGTGACCCCGGACGTGGTCACCGATCAGACGTCGGCGCACGATGCCCTAAACGGCTACGTGCCGCACGGGATGACGCTCGCGGAAGCGGCGGTCCTTCGTGATCGCAATCAAAGCGAATACATCGCGCGCGCGATACGCTCAATGGGCACGCACGTGGAGGCGATGCTCGCGCTGCGGCAGCGCGGCGCCGTGACCTTCGACTACGGCAACAACATCCGTGCGCAGGCGCAGAAGGCCGGCGTCGCCAACGCGTTCGACATTCCGGGCTTCGTTCCCGAGTACATCCGGCCGCTGTTCTGTGAGGGCAAGGGACCGTTTCGCTGGGCGGCGCTGTCGGGCAGCCCCGCCGATCTCGAGGCGACCGACGATCTCGCACTCCGGATGTTCGCCGGTGACCAAGCTTTGTGCCGCTGGATCAGCCTGGCCCGGCAGCGGGTCGCGTTCCAGGGATTGCCGGCCCGGATCTTCTGGCTCGGGCAGGGCGAGCGCGCCCGCTTCGGGCTGGCCTTGAACGATCTCGTCCGCCGCGGCGTGGTCACGGCGCCGATCGTCATCGGCCGCGATCACCTCGACACCGGCTCGGTGGCCTCACCGAACCGGGAGACGGAAGGCATGCGTGACGGCAGCGATGCGATCGCCGACTGGCCGATCCTGAATGCGCTGCTCAACACCGCGTGCGGCGCAACGTGGGTGTCGGTGCACCACGGCGGCGGCGTCGGCATTGGCTACTCTCTCCACGCGGGGATGGTGGTCGTGGCCGACGGCACCCGTGAGGCCGACGAAAAACTGGAGCGTGTGCTCACCTGCGACCCCGGCCTCGGCGTCGTCCGTCATGCGGACGCCGGTTATCCCGAGGCCACGGCCGCCGCGGCCCGCGCACATATTGACATGCCGATGGGAACCCCAGGGAGAGAGCGACGATGATGATTCCGGAGCGGCCCGCTCTCGAGCGGCGTGTGCTCGAGGCGTTGGACGTGAATGCAACCGGCAACGGTCCCGCGGGCGGCCGGATTCCGGTCGTGCTCGGAGGCTGCGGCACAGGACGCTCGTCGCTGCTGCTGCGCTTGCGTGATCTGCTCGGCAGGAATGCCGCGCAGTACGTCGACGTCGAACGGATTGCGACCACTCCGGAGCGCTTCCTCAATGCGCTCCGCGAATCGTCGCCGTTTCCGCTGCACTCGTCCGTGGCTGTCGGCGGCGACGACCACGGCCCGCGTGAGTCGTTCACCGCGGCCCTGGCATTTCTCAGCCAGGCACGGGGGACCACCGGCGGCCCTGTGACGTTCCTGCTCGACGAGTTCCTCGAGCTGCGAACGTTCGAGAGCTTCCCGGGCCTGCGTTCGGTGCTCCGCGATCTCGTGACCGCGCTCGGCGCCAGCCAGAACCGGTTCGTGCTGACCACGCGCTATGCCGCGCGGGCGCACCGGCTGCTGCGAGACGCGCCGGCCCGTTTCGAGATCATGCCGGTCACGCCGCTGAGCGCTGGCGAGGTCCGCGCCACCCTGCCTGCCGGTATCGACGGCCGGCCATCGGATGATGAAGATCACGCGAAGGACGATCTGGCGCGGCTGGTTCATGCGCTGTCGGACGGCCGGCCATCATACGCGCGGATGATCGCGGAAGCGGCCACGGCGCTCGGCCCGCGGGGGACGGCCGATCCAGTGAGCGCGCTCTGCGCCCTGCTCGCGCCCGGGGCACCGCTCGCGGCGGCGTGCCGGTACAGCTACGAGCTCCGGCTGCATCGCGCCCGCGGATACGGCGCGCTCAAGGCCATCCTCGAAGTGCTGGCCGACCAGGAGCCGTTGACGCTGACCGAGATCGCCCTGCGGCTCCGCCGCACTCCGGGCTCGACGAAGGACTACCTCTCGTGGCTCGAGGATGTCGATCTGATCACGTCGCGGCAGAAGCGGTACAGCTTCTCCGATCCGCTGCTGCGCGTGTGGGTTCGGCTGCACTGCCGCGCGACACCGCCGTCGGACGAGGACATCGCACGCGAGGTCCACACCTACGTGCTCGGACGCCTGCCGCAGAGCGAGCCCGCGCTCGCCCTCGCCGGCGGGCGCCGCGTCGGCCCCGAGAAGAGCTGGGGCATCATCGAGATTGACTGAGGAGGCCCAGGGCCGCCTTCGCGGCGGCCTGCGCGGCCTCCTTCTTGCTCGAGCCCTCGGCCCGCGCCACCGGCGTGCCTTCGACCAGCACTTCCACCTCGAAAGAACGGCGATGCGGCGGTCCGGTCTCCGCAGCCAGGCGGTACACCGGCAGCCCGCGGTCGCGTGACTGCAGCCATTCCTGAAGCGCCGACTTGTAGTCCTCGGTGAACGCTGCCTCGACGCCGGTGCGCCTGGCTGCCGCGATCATCTCGGCGAACTGCCGCTCGAGGAACGCCCGGGCCGGATCGAGTCCACCATCCAGGTAGATGGCGGCAATCAGCGCTTCGTAGCAGTCCGCAATCAGAGCCAGCTTGCGCCGCCCGCCGGTCTTCTCTTCACCCCGCCCGAGAATCAGGAACGCGCCGAGATCAATCCGGTCTCCAAGCCTGGCCAGAGATGCGGACGACACGATGGAGGCCTTGAGCTTCGACTTCTGCCCCTCGTTGTGCTGGGGGAACTCGCGGAACAGCATGTCGGCGATCACGAAACCGAGAATCGAGTCGCCGAGGAACTCCATCGACTCGTTGTCGAAGACGCCGCCGCTCGCGTCCTCGTGGACGCGGGATCGATGCGTGAGGGCGTGCTCGAGCAGCCCGCGGTCGCGGAAGCGGTACCCGATGGTCCGCTCGAGCGGCTCGAACTCCGCGCCGAACGGGATCACGCGCGCGCTCGAGCGCTCCTCGCGATGGCTCTCGATCAGGCTTCGGGCCCGATCCGCGTCCTCGGGGGCGACCGACAGGCGCAGCTCGTGGAGCGTCATCGGGAAGGGAGTGCGCGGCATGTCCGACTGAACGAGGGCGGCGATGGAGTGCGCCTCGAGAAGTCCCTTCACCACCTCCGCCTCGATTGGCGACTGCGTGCGGAACACCGTGACGAGATCAGCCATGGGTTCCGGCAGTCTGATCGACCGGGGCGGAGGTCAGCGCCGGAACCCCGGGTCCGCCGAGGTGGGCCGGGACCGGCTGCTCGACCTTCATCAGGATCATCGTCATGTCGTCGTGTTGATCGGCCGCCCCCACGAACGCCTCGATCTCGCGGAGAATCCGCTCCCGCAGCTCGCTGGATTCCAGGTGCCCGTGCTCCTCGACGATCCGGCTGAGGCGCGAGTCCCCGAAGAGGTCGGCATCGGCGTTCATCGCCTCACTGATGCCGTCGGTGTAGAGCACGATCACGTCGCCGTTGATCAGATCGACCGACTCCTCCTCGAGCAGGTCCATGAACTTCTCGTGGGCGCCGGGAATGCGCAGGCCAACCACCATGCCGCTCGGGACCAGCACCCTGACCGGCTCGGTCGTGCCGCTGCCGCTGCGCATGTAGATCAGCGGGGTGTGGCCGGCGCGCGCGTAGGTCATCCTGCCGGCCTTCAGATCGATCACGGCATAGGTCATCGTGATGAAGCTGCGGGTGTCGAGATTGTCGGAAATGATCCGGTTCACCTCCACGAGCAGCTGGCGCGGCGACAGGTAGATCTGGCTGAGCGACAGGACCAGTCCTTTGAGCTCCGCCATGTAGAGCGCGGCCGATGTGCCCTTGCCCGACACGTCCGCGATCAGCACACCGAGCAGGTCCCCGGGCAGCTTGAAGAAGTCGTAGTAGTCCCCGCCGACCTCGCGCGCGGGCACGCACAGTCCCGAGACGGCGAGGCCGGGCACGTCGAGCGGCCCGCGTGGCAGCAGCGACATCTGGATCTGCCGGGCGATGCGCAGTTCCTCTTCGAGCCGCTTCTTGTCGGCCGCGGTCTGGAGCAGGTTCTCGATGCTCCCGATCATCTGGTTGAACGAGCCGGCCAGCTCGCCGAGCTGATCGTTGCTCATGATGTTGATGCGGTGGGTGAAGTCGCCGTGCCGCACCCGTTCGGTGCCCATGAAGAGCTGGTGGATGGAGCTCGTGATTGAACGCGCCAAGGCGAATCCCATCACCAGCGCCACGAGCTGAATGATCAGAAACAGGACGGCGACGATGATCAGGATGAGGAAAATCGCCTGGCCCATCGACCTCCCGCCGACCTGCGCCGACTGCGCGGCGGCGAGCTTTTCATAGAGCCCGAGCGGCGCGAACGTATTCGAAATCGCCGCGCGGTGGACTGCGCCGGTCTCCCAGTTCCTG
>Ga0209382_10003384_pt1 | contig 22138 bp, 25 predicted proteins | sample SoiMetdeltSBSDD5_FD_187599 | JGI IMG/M metagenome (GOLD analysis project Ga0209382, IMG submission 187599) | Bulk soil microbial communities from a Populus tree surrounding site in Tennessee, USA - Soil MetaG P. deltoides SBSDD5 (SPAdes) (version 2) | ecosystem: Environmental > Terrestrial >...
GTGAACGGGTTGTTGTTGCCGACGATCGTCGCGAGCTTGAGCGTAACGGTCTGCGCCGTCGCCGCGGCGGGTGGCAAGCACATGGTGAGCGTCAGCAGCGCGATCAGGATCTTCATCGCTATAGCCCCTTGATGTAGCGTGCGATGTTGCGGATGTCGTCATCGTCGATGAGCCCCTTCCATGGGGTCATCGCCGTGCCGGGCCGACCGTTGCGGACGATACGCAGGAAGTCATCCTCGCTGCCCTTGAAGGCCTTGAGATTGGCCGCGGCCGGCGTGCCGCGTGCGTCCGTGCCGTGGCACTGCGAGCACTGGGTCAAATACGTCGACCGCGCGTAGCGCAGCTCGGCCGCCACGGGCGGCACCGGCGAGGCCGTCGGCGGCGTCGGTGACGGAGCGGCCTGGGCGAGGAGGACGCCGTAGCGGAGAAGGATGTCGGGCAGCGCCCGAGCGCGCAGCTGTTCCAACGCCCGGTCGATGGCGTCCTTCAGGTCGGCGTCCGTCTTGCGGACGGCGGCGCCAATGGCGAAGTCGCGCTGCGGATCCGCGAGCGCGAGCGCTTGAAAGCCGGGATGCTTTTTGAGGAACGGCCCGGCGAACGTCGATTCCACGACGGCCGCATCCACCTCGCTCCGCATGAGCGCAGCGAAGACGTCATCGGGCGTCACGTACACTTTGCGCCGCCACCCGCGCTCGTAGACGAGCTGATCCGCGAGCGTCATCGCTTGCACGCCGAACAGCCTGCCCTGCAGCGTGTCGAGCGAGGCGCCGCCCACGGTTGGCGTCACCGCCACGTGCCTCATGACGTAGTACGGCGCCGTGAACGCCAGCCGCGGCTTGTCGTCGGCGAAGCGCGAGGTCAGCGGCAGCCCCATGATGAGGTCGCATCGCCCCTCGTAGAGCTGTCGCAGCGCGGCGATCTCTCGCACGGTTGGAAACCAGTACACCGTGAGCTCGGCCCCGAGGGCGGCGGCGATGGCGCGCGCGATCTCCACTTCGAAGCCGGGCTCGCTCGCGTCTTGACTGGAGAACGGCGGGTTCGACGGATCCGCGCACAGCCGGAGCTGCCGGACCTGAGCGTCGCCCGCGGTCGCGACGAGAAGCGTCGCGACCGCGAGGACGAGTGCGGTCAATCCGCGAGCCCGAACACGACGATGATGTCGCCGTAGTTCACGCGCGCAGCTTCCGCCCACTTGGGCTCCTTCCCGAACCAGACCTGCGAGCGCAACGTTCCGCCCGCGGCCACCGCGATGTACTGCTTGCCGTCCACCGCGTAGCTGATGATGCCACCCGATTGCGGCGTGCCGAGGTTGAACGACCAGAGCTCCTTGCCGTCCTTGGCGTCGACGGCGACGACCTTGCCCTCGGCGGTGCCCTGGAACACCAGGTTGCCCGCCGTGGAGAGCGTGTGACTGATCAGTGGCGTGCGATTCGACCACTCCCACACGACCTTGTTCTGGTTCACGTCGAACGCACGAAGCACGCCGGCCTGCTCGTTGCGGCTGAAGTGCTCGGTCGTCACGCCGGTGAACAGCTGGCCGCGCTTGTACGTAAGGTCGGCCACGTAGGCGTACCGCATGCAGAACTCGTTCGCGGGAATATAGAGGTAGTTCGTCTTCGGATTGAACACTTTCGGCTGCCAGCCCGTTCCGCCGAGCAGCGACGGACACACCTCGACCGGCGGTCCGCCCATCGTCGGGCGCCGCCCCGGCTGCTCCGTCACCTTCCCGGTGTTCGGATCCGGCGCGCCCCAGTTGAGCGACTTGATGAAGGGCACCGCGGACAGGAACTTCCCGGTGATCCGGTCGAGCGTGTAGACGAACCCGAGCTTGTTGGCCTGGACGACGGCCTTGTGCGTCTGTCCATTACGCACGACGTCGATGATGTGATGCTCGGCCGTCGTGTCGTAGTCCCACGGATCGTTCGGCAAGTACTGGAAGTGCCACTTGAGCTTGCCGGTATCGGCGTCGAGCGCGACCGCCGACATCGTGTAGAGGTTGTCCCCCTTGCGCATGTCGGCGATCCACGGCGCGGGGTTGCCGGTGCCGAAGTACAGCAGGTTCGTCGCGGGATCGTAGGTCCCCGCGTGCCACACCGCGCCGCCGCCGATCTTCCACGTGTCCGCGCTCCACGTCTCGCTGCCGGGCTCACCGGCGGCCGGGACCGTATACCATCGCCACTGGCTCTTCCCGGTCTCGGCGTCGAACGCTTCGACGAAGCCGCGCGGTCCCATCTCACCGGGCCCCGCGATGCCGACGACGACGCGGCCCCTGGCGATGAGCGGCGCCGCCGAGACGAAGTAGCCGTCACCGTAGTCCGCGATCTTCGTTTCCCAGATCTGCTTCCCGGTCTTGGCGTCCAGTGCAACCAGATGCGCATCGAGCGTTCCGAAGATGACGCGGTTCTTGTACAGAGCGACGCCCCGGTTGTGGGGAATGACGCGCACGAGCGCACCGACGTCCTCGGGGATCTTGCGATCGTGCTTCCAGAGGAGCGCACCAGTCACCGCATCGACGGCTTGCACCCGGTTGAGCACGAGCGAGGTGGATGTCGTGAACATGACGCCGTCGTTCACGACCGGGGTCGTCTGCTGATCGCCGAGCGTGCCGCCGGCAAAGATGAATTTCGGCACGAGCTTCTTGACGTTGCTGCTGTTGACCAGATCGAGCGGACTGTAACGCCAGCCCGAGTACGTCCGGTTGTACATGAGCCAGTTGGCCGCGTCGCTGTCGGCCTTCAGGAGCCGATCGTCCGTCACGTCACGCCAGTCGGCGGCGGGCGCGGATGTCGGGATGAACAGCAGCGCGAGCACGACGAGCACGAATCGAGCGAGTGAGCTCATACCGTTCTCCGTGTGTGACTGCTGGTGGCGTGGTCGTCGACGGCAGTGGCCGGAGCCTCACCTCCTCCCGATCCGCGTGCCGGGCATGCTAGGGCCGTGCGTAGAACGATGTCAACGGGCCGTCGTCGCGTAAAATTGGCGGTCGTGAGCGACACCGCCAAACGCAACCTCGTCGCCCAGTGGGCCTTCGACACGCGGCCCGTGCTGCTGCGGTTCCATCTCTGGCTCGAGGACGTCGAGGTCGAGCGCGCGCAGGCCGAGCCGGTCTCGGCGCACACCTTTGCGCCGCGCGGGATCGCGCGGTGTCTGGCGATGACGTCCGCGGCGACGGCGCTCGGGACGCGGCTGTTCGGCGAGTACGGCGCGGGCGCCGGGCGCGACAAGGTCGCCGTCAACCAGGTCAAGAAGGCCGCCGACGCGGTCAGCGCCTACGTCATGAGCGAGGGCCTCTGGCACCTCACGCGCACGCTGCCCGAGAACCACGCGCTGATGGTGTGCCTTGGGGAGGGCCTGATGCCGAAGGTCGGCGAGACGCCCGAGATGGGCGCCAATCCGATGCTCGGCTTCGGCCGGGTGTACGCGCGGCCGGAGCTGGCGAAGACCGTGGACCGGCGCGTGCGACGGCTGCTGAACGAGCCGGGCCACACCTTCGAGCAGTTCCACGAGTGGCTGAAAGGCCGCGGCATCACGCTGTGGGGCGCCGCCGTCGATACGCTCGAGAATACCTCACGCTTCGCCGACGGCCAGCCCACGGGGCCGATGGCCGTCTTCCATCTCTTCGACTCGCCGCTGCGGCTCTCGCGACCGTACGAGTCGTACATGGGCTGCCTCACGGTCCCCGCGCGCGTCGCGCAGGCGGCCGAGAACGCATCGCTGCTGCTCGACTACCGCACGCCGCGCAAGCAGGTGGTCGAAGCCATCGAGGCGGCGTACCCGGGAATCCGCCGCGAGCACATCCACGTGTGGACGCTGCGCGGGCGAAGCCGCGTCCATCGTCTCGGACGACTCTGGGACGAGTGGGAAAAGGCCGGGGTCCATCTCGTCGACGACGGCTGGACGGCGCCGTCGGGACTCACCGTCTTCACCGACTCGGGAACGTACGCACCGACGTTTCTCGTCGGCTCCTGGAGAGATAGCGCGGGTGCCACGCACGTCTTCCTCTGCGACGGCTACGCAGCGACCGCGGAGGCGCTGCAGGCGGCAAGCCTGGCCGACGTGCTCGACGTGCACAGCACGATGTCGCTGTTCTCGCCGACGTTCGAGCTTCCCGCCGACGTCGAGGGGCGCTTGATGCAGCTGGATCCGTCACGCGCGGACTTCGCCGAGCGGCTGCGGACACTGCTCGGCGGCCGCGACGTCGACGCCGGAAAGGTCCGGACGTACGCGGGCGCCATCAGCGACGCGGCGGCGTCGAACATGCCGTTTGGGCGCGCGGTGCTCCGTGCCGACGACTTCCTGCCGGAGAAGGACTGGTCGGTGCTCGCGAGCGTCGGCTACATCTGCGACGACCCCTACACCGGCGCGCCGGGCGTGACCAAGGTCGCGGAGAACATCTACCGCGTCACGACGCGGCTGTCGACGCGCAAGGCCTCGAGCCTGGTCAGCTTCACGCTGCGGCTCATGGAGCCATTCGAGACGACGCGGCAGGTGTTCAGCCCGCTGCTCGTGCGCTTTTTGTCGGGCGCGGATCACACCACGCGGCCGGTGAAGATCTCCGACTCCGGGCGCATTCGCAACGAGCTGCAGACGATGATTCCGCAGGCGCTCGAGTACGATGCGGACAAGATCCGCGTGCGCTTCGAGCGCATCAACGAGATGGTCCTGCCGCGCGACCGGCAGGAGCGCATCCGCGCCGTGCTGCGCTGGTACAAGGCGAACCACCCCGTGTGGTTCGAGTGGCTCGAGCTCGACTGAGCGGCCTCAGCGTTACGGCAACAGCGCTGAGACCGCGACGCGCGCCGCCGGCGTCGCCAGCGGCGTGACGAACGCCGACGCGCTGAACACCTCGCTCCGCGTATAGCGCCAGCCGAACGGCGCCCCGGCGTCGGGCGCGGGCTCGCGATAGACCTCGAGCACGCGGTCGATGAGATTCAACACCCAGTATTCGGCCAGCCCGGCGCGCGCATACAGACTGCCTTTGCGCACACGGTCGGCGCCGAGGCTCGATTCCGACACCTCAACGGTCAGAACGGGCCGCGAGGGATGGGAACGGCTGTAGTCCTCGGGCCTGCCAGGAACCACGGCGACGTCGGGCTCGGGCTCCGATTCATCGTCGAGCGCGAGAGGGCCCTCGGTGCGGACTTCCCACCCGCACCCGTACGCGGCTTCCAGTGCCTTGGCGGTTCTCCGTATGGCCGTGTAGTGCGGCGCCCCTTGGGGTTCGGCGACGATCAGCTCACCGCCGATCAGCTCGATGTCCTCATCGGGCTGGAAGATGCCCAGCTCGATCAGTCGGTCGTACTCGGCCCGGCTGAAGCGGCGCGTCCGCGTCTCGTAGCCGGCCATGCCGCGATCCTATCGGCGCTCGCGCAGACCCGTCAATGTGTCGCGGCCGGTACGCCGCCGCGGCCCGGCATGAAACGCCGCTTCACCCCAGCGCCGATCTCGGCTAAGCTCCCGGCACCCGATTCCACGACACAGGAGACGACGACCGATGCGCATGACCGCCGCCGTGCTGTACGACGTCAACAAGCCCTACTTCGTCGAGACCGTCGAGCTGGACGCGCCCCGCCGCGGCGAGGTCCTGATCAAGGTCGGCGCGGCGGGGGTGTGCCGCAGCGATCTGCACTTCCAGAAGGGCGAAGCGACGATCGCCCTGCCCGCGGTCATGGGCCACGAGGGCGCCGGCACCGTGCAGAGCGTGGGCGAGGGCGTCACGATGGTGAAGCCCGGTGACCGCGTCATCCTCAGCTTCGTGCCGAGCTGCGGCCACTGCCACTCGTGCGAGAGCGGCCGGCCGCACCTCTGCGACGAGCACGCGCGCACGACGGGCAAGCTCTACGACAACACCTCGCGGCTGCACACCCTCAGCGGGCAGGATTGCACGCACATGGGGAAGGTCGCCTGCTTTGCCGAGTATGCGGTGGTGCCGGAAAAGGGCTGCGTGCCCGCGCCCGCCGCGCTGGACTTTCCGAGCCTCGCGCTGATCGGCTGCAGCGTGACGACCGGCGTAGGCGCCGCGGTGTTCAATGCGCGCGTGCAGCCGGGCGACAGCGTGGTGGTCATCGGCTGCGGCGGCGTCGGCCTCAACGTGCTGCAGGGCGCGCGCCTGGCCGGCGCCACGACGATCGTCGCGGTCGACGTCAAAGCCGCCGCGCTCGAGTTCGCACAGAAGTTCGGCGCCACGCACACCGTCAACGCGCGCACGGAGAACGCCGTGGCGCGCGTGCAGGCGCTCACCGGCGGTGGTGCGCACTTCGCGTTCGAGGCCTACGGCAGCGGCGCCACGACCCGGATGGCCGTCGACATGCTCCGCAAGCGCGGCACCGCGGTCATCGTCGGTATCGCGCCGATCGGCGACACCGCGGCCATCGAGCCGGTCGTGCTCACGCGCGGCGAGAAGACGATCACCGGCACGTACTACGGCTCCGCGCACCCGCGCCAGGACATGCCGCGCATCGCCGACTGGGTCCAGCGCGGACGGCTCGACGTCGCCGGCCTCGTCACGCGCCGGTACACGCTGGCGGAGATCAACCGCGCGTACGAGGATCTGGACACCGACGCGGTCGGTCGCGGCGTGATCGTCTTCTGAGCGCGCGAGCGGCGCCCGACCGCATCGATGCGTCGCGTGCCGCGCTGATCGTCTACGACGCTTGCCGCCGCGCGCTGACGCCGGCCGACGCCGCGCGGCGGGCGGCGATGAAGCCGGTCCTCGATGCGTGGGTGACCCTGATCGGCGCGTGCCGGGCGCGCGGCCTCCCCATCATCTATACGACGCCCGTGAGCCGCGCCGACGGCGCCGACGTCGTCCTGCTTCCGACGGATCTCAGCGTCGAGACCGGCGTGCCGTCCCTGACCAACTGCGTGGAGGGCACCCCGGAGGCGGGGTTCCCGGACGAGATCGCGCCGCGGCGTGAGGACTACGTGTTCCTCAAGCGCCGGCCGAGCGCGTTCTACGGCACGGGGGTCGTCGAGCTGCTGCGAGCGCTGCGGCGCACCGCGCTCGTCATCGGCGGCGGCGCCACCAACCGCGGCGTCGAGACGAGCGTGCGCGAGGCGTTCAGCATGGATCTCGATACCGTCGTCGTGCGCGAGTGCTGCTGGGGCGGCGACGCCAAGGCGCACGCGTACAGCCTCGACACGTCGATGAAGATGTACGCGCGCGTGCGGACGCTCCAGCAGACGCTGGCGATGCTCGCGCCGCCGCCCTGAGCGGAGGATCCATCTAGCGCGTCGGCACCGTCGTCCTTGTTTGTCGCTGCTTGCGGCGATAGACTCCGGGCCTCCGGGCTACACCCATCGATAGGTGAGGAGATTTTATGCCGCCCAAGCGGAAGGACATTGCGCACTACCTGCGGCTGCTGCGGATCGCCCGCAGGAAAGTCCAGGCCCTCGGCAAGCCCGCTTTCCAACGGCGTCTTGCCGCAGATCTCAAACGGTTCGACGAAGACGCGAGAGGCATTCGCCGGCAGGTCGCCGCCGGGCAGATGTCCAGGCAAAGGGCGAGGCGCTCCCTTGCGCTGTTGACGAAGGCGCGTCGAGAGACCGTCCGCTTGAGGTCCTCGACGAAGGCGACGATCAAGCAGGCCCTGATGACCATCGATCGCAAAATCAAGCGTGCCCGGAAGGAGGGCTGAGTATGGGCGGCGGCGCAGCCAGCAAGACTTCCGACAAGCTCAAGAGCCAAGCCAAGGACCTGCACCAGAATGCGGACGTCAACCGAGCGATAGCCGGCGACAACTGGGACCGCGGCAACTATGGGATGGCCGCGGCAGGCTATGCGTCAGCGACGGCCCAGGACGCCCAGGGGTATGCGTACGACGCGGCCGGCGCCGCTGCGGGGGCCGCCGAAAAGGTCGCGGACGCGCTGGGCCTCTGAGATGACGCGCGCGAAGGCCCAGAACGACTCCGTGCTCGTGCTGCTCTCGGGCGGCGTCGATTCGTCCACGGTGTGCCTTTACCTCCGGGAGCGCGGGGCTCGCGTGTTGCCTCACTTCATCTTCTACGGTCAACGAGCGGCCGCCAGCGAGTGGAAGGCGGCCCGGGCCGTCGCCGGACGGCTGGGGCTGAACGCGCCGACCTCGACTGATCTCTCGTCGCTTGGTGCCTCGCTCGAATTCGCGCTGACGCGAGGCAGCTCACAGGGCAGCGAGGCGACCTTCGCCGAGCGCTTTCAAGAATCGTTCGTCCCCCACCGGAACTTGCTGCTCGCGACGTGCGCGGCGATGACTGCCGCCAGCCGTGGCGTGTCGGCGATTGCCTTGGGTATCGTAGGCGGGGCCGCCATCGCATATCCCGACACAACGCCACGCTTCTTGCGCCGGCTACAGGGTCTGTTGCGGCTTTCGGCTGACGTGCGCGTCCTTGCACCGTTCGCGCGGAAGACCAAGGATGACGTGGCTCGCTTCGGTTGGGAACGCGGATTCGACTATGGCATCACGTACTCGTGCCACCGACAGTCCGGCATCCACTGCGGCCGCTGTGCCGGCTGCATCGAACGCGACAGCACGCTGAGCTCGTACCCGTCGGCCACGCGGACGGTCTACGCGCGACGCGTCGAGTGGGTGTCCTGAAGCGAATCAGACTCGGCGGACGTCGTATCGCCGCGCCCTTCTTTGCGGCCACAGCGTCGGATGACGAACGGCTCTGGTCGTGGAAACGGGGCGTGCGTCCTGATGCGCTGCTGGTCTCGTACGACGTCTTGCGCCTGCAGCGGCAACGAACAACCACGCCGGTGGCTCGCACACTCGACTTCGACGGCGTCGTGATCGTCGATAGTGGCGGGTATGGCAAGAGCACGGAAAAGGATCCGGCGGCGGTCTATCGGGTGCAGCGCACCGTCGGCGCGACCCTCGGAGTCACCCTCGACAGGATTCCCTACACGACGGATTCACCGCGCGTGCAGTGGGCGGCCGTGAACGAGACCGTCCGCAATGCGCGCCTCATCCGTCGTCGCCATCGCGGACGAATGGCGCTCGAAGCGGTGATCCAGGGTGCCACGCCCGCCCAGTTCGCGGATTGCGGCAGGCGTCTCGCGGCTCTGCGATTCGACGTTTACGGCGTCCCGGTGAGCATGCAGTCGAAATATCGACGCTACGCGGCGGCGGTAGAACGCGTCGCGCACGCGATATCGGCCTTGCCGTCGAAAGCCACCATTCACGCGCTGGGCTGCGGGAGTCGCACGCTTATGGCGATTCTGTCCTATATCGGTGTGACCATCTTCGATTCGCGCAGCTACTACCAGCAGGCGATGTATGGAGAGAACATCGAGGGCGTCACGATGTGCGCGCTCGGCACACCGCGGTCGAAGCCAACCTGCGGTGCGTGCCTCGACCGGCGCCGGCCGGGCCGAACGGTCGAGGCACGGACGGACTACAACCTCAACGAAACCGTGAAAGAGATGATCCGTGTGCGGTGCGCGCTCGAAGAATCCATGATGGAGGAGTACCTTCAGCGGCGCCTCGGAAAGAAAGCATTCAACGAAATTTCGCTGTTGATCGAGCGGCTGACACCGGCACGACGCCTCTAGCGTCACGATTCCGCCCAGGCGGGACACGTCGATGACGCTCGCAACGCTTTGCTAATCGCTTGCGCGCCGCTTCTGAGCGGCGAGCCATTCCGCGGCGGGCGGAACGCTCGGATCGCGCGGGCGCAGATTGTAGTAAGCAACGAGCGGGAAATACGCGTCGGCGAGCCGGCGAAGCTCGGCCACCGGCGTCGGATGCAGATCGACCCGCAGATCGACGGTGGCGTACGGCTCGCGGTCCACGACGAACAGTCCGCTGGAGGTTTCGCCGTCCGGCTGGCCGCCGGCGGCCTTTCCCGCTTCGAGTGATCTGAGCAGTCGTTCCCACAGCGCGAGGTCTGCGCCGCCCTGGAACACCTCGAGCATCGCGTCGGCGACCTTGTCGCCGACGACGGCGTTGGCCGCGACGACGACGTTGCGCTCGACACGATGACCGGCCCACGGCTTGTTGCCCGAGCCCGTGCGCGCCGCCGCGAGACCGCTCACGTCCAGACAGCCGAGCTGGCGACGCTCGACGAACGCGTCGTTCGCGGCGATCTCCTGCAGCACGCGCGGCGCCGAATGCCCGGCGCGCAGCAGATTCAGCCCGAGATGACCCAGCCGCGGGTTGGTGCTCGCCTGCGTGATCATGGCGCCCACGCCCGGCGCGACGTGAATGCAGCGCGAGCCCACCGCCATCTCGTTGGTCGCGATCGCGATGCCGAGCATGCCCGTGCGCTCGCACCGGCCGATCAGCGAGAACGTCGTGAACTCGATGCCGAGCGTCAGGCGCCGCCCCACAGATCGGACAACGTGTAGCCCTGCCGAAACGGATCGGACGGATCCAGCCCGTGCTGGAAGATTCCCGTGATCCACGCCTGCCCGGCGATGGTCGGCACGACGCCCGGACGACCGCCGACGCTCACCTCGCGCGCGATCGCCGCCTCGAAGCGCGAGCCGATGATCGACTCGTGGGCGAATCCCTGGCCCACGGCGAGATGTCCGCGCGCGTGCAGCACGGCGAGGCGCGCGGAGGTGCCCGTGCCGCACGGGCTGCGGTCGATCCGCCCCGGCGCGACGACCACGGCATTGCGGCTCACCGTTCCCGGCCCGGCGAACGGCATTGCGAACTCGGTAAAGGTCACGCTGTGAATGTCGGGGTTCTCCGGATGGCGCACGGGCAGCTGCTGAGCCGCCGCGGCCGTGATGCGATTGCCGAGGGCGACCAGATCTCGCGCCTCCTTCGGCTCCACGGCGAAGCCGAGCGACGGCGCGTCGACGATGGCGAAGAAGGCGCCGCCGTACGCCACGTCGACGGGAATGCGGCCAAGTCCCTCGACGTCGACTGAGGCGTCGAGATGCGTCGCGAAGCACGGAACGTTCGTGAGCTGCACGCGCTCGACCTTGCCGTCGCGGCAGCGCGCCTCGACGGGCACCGGGCCCGCAGGCGTGTCGAGCGTCAGCGTGGTCACGGGCTCGCGCATCGGCAGCATGCCGGTCTCGAGCAGAACCGTCACCGTGCAGATCGTGTTCGACCCGGACATCGGCGGATAGTCGCAGGACTCCATGATGATCAGGCCCGCGTCGCAGTCGGGCCGGGTCGGCGGCACGACCAGGTTCACGCAGAGCGTCGGCTTGCCGCGCGGCTCGAGCAGGAGCCAGCGCCGCAGCTCGTCGCCGTGGGTCTCGAGATAGCGCTTCTTTTCGAACATCGTTGCGCCCGGCGGCGGCAGCACGCCGCCGACGATCACGTCGTTCTCCTCACCGCCGACGTGACAACCGATCACCGTGATCGTGCGCTCCCACTTCACGCGTTGGGCCTCTGTCCGGCGAGCGTCAGCTCGACGATGGCATTCACCGACGACGCCGCCTCGAGTGAGGCGACGGCGCTCACGAGCTTGTCGTACTGCGCGGGCGAGATCGGCAGTCCTGGAACGAAGCGACGGAGCTCGCCCGCGTCGCGCGCGAAGTCCCACATCAGCTCGCGGCCGTCGTACTCGCCCGTGATCCTGCGGCCGTCCCGCAGCACAAACGTGATGCGCGGCGCAAACGTGGTGCGGCCCACCACGCCGAGGATCTCGACGCGCCGCTGCAGCGCGCTCACCCGCGCGACGACGTCGCTCGCTGCGGATGCCCCCGCATCACGCGGATCCTCGACATTGCGCTCGAGCACGGGGTAATCGCCGGTGACGACCGTATACGCGAGCATGTAGGCCGTGCGACCGAACCCGCTCCCATCCGGGCCCGGCCGACGCGGAAAGCGTGGAGAAGGATAGAGCGTCTCGAGATGGTTCATCTCGAGCGTGACGCGCTCGATCTCCTCGGGCTGGAGCTCGTGGGCCGCGGTCATCTCGCGCGCCAGCCAGATGACCGGCTGATTGAATCCCGGCGTGGGATAGACCTTGAATTTGACGTCGAGGAGCTCCCAGCGCCGGCCGAGCTCGGCGACGACGTCGCCGAGGTCTGCCTGCACCGCGCCCGTGAAGCTATAGGTCAGGTCGCCGCGATGGCTTCCCGTGAAGGCGTTGTAAAAGCCGCCTTCGCCTTCGAGCGCCGTCAGCGCCCCCTCGAAGCCCTCGGCGGCGAGCGACGCCGCCCACATCGCGCTGCGCGCGGCCTGGGCCTCGGCGAAGTCGGCGTCGCGCGCGCCGGTGCGCTGTCCCTCGATGAGGCTGCCCGCGAAGCTCGCGGCAAGCGCGATGGCGCTGATCGTCTGCGCGGCGTCGAGTCCGAGAAGCTTGGCCGTGGTCGCCGCACACCCGAGAATGCCGTAGACGGGACTCGCCCGAAAGCCGCGCGCCGGCGTCGACGGAATGAAATCGCGCGCACACCGGCATTGCACCTCGTAGCCGGCCGCCAGCGCCGTGATCAGCTCGCGGCCTGTCGTGCCTTCGCCCTCGGCGGTGGCGAGACCGGCGGGCACGATGAGGACGCCGGGATGAGTCAGCATGTGGTACGAGTCGCACTGGTTGTTGACGGCGACCGCCACGCCGTTGGCGAACGCCGCGCCGGCGCGCGTGACGCGCGCGCCGTCCACCCATACCGTGGCGCCTTGCCCGGCGCCGACGCGTCGCGTGCCGAGCCCTTCCTGCGCGAGCACGGCGCGGCGCGACGCCGTGGTGCGCGTCGCTCCAAACCCCGCCATGGCGACCGTGACCGCGTGGTTCACGACCGCTTTGGCTTTGTCGACGACGGGTGGTGGCAGGTCGTCGAAGCGCAGCGACGCGACGAATTCGCCGAGCGTGACCGCGAGCGGCTTCATCCCGACATCGACCTCAGGGCCGGACGGCGGGCGCGTCCATGGGCATGCCGCGCGCGCGCCACATCAGATAGAGCTCCAGGTCCACGAGCTCGGGCGCGCCGTACTCGTAGGGCTCGGCGCGAATGCCGGTGAGACAGCCGCGCAGCCGCCGCTGCAGCGAGCCGAGACTCTGCCACTCGAGACGATAGAGCGGATAGCCGGTGGGATGCGCCTGCGGGATGACGTTGCCGGCGAGCTGACGACCCCAGTTCGTGTCGTGGCACTGACTGCACGCGAGATTCAGCTGGCCTTGCCGGCGCTCATACGTGGCGCCGCCGGCCTCGAGAAACGGTCGCGTGCGGTCGTCGATCGTGGCGGCGATCGGCATGCCGCGCGACTGCCGCGCGACAAACGCGCTCAGCGCGAGCAGCTCGCGGCTCTCGTAGGCGAGCGGCGACGCCTGCTGGCGGTCAACGCGGCAGGCGTTGATGCGCTGCTCGAGATTGACCGGTCGGCCCTTGGCCGCGTCGAACGCGGGGTAGCGCGCGGCCACGCCCTTCATGCTCGCGCGCGCGTCGCCGTGGCAATCCGCGCACGCCCGACCGGCAGCGCCCGTCGCGCGAGTCCACAGCGTCGTGCCCTCGAGTACCCAGAGCATGCCGGGGTTGGCCGTGTCGTCGTCTTGCATCGCGCGCGTCTCGCGGGCCATGAAGTCGTAGCCGGATTTGCGCTCCGAGGGTGAGATCTCGCCAGCGATCGCCGCGGCGGCGAGAACGAAGACGCCGACCAGACCGATAAGTGGGCGCACTATTCGACGGTGATCGTCGCCGACTCCGTCACCGAGAATCCGTTGTCGCCGGTCCAGGTGAAGGCAAGTGTCCCGCTCTCGGTGGCGACGGTGGAGAACACGAAGAACGGGTTGGCCGAGATCGCGGGGTGCAGATCGGCGCTGAAGACTTCCGTGCCGTTGTAGGTGCACACGAACCGCCGGATGATGTTGCGCGGGATCACCGCACCGACCTGCGTGCGTCGGAAGCCCGTCTCCATCACGTGGGAGATCAGCGTCTTGATCTCGATGATCTCGCCGCGCTTGGCGCGGGCCGGCACGTTGATCAGCGCGCTGGCCACCGCTAGATCCCGTCCTCGAGACAGGCCGCGAGCGTGACGACGATCGACACGCTGTCGGACCAGAACGAGCCGTCGCTGAGCTCGCAGATCGCGGTGACATTCTGCGAGTCGGCCAGCCGCATGCGCGTCGCCACCCGTGCGCGCCCGGCACGCGGCCCGAGATGGAACGTGACGACGTACGGCTGTGGGTTCTTCTCCGTGAACACGTGCACGGCGCGCACGTGCTGCGCTTCGGTCATCGGGCTGTCGACCGAGATCGTGAGCGGCACGGCGTTGCCGTTCTCGATGAGGGGCGGTAGCTCGAGCTTGACCTTCCCCGGCGTGACGCGCCCCGCCCCGATGGTCTTTCGGATGGCCTCTTGCATCTCGCTGGGCGTCGCCCGCGCGGGCTCGACCTTGATCACCGCGGCCAGCCCGAGACTGGCGGCCACACCGCCCGCGGCCTTCAAGAACTCACGTCGCGACGTCCTCGGCATTCAATCCCTCAGCGTCATCAAGAACGCGACCACGTCCTCGATCTGCTCCGCGGTCAGCACCGGCTTGCCCCGCCACGCGGGCGCGACGCGCGCGAGCCCTTCGGTTCGATGATACGCCGGCATGATCGACGAGGGATTGATACGACCGGAATCGACGATTCGCAGCCGCAGCTGGCCCTCGGACCACCGCGCGCCGGCGCCCCGCAGATCCGGCGCGAGATTGCCCTGGAACCGCTCTTCCGGAAACGGTCCGCTGTGACAGAGCAGGCACAGCCCGACCTGGCGGTTGACGACGATCGCCCGGCCGCGCGCCGGATCGCCTTTGGCGCCCGTGAGCGATTGTGGAATCAAATCTTGTGAGTGCGCCACGCTCGGCACCGCGACGAGCACGAGACCGATCAGCGCCCCCGCCGCGAGCCTCAGCCGAACACCTCGTCGGTGATCGTGCGAAACCACGCCTCGGCGAGCACCGCCTCCGCCACGCGCGTGGCACGTGGCGCGCCCGCGGGACTGACACCGCCGGAACCCGGCACCTCGGCGAGCTGGCCGCCCGACGGTTGATAGACGCCGGCGACCGAGATGCCGTAATCGGGCGCGATGAGGCTGTAGCAGGTGTTGATCAGCTTCGGCGTGGCCGGCGTTGCCCCGTGAAGCAGCTGCGCCACCGCGGCCGCGCACGTCTTGGCCTGCGAGTTGGCCGCGAACGCGGACTTCGGCATGGCGCCGGCGATCGCGGCGTCGCCGATCACGTGGATCCCGCGCTGGAGCGTGGACTCGAACGTCGCCGGATCGATCGGACACCAGCCCGTGCGATCAGTGACGCCCGCGGCCTCCGCGATACGGCCCGCCTTCTGCGGCGGAATCACATTCGCCACGGCCGCCTGGTGCCGCCCGAAATCGGTGACGAGCGTTCGCGTCGCCGGCTCGACCGATGTCACCGCGCCGCCCTTGGACAGCGGCACCCACTCGAGCAAGCCAGGATAGAGCTCGGCCCACGCGGCCTGAAACAGCCGCTGCTTGGAAAACGCGTCCTTGGCGTCGAGCACGATCAGCTTCGACTTCGGCTTTTTCGTCTTGAGGTAGTGCGCGATCAGGCTGGCGCGCTCGTACGGCCCCGGCGGACAGCGGAACGGATTGGCCGGCGCGGAGATCACCACCAGCCCGCCGTCGTCCATCGCCTCGAGCTGCCGGCGCAGCAAAAGCGTCTGCTCGCCGGCGCGCCAGGCGTGCGGCATCTGCGCGGCGGCCGCCTCGTCGTACCCGGGCAGCGCGCCCCAGCGAATGTCGATGCCGGGCGCCAACACCAGCCGGTCGTACGAAAGCCGTGCGCCGTCGGCGAGCGTCACCGAGCGCCCACTCGCGTCCACCGCCGTGGCCATCGCGCGGACGAGCGTGATGCCGCCGGCGGAGACGCGGTCGTACGTGAACTGCTGCGCTGCGAGCTCGCGCAGGCCGGCGATCACGACGTTGCTGAATGGGCACGCGGTGAACGTGGCGTCCGCTTCGACCAGCGTGACCGCGATGCGCGGATCGGCCTGGCGCAGCGCCCGCGCGCACGAGGCGCCGGCGAAGCCGCCGCCGACCACCACGACGCGCGGGCCCGAGCCCTGCGCGAACGCGGGCAGGGCAAGGAGCGCGGTCGAAGCCGCGACGGAGGCCTTGAGAAATTCGCGGCGGGTCGTCGTCACTTCTGCGTGGCGTACCAGGCGGCGATCGCCTGGATCTCGTCGTCGGTGAATCCCTTGGCGATGCGATCCATCACGGTGCCTGCCCGCTGGCCGGAGCGGAAGTCCTGCATCGCGCGGACGATCGCGGCGCGATCGAGCCCGGCCAGCCGCGGCACGGACGACGTCACACGAGAGGACGCAGGATGACACCCGGTGCACGAGGCCGCGCCGGCCGGCGGCTCGGCCGACGCCACGACGGCCGCCGCGACCGAGCCGAGCCCGATCGCAGCGGCCACCAGCGTCCGCATCGACTACACCATCTGGATGCCGTGGTTCTTCAGTGGGAACGTGCGAATGCGCTTGCCGGTGGCGGCGAAGTACGCGTTGAGCACCGCCGGCGCCGCCACGCAGATGGTGGGCTCGCCGACGCCGCCCCAGAAGCCGCCCGACGGCATGACGATCGACTCGACCTTCGGCATCTGCTTGATGCGCATCGAGTCGTAGGTGTTGAAGTTGGTCTGCTCGATGTGGCCGTCCTTCACCGTGCACTCCTGCATGAACAGCCCGGACAGGCCATAGACGAACGAGCCGGCGATCTGGCGCTCGATCTGCGCCGGATTGACGGCGTAGCCGCAGTCGGTGGCGGCGACGATGCGCTGCACCTTGATCTTGTTCGCCTCGGGAACCGAGATCTCGGCGCAGGCCGCCACGTAGCTGCCGAACGACATCATCTGCGCCAGCCCGCGATAGACGCCCTTCGGCGCGGGCTTGCCCCAGCCGGCGCGGTCGGCCACCGCGTTCAGCACCGCGAGGTGCTTGGGATGCTTGGTCATCAGCTTGCGCCGGAACTCGAGCGGATCCTGGCCGACGGCCTGCGCCATCTCGTCCATGAAGCACTCGAGGAAGATCGCGTTCTGGTTGATGTTGACGCCGCGCCAGAAGCCCGGCGGCACGTGCGTGTTGCGCATTGCATGGTCGATGAGCAGATTCGGCACGCTGTAGCCGATCGCAAAGTCGCCGCTCGGGTTGAGCCCCTGGAACACCAGCGGGTCCTTGCCGTCCTGCAGCGCTTCCGGCCGCACGGTGGTCAGGATCGACTGCCCCGACAGGCGCATGTGCAGCGCGGTGAGATTGTTGCTGCTGTCGAACGCGGCCACCAGCTTGGACTGCATGACCGGGTGATAGCGGCCGTGCAGCATGTCCTCCTCGCGCGTCCACAGGAGCTTCACCGGCGTGCCCGGTATCTGCTTGGCGATGAGCACCGCCTGCGTGACGTAGTCGTGGAACGCGCCGCGCCGGCCGAAGCCGCCGCCGAGGTTGATCTTGTAGACCTCGCACTTGTCCGCCGGCAGCTGCGAGGCGGCCAGCGTCGCCGCGAACGCCGCCTCGCCGTTCTGCGTCGGCACCCAGACCTCGCAGCGATCGGGCGTGTACCGGGCCGTCGCGTTCATCGGCTCCATCGGCGCGTGGTTCTGGAAGGGATAGGCGTAAACGGCTTCGACCTTCTTCGCGGCGGACCCGATGGCGGCTTTGACGTCGCCGTTGCGGTTGGCCACGAACGCCTGGTCCGCGTCGAGGCCGTCCTTCAGCATCTCGGCGATCGTGGCGCTCGACACCTTCGCGTTCTCGCCCTCGTCCCAGACGATCGGCAGCGCGTCGAGCGCGGTCTTGGCCTGCCACCACGTGTCGGCGACGACGGCGACCGCGGACTCACCAACCTTCACGACGTGGCGCACGCCCGGCATGCTCTGCACCTTCGCGGCCTCGTAGCTCTTCACCTTGCCGCCGAAGACGGGACAGTCCTTGATCGCCGCGTTCAGCATCCCGGGCAGCTTCATGTCGAAGCCGTACACCTGCGCGCCGGTTAGCTTGTCGATCGTGTCGAGGCGCTTGACCGACTTGCCGATGAGCTTCCACTCCTTGGGATCCTTCAGCGCCGGCTTCTCGGGCGGCGTCAGCTTGGCCGCGGCCTCCGCCACCTTGCCGTACGTGACGGTGCGGCCGGACGGCTTGTGCGTGATCACGCTGTTGGCGGCGCTGCACTCCGTCGCCGGCACGCTCCACTCGTTCGCCGCCGCCTGGACGAGCATGATGCGCGCGGCCGCGCCGCCTTCGCGCACGTACTGGTGCGAGTCGCGGATGCCGCGGCTGCCGCCGGTGGAAAAGTCACCCCACGCCCGCTTGCGCTTCACGCTCTGACCGGGCGTCGGATACTCGGTCCGCACCTTCGACCAGTCGCACTCGAGCTCCTCGGCGACCATCTGGGCGAGACCCGTGATGGTTCCCTGGCCCATCTCCGAGCGCGCGACGCGGATGACGACCGTGTCGTCCGGCCGGATGACCACCCACGCGTTCACTTCGGGCGAGCCGTCCTGCGCGCGCACGACGCTGGGACCGAACGGAATCTTGAGTCCGAGCGCGAGCCCGGCGCCGACCGCGGTGCTGCCGATGACAAAGGAGCGGCGATTGAGCGTCGGAGTCTTCATGGCGCCCCCTTATGCCTTCACCGCGGCGTGAATGGCCTCGCGCACCTGCTGGAACGTTCCGCAGCGGCAGATGTTGGTGATCCGCGCGTCGATGTCGGCATCGGTCGGCTTGGGCTTCTCGCGCAGCAGCGCCGCCACCGCCATGATCATCCCGGGCTGGCAGTAACCGCACTGCGGCACCTCGTGATCGAGCCAGGCCTTCTGCACCTTGTGTAGCGTCGTGCCGTTGGCGAGGCCCTCGATCGTCGTGATCTTTTTTCCCTCGGCCGCGGCCACCGGCGTCACGCACGAGCGGACGGCGGCGCCGTCGACGTGCACGGTGCAGGCACCGCACTGAGCGATGCCGCAGCCGTACTTCGTGCCGGTGAGCCCAGCCTGCTCGCGGATCGCCCACAACAGGGGCGTGTTGGGATCGACGCTGAGGTCGAGTGGTTTCCCGTTGATCGTCAGTCGCGCCATGGGCGTCCCTCCAGGGTTGGCGGTGCGCGCAATATCCGCCTTCGAGGCCCCGAACGCAAGTCCCCGTGCGGCGGCGGCCTAGAACAGCTCGACGGGATCGCCGACCGAGATTCGCCCGGCCTCGATGACGTAGGAATCGAGGGCCAAGCGTCCGCCCATCTCCTGCACGATGCGACGCAGGACCGAGGGATCCTGCTCGAGCGTGTCGGGGTCGTAGGTGGTCATGACGCATCGGCCGCGGAGCTTCTTGAAGGCGACGATCGCGTCACCGATGCGCGCACGACGCCCGGGCCACTCGCGCTCGGCGAGCCCCTCGACGCCGGCCACGAGGATGTTCGGACGGAAACGACGTCGATCGAGGCCCAGCGCGTCGATCGCACCGTCGGTGGCCACGAGCAGCGGCAGCACGTCGAAGCGGTTCGGCCCGTCGTCGCGGACGAGGCGGGCGCCGGGACCAGCAATCGCCTCGATCACCTTGCTGACGCTCGGCGCCGTCCAGAGCTCGCCATTGATGAGCGGCTCGCCGTCGGCGCTCGTCGTGCCGCGCAGCCCGAGCAGCGCGGGTGTGGTCCGCGACGTCACGATCCGTCCTCGCGCGTCGTACACCTGCACGATACGATCCCCCGGCACGCCCATAGACAACACGTCGACCGCATCGAGTCGCTCGCCGGCGAGCGATTTGACGCGGATAACGCCACAGCTCGCGACGCGCATCGCCATGATCCGCCTCAAACGATGGGATGCACGTCGCATGGCGACGGATGCGCGACCGCTACACCGGCGTTAGACTTCACGCGGAGGATTTCCCTATGCGCGCCGACCTCGTCGCAGGCAGCCGGTTTCCCGACCTCGTGCTTCCCGATCACCGCAAGAACCCGGTGCAGCTCTCGGCGCTGGCCAACGGGTACCCGCTGATCGTGAGCTTCTATCGCGGCTACTGGTGACCGAAGTGCGCGGTGCAGGTCAGGCACCTCACGACGATGCAGGACGAGCTGGCGGTGAACTATTGCCACGTCGCGGTGGTCAGCACCGATCCGCCGAACGTCACCGCGGCGTTTCGCGCCGGACTGGGCGCGACGTTCACGTTTCTCAGCGATCATGAGCGGCGCGCGATCACGGAGCTCGACATCGTCGAGCAGACGGCGCCCGGGTTCGAGCACGGCCTGGTCGCGGTGCCGTACACCTTCGCGCTGCAGCCGGACCTGACGATCCACCGCATCTATAACGGCTGGTGGTACGTGGGCCGTCCCACGCTCGAGGAGCTGCGTCAGGACCTCCGCGCGATCATGCAGAAGTGCCGGTCCGATTACGAATACCGGCCGCCGGCAACCTCGTGACGACCACCACGGCCGAGGTCCTGATCGTCGGCGCCGGCATCATGGGCGTGAGCACGGCGTATCACCTGGCGCGGCTGGGCGTGCGCCGCGTCGTCGTGCTGGAGCGCGACACCGTGTGCTCGGGCTCGACGGCATTGGCAAGCGGCGGCATTCGCCACCAGTACGCGAACCGGCTCGGCATCGAGCTCACCACACACAGCATCGTCACGTACGAGCGCTTCAAGGAGGAGTTCGGCGTCGACCCCCAGTTCCGACAGCACGGCTATCTCATCCTCGTGGCGACCGAGGAGGAGCTGGCGGTGGCCCGGCGAAGCGTCGCGCTGCAGCGGAGTCTCGGCGTCGACGTCGAGCTGCTCGACGCCGCGGCGACGCGCACGCTCGCGCCCTACCTCAACACCGACGACCTGTTTGGCGCGACGTACACGCCGCGCGACGGCTACGCCGACCCGTACCTCGCCGCGACGGCGATCGCCGCGCGCGCGCGTGACCTCGGCGTGGCGATCAGGCAGCAGCACGAGGTCACCGAATTCGTCCGCGACGCCGATCGCGTGCGCGGCGTCGTCACGCGGGCGGGGACGTTCGAGGCGGGCGCGGTCGTGATCGCGACCGGCGCGTGGTCGGGCGTGGTCGGCACGCTGGCCGGCGTCGACATCCCCGTGCGGCCGCATCGGCGCCACAAGTTCATGACCGCGCCGTTCGGGACCGAGCGCATTCCGGCGGCCACGCCGTTCGTCATCGACCCGCACCGCAATTTCTCGCTGCGCCGCGAGGGCGCCGGGTTGCTCCTCGGCCACGGGCGCCGCGACGAGCCGGAAAGCTTCAGCACCGAGATCGATCGAAGCCTCGAGCCCCGCGTGGTCGAGCGCGCGATCCATCGCGCGCCGGCGCTGGCGGACGCCACGCTCATGCGCTCGTACGCGGGTCTCTACGAGATGACGCCGGATCAGACGGGGATCGTGAGCGCCGTCCCCGGCGTCACAGGACTGCACGTGATCGCTGGGTTCAGCGGCCACGGCTTCATGCACGGCCCGATCGCCGGACAGCTCATGGCGGAGATGCTCGTGCATGGCCGCGCGGTGACGATGGACGCGTCGCCGCTGGACCTCGCGCGGTTCGCGCGCGGCGAGGCGCACGTGGAGCCGCTGACGTTCGTGTAGCGACGCGGCGTCTGCGAACCGCCGCACCATGACGCGTCCCGACAGGCTGCTCCTCGCCAACGCGATCATGGGCCAGTTCATCGCCGGCTTCGCGACGCGGGTCTTCATCGTGTCGCTCCCGACGATAGCCGCCGGGCTGCAGGCAGACATCGTCGCCGTCTCGTGGGCGCTCATCGCCTATGATCTTGCCGGCATCTGCCTGTCCGTGGTCTTCGGCCGGCTCGGTGACGTCCACGGTCGTTACGCCATTTATGGCGCCGGCTTCGTCGTGATGACCGCGAGCTCGATCCTGTGCGGCCTGGCGCCGAGCGTCGGCTGGCTCATCGCCTTCCGCCTCGTCCAGGGAATCGGCGCGGCCATGATCGCGTCCGCGACGCGCGTGCTCGCGATGGAAGCCATGCCCGAGGGCGCGGCGGGGCGGGCGAACGGGTTCATGACCATGGCCTTCCACGGTGGTTTGCTGCTCGGCCCGCCAGTGGGCGGGCTGGTCGTCGACTGGCTGAGCTGGCGCTGGTCATTCTTCCTGCTCGTGCCTGTCGGCCTCGCCGGCACGGTGCTGACCGTGGTGCGTGCGCGAGGACGCCGCGCGCCGCGCTCTGAGCGGCCGCCCGCCGTCGACTGGGTCGGCGCAGCGCTGCTCGTCGCGCTCACCGCGTTGCTCGCCGTGGCCCTCGACCGCCGG
>Ga0209382_10003385_pt1 | contig 22127 bp, 25 predicted proteins | sample SoiMetdeltSBSDD5_FD_187599 | JGI IMG/M metagenome (GOLD analysis project Ga0209382, IMG submission 187599) | Bulk soil microbial communities from a Populus tree surrounding site in Tennessee, USA - Soil MetaG P. deltoides SBSDD5 (SPAdes) (version 2) | ecosystem: Environmental > Terrestrial >...
GAGCGCGGCCGCTTCTTCCGCCTTCACGTCCCGGTAGTTGATGCCGAGATAGGCACCATCCTGAGCCAGGGCGAGCTGGACGGCGGGGGACAGCACGGCGAGCCAGAGGGCGACGATTGGCAATAGCAACCACTGGCGGCGCATGAGACGCTCCGAAACGGGCAAAGTAGGCGATGGTCAATCGAATCGGCCGGCCTGCACAGCCGGCGGGAAGCCGGGAGTGTAGCCTTGCATGCAGCGATCCGCCAAGCAACGCTGTGAGCCCGGCCTGGGGGTCCTCGCACCTAGAGCGCTTTCCACGTCATGTGGATCGACTTGTCTCTTTCGCGAGCTGCAACGCCTCGAGCCCCGTCGGCGGCGCCGACGAGGTGCGACGGGTACGCGGGTGCCTACTCCGCAACCAATAGAGGGCCCATGCAGGACATGAGCCCTCCGCAACGGGTTGCCTTTCGGCACCCGCGTGGCGGCGTCTTTCGAGCCCGCTGCAAAGCTGCGGCCGTCCCGCAAGCGTGGACCCTGGGGTCAGACGCCGTCAGTCACGGTCGGCCATGTGCCTCTCGGCGGTCCCCGGCTCGGCGACATTACTGCCGCTCCGCCCGAAACGGTCGCAGCGGGCCTCCTGGATCTCGAGCCATCTCGCTCTCCTTCCAGGCGCCGGCCGTCTGCACGTGGACGTCGGATGGGCCCATCCACGTCCCGTCGCTGCAAACGACCGCTTATTGTAGTCTCGGCGCGAGGTGGGCGGACACAAATCGGCGTGGGCGCGCCCCGTCATTTCTCCGATCAGACCTAACGAGCGCTGAACGGCGGGCGCTGCCGCGGCAGAGCGCGATCCACATCGAGTGGAAAATGGTCTAGCTAATGCTTGGTGAACTTGCCCTCGGGACCGGCCGTGCAGCACGGGTCCATGCGCAGCTTGGCGTAGGCCTGCATCACCCGTCCGCCCAGCTCACCCGCTGCCTGCATGAAGTCCTCCACGATCGCGGCGCTGCAGGCCCTCCATTCCGCCACGTCGTCCGGTGTCAGCTCGATCACCTTCATGCCCTTGGAGCGCGCGAATGCGTACGCCTCGGCGTCGATGTCTGCCGACTTCTGGCGCAGGTCCCGCTCGGCCCTCCGGGCCGCCGCGACGATGATGCCGCGGTGCTCACGAGAGAGGGACCGCCACGTCTTCTCGTTGACGATGACGACGAACTCGAACATGGCATGCTCGCTGCGCGTGATCGTGTCCGTCGATTTCCACAGCTCGCGCGACTTCACCGTCGTGATCCCGCTGATGGTGAGGTCGATCTCGCCGTCGTCGAGCGCCTTCTTCTGCTTCGACGCGAGCATGACGAAGGGAACGCCCCCACAGTACTTGATGACCTCGGCCATGTTCTCGCCGGCCACGCGCACCTTCTTGCCCTGGATCGAGGCAGGCGATTTCGCGTCCTGCCCTTTGGCGAAAAACACGCTCGAGCCGAACGCCTGCCAGAACAGGACGCGCGTGCCGGTCGACTCGAGGATCGCCGTGTCGAGCAGCTTGCGCAACTCGCCGTCCGGGTCGGCCGCCGCCCGCACCAGGGCCTCGAAGTTGAAGAAGAACGGGTGCTCGATCACCTCCATCGCCCGCACGGCCTTGTGGAACTGCGGGACCGGCAATACGCCGATCTCGATGGCGCCCGAGGAGACGGCGCCCAGCACCTCGTTGTCCTTGATCATCCGGGAGCTGTTGCTGTCGTAGATCTCGATTGAGATGGCCCCGCCGGACTTCTCCTCCACCTCCGTCTTGAACTGCTTCAGGTTCGCGCCCAGCGGGCTCGCGAGGGGCAACTGCGTCGTGGCTCTGAGCTTGATCGGCTCGGCACCGGCCGTGAACGGCGCAAGGGCCAGCCACGCCAGCAGGAAGCAACAGCGCCCAAAACTTGTCATCACGCGCTCCCAAGACATCGAAGAAACGGATTGCGAGCCTAGCACCGGGTCCGCCGCGCACGCAGCCGCGCCAAGAGGGGGCGCCGGTGGTTTTGCCGCGCCTGTTGCACAGGCGTCAGGCGGGCTTGACGCGGCACGCGCGGTGATTGTGTGGACTGCCGACGTTCGCGCGAGGTGGTGCCCAGGAGATGGCGTGCACGGGAGTATCGCCCGCTCGGCGAGACGGGTGAAACCGACCGGCGGAGGGACCGCAACGGATGCCACGGTTGCCAAAGGAGTCCGGCGGGATCCGCGCATCGGCGACGCCGCAAAGGCCTGCCTTGCGAGGCAAATTGCCTGTTGCCCGCCGGGCGGCACGCGTCTAGCGTGGCTCGATAAAGAAACGAGGCTTCGCCGGCCGCTCCGTGAGGATGCGCGCCGGCAGCAAGCCCATGGAGGACGCCCAATGCGCGAAAAGCTCGTCTTTGTCGCTGCGGTCGGATTCTTGGCTGCGACCCTGGGGGTCACCCCCGCCCTCGCCGAGAAGTCCGGCGGAATCCTGCGCCTCTACCACCGCGATAATCTGCCCAGCGCGTCCATCCACGAGGAGGCGACGATCTCAACGGTGCAGCCGTTCATGTCCGTGTTCAACAACCTGGTTCTCTTCGATCAGACGAAGAAGCTGAACACGGTCGAGAGCATCGTTCCCGATCTGGCGGAGAGCTGGAAGTGGGATGAGACCGGCACGAGGCTCACCTTCAAGCTGCGCCAGGGCGTGAAGTGGCACGACGGCAAGCCGTTCACGGCCAAGGACGTGCAGTGCACCTGGAACAAGCTCACCGGCAAGGACCCCGCAGACGATCTCCGCAAGAACCCGCGCGCGATCTGGTGGCACAATCTCAAGGAGGTCGAGGTCAACGGCGACCATGAGGCGACCTTCGTGCTCAAGCGGCCGCAGCCTGCCGTGCTCAGCATGCTGGCGTCCGGCTACACCCCGGTCTACCCGTGCCACATCAAGAGCCAGGTGATGCGCACCGCCCCGATCGGCACCGGCCCCTTCAAGTTCGTCGAGTTCAAGCGCGGCGACATCGTCAGGTTCGAGCGCAATCCCGACTACTTCAAGAAGGGGCGGCCTTATCTCGACGGCATCACCTGGAAGGTAATCGAGAACCGCTCCACGCGCATTCTCGCGTTCGTCGCGGGCGAGTTCGACATGACCTTCAGCGCCGACGTGACGATCCCTCTCCTCAAGGACGTGACCAGTCAGGCGCCCAAGGCCGTCTGCGAGGTCGCACCGACCTATGTGTCGACCAACCTGATCATCAACCCCAAGGCAGCGCCCTTCAGCGACCCCAAGATACGCAAGGCGATGGCGCTCGCGCTCGATCGCCAGGTCTTCATCGACATCCTGAGCGGCGGGAAGGCCGATCTGGCCGGCGTCATGCTGCCGGGGCCCGTGGGATCATGGGGCATGCCGCCCGAGAAGCTGCAGACGCTTCCGGGCTACGGCACCGACATCGAGAAGAACCGGGCCGAGGGGCGCAAGATCATGGAGAGCCTCGGCTACGGTCAGGACAAGCCCCTGAAGATCAAGGTCTCGACCCGCAACATCGCCATCTACCGCGATCCCGCAGTGATCCTCATTGACCAGCTCAAGAAGATCCACATCGACGGCGAGCTGGAGGTGATCGACACCTCGATCTGGCACGCCAAGGTCACGCGCGGGGAGTTCTCCGTCGGCCTCAATCTGACCGGTGTCGGGGTGGACGATCCGGACGTCAATCTCTATGAGAACTATTCCTGCGACTCGGAGCGCAACCTCACCAAGTACTGCAACAAGGAGGTCGACGCGCTCATCGAGAAGCAGTCGCGCGAGGCCGACGTCGCTAAGCGCCGTGAGATCGTCTGGGAGGTCGAACGGCGTCTGGCCGAGGATCTGGCCCGGCCGATCATCCTCTACGATCGCCAGGCGACCTGCTGGCAGCCGTTCGTCAAGGGGTTTGTCCTGCACCAGAACAGCATTTACAACAACTGGCGCTTCGAGGACGTGTGGCTCGACAAGTAGTCGACCCCTTGCCCTGGACGCTTGAACCGAGCATCGGGAGAGCAGCACGTGGCATCCTATCTCGTCCGCCGCTTCCTCCTGATGCTGCTGACGCTGTTCGGCATGTCGGTGCTCATCTTCGTGATGCTGCGCCTGGTGCCCGGCAACATCACCGACATCATCTTCGACTCCGCGGGGTTCGTGAACCCGGCCCAGAAGGCCAGGATCGAGCGCGAGCTCGGTCTCGACCAGCCGATCGTCACCCAATACGTCAACTGGATCGTTGGCCTGGCGCGCGGCGACCTGGGCTACGCCTACGTCTCCGAGAAGCCGGCGATCGAGGAGATCCTGCCGCGCATCCCGGTCACCGCCAAGCTCGCGGTGCTGGCGCTCGTCTTCTCGGTCCTGTTCGGGGTGCCCTTGGGCGTGATCAGCGCCGTGCGCCAGAACACCCCGCTCGACTACGCACTGCGTGTTGTCAGCCTCAGCGGCCTGTCGTTGCCCTCGTTCTGGCTCGGCCTCCTGATCCTGATGGCGTTCGTGCAGTGGTTCGGATGGATCCCCATCTACCGCGGCTCCGACAACCTGTGGCAGGAGCTCGCCTTCCTCAGCATCCCTGCGGCCGCGGTCGGCTTCCGGGCGTCCGCCCTCATCATGCGGCTCACGCGCTCGTCGATGCTCGAGGTCCTGCGCCAGGACTACATCCGCACCGCGCGCGCCAAGGGCGCCTCCGACTCTGCCGTCAACTACAGGCATGCCCTCAACAATGCCGTGCTGCCGGTCGTGACCATCATCGGCATCGAGGCCGCGTTCCTGATCGGCGGCCTGATCATCACGGAGACCGTGTTCAACATCCCCGGCGTGGCGCGCTTCCTGGTGGAGGCCATCCGCTGGCGCGACTATCCCATCGTACAGAACCTCGTCATGTTCATCGCCATCGTGGTGGTGGTCGTGAACTTCATCGTCGACATGGCGTACGTGGTGCTCGACCCGCGCATCAAGTACGAGGAGTGAGGGAACCGTGGCCGTAATCGACCATGACGCACAGCTGAGCAGGGCCGGCGCCAACGTCCGCGGCCCGTTGGGCTCGCTCGTGTTCTTCGTGCGCCGCTATCCGCTCGGCGCCGCGGGCGCGCTCATCATGCTCGCCTTCGTCGGTGTTGCCGTGTTCGCGGACTTCATCGCCACCCACGACCCGCTGACGACCAACGCCCGCGCCTCGCTCGCCCGGCCCGGCGGGGAGAACGTGCTGGGGGCGGATTTCATGGGCCGCGACGTGCTCGCGCGCATCATCTACGGCGCACGCATCTCGCTTATCGTCGGCATCGGTGCCACCGCGCTCGGCTGCGTGATCGGCATGGCCATCGGGCTCCTGTCTGGCTTCTTCGGCGGCTGGTTCGACCTCCTCGTGCAGCGGCTGATGGACATCATGCAGTCCCTGCCGCTTCTGGTGATGGCCCTGGTGATGGCGGCCTCGCTTGGGCCGTCGCTCACCAACACCATCGTCGCCATCGCCATACCGCTGGTGCCGACGGTCGCGCGCACCATCCGCTCCAACACGCTCGCGTTGCGCGAGATGCCGTTCGTCGAGGCGGCGCGCGCGGTCGGGATGAGCGAGACGCGCATCGCCGTCCAGCACGTGCTGCCCAACACGCTGGCGCCGCTGATCGTGCTCGCCACCGCCCAGCTGGGCTCTGCGATCCTGGTCGAATCCGCGCTCGCGTTCCTGGGCCTCGGCGTACCGGAGCCGCATCCGTCCTGGGGTCGCATGCTGTCGGAGTCGGCCGCCGAGTACGTGCGCACCGCCCCGTGGCTCGTGATCTTCCCCGGCGTCGCCATCAGCGCCGTGGTGTTCGGCACCAACCTCCTGGGCGATGCCATCCGCGACCTCCTCGATCCACGCCAGCGGTTCTGATGCAGCACACGGCCGTCACCACCGAGACCATGAAGCAGGGGCGAGGCACCGGCGACAGCGTGCTATCCGTCGAGGGCCTCACCACCTACTTCTACACCCGCGGCGGGCTCGTGAAGGCCGTCGACGGCGTCTCCTTCTCGCTGAAGCGCGGCGAGATGCTGGCAATCGTCGGCGAATCCGGTTGCGGCAAGAGCGTCACCGCACTGTCGCTCATGCGCCTCGTCGCCGACCCGCCGGGCCGCATCGTCAGCGGCTCGGTGTGGCTCGGCGGCGTCGATCTCCTGGGCCTCGGCGAGGCCGCAATGCGCGCCGTGCGCGGCAAGGAGATCTCCATGATCTTCCAGGAGCCGATGACCTCGCTCAACCCGGTGATGACCATCGGCCGCCAGATCGGCGAGGCGCTGATGCTGCACGAGACGACCTCGCGCCGCGCAGCCTTGGCCCGCACGATCGAGATGCTGCACCTCGTCGGCATCCCCGAGCCCAAGGTGCGCGTCAACGAGTACCCGCACCAGCTCTCCGGCGGCATGCGCCAGCGCGCCATGATCGCCATGGCGCTCGCCTGCAACCCCAAGGTGCTGATCGCCGACGAGCCGACCTCGGCGCTGGATGTGACGATCCAGGCGCAGATCATCGATCTCATCGGCAAGCTGCGCACCGAGCTCGGCACCGCCGTCATCATGATCACGCACGACCTCGGCGTGGTGGCCGAGACGGCCGAGCGCGTGATCGTCATGTACGCCGGCCGCAAGGTGGAGGAGGCACCCGTGGCCGACCTGTTCGCGCACCCGAGGCACCCCTACACCCGCGGCCTGATGACCTCCATCCCGCGCCTTGCCCTGATGCGCCAGGAGAAGACGCGCGTCGACCGCCTGCAGGAGATTCCGGGCATGGTCCCGGCGCTCAGCAACCTGCCGCCGGGCTGCGTCTTCGCCCCACGCTGCGCCTTCGTCAGCGAGCAGTGCCGCCGCGAGTATCCCCCCTACCAGGAGAAGCGCGCGGGCCATTGGGCCTCCTGCTGGCACTCGGACCGCCTGGGGCCTGCCTCTGCATAGTTTCAAGAAGCCCAGCGGGTCCAACCTCCAGGCAGCTTTGTCGGAAGGGACAGATGAATGGGGTGCTCGCTTCGCCTGCTCGCCGTGATGTGCGCGCTGTCGGCGGGCCTCCAGGCCGCGCAAGCCCAGCCACCGGCGGGGGAGGCGACGCCTCTCGCCAAAGTCCGCATCGGCGAGGTCATCGGTCCGCCGGAGCTGGCCGGCGAGTTGCTGCATCGCGAGCTGGCCGCGGCACTCGGCAGGAGCCGCGTCGCGGTGGCTGCAGGAAAAGACGAGCCCGTCGATTTCTACCTCCGTCCCTATGTTCTCGCGTCGATCGAGCAGAATGGCGTCAAGGTGTCGTACGTGGTCAATGTCTCCGACCCCACGGGACGAAAGATGATGCGTTTCTCGGGCGAGGAAGGCCTCCCCGGTCCCGCCCCGGACCGCGATCCGTGGGCCGCAGTCACGCAGCCGGTGGCCCGGGCGTTCGCTGCCAATGTCGCCAGCGCGTTTGCCGCATGGCGGGCCGACAACTCCAGGTAAGACGGATCGCCGGACGTTGTAAGCTCTGTGGCCGCATTTTGCTCACCACCTGCCGGAGCTCCGCGGTATGGGGCTGCCCATCGACGTCTCCGAGACCAAGGACGCGCTCGCAACCAACCTCGAGACCGCGCCGAGGCGCGCCAGCTCCTCCTCGAGGAGTGCGAGGGTGCATCGCATGCTTCGGTGCAATCCGGCTTCAAGCCCCTGCGCCTGTGGCCACGCAGGTGTTGGCGCGCGCACGCAAATGTGCTGATCTGCCGGGACCATGACCGATGCTCAGCACCTCCTCCAGGTCGAAGGCCTGAAAAAGTACTTTCCCGTACGCAAGGGGCTGCTCCGGCGCACGGTCGGCTACGTCTACGCCGTCGACGACGTGAGCTTCTCGATCGGGGCGGGCGAGACCCTGGGTCTCGTCGGCGAGTCGGGCTGCGGCAAGACCACGGTGGGGCGCACCGTATTGCGCCTGCTCGAGCCTACCGCCGGCACGCTGCGCCTCGACGGCAAGGACATCACGCGGCTGGGGAAGAAGGACCTGCGGCCGTGGCGCCAGCAGATGCAGATCATCTTCCAGGACCCGTTCTCCTCGCTCAACCCGCGTCTGAGCGCCGGTGACATCGTCGCCGAGCCCTTGAAGGTGCATCGCATTGCCGCAAAGCGGGAGCGCCGGGACCGGGTGGCGCAGCTGTTCGAGCGCGTGGGGCTCAGGACGGCGCAGATGGACAACTACCCGCACCAGTTCTCCGGCGGGCAGCGCCAGCGCATCGGGGTTGCGCGCGCGCTCGCCTTGAACCCCAAGCTCATCGTCGCCGACGAGCCGGTGTCGGCGCTCGACGTGTCGATCCAGGCGCAGGTGATCAACCTGCTCATGGACCTGCAGAAGGACTTGGCGCTCTCCTACCTCTTCATCTCGCACAACCTGGCGGTGGTGGAGCACATCTCGCACCGCATCGCCGTCATGTACCTGGGCCGCATCGTCGAGCACACCGACAAGACCACGTTGTTCACGCGGCCTCTGCATCCCTACACCGAGGCGCTACTGGCGGCGGTGCCGCTGCCCGACCCGGCCGTCAAGCGGACCAGGCGCGTCATCCAGGGAGACGTGCCGAGCCCGCTGCGGCCGCCGCCGGGTTGCCACTTCCACACGCGTTGCCCCTACGCCGAGCCCCGCTGCCGCACCGAGTCCCCGGCGCTGCGCGAGGTCGAGCCCGGCCATCACGTCTCCTGCCATCTGCGTTAGCCCGAGCGCTCCCCCACCGCGTTCGCGCCGAAGTGGCGCGATGGGAGAGCGAGTTCCCCCGATCCGAAAAATGTCGCAATCCTCGGGGAGGAACGTCGCCGGCTTCGCGGCCGCCGTGGCGCGACAATTGGCCACGCCGTGGGTTGCTCTACCGAGGTGCTCTCGATGCGACGTTCCCTTGCGCTTGCCCATCCTGTCCTCTGCCTGCTCCTCGTCCTCGGCTTCGGGATTGCGCGGGCGCAGGCACCGCAAGAGCCGGCGCGGCACCAGGTCACGCAGCAGGACATCGACGCCGCGCTGGGCAGCGACTGGTACGGCGTCTACTTCCGGGACGTGAAGATCGGCTGGGCCAGCAACGAGACCAGCAAGGCGGTGGTTGACGGCACGCCCGTCGTGCGCACCAAGCTCGCCATCGAGATCAAGGGTGCACCGGCCGACTCGCTTCTCTCGCAGGAGCACGAGTACGAGATGGCCCCGCCCCACCGGCTGCGCCGCGCGGACTTCGTGGAGATCGGCGGGGGTGTGCGCAACGCCAAGCGGATCGTGGCCACCGCGATGGGATACGAGGCCGTAATCGTCTCCGGCAACGCCCAGCGCAAACGGCCACTGCCCGGGTTCGAATACTCGCTCGCAGACGCCTTGTGCGTGGACATCTGGCTGCGCCGGCACGCCCCCCAGCCGGGCGCCAACAACGTCTGCCGGGGCATCGAATCGGATGTGCTCGAGGTCCGCAACGAGACGGGCACCCTGCTCGCGACCAAGAACAGCCTGGTCGGCGGCGTGGCGGTCGTCTTCCACGAGGTGAAGCTCGTCAGCCACACCCAGCAAGAGATGTTCGTGCGCTACGACGCCACCCGCGGGCGCGTGATCTTCGTCGACCTCTCGCAGTTCGAGCTGCGGCTGGAAACCGAGGCGCAGGCCAAGGACGCGAGCTACGCCGCCGACCCGTTCGTGCTGGGCATGGCCAAGCTGGACCGGGGCATCGGCAATCCCGAGAAGATCGACGCCCTGGTGCTGGAGGTGCGGGGCCCCGACCTCGCCAAGCACATCAAGCCTGGGCCGCACCAGCACGTCGAGCTCCAGGCCGACGGCAGCGCGATCATGAAGATCGGCGCCAAGTATGCCGCGCCGGTGCCGGCCACCGAGGCAGAGATCAAGGAGGCGCTGCGCGAGACCCTGAAGTACCCGATCGACGAGCCCCGGGTGAAGGCGATGGCGATGCAGGCGATCGGCGATGCCAAGACGCCGCGCGAGAAGGTGGCGCGCCTGTTGCGCTTCACGCGCAGCTACATCAAGCCGCAGATCGATGCGGTGGGACCGGCGCTGCTCGACCTGCTCGACCGTAAGGCCGGAGACTGCAAGTCTTACGCGCTTCTCTTCAATACGCTGGCGCGAGCGGTCGGCGTGCCGTCGCGCGAGGTGGCCGGGCTCGGGTACATGGGCGATGACGTGCTGGCCTTCGGCGGCCACGTCTGGAACGAGGTCGTGCTCGACGGCGTGTGGGTGCCTGTGGACGCGCAGACACTGTACGTGCCGATGCGGGAGCTGCATCTTCGCGGCGGCCTCGCTGATCAGTTCACCACCCTGCCGAAGGTCTCCTTGCGGGTGTTGGCCGTGGAGGCGAGGCAGTAAGAACGGGCTAGAACGGGGTCAGACCCCTTTCGATTGCCGTCGAAGTGAACCCGGCCGCCGAGGAAAGGGGGCTGACCCCTTCCGGCCGCCGCAATACAGATTGGCCGCCTCAGGCCGCGTGCTCGACCTCGGCGTCCTCCCTGTGTGCCGCGGCCAGGCGGCACTGCTCCGCCACGCGCTGCTCGGCCACCCTCATATCGGCCTCCGAGCCCACGCCGGCGTAGGGATCGGTGTAGCAGCGCCAGAGATAGCCGGTGCCTTCCACCTTCACGATCGAGCCCACCGCCAGGTGGGGATCGCTGGCGAAGAAGAAGTTCACGACCCCCGTGTGAGGGCATCGCCGCTTTGACAGCATCTCGAACTCTCCAACACAGGTCCTGCCCCCAGCCGTGCTGGCCCATACATAGCGGCTGTTGCGAGATGATGGCAGCAACAAATGAGTGTGCCGTGGATAAATTTCGGTGAAGAGTTGGTAAACCTGAAGCGTGGCCGATCATCTGTCCACTGCATCGACGGTGCTGACGCGCTCTTCCGTGGCGATGACGCTGCATCGCACGCTTTCGGACCGCGATCGCATGCGTGTCGACAGCCGGCGGATCGGCGATGCCCGCGCCGGATGGTCGAGGGCGAAGCCTTTGGCCGGCGGGCGGGCGCGAGATAGGATGTGGCTATGAACTACCGCCACGCCTATCACGCCGGTAACTTTGCGGATGTGCTGAAGCACGCCGTGCTCGTGCTGGTCATCGAGTACCTGAAGCGCAAGGAGGCGCCGTTCCGCGTCATCGACACGCACGCGGGTCGCGGCCGCTACGCGCTCGATGCAGCGGAGGCTACCAAGACTGGCGAATGGCAGGGAGGCATCGGCCGCTTCCTCGGTCCCGATGTGCCGCCGCTACCGGCGGCGATCGCCGGGCTCATGTCCCCCTACCTCGACGCCGTGCGCGCAGAGAACGACAACCGAGGCTTGCGCCTCTATCCCGGCAGCCCGCTCATCGCGCGACGGCTCATGCGGGCGCAGGACACACTGGTCGTCAACGAGCTGCACCCGGAGGAGCGGGCGCATCTGCGCGCGGCGCTCAGGCAGGGCCGCCGTGTCAAGGTGATGGCGCTCGACGGCTGGATCGCGCTCAGGTCGCTGCTGCCGCCCAAGGAGCGGCGCGGCGTCGTCCTGATCGATCCGCCCTTCGAGGCAGAGGGCGAGCTCGGCCGGCTGGCGCAGGGCCTGGCGCAGGGCCTGCGCCGGTTCCAAACGGGCGTCTGCATCGCCTGGTATCCGATCAAGGACCCGAAGGCCATTGCCGGGTTCCACGGAGCACTGGCGGCCCTCGGCAAGCGTGAGCTGCTGGGTGTCGAGCTCATGCTGCGCCGTCCCGTTGCTCCCGAGCGCCTCAACGGTTGCGGACTGGTTGTTGCAAACCCGCCGCATACGCTCGCGGAGGAGCTGGCGAGGCTTCTGCCCGAGCTGGCGCGCCGAATGGGCGAAGGCAGCGCTGCCCACCGTATCGAGCCCATCGCCGCAAAGGCGCGGGGCGGCGGGCGAGTCTCGCCCATGCCGCAGCGCGAAAGGGGCTCGATCCTCTAAGCAACGCATGGCCATCGAATAGTCTTCTGAGGCGGTTTTGCCTTGCACAGTGCACGGCAATCATCGATACTCCGGCCCAGTTCGGGGCGGCCTATCGGACCCGGTCGAGACTGCCGAGATTGCCTGAGATGACTTGCGCAGACGCTGAGACGTTCCGCTTGCGCGCCTCTCCTTCCCGGACGGACGAGACTGCTCAACATGCGCGCCGGTCAGCCGGCTGGCGTGCCCACTAACCTTTCCAACGGGGTAAGGAGACCTCGCATGCGGCAGAAGGGAACCGTGAAGTTCTTCAATCAGTCGAAAGGCTTCGGCTTCATCACGCCGGACGACGGAGGGAAGGACGTATTTGTCCACATTACGGCAGTCGAGCGCTCCAGCGTCGGCCCGCTGTCCGAGAACATGCGCGTGTCCTTCGAGACCGAGCCGGACAAGCGCGGCAAGGGGCCCAAGGCAGTCAACCTGCAGTCGGCAGACTGAGCCGCGCGCGCCTGCCCCGGCCGGGCGTTTTCTTGCATCCGTGTGCCGGCGCATGCCGGCCGTGGCGTCACCCACAAGCCACGGCTCGGTAAGATTCGGTCGATTGCTCACCGCAACACCAGTGCGCGCCGGTTGCCATGCGGGCGATCTCGGGCAATCTCCGGTCGCATTCGATCTGGCTTCAGGGGAGCTTCCGTGATGAAGACGACGTCCGTGCGCTTTGTGCTGGCTGCAGGTGCGTTCGCTGCGGCTGGCGCGCTCATGCTGGCTGCAGATGCGTTCACATCGGCCGGGGCGATCGCCCAGGCGCAGTGTGTCAACAAAGCCGGCAAGGGCACCGGCAGCACCGACAACGACGCCAAGTTCCAGGCGTGGGAGGCCGTGCTGCAAGGCACCGACTGGGGCTCCTGGGGGACCTGGATGGTGTCGAGCCAGACGGTGGGCGTGGCCCCCGGCTACAAGGTGAGCAACCTCAAGACCCGGTGCTCGGCAGGCGGGCTCATGGGCCGCGAGTGTGTCGTGGCCGCCCGGCTCTGCAAGGCCTAGCACCGGTCTGCTATCGGCAATCGCGCGGACCGCAACGCGACACGGGCCGGCCCACCATCCGATTGCGGGCCGGCGGCGAGGGGCCCCGGCAAGGTCCGGCCGCGTGCGCGGCGAGCCGCGGTGACGCTTTTTTCAGGGCTCGGCTGCTCTCCTGCTGTTGACTGGCGAGCGCCATTCATGGCGAATGGGCTCGTGTCCAGATCCGGAGTGACGATCGTCATGAGGTACAAAGGCATACTGGCGGTCTGCGGCGCGCTCGCGCTGCTCGGGTTTAGCGGCTCTCCCATGGTGGGCCAATCGTCAACGGCCGTCGCGGATGGCGGCAAGTCGCGGGTGAAGGCGGCCAAGATGGCGCGCTCCAAGGCAAAGCGCGGACCGCGGGTGCGCGGCTTCCTTCTTCGCGGCGGGTACTACTCCTACATCGACGCCGACGTGATCAACGTCTACGGCGGGTCTCGCGCGAAATACGGCTCGACCAACGTCTACCGCGATTTCCTGAGCGACCGGCAGACGCCGGGCGGTCCGTTCGACAGCGGGTTCTTCTTCGATTCCGGGATCGGCCCGCCCTGGAACGACGCGCCTTATCCGCGTTGAGGGCGGGGCTCGCAGAGCCCGGACGAAGGGGTAAAAAGGGGGAGCGCGGAAATGCGCAGGGGGTTCACAGTGTTTGCGGGAGCCGCCGCCATCATGCTCGGCGCCGGCATCTTTGCGGCCAGCGAGGCGCACGCCCGATGCACCAAGCTCGCCTTCTCCGTCAACGACTACGGCAAGGACGGCCCTACCAAGGACGCCCTCTCCCTGCTCGACAAGTACATCGCCAACTGGACCAAGTCGAAGGGCATCAAGGACTACACGGTCGGCAAGAAGGACGTGAGCTGCGAGCTGTTCCTCGACTTCATCGTCTTCGACGAGCACACCTGCAAGGCGAGCGCGCTGGTGTGCTGGCCCGACGCCAAGGGGTCTGAAAAGGCGGAGGCCAAGGGGGCCGAGAAGGCCCCTGCCGCCAAGTAGATCGGGTCTTCCCCGGCGAATGCCTGGGACCCGACTCCCAGGTGTCTGGTCTGCCCCGGCCTTGCGCCGGGGTTGACCCGACCTACACCTTGAAGAGGCGGGCGTAGCGGGTTTTGATCTCCTCGGCGGACCGTTCCACGCCTGCAGGGTCATCCTGCATCAGCTTGATGTCGGTGAGCTTGAGCCGACCGGCTTTCGCCTTCACCTGGGCATGAGCCGAGTGCTGGGCGGCGAAGTCGACCAGGAGCTGTTGCGCCTCGATGGTGTGCAGCCAGCTGTAGAAGAGCCGCGCGGCGTTGGGGTTGGGAGCGGCGCGGAACACGCCCGAAGGCCCGGTGATGAGCGGCGTTCCCTCGCTCGGATAGACGACCTCCACCGGCTCTCCCCGCTCTTTGAGCTGGATCAGGTTGTAGTCGTTGCCGTCGGCCATGACGGCGCGCTCGCCGGCGGCGAGCTTCTTGGGCGGATCGGTCGACGATTGCACCTGCATGATCCGCTGCCCGGCGAGCTTCTCGAGGTACTCCCAGCCCAGCTCGCGCGCGATCTGGAAGGTTGCGGTCATGATGGTGCCGCTGTAGGCGGGATGCGCCTTGACCATCTTGCCGGCCCACTTCGGGTCGAGGAGATCGGCGAAGCTCCTCGGCGCCTCCTCGGCCTTCACCATGCGGGTGTTGTAGCCGATCGAGGAGAGCCAGATGCGCGTGGTGATGTGCATGCCTTCCGGGTCGCGATAGCGGGCGGGGATGTGCTGCGCCGCCTCCTCCGGCACGTAGGGCGCCAGCCAGCCGTTGCGCTTCCAGACGATGAAGTGCGCGGCATCGGCACTGTTGACCACGTCGACCGCGGAGATGTTGCTGCCCCGCTCCTGCTCGATGCGTGAATAGAGCCGCTCCGAGCCCGAGCGCTCCACCCGCACCGCGATGCCGGAATACCGGGCCCCGAACCCCTTGGCGAGCCGCTCGGCCACGGGAATATCCATGGCGGTGTAGAAGGCGAGACGGCCCTCCTTGCGCGCCGCCTCCACGAGCGCCGGCGTGATGGCCTCCGCAGCCGGCGCCTGCGCCAGCACGCGGGTCGCGAACGCCGCCGGTGCAGCGAGCGCTGCGCCCGTGCCTTGCAGCACCCGGCGCCTGGTGACGGATAGCTTCGGCATTGGTCCTCCCCTGGAGAGATGGCCGCGCTTTGCGCGCTCGATCGTTCGGGACAGTCTATCGTCTGTGGGATGCCGCCGCGAGCCCCTTCGGGCGCTCACGAGGATTGCGCCTTTCGCGCCGGCTCGGCCCTGCCTTACCCTGCGCGGACATCAACCGCAGGCCCGGGAGCGAAGCCCATGAAGATGAAGCTGCACCATGTGAACTTCTGCACCACCAACGTGCCGGCGCTCGACGAGTTCTACCGGTCCGTTCTCGGTCTGGAAGCGATCCCCTCGCTGGGCGCGACGCGCATCCGCGATCAGAAGGGCTATCCTGGCGCCGTGGCCTTCCTGAGCGACGGGGAGACGCAGCTGCATCTCGCCGAGAAGGACTTAGGCGTCACCTTCCGCACCGGACAGGCGATCAACCCGGTGGAGCGCGGCCACATCGCGTTCCGCACCGACGACATCGAGGCCTTCAAGCAGCGGCTGAAGGAGAAGGGGATTCCCTTCTGTGACTTCGGCGCCTGGGCCATGCAGGGCTGGGAGCAGATCTTCTTCTACGACCCCGACGGCAACATCGTGGAGGTTCACCAGGTGCGCGAGGCGTAGGCGGCGCTCTGCCCTGCCAGCATCGGAGCTCGCGCATCGTCGGCCCCGTCGCCAGAGCGGCGCCGCCTGCCGCCGCGAGGCCTGGCTCAGTAGGGCTCGACCGCGAGAACGACGCTGGCCGTTACCGTGATGCGAAGGAGCGGCAGCTCGCCGGGCCGTCGGGGATCGATCAGGCTCAGATCCATAGCCGGGCTCACAACGAAAGTGTGGCCCCACATAGCTCCGGGGACCGTCTGGGTCGTGAGGTCGATGACACCGCCGGTTTTCACGCCCGCGTGGGCTGCCAGGCGTCGCGCCTCGGCGATGGCGCCGTCGATGGCCTCCTTGCGCAATTCCTCGCGCACGGCATCGGCCCTGGAGTGGTCGGCGTTCACGGTCGCACTGCTGGCGATCGTGCGCAACACCTGCCTGACGCGGCTCGAGCGCCGACGCTCCGAGAGCAACGTCGTGGTCCTGCACGGCGTGATCCAGTCGATCGAGCCGCCGCGCCACCCCGCGCTCGTGTCGCTGGCGCCGCCGCAGGACCAGGCCATGATCGCGGAGGAGGAGAGGAAGCGCGTGCATACGGCGATTGCGGCGCTGCCGCTACAGTTCCGGGAGGTGCTGGTGCTGCGCGAGTTCAACGAGCTCTCCTACCGCGAGATCGCCGAGGTGATGGGCACGCCGGTGGGGACGGTCATGTCGCGGCTGGCGCGGGCCAGGGAGCGGATGAGGTTGCTGCTCACGGAAGGAGCCGCGGGCGAGGAACGGGCAAATCATCATGATTGAAATGGATTGCACGGAGGTTCGCGATCTCCTGCACCCCTATGCCGACAACGAGCTGCCGCCGCAGGAGCGGAGCGCCGTTGCCGCCCATCTCGGAGACTGCGCGGCGTGTGCGCAGGCGCTGGCGAAGATCGAGGCCCTTCGCCATCGGATCGGGTGGGCCGGCACACACGCCCCGCCCGCGGGGCTCGAGGCACGGGTGCGCAGGGCGATCTCCGCCAGCCGGGGCACGAGCGCGCAGCGGCCCTGGCAACGCGTTGCCGCGCTTTCCGCGTCGCACGTGGCCGCTGCCGTGCTGGGGGGCGTGATCGGGCTCCTCATGATGGCGCGGATCGACAGCCACGGGCGCGTCGTGGACGACATGGTGGCGGCGCACGTGCGCTCGCTCGTGAGCGGCCAGGCGGTGCAGATCGCCTCGGCCGACCCGCACGTCATTCGCCCCTGGTTCGGCGGCAAGGTGACCTACGCACCGCCGGCCAAGGACCTTGCCGGCGAGGGCTTCCTGCTCGAGGGCGCGCGCGTCGACTACGTGCCGCCACAGGCCGTGGCGGCCATCGTCTATGCGCGGCGGCTGCACCGCATCACGCTGTTCGTCGTCCCGGTCGACAGGGCGGGGCCGGGCGCGGCCGAGGTGTCGCGCCAGGGCTACAACGTCGTCGCCTGGCGCGACGGCGATTTCACCTACTTCGCGGTGTCAGACCTCAACCGCCCGGAGCTGGAGATGTTCGCCGAGCTGATGCGGTCGGCCTCGACGCCCACAGGGGCGCCGGCGAATCCTTGAGGCGCACGGGGTCCGGTTGCAGGCCGAGGCGGCATCATGCGACCGCCCACCATGATGTCAACGGACCGCCGGACCCGTGCACCGGATCGCTGGCCGGGACCGGCAGGCCGGCGATGGTGGCGAGCATCTCGGGCGTCGGGGCGCTGCGGCACAGGTCCCAGCTCCGGCCCGGCGGATAGGCGCCGACGACCAGGAAATCGGGTGAGGCCTCGATACGGCAGTGCCCCGTGCCGGCCGGGAGGACGACGACGTCGCTGGCTCCGACCGTGAGCTCGCGGCCGCCCGGACCGCCGAGCATGAGCCTCGCGCGGCCAGCGGCGAAGCCCAGCACCTCGTGCGCAGTCGAGTGGTAGTGGTGGAAGGGATAGACGCCGTTGCGCCACTCCGGCGGCCAGCCGTTACGCCGGAAGAGCTCCTCGAGCGCCGCCGCCGGGTCGCTGCCCGCCGCCCGCACCGCCGCGCGATAGATCAGCACCGGCAGGCGCGGATTGTTGGGCATCCAGCCGTTGGCGGCGAGCTGCAGGACTTCGGGCGCGTCGGGACCTGGCATGCCACTCTACATGGGCTGCAGCCGCAGGATTGCCAGGGCCAGCGCCCGGGCGCGGGGCACCAGCGACTCGATCTCCAGGTACTCCTCCGGCGTGTGGGCATTGCCGCCGACGGGGCCGGTGGAGCACAAGGTGGGACAGCCGACGGCGGCGGTGAAGCCGGAGTCGGCGCAGCCGCCTGAGAATTCGCCGGAGACATCGATGCCTGCGTCCCTGGCGGCGTCGCGGTAGGCTGCGAACAGTGCCTCGGAGGCCGGGCTCTGGGTGAGCGGCAGGAACTCGCCGGTCACCTCGAGCCGCGCGGTGGCTCCGGCAACGGTGGAATGCGCGATGATCTCGTGCAGGGCGGCCAAGGCCGTCGCCCTGTCCTTGGGATCGATGTAGCGCAGGTCGATCCGGCCCTCGGCGTTGGGCGCGGTGGTGTTCACCGACTGCCCGCCCTGGACCGTGCCGACGTTGAGGGTGACGCCGCGGGCGAGATCGGTGAGGCGGTGGATGGCCACGATCTTGTGCGCCAGCTCGCCGATGGCGCTGATGCCCTTCTCGAAGGCGCCGCCCGAGTGCGCCGCCTTGCCCGTCACCTCGAAGCGCATGAACACGCCGCCCTTGCGTCCGGTGACGACGTTGCCGGAGGGTCGGCCGGGCTCGGAGTTGAACACGCAGCGCGCTCCGCGAGCCACCCGTTCGATCACCGGCCGCGAGGAGGGCGAGCCGATCTCCTCGTCGCTGGTAATGAGGCCCGCGAGCGGCGCCGGCGCGCCGCCGAAGCGCTGGAAGGCGGCGAGCACGAAAGCATTGACGACGAGCCCGCCCTTCATGTCAGAGACGCCCGGGCCATAAGCGCGCCCTCCCTCGACCTTGAACGGGCGACGACCGGCCTCGCCCGTGGGAAACACCGTGTCGCGGTGGCCCATGAGCACGATCGGGGGCTCGTTGCGCAGCGCGTCGTCGAGCCGCACGTGGATGGCATCGCCGTAGGTCTCGCTGGGCTCGCTCGACGTGATGAGGCCCTGCTCCTGGAAGAAGGCGGCGAGGCGGCGGCCGACGGCGTCGACGCCGGCCTTGTCGTAGCTGCCACTGTCGATGTTCACGAGCTCGGCCAGGAGCGCCAGCATGGCCTCCTTCTGTGTGCCGAGCCATTCGGCGATCCGTGCTTCCTGCGCGGCCAGTGCGGTCATGCCTCTCCCCTGCGCGTGCGATCCTGTGGCGATGGCGATCCTGCGGCTATGGCGCGGCCAGGCGACGCAAGGCCTCAGCCGTCGCCGCGTCCGCAGGATAAAAGCACTCCAGCGCCAGCTCCGATAGCGTCACGTCCACCGGCGTGCCGAACACGGTCGTGGTCGAGAACAGCGACAGCGTGCCGGCATCGGTGGCGAGCTGCAGCGGCACCACGACACCGGCGAACTCTGCGCCGCCCGCGGCTTTCCTCCGGCTGCCGGGCGCGGGGTAGCCCTGCAACTCGTCGACCAGTCCGGCCAGGACGGGGTCGGCGCTCACCTCGATCTGGCGGCGCAGGCGTTCCAGGAGGTGGGCGCGCCATTCGCAGAGGTTGGCGATGCGGGTGCTCAGCCCCTTGGGATGCAGGCTCAGACGCAGTACGTTGACGGGGGGCGCGAGGAGGGACGGGTCGGCCCCGTCCACGAGGCGCACGACCGCGGTGTTCGCGGCCACCATGGTCCAGTGCCGGTCGACGGCGAGCGCGGGGTAGGGCTCGTGGCCCTGCAGCACGAGGTCGACGGCCTTGCGCGCGGAGCCGAGCGCCGGGTCGTCCAGGTTGCGCTCCCGGAACAGCGGAGCGAAGCCCGCCGCCACCAGGAGCACGTTGCGCTCGCGGAGCGGCACCTCCAGCCGCTCGGCCAGATTGAGCACCATCTCGCGCGAGGGCTGCGCGCGGCCCGACTCCACGAAGCTCAGGTGCCGGGTGGAGACGCTGGCCTCCAGCGCGAGGTCGAGCTGGCTCATCCGCCGCCGCTGGCGCCATTCGCGCAGGAGATCGCCCACCGGTTGGGTCTGCCCCATCATCGCCGGACGATAGCGCGGCTTCGGGCCGACACCAATTACCTCTGAGGTCATGGGATAGTGGAACTGAGGCTCAGTCTGCCTCTGGCACTCTGCGGAGGTTCTTCACGCGTCCGCTGCGGACGACACGCACAACCTCGATCCCTGCCCTGTCGGTGAGCCGTCGATAGAAGACGGTGTAGCGATACTTGCCCAGCACGCAGCGATGGACGTTGGGCTCGTCGGTCTCCGGCGAGCCGCGGGGATTGAGGGCGCACGCATTGATCGTGTGCTCGATAGCGAGCGACACGTTGTGCGCGCCCGTGGACTGCGCTTGCTGATATAGCCGAGGTCTCATCGATATCGCGCAGCGCCAGAGGCGCGTAGACGAACTTCATACGCGATACTTGTCGTAGACCGCGCGCGCGTCCTCCTCCGTGGCGACCTCACCGCGGTCGAGCTCATCGAGACCCTCCCGCACGAGACGGCGCTCCTCGTCGGTCAGGATGTAAGCCGTATCGCCGGCTCCGACGATTTGCTCGAGGACCTCGGCGGCGTACTCCTGCCGCTCCCTGGGGAGCTTCTTCACCTTCTCGATGGCTTGTTCCAAGGCTTTGATCATGAGGACATGCTAGCAAATCTCAGCGTTCGGGCGTAGCCGGGGAAACCGACTAGCCATTACCTCGCACGTAATCGACTGGCGGCGGCGCCTGCGAAATCATGCGGGCACAGACGCAGACGGCCGCTGCGGCCGGCTGCAGCCAACGAGAGAGGTATTCGCAGATGACCCATGACCAATCCTCGACCTTCCTGCGCCGCGCCCTGCTGCTTGATGCGGTGGCCAGCGGTGGCGCCGGGCTCCTGCTGATCGCCGGGGCCAATCTTGTCGACGGGCTCCTCGGCCTGCCTGCGGGGCTGCTGCGCGGGGCCGGGCTGGTGCTCGTTCCCTATGTGGCGTTCGTGATCTGGGCCGGCACGCGTGAGGCGATCTCGCGGCCGGCGGTGTGGACCATCATCGCCGCCAATGTGCTGTGGGCGGGCGCCAGCGCGCTCGTGCTGGTCTCGGGATGGGTGGCGCCGACCGCGCTCGGCTATGCCTTCGTGATCGGCCAGGCCGTGGTGGTGGCGCTCCTGGGCGAGCTGCAGTACGTGGGCCTGCGCCGGCCGCTGGCGGCGGCGTGACGTTTGTCATCCCGGAATTGCGCCCCGGATCAAGGCCGGGGCAGGCACCGCGCAATATCCGGGACCCAGGGGCGCCCCGGCGGCCAGGGGACAGGTCCGCGCCCGTGAACCTGGGTGCCGGCTCTCGGGCTGATGCCCTCGGCCGGCATGACAGGGGCGGCAGCCACCAGCCCCGTCTGCTTCCCGGACTTGTCCGGGGCCCGCACATTGGGTAAAGAGGCGCCAGAATCGCGTGGTCGCCCAAGTCCTCGCGTGCACCGACCAGTCGAGGTTGAGAAAAATGAAAAAGACCGAGGACTTCCACCCCCATTACCACATGATCAAGGTGGTGATGACGGACGGCACGACGTTCGAGACCTTCTCCACCTACGGCTCGGAAGGCGCCACCCTCACGCTGGATGTCGATCCCAAGACGCATCCGGCCTGGACCGGCGCCGGGGCCCATCTGGTCGACCGTGGCGGCCGTCTCTCGCGCTTCAAGAAGAAGTTCGAAGGCATGTTCTGACCTGCTGCCCGGGCTCGGGACGGGACCTGACCCCACGCCGCTGCCGACCGCTCGTTATCGACCTCCCTGGCAAGGCTCCGCCCTTTCCCCTTTGCGCGCCGACTGTCTGCCACAACGAATTCAGCCTCGAATTGCCGCCGGGCCGCTGACAGCTCCCGCGGCCGGCGGACCTTGCCGGCAAGTCGCGAGTTGAGGCGTCGCGGCACCGGGCGGTGGCGCGGAGGGTACACGTCCAGCCGCTGAAAGCAGTCCGACCCTCCCTCGCCGGAAGCGCGCCGCAAAAAAGATCAGCCGACCTTGAACCGGGACGCGCGTCGCTGCGACCAACGAGCACGCCCCTGTGGGACGATGGAAATGCCGGGGCATATCGCGAAGCAAACCAACCGGGGCCTCGCCCCACCATTGCCAGGAGTAGACATGTTCAATCTTGTCAAGGTGGTGCGTCGTGGAGCTCTGGTCGTGGCATCCGTTGCGGCACTCGCAATGGGCGTTCCGACCGTGGCTCAGGCGCGCCATCACCACCACCACGGCCATCATCATCACCACGGCCATCATCATCACCACGGCCATCATCATCACCATGGCCATCACCACCACCATCACCACCATGGTCATCACCACCACCGTCATTGCCATTGGGTGTGTCACGGCCACAGGCACCATGGTCATTGCCACGGGCACTGGCACCGC
>Ga0209382_10003386_pt1 | contig 22123 bp, 12 predicted proteins | sample SoiMetdeltSBSDD5_FD_187599 | JGI IMG/M metagenome (GOLD analysis project Ga0209382, IMG submission 187599) | Bulk soil microbial communities from a Populus tree surrounding site in Tennessee, USA - Soil MetaG P. deltoides SBSDD5 (SPAdes) (version 2) | ecosystem: Environmental > Terrestrial >...
CTCTGCGCAGTCCGCTCCGGCACCTTGCCTACGGAGCCGCCGTACCGGAGCTCCTCGACCAGCGGGTCGAAGACGAGCAGGCCCGCGCGCTCGAGACGCTCGACGAAGACGTCGAGGTTCAGCGGCGTCGGCATCTCCCATGCCTGGTTGTCCAGCAGGATCCGGCCGTCCGGCAGGGTAGGCAGCACGGCGTCCTGAAGGTTTGCCAGCCGTGCCGGGGGAAACGGCCGCAGATACACCCCAACGCGGAGTTCGGCTCCGAAGTACTCCGTGTCAGACGGGCACGACATCGTCGTCGCCTTCGTCTCCGGGCCGCGGAGATGCACTGTCGTAGTGCCGGCGATTCGAGCGAACGCGATCATCGGGGTCACCTTCGCAAGCGAGCTGAAGTCGGTCGGACTGTCGCACGCTGCGGCCCAGACCCGCTCCAGCCGCCCGGTCGGTCCGCTGACGACGTCATAGCTCAGTCCCATCCGCAGTAGTCAAGCAGTCAGTCCGCGGGGGCGAACGGTCGCGAACAGTGCCCGACCTGTCAGGTGGCGACCGCCGATCGTGTGCCATACCAGTACAAAGCCCGAAACCGAGTCGGACGTGGCCGGATCGGGGCCACGTCCGACTCGGTTTCATGGCAGCGCAGCTACCAGTCGGACCAGTAGTAGATGGCGTTCCAGGCGGTGCGCACCGGTGGCGCTCCGCTGGCGAGGGAGTACCAGTAGCTGGGGTCGTAGTAGTTCCAGTACACGATGGGGTAGCTCCCACTGGTCGTGTGCGGGAGATCGTTGTGCTCCAGGCCACCGTGACAGCACAGGAACTTCACCTTGTGCCCGGCGCTCATCCCGACCGCGTGGTCGACGGGCACGAGGTCGTCGTCTTCGGTCCCGATCAACGTCCAGTCCGTCCCCTGCGTGGACTGCGGGTTCTGCGCCAAGCCACCGATGAAGCCCGAGTCCTCTCGCATCTCCATGCACTGCGTATCCCAGTCGTAGCAGGTGAGGATGCCTGCCCGCGGCGTGCCCGAGTGCGGTGTGCTGAGCGTCGCGACGTCCTCGACGTAGAGGTAGGGCGGCCAGTTGTTGGATTCAGGCTGCCCCGTCCGCACGCCGGCGATCGCCGCGCGGGCAACCAGTCCGCCCATCGAGTGCGTGACGATGTCCACCGGGATCCGGTACCTGGAGTAGCTGTTGTAGATGTTCCAGGCCAGCAGCCGGCCAAGCTCCTCGATCGGTGTGCGGACGGTGCCGCGGGTCAGCTGGGTGTTGCAGTTCACGTCGCCGGTGTAGTGGCCAGTCGTGTGAGCGGTCCCGGTCCAGCCCCAGGACCGCATCGCGCTGATCGCCCCGCCCCACACCTCGTTGCAGTCGTGCCGCTCCGCGAACGTGTAGCCCGGCACGAAGTACACCGGCCGGCTGGCGTTGTTGCTGCGGCCGGGCGCGTGGCGGATCCAGCGCTGGGCGGCAGAGTGGTTGCAGCCCCAGATCTGCAGTTGCTGGCCGGCGGCGAAGTTGCTGCCCGGGGCGTCGATGCACAGGTTCTCGGGCACGTTGCGGATCTCGGCGGCGTTCCAGTCGATCCACCAGCGCTGGTTGGCGCTGCCATTGCAGTTCTGGACGTAGACCGGGCTTCCCCACCCCGTGCTGTACACGCCCAGGCAGAGCCAGCGGTTGTAGCCCGGATGGAGGAAGGCCCGACCCTCGGATGCATTCTCCTGGACCCACAGCTGGGCATCACCACCGTTGGCTCCCCACAGCCACACCGGGCTGCCGTCGCCCCCCGAGTACTGGGCATCCAGGGCGAGTCGTGACCGGTTGGCCGGGTTCTGCACCCGCGGCCGCCACTGTGGCCAACTCGACGGGAAGGCGGGGTCGACCGTGGGTGCGGCCGGTGCGGCCGGTCGAGCCGGTGCGGCTCCGGCAGCTCGGCCGTCGAGGACCAACCCCCCTGGCACCAACACCACGACCGTCAGGACGGTCATGATTCGTCGGATCATCTTCATCTCTCCCCCCTTCGCCATCGCGACCGTCGCGCCCGTTCCGGCGGCCGCCAACGATCTCGGGGGATGAGAAACTTTCTTATCTTCCGTGGCGCGAAGGGGAGGGGGATGACCCGACGCACGCTCGATCAGACCCGCCAGCTACTGCTCGAGACCGGCCTGTGGATGCTCAAGGAGCAAGGCGTCTACGTCGGCGTCACCCACATCCGGCTGAGCGAGGTCGCCCACGCTGCGGGCTACACCACCGGCGCCGGCTACCGCTGTTGGGACAACCAGGCGGCTTTCCACCACGACCTCGCGATCGCCGCGGTGGGTTGGCGTGAGGTCGAGCCCATCGCCGAGACCGTGGCCCAGATCAAGCAGCTAGTCGACGCCCGCGCCCCGCTGGGCGAGATCATACGAATCGCCGCCGAAGCCAACCTGTTCCAGTACCCCGAGGACACGTCCCTGCTGAACACGCTCACCTTGCGGACCTGCGGCCCGACAGACGACGCCGTGGCCCAGGCGGCGCGCGAGCACCTCACGACCACCATCGAGAGCTTCGCGGCGCTCTACGCGCTGCTGCTCAGGATCTACCGCCTGCGGCTGCGGCCACCGTTCACCTTGGTCGACCTGACCGTCGCGCTGTTGGCGCTGACCGAGGGCTTCGCCGTACAGGCGATGACCGGCGACCCCCACCCCCGGATCGAGCGCTCAGACAGCCCACCGGGCGTGGGCTCGGACTGGTCGCTGCTGGCCTGCGCCGCCGAGGCGCTGGTCGACCGGTTCACCGAGCCGGACGCTCCGGACGCCGATGGCGACATCTCAGGGTGTGCAGCGAGCTAGGGCCAGCTCACGCAGTCGAGCAGGCCGCGGCCGGTGAGGCAGGCTTGGGTCGATGGATCCGATGGCGGCGCTCGTCGAGCACGGGATGCTCCTGGAATCGGCCCGAGGACCGCTGCCGAGCGTCGCGGAGATCGTTGCCGGCGAGCCCATCCGAGGAAGCTGGTGGGGTCATCGGGCCGGTCACGCCATCTTCGCGGCCATCAACACCCTTGCTGACTCACCCGACGTCGTCCGTACACGGCTCGTGAACGGCAAGGTGACACTGATCCATCGGCGACTGTGGCCCGCCTTGGTGCGCGTTGCCGACCGATTCCCACCCGACAGCCTGGCCGCGCTCCACGAGCACCACACCCACTCGGGCGCCCATCGCGTCGAGCAACAACCCTTCCCCCAGTGGGTCCCCACCGACGTTCTCACGGCTGCGCAGGACCTCACGGTGACCGACGCCCTCGCTGAGCTCCCTGAATGCCTACAGGAATCCCGGCCAGAATCCAGGTGACGCTGCTCTGCTCCCCTCTGTTTGCGTAGTTGTACCGATTCGACCGACGCCCGTCCGGCGTACGTTCGATCGGTGCTCGTGTCGGGATGTTCGTGGGTCAAGACCGGACAGACCGCACCACCCCGCCTCGTCACGGCGAGCGGCGAGGCCTGAGGATGGGATCGGTCCTATTTCCTGTCCCGGGCGTGGCCGACATCAACGGCCGGATCAGCGTGCCGTGGTTCGCGTCCGACACCGGGGACTACGCCGACGTGACCGAGCTCTCGGCGCGTCTGCTCCTGCTCCAGCTGACCCCGTTGCTGCGCGGCCTGCAGATCCTCGGATGGGAGACGATCGACCTGGTCGTCGCCGAGCAGGACCGGGCCCCGGACGAGTTCTTGCGACTGGAGCTCGACTCGATGCGGATCGAGGTAGTCCATCCGGATACCCGGCTGGCGGATCTCTGGTCCGACAACGCTGATTCCGAGCTGCTGGTCACCCTCCGGCTGCGCCCCCGCGAAAGCCTCGCCGTGTCGGGGCTCGTGCTGGGCCTGCCCCTCCCCGCAGCCCTTGGCGCGACCGACGTGACGGCGTCCCTGGACGCGAACCTCGTCTGGGCCCTCCCGTCCTCGTCGCAGGTTCGGTCGGTCGGCAAGCAGCTCGCACCCCACATCGACGATGCAGTCGAAGCGGTGCGCGCCGCGCTCGTCGCGGCCTGGCCGAACGGCCGCCCTCCCGACCCGGAGCAGGACGGTGGGCTCCTGTGGCTCTACAACCCGGACCACTGGGAGCACGTCAGCGTCTACGACGCCTCGACGATGGAGCTGCACGCGGTGGGGACGGACGCCCTGGCGGCGATCCAGGCCGATCCGGCCGGCTTCCTGAACGACCAGGTCGATGCCCGCCGGTCGATCGTCCAGCTGCTGGCCGAGGGCCCGGCGCGGCGGTCGGACGCCAAGAACCTCGTCCGTTACCTGGTCGATGCCGTCGACGACCTGACCCGTCGACGGTGGCTCGGTGGCCAGATGTCTCAGCTCATCTCGAGTCGGCTCCCGGGCATGTGCTGGACCGACGTGCTCTGGCAGCTGCTCGAGTCGGGGCTGTTCCAGCCCGGCCATCTCCCGGGTGGCCTCGGGATCACGATCCTGCCTCCCGCACCGGCGAATCCGGTGGACTACGCCTCCTTCGAGGACATCGACGGGCCGGGGGTCGAGTTGATGGTCCACGGTCACGGACCCCTGAGCCTGCAGCTGAAGAAGGCCATCGCCGCCGAGATGCTCGGCTTGGCCCCGACCGAGATCACCCACGACCACGTCCCACTTTTCGTGTCGTGGGAGTACGTGGCGGCGTCGACGGACCGTCCGGCGTGCCTGATCGTGGTGGCCGCACCCGGGCTCGCGGTCCTACGTACGGGTGAGCTGCCCCCCGGGACGGAGCTTCACCTCTATCGGGTCCAGGACCCCGCGATCGTCCCGGCCTGGGGCTCGCACATCAACACCGGGCTGTACGAGTCCGGGTACACGTTCGGTCGCCGGTACCGGAACGACCCCGGACCCGGTGAGGCGCTGCTCGCGGCGACGAGCCCGGACGACGACCTCCCGCCCCCAGCCGACCTCGACCCACCCACCTCTGATCCCGACGACCCGGTCGGAGCCCATTGGACCGATGCCGGTGTCGAGCCCGAAGCGGCTGTCCCCTACCCGAGTGCGTTCCTGATCAAGCAACGCCCGACGGGCATCACCATCCTGCACCCGGCGGCCGACACGATCCGGGATCCGTCGACGATCAGCGGCGCGGTCGCCGATTACCTCCTGGACTTCAGCGGTCTGCACACCAACGTCGGTGACTACTACCGGCTCGACATCGACGTGCCCACTGATCCCGGGAACGCTCGCTTCGCGGTCTACCTGCAAGAGAAGTACATCCCGGACAGCGCTCGCATCCACTCCGAGCAGCCCTACACCGTCCGGCTCCGGCTGAAGGGCGATGTGCGCGTGCAACGGACGATCGCCAGCGGTGTCGATTCGTTCATCACCGAGGACTTCCAAACGGTCGGCTCCTACGGTGACGTCCCCAGCCACGGCGCCGCGATCGAGTTCTCGAACCACTACGAGGGGTTGCCGTACACGGTTCCCGGCGACGCCGACGACGTGGTGACCTTCATGATCCTCACGACCGCGGCTGACGTGGGGATCGGGTTCATCCCCATCGTCGGCGACGCGGCCGACGCGGCCGAGCTCGTGGCGAGCTTCGCAACGGGGACCGACAAGTGGGGAAACCCGGTCACGAACTTCGACCGGATCCTGATGGGGGCCGGCATGGTGCTTCCCTTCGTCTCGGGCCGCGTCCTGCGCGGCATGAAGTCGGCGGCCGGCGTGGCGATCGAGGCGGCGGACTGATGGGCCTGTGGTGGCGCATCGCCGACACCCTCGACGACGTGGTCGACGACGCGGACGAGCTCGGTGAGCTCGACGAGCTCTACGACGCCTCCGGCTGGTCGATGCTCCCCGACCTCACCTCGTCGGCCGCCGCGGCCCGGCGGGCGGCCGTCGGTTCGGCCGGCGAGGCGATCGGACTCGCCGTCGGCCTGACACGGATCGACCCCGAGGTCCTGCGCTGCTCCATCGGGGGCTTCGCCTGGCCCGAGCTGCAGTCCTACTTCGGCGCCTGGCGCCGGCGGGCCTTCGACCAGGCGATGAAGGAGATACCGGCGGCGGATCGCATCCCCTACGAGGCATGGGGTGACCTGAATCGATCCCGGACCGCCTTCCTGCGCTGGCAGGCCGTCGATCCGATCAAACGGGGGGTGGTCCTGTTCGAGGACTGGGGCGATGCGGGGGAGCAGTTCCGCTACTGGGCGAGGTACCAGACGACCGGTCGCCCGGCCGAGTTGCTGACAGCGGCCTTCGGACCTGCCTACCGGCGGCTCCTGCGGAAGGTGCGCCCGCCACTGCCGCCGCAACCCGCCAACGGCTTCTCCCTGTTGGAGCAGCGCATGCGCAAGGCGCACCTGCGGCCGACCACCCCGCAGGTCAGTCTGGCCGTCGACCTGTTGACCGACGCCGCCGCACTCGACGCCAAGGTGCTCGAGTACCTCGGTGGCGTGGCCGACCCCGCAGAGGTAGCCGCCATCGCCGCGCGCATCCGCACGATCGTCGGACGCGTGGCGCCGAACGGAGACCTGGGCCTGCTCGATGAGGTCTCCTGGCGACGCCTCGTCGGCAATCGCAACCCGTCGCCCGACGAGCTCGTCGACACGATGGTGGCCGGCCTCAAGCTCCTCGACGAGCAGGTCGCGCTCAACAAGGTCGGGCGTCTGGCGAACGTCGATGTCAATGTCGACGACCTGCTGTCGGTCGCCGGCATCGAGAGCTACTTCGAGACGCTGATCACCCGGAGCGGGAAGGAGAACGGCCCCTTCTTCGAGGTTCGCGTCGCCGCGTGGTTGCTCGCCGACTCCGGCGCCACCCGCCCGGCCCAGCAGGCGATGGCCAAGCGGCTCCGGCTGCAGGTCCCCATGGAAGACGGGGCGGATGGTCCCGACCTCATCGTCTACGTCGGGACTGGCGCAGGGATGGTCGCCCAGATCGTGCAGATGAAGTCGTTCAAGGACCTGTCGAAGCTGCTGGAGACCAGCACGGAAGGAGAGATCGCCGGCCAGATCCTGCGGGACCTCACCCGGATCGAGGCCCACAGAGTGCCGGGCCATGTGATCGGCCCGGCCGACATCCCTGGCAGCCCCGCCCAGGTGCCGCTGGCGAAGGAGATCCTGTACTTCGTCGACCTGGCGAACATCCGCAACGTGGTCGGCCAGTCGTGGGCCACCTTGACCCGCCAGGAGACCTTCGTCGAGGACTTCGTCCTGGAGACCAACGAGCACCTCATGTTGCCCTCGACGACGGCGTTGACCAAGTCCACCGGCGGCGTGCCGTTCCAGGTACGGCTGGAGCGCATCTGATGACGCTGTTCCTGGCCGAGATGTTCGTGCCGATCCGGCTGGCGTTCGGCAACCGCGAGCGACTCCAGCAACTCCTCGACGGTGCCGGCTGGACCGTTTCGCTGAGCACCGAACAGGCCGCGGCGGTCGAAGCGGTCCTCGGCATCGGGTCGCTCGTCGACGACCTGGTGGGCCTCCTCGACCAACTCGACGCCGGCGAGCTCGACGAGGCGGAGGCGATCTCCGTCATGGCGACGATGGGGGCCGACGTCCTGTCCTCCGTGCGCGACCTCGCCTCCATCGATCCGGGTGACGTCGCCGACTTGCCTGCACCCCTCGACGATCCGAACACGTGGGCGGAGCTCGCGGTCGATCTGCCCGAGTACCTCCTCGTGCGCTGGCTCCGGCTGTACCACCCGACGCTCGCCGCGATCCTCGAGCTGACCGGGGTGCTCCGCACCGTGCCCCGACTGGGCCGGTCACCGAGGACCGAGATCGACCTGGGTGCGATCACACAGTTCCTGGGCGACCCCGGCGGGCACCTCCGGGACGTCTACCGCTGGGGCGACGGCTTCGACCACGCGCGCCTGGTGCGGGGGCTCACCGAGCTCACGGCGTCGTTCGGGCTGCCCGCCCAGGCGCATCGCCTCCTACCGGGAACGGTGGACGAGCACTTCGGCTCGACGCCCGTCGGCCTGGTCGACGAGATGCGGGCTGCCCTCTGGCAGGGCTACGCCGACGACAGCGCGTTCGTCGAGTCGTCGATCGTCGTACGACCCGTGCCACCGCTGCCCGGTTCGCCCGCCGTCGAGGCGTTCCTCGTCGCGCACGACCTGGTCGGCGGGGCCACGTTGAGCGCCGAGGTCCTCACCGATGTCGTGCTGACGATCGCCGCGGCGATCGAGGGCACCGCTCCGGGCGTGCTCATCGGACCGGACGGCGTCAGCGCCACCGGTCCGCAGGGCGTCATGGACGGATCCCTCGAGCTGGCCTTCCGTCCGAGTCAACCGCTCGTGCTGATCGGGTCGGCCGATTCGACGCGGCTGGAGCTGGCCGGTGGATCGATCCGACTGGCGGTCGGCAGCACCGCGCAAGGGGTCGAGGTCGAGCTCGACGTCGCCACCGACGAGGACGGTCTGCGCCTCGTGTGTCGTGCTGGCGACGCCTTCCTCGCCGCGGTGCTTCCCGGCGACCTGACGATCGCGACGTCGCTCGGCATCGCCTGGAGCTCGGCGCAGGGAACCGTCCTCTCCGGAGCCGCCGGTCTAGCGGTCGACATCCCTCTCGGACTCCAGCTCGGGCCGGTACGGGTCGACTCGGCCCGGGTCGCGTTGGACGCCGGGGACGACGGCCTTCGCGGCACCTTCACGATCACCGCCAGCGGTCAGATCGGTCCGGTGAGCGTGGTCGTGAGCGGCGTCGGCCTCGGGCTCCACGCGCTGTTCGAGCGCGGCGAGGATCCGTCGCTCGAGATCGCCTTCGAGCCACCCGACGGGGTCGGGATCGCTGTCGACCTGGGCGTCGTCTCCGGCGGCGGATACCTGTACATCGACGCCGAGGCAGGGTCCTACGCCGGGGTGCTCGACCTCGACCTGCTCGGCGTGGGCATCTCGGCCGTCGCGGTCGTCGACACCAAGCTGCCCGATGTCGACGGCTGGTCGATGTTCTTCGCCCTCTTCCTCGACCTGCCGTCGATCCAGCTCGGCTTCGGCTTCACCCTCGAAGGGGTCGGAGGCGTCGCGGGGATCAACCGGGCGATCGACGTCGACGCCCTCGGGTCGGCCGTCCGCTCCGGCGCGCTGGACACCATCCTGTTCCCCGAGAACCCGATCGTCGACGCACCGATCATCATCGACGAGTTCCGGTCGATCTTCCCGCCGGCGAACGACAGCTACGTGTTCGGCCCGATCGTCAAGATCGGCTGGGGAACGCCCACCATCGTCGAAGCCGAGCTCGGGATCGTGATCCAGCTCCCCGACCCGGTCGTCGTGGTGGTGCTCGGGTCGATAAGCGCGATCCTCCCGACCCCCGACACCGAGCTCGTCGCCCTCCATCTCGACGTCGCCGGCGTCATCGATGTCGACGCCGGCACGCTCGCCATCGACGCCAGCCTGCACGACTCCCATGTGGTCGGGTTCGCGCTGGCGGGCGACATGGCGCTGCGTGCCGAGTTCGGCAACGCCCAGGCGTTCCTCATGGCCGTGGGCGGCTTCCACCCCCGCTTCGATCCGCCCGGTGACTTCCCGACGCTGCGCCGGGTGTCCTTCGGCATCGGCGCCGGCTCGATGCTCACCGTCGACTTCCAGTCGTACTTCGCGATCACGTCCAACTCGGTGCAGTGCGGCGCCAGCTTCACCCTCGACGCCGAGGTCGCCGGCTTCGGCGTGCACGGGTCCTCCGGGTTCGACGCGCTCGTGCAGTTCTCGCCGTTCGTGATACTCACCTCCGTCGAGTTCGAGGTGAGCATCCGAGCCGTCGGCGTCGACCTGATCGGCGTCTCGCTCTACGCCTCGGTCGAGGGTCCGAACCGATGGCACGTCATCGGCACTGCGACCTTCGAGGTGCTCGGATTCAAGAAGGACATCCGGGTCGACGAGCTGATCGGTCGCAAGGAGAGCGAACCGCCCGTGGAGGCGGTCGAGGTACTCGACGACCTCCTGCTGGCATTGGAGGCCGACGAATCGTGGACGGTGATCGAGGTCGCCGACCCGGCCGTCACCCTGACCGAGTCGGCGGTGCCGGGCGGACCGACCTTCGCCACGCCCGACTCCGTGATCGAGCTGCGCCAGACCGTGGTGCCGCTCGGCATCGAGATCGAGCAGTACGCCAACGCACCGATCGGCGAGCATTCGTCGTTCGAGCTCGCGGTGGCGGACGGCGCAGCAACCACCTCGCTCGACGACTGGTTCGCCCCTGGCCGCTACTTCGAGCTGACCAACACCGACAAGCTCGAGGGCCCCGAGTTCGAGCTGATGAGGTCGGGCCTCCGGTTCGGCGGCGGAGGACCCGTCGCCGGGCCCTCCGTGAGCGTCGACACCGGCTACAAGGCGTACGTCATCGACCCGGAGTTCGATGCCGACGACCACCTCTTCAACATGAGCGTGTCGATCATGTCGGTCGCCGGTGTGTCCATCGGCGCCAACGCACGCAGCAGCTTCACCGCCGTGCTCGTCGACGTGGTCGCGACGACCGAAACCGGCTACGTCGTGGTCGACCTGGACGGGAAGACCGTGGCACGGACGTCGACGTGGTCGGCCAGCTACGCGGCAACGACGGGCCGTTCCGACCTGCACATCGAGCGGGAAGTCGCCGGGGTGGCGTCGTGACCGAGGTGCAGTTCCTCCCCTGGATGCGCTCGGGTCTCGCGGCCTCGATCACCACTGCCGGCGCCACCGGCTCGACGGTGACGATCCAGCCGGCCGTCGACGTGCTGGCCGACGCCGAGGTCATCCCCGTCACCGGCCCGTCGATCCAGCTCCGGGGCCCGGGTGACGTGATCGGCCTCGACCCCGCCGAGATCAAGCGCCGCGATCCGGAGCCCGGCGCCGTCGGCGCCGAGACGAACTACTTCTGCTCGGTCGAGTTCTTCGCGCCGGACCTGCCCTGGCGGTACACGCCGGTCGCCGTCGACCGCGACGGTCACCTCCCTCCCTGGCTGGTGCTCGTCGTCGTGGAGCTCGCCGACGGCGTCGGCCTGGCGACGGGTGGCCGCCTCCCCGTCCTGTCGGTCGACGACCCCGATGAGCACCTCCCGGACCTCGCCGACTCGTGGGCCTGGGCGCACGTGCAGGCAGCCACGTCACTGACGGGCGGGGTGGCCGGGGCCTACGAGACCGACCCCGGCGCGTTCACGTCGCGCCTCCTCTGTCCGCGGCGGCTCGACGACGGGGTCACCTACACCGTCTGCATCGTCCCGGCGTACGCCGCGGGACGCGACGCAGGCCTCGGCCGGGCACCGCTCGCGTCGCTCGACCCGGCTTGGGAGAACGGACCGGTCGAGCTCCCCGTCTACGACTCGTGGGAGCTGACCGCTGGTGACAACTTCGACTTCAAGACGCTCGCCAAGCGCATCGCACCCACCGAGCTCCCCGACGACGTCGGCTTCCGCGACCTCGACCTCACCGAACCCGGTGGTGGGATCAGGCCGATCGAGACACCGGCGAGCTTCGTCGGCGCCATGCATGCACCCGTCGACGAGGTCGTCCACTGGTCGAGCGTCGCTGACCGGCGCTCGTTCGAGCACGACATCCACCAACGCCTCGCCCGCCCGCCCGCCGAACTGAGCTCGGGTCCGGACCCGGGCTACGACGCGCTGACCGACGACCCCGTTGTGGCGCCCTCGGTCTACGGCGCCCCCCAGCTCGGTACCTCCGTCGTGCCCGATGACGGCCCTGCGGCCGGATGGTTCGAGGAGCTCAACATCGCGCCCCACCATCGTTCGGTGGCCGGCCTCGGCGCCGAGGTGGTGCGCGCCGACCAGGAGTCGCTACTGGCCGCCGCATGGGAGCAGGCCCGCCCGGCGCTGCTCGTGAACCGCGCCCTGAACCGCAGCCGACTCGCCGAGGAGGTCGCTCGGCAGGCGCAGCGGAAGTGGGACCGCGTCGATGACGCGACGGCCGTGTCCATCGCGTCGCCGGCCCTGGCGTCGATCCGGGTCGCGGGCACCACGGCCAAGCGGCTCGTCGTCGACGGCGACGCGCCGTCGGCCTACTTCGGGGCGGGGTTCCGACGACTCGGCCGCCCGAACGGGCCTCTGTCGACGAGGGCGACCGCGGCGGCCGCCCGGTCCCCGGCCCTCGCCATCGTCGCCGCCGCGCTGCGGACCACGAGCGACGACGTGGCGCAGCCCCCGAGCCCGCTGTCGACCGGGTTCCGCGCTCGGTACCTGCCCGCGGGCATGGACGCTGGCATCGACCTCGCCGGCCTGCGAACAGCCCGCCGGGACGCTCCCGGGACCCATCCCGGCTCGAGGACCGAACGGGGGGTCGCGGGACGGGCCGACCGCCGTGCCATGCGCGAGCGGACGGCCGCGCTGCCCGTGCATCGGCTGGTGACCACCTCGCCTGTCGTCGATCACGTCGACCGGACCGGGGACCGGCTGGTCGGTGGAGTCGACCGGACCGGGGACCGGCTGGTCGGTGGAGTCGACCGGACCGGGGACCGGCTGGTCGATGGAGTCGACCTCGCGGCCGACGTCGATGTCGTCGTCGACCTGCAGCCCTACACCTTCGCGCTGGTGCGGGCCATCGAGCTCGGGCGCGTCGCCACCACCGATCCGAGCCGAGGCGAGCTCGGCGTCGATCTCGCCGCCGCGGTACGGCGTGCCGTGCGACCCGACGTCGCCATCGCCGACTCCATCCGCAGCAGGCTCGTCGTCCCGACCGGGACGTGGAGCGCACCGTCGATCCCGACCTCCGTCGGCCTGCAGCCCCGGTTCACAGACCCGATGTACGAACGGGTGCGGGCGCTGTCGGTCGACTACCTCGTGCCCGGCGTCGGCTCGGTGCGCAACAACACGCTCGGCGTCCTCGAGGTGAACCCGGCCTACGTCGAGGCGTTCCTCGTCGGTCTGAACCACGAGATGAGCCGCGAGCTCCGGTGGCGTGAGTACCCCGCCTCACTGGGCCAGACGTGGTTCCAGCACTTCTTCGAGAGCACCGATCCCGACGCACCGCCCGACATCGCACCGATCGACGCCTGGATCGACGACGCCCCGCTCGGCCACGAGTACGGCGGCGACGACGCTCCGTCGCTGGTCGTGCTGATCAAGGCCGACCTGATCCGCAAGTACCCCGACGTGCGGGTGTATGCCGTTCCGGCCACGCTCGACGCCGACGGGATCCGTGTGCCCGACGCGGACGCCGAGACCGTGGGACCGACCTTCGTCGGCACGCTGCAACGCGGTGCCAGCTTCTATGGCTTCGAAGACCTGAGCGAAGAGGAGGCACGCGGTGACGGCCCCGGTGACGAGGGCTGGTTCTTCGTGCTCGAAGAGGAGCCCAGAGCCATGCGGTTCGGCCTCGACCGCGGGACGTCCGAGAACAAGGGCGCCATACCCGGCACGTGGAGCAACCTGGCATGGGCGCACCTCGCCGTCCCCGACGGCACGGTGCCGTGGTTCTGCCCGCTGGAGCCACCCAACTCGGACATCGACACCACCCTCGACGGGCTCGACTGGGGTCAAGACGCCGCCGTCATGGCCGCCATCACCTTCCGGCGACCGATCCAGGTCTTCATGCACGCGTCGGCGATGCTCCCCGAACCCGGAGGTCCGACCGAATGACCGATGACCGCCCATCCCGTCGTCCCGGCGGCGCACGCCGACGCCACGGGGGAGGGACGGAGCCCGCCGGCGACGTACGTCAGCTCGACGCCGACCTGCCACGCGGTCCGCAGTGGATGCCGCAGGACCCGCGCGACGACGATGAGATAGGGCTCGCCGAGCGATTCGACCTCACCGGCTGGGACGCCGGGATCCCCCTGCTGCTGGTCCCCGTCCGCCTGGAGACCACGTACGCGCGGGCACCGACGTCCCCCGAGCTCCGCATCAGGATCGTGCCCGACCCGGTGACCGTGCGGGGCGCCGCGCCGGCGTCGCCGCGCGAGCTCGAAGAAGCGCGTGACTTCTGGACCAGGTACCACGCCTCCCGCGGGCAACAGCACGCCGCGACGTGGCGACAGTTCGTCCGGCGGGTCGGGACGGTGCGTGCCGGCTACCTCGCCCGGCTCGTCCGGCCCACCGCCGCTGCCGACGGTCACCTCACGTTCCCCGACGTCGACGCCGAGGTCGACGGGCCCGGGATGGCCACGCTGCTGCCCGACCGTTGGTTGGCCATCGGATGGGTGGGCGACCAGGCTGCCTTCCAGCGCTTCAGCGAGCCGATCACCGGCCCGCTCGCCGTCAGCCCGGACCCGACGGCTCCCGCCGAGCGGATCGGCTCGTCCGGCCTCACGATCGACCCGGCCACGGCGTGGCTCTTCGACTACGACCGCGCCGTCGAGCAGGGGATGGCCATAACGGTGCCCCTCACCGGGACCGCGGCGATCGCCGCGGACGGCCTCTCCACCCTGCTCGTGCTCGGCATCGACGAGTCCCAGCGGCCGGACGCCACGGTCGGCGAGCTGACCGGCCTCCTCGAGCAGCACAGCCGGTCCAGCGGTCTCGCGTTCGTGCCGCAAGGGACGCCGACGAACAACACCGAGACCGTCGAGGCCGGCTACCGGCGGGAGACGCTCGAGCTCGCCGATCTGGAGGCGCGCGAGCTCACCGCGTACCAATCGGACGACGATGACCATGCCACCCGATTCGCCCGGGCACTCGGTGTCTCTGACCTCGAACTGCTCGGCCGGTGCGCCCACGGCGCGGACCGACAGCACGCCCGGGCCCGCGACATGCGCACGGCGCTGTTCGAGACCGTGCTCGGCACCTATGCGCGCCAACTGCTCGCCGATCACGCTCGCGGCAGCGACCAGCTCGACGTGGTCGATGGCACCGTCGTCAGCGCGCTCCGCACCTGGTTCGTCGACTGGGTGAACGGTGGCGCACCTGTGCCGTCGATCAGGGTCGGCCGACAGCCGTACGGCGTGCTGCCGGTGATGCGCCGGGAGGGCACCGAGCACGCGGCCGGGACGCAACACCACGTCGCGGCGATCATCGACGTCCTGATCGAAGAGTGGCGGTCCGCGCTCGCGTCGGTGCCCACCCTCGACCACGACCTCACCGACGCGAGCGGCGACACCGGACCCACCGCCGATGCCGAAGCTCGCGACGCCGTGGCGGCCGTGCTCGCCAACAACCCGCACCCTCGCCGGCTCACCGTCCGCCGGGCGTCGGACTGGTCGGACCAGCCGGCGCCGGTAGCCGATCACGTCACCAGCGCCCGGGCGGTGGCCGCACTGGAACCGATCGACGACTCGCCGATCGACCAGATCCCACTGCTCATCACCGGCGGCTTCCGATGGGAGTACGACCAGGCCCGGGAGCAGCTCGACACGCGCTACGCCACCACCCTGCGACCGCTGTACAACGCCGTCCTCCAGGAGGTCGTGCCCTCCGGAACGGTTCTCGACGACGTCGATCTCGACGACGTCGAGGTCGACCACGATCTCGACACGCTGCCGACGTCACGCCGCCTCGAGTCCACCGGGGGTCCTCGCACCGACGACGACATCCGAGGCATCGAGCAACAGATCGAGGTCTGGGTGCAGACCGACCGATCCCTCGACGACCTAGGGGCGATCACCATCGAGCTCGCTGAGATCCTCCCCGAGCTCCACCAGTTCGCCGGCGACGTGATCGACCAACTGGAACGCCACGAGCTGCGGCAGCGACCCCTGCGGTGGCTCGACGTCCCCGGCTTGGATGGGGTGCTCGGCCGCGACGACCTCCAGCTCCTCCTCACCACCTACTCGATGACCAGCCGGCTGTGGCAGCGCGCCCTCGTCGAGGGCGACGAGCCGCCGGCGGGCATCACGGCCGGCGCCTACCTGGGGCACCTCGCCGGCCGCCTCGGCGTCGGGACGTCCGGCCCTGGCCCTGTGATCGATGACCCGAGGCCCGGCTCCGGGGCGCCCGGGATGCCCGACCTACCCGGCCCGATCGACCTGCCCGACCTACCCGGCCCATTCGACCCCTTCGGCGTGCTCCCGCCGGCCTTCGTGGACGCCGCTCCGCTGCTGTACCAGCTCCTCGACGCCACGATCGCGCAGGGGGCAGAGCGTGCCGCCCGCGGGGAGGCGGTCGCCCGGCTGGCGGCCGCCGACCCTGTCGAGCTGGAGTGGTTGCTGCGCGAGACACTCGGGCTCGGCAGCCACCGGCTCGACGCCTGGCACACGAGCCTGGCCACCGAGCGCCTCGCGTCGCTCCGGGAGGCGCAACCGGATGGTCTGTACGTCGGCTCGTTCGGGTTCGTGCTCGACCTGGTCCGGTCCGACGATCGGCCGACCAACGGCTTCGTCCATGCACCCTCCCTGCCACACGCCGCGTCGGCCGCCGTGCTCAGGTCGGGATGGCTGGCGCGCGGTGACGGCGATCCCGAATCGCCCGCTGCTGTCGATCTCGGCAGCGGCCGGGTCCGCGAGGCCGACTGGTTGCTATCGGGTGTCCGCCACGGCCAGGACCTCGGTGACCTGCTCGGCGCCCGGTTCGAGCGGTCGCTGCACGACGCAGGGCTCGACGTCGCGATCCGGCCGCTCCGGCTGGCCGTCGCCGCCGCCCACGGCCAGGGACCGTCGGCCGCCGACCAGCCCGTGGACGGGACGCAACTGCTCGACCTGTACCGCGACGGGGGGCTCGACGACACCATCGACGGGCTCGGGCTCCCGGCGAAGCGCCAGGACGAGCTCGCCCGCCTGCTGGCGGCCATCGTGTCCGCCTTCGACGCAGTCGACGACGTCACCACGTTCGAGATGGTCCACCAGCTGGTGGTCGGCAACCTGGAGCGCGCCGCGGCGGTCGTCGACGGGATGGGCCCCAACGGCGGTCGACCCCCCGAGCTGACCGGGGTACAGACACCCCGAAGCGCGTTGACGATCGACCTGCGCGTCGCTGTGTTGCTCGACGCCTCGGCCACGAGCGCCCGCGCCGGATGGACGCCAGGCACGCGGGGTGCGCTCGACCCCGCACTCGACGCCTGGGCCGCCGCCATCCTCCCGGCGCCGGGCGACGTCGGGTGGCGCGCCACCGCCGCCGACGGCCAGGAGATCGAGCTCCGGCTGAGCGACCTCGACGTCTCGGCGCTCGACTCCTGCTACCTGTCCGACGACGACCCGCGCTCGATGACGCCGGCCATGCGCCGGCTGACCGAGCTCTCCCGTCCCGACGAGACGTTGGTCGAGGTCCGACCGGGCGACGGGGGCCGCGCACCGGTGTCGCTCGCCGAGTTCCAGCTGCTGGCAGTCGAGCTCAAGCGCATGATCCAGGAGTCGACCCCGGCGACCGCCGCCGCGATGGCGGCACCCGAGGACGCGCTGGCGGTCGATGACGACGCCAGCAGCACGGTCCAGCGTGCCGAGGAGACGGTCGCCAGGCTGCTCTCCCAGTTCGACGAGGTGGCGGCCGCGGGCTCGTGGGACGACCTGGACCCGAGCACCGCCGCGGCGTTGGCGCGCATCGGACTCACACCGTCACCCACGGTCGAGCCGCTCACCGACTTCGACGTGCTCTGCCAGAGGCTCGTCCATCGGCGCGAGCGCGCCGACGCGGTCGAACAGCCCGACACGGCCGACGGCATCCGCAGACGAGTCGCCGAGGTGATCGGCGTCACGGCGCCGTTGCTCGTCCCGTTCCCCGCCCCGGGTCCCGGCGGCGTCGAGCTCGCCGCCTCACTCGCCGACGTCGACGAGATCGACGAGTGGCTCGACATGGTGAGCAGCGTGCGTCCCCAGGTCGCGTCGCTGGGGCGGACGCTGCGGTTCGGTGAGCTGTTGGGTCGGCCCCCGAGCCCCATGGTGGCCGGTCAGGCGCCACTGCTCGACGGCGACCCCTGGGCCGCCTTGCACCGTCCACCGGCCGACACCGGCGGACGCGTCGCCGTCGCCGCCGTCACCCACGGCACCGTCGAAGCCGGTGCCGCCGTCGTCGGGCTCGTCGTCGACCAATGGGCAGAACGGATCCCCGCCGTCGACCAGGTCACCGGTGTCGCGTTCCACTTCGACGGGCCGAGCTCGGAGGCACCCCAGACGATGCTGCTCGCCGTCCCGCCCGACGGCGAACCCTGGAGCACCGACCTCATCGTCGACACCCTCCTGGAGACCATCGAGTGGGCCCAGCTGCGGGCCATCGCCATCGACGACCTCGGCGACTTCGGCCACGCGCTGCCCACCACGTTCGTGCCGGGCTCACTCGACACCTACGCCGTCCAAGGAGCGACGCCGTGATCGGGCCATGGGAGCGGATCGAGGGTTCGTCACACGACGACGAGCTCGACGCCGGCGTCGAGGCGCGGGTCGCCGACCCCCTGTGGATGCTGGCCCGCCAGTGGCAAGTCGGTGAGCTCCGAGGCGACGATGCAGGTTCACCGATCACCGCGCGCCTCGCGTGGACCGCGACGCGACTGACCTCGTACCGGCCCGGCACGGACGGCCCGGTGGTGCCGATCCCCACCCGGCAGCCGCTAGAGCGGGTGGTCGAGGCCGCGCCTGCACCGTCGGCAGGCTCCGCCCGCCTCCACTGGTCGGCACGCCTCGGGGCACAACTCGTCCGACGACTCTCACGGCGCCGGCTGGACGACGTGGTCGCCGCGCTGCGCGACGCAGTCGGCGCGCCGGTGGAGAACGACGCACTCGCACTCCCCGGAGCAGGCACGATGACGGTCCAGGTGCTCGCCCGACGAGCCCTCGACGGCGCGGCCCTGCTCGCCGCCCGTGACGCGACGGTGCAAGAGGCGCTCGCGGGACTCCCCGCCGACCGTCGAACGGCAGGTCTCGAGGTGATCGACGAGTGGCGGGCACGCACCCGGTCGCGGTTCGCCACACCGCCTGTCGACACCTGGGACGACCACCGCCTCGAGCACCGCTTCTCGGTGGCCGCCGGCGCAAGTGCGTCCGAGACGGTCCTCACCGCCGCCGAGTACACCGGCGGGCACCTCGACTGGTACAGCTTCGACGTCGACCCAGCTGGCCGCCACCAGCCCGAGTCCGACGAGCGCGACCCCGGCGACGAGGGCGACGAGGGCGACGCCGGCGTCGTGCACGGTGACGTGAGTGCGATCCCGACACCGATCCGGTACGCCGGGCAGCCCGCCGCCCGTTGGTGGGCGTTCGAGGAAGGCAACGCCCACTTCGGCGACATCGCCGCGGCTCCCGGCGACCTCGGACGGCTCCTCCTCGCCGACTACGCCACCGTGTACGGCAACGACTGGTGCTCGGTCCCGCTGCGGCTCCCGATCGGCACCATCGTCCGAGTCGACGGCCTCACGGTGTTCGACACCATGGGACGCCGGACCGACATCCCGCCCGCCGCCCTGCTCGACCACCCCCGGGGGGACCGGCCGTCGGACCCCGAGACCACAGGGCCCGCCGACAGATCCCAGCAGGACCGGCGGCCCTTCCGGCTCTACGAGCTCGACGGCGACCCGTCGGTCGCGGCCGGGCTCGCACCGCTGCTGTTCCTCCCCCCGACGGTGTCAGGGTCGGACGCGGGGCCAGCCCTCGAGCGAGTCGAGCTCGTCCGGGACGAGGCGGCCAACCTGGCATGGGGCATCGAACGCTTCGTCGAGGGGCCGACCGGCCGGGCCGTCGACCGACTACAGCACTGGCGCACCAGCACCAGCACCAGCGACGGCGAGCGCACCAACACCAGCACCAGCGACGGCGAAGCCATCAGCGGGGGACCGTCCACCCCCGGCACCGGAGGGCACACCCCGGGCGGCGCACGGACCGCGCCCGACCACGACCTCCCCGAGCCCACACCCGGCCAGGGCATACCCATGCCCACACCGGGGCCCGGGCCCGCCGATCCGTCCCACCCACCGCCCGAGCAGCAGCCGGGCCAGGATGCATGGCGATACCGACTGGAGGCGACCGCACCCCCGTTCTGGATCCCCTTCGTGCCGGCCCGGTCCGGTTCTGGCGCGCAGGTCCGGCTGCGTCGGGCCCGGATGCAGGAGTGGGAGCTTCTCGATCGATCGCTCGTCGGGGCCAAGGGCGAGCTCCTCCAGCCCCGGAGGCCGATGGCGATCGAAGAGGAAGAGGTACCGAGTGGCGGTGTCACCGTGGAACGACGCTGGCAGACCGCCCGATGGGTCGACGGGTCGATGCACGTCTGGCTTCAGCGCTCCAAGACCGCCGGCCACGGGGAGCGATCGAGCGGCGTCCGGTGGGACATCCTGGAAGAAGCGGGCACCGACTAGCCAGCAGATTCATCCGCGCCGTGCCGTCCGCCAGCACCTCGCCCGGCCTTGACTGTCAATCGGGCACGAAGATGTCCCGCAGGCGTTGGCGGAGCATCTTGCGGCGGAAGTCCTTGCGGACCTGGCGGATCTCTCGCTGGATGGATCGCTGCTCGGCGGGATCCGTCGACGACTCGATCTCCTTCTCGAGAGCGCGAGTCTTCGCGTCTCGTTGCGCCCGCTCCCAGTCCATGGGGTCGACGATCCCGGCCACCACGCCATCATGGCCTCGTCAACGCCATGCTCGCATTCACCGCGAGCCATCGTTGAGCTAGACGTCAACGTCGCCGGAGCGTGCGCCGCCTGAAGTCAGGTCGGTGCAGCGTCCGAGTTCGAGCCAGCTGACCGCGCGAAACCCGGGACACACGAAGGCCTCCAAGAATCCCGGGCCGTTCAGTGGTGCCCACGATCCCAGGTCCGTCGCTGGCAAGGCGGAACCGGTTCCAGCGGAGCGGCGTAGTGAGGGACAACTCGCCGCGACAGTCGAACGCGGCGACCAACCAGAGGAGAGACGTCATGCAACCCATCCAGCTGCCGCGGAAGGGAGCCACGGTGACCGATGGCGTTCGGCGTCGCCGCCTGCGGCGGCCCCGATGGGCTCGGCAGATCGCCGTCGCCGTCGCCGTGCTGTTGCTGACCAGCCCTCTGGCCTTGCCCGCACAAGCACTCCCCCGGCTGGACGGACCGCTCCCACCGCCGTCCTGCCTGGACAGAACGGTCGTCAACAGCATGTCGGTCAACCGGCGCTCTACCCTCGGCAGCACGGCCCTCGACAGGGTGCGGTTCTCCTGGAACATCACGAAGGGCTGCGCCGACCTCGAGCTGTGGGTGGCGGGACGGTTCGTCGCTGGCGTGGGCAGCATGGACGTGAGCGTGACGACGAGCCGAAGGCTCACAGTGCGCGCCAGCATCCCCGGCTGTTGCAGCACCACGTTCAATGGGCCCTTCGTGCTGGCGGGCAGGTTCATCCACTACGCCGAGCGGGCCGATGGCAGCCTCGGGACCGGGCAGCCCCGCCCAAGCTCCGGCAGCGCCACCACCGACGCGGCCGCCCGCGATGTGCTCGAGTCGATGCGGCCCAGCTACCGGGCCGCCTACAACGGCAAGCGGGTCGAGATCCATGTCCTCCCTCCGGGGCACAGCTTCAGCGAGCTCCCGCCCTGGGACGAGACCGACCGCCCGTCCGAAGCCGGCGGCCTCGGTCACAGCAGCGAGAACGCCGTCCTGGACGAGCACGGCTGGTGGGGACCTGGCGCCAGCGTGCACTCCGTCGGCATCGGCGCCGGGTCCGGCTCGTATGCCGTCACCCACGAGCTCGGCCACGCTGTCCTGCTCCATGCGGGACAGAACGTCGATCTCGAGACGAGGACGGCCTTTGGCAGACGCCGCTCCCTGACACCCACACCCGAGTTCGTCGGGTGCGCCTCCGGGGACGACTACGGCGCCACCAACTACCACGAGTACTGGGCCGAAGGGACCGCTGCCCTTTTCGACCTCGGGGTTCCGTGCCCCATCTCCCAGGGACCACAGCCCGACCCCGACCAGTACACCCGGGAGTACCTCGCCGCCACCGACCTTGCCCTGGACCGCGCCCTACGCCGAGTCTTCGACGTCTAGCAGGGTGCTGATGGGCAATTTCAGCACCCCGCTAGCTGATCTCCGAACGCGACGTGTCGGGCGACGTGACACCCTTCGCCCATGTCCTTGGCCATGAGCGAGCACGAGCGGCAGGAGTTCCTCGCCAGTGTCCACGTCGGCGTCATCTCGATCGAGCGAGCCGATGGCCCGCCGCTCACCGTCCCGATCTGGTACGGCTACGAGCCCGGGGGGCTCGTGTGGATCGTCACCGGCGCCGAATCCCTCAAGGGAAGGCTGTTGAACACCGCACGGCGCTTCAGCCTCTGCGCGCAGACGGAGGAGCCGCCCTTCTACAAGTACGTCAGCGTCGAGGGACCGATCGTCGACGTGGCACCGGCCGAGCTCGAAGCCGACCGACGCCCGCT
>Ga0209382_10003388_pt1 | contig 22122 bp, 20 predicted proteins | sample SoiMetdeltSBSDD5_FD_187599 | JGI IMG/M metagenome (GOLD analysis project Ga0209382, IMG submission 187599) | Bulk soil microbial communities from a Populus tree surrounding site in Tennessee, USA - Soil MetaG P. deltoides SBSDD5 (SPAdes) (version 2) | ecosystem: Environmental > Terrestrial >...
TACCTGATCGGCTTTCGCGAGCTCGGCCTACCGACCGCCGGCTTGGAGAGCCACTACCGCGACCTTCTGGGCGAGGGCGCCACTCCAATTTTCGAGCGGATCGAGCAGGAGCTCGACGGCGCGTGATTGCCGGCGCACGGATGCCAACTGCGCCACGATCGCGGTCAGCGCGGCGCGGTCCCTGAGTCGGGGCCGCCGCCCTCGGCTGTGCCCGCGCGGTCCACCTCCAGCAACGCGCCCTCGCCGACGAGCAGCTCGATTGCCTCCCCCACGTCGGCGGCAACCGCGGTCTCCAAGCCGGGATACTCCTTGGTGAGCAGATCGATGATGTCCTGCACGGAGCGGCTGCCGTCGCACAGCTTCCAGATCACGGTCGCGGTGTCATTGAGGTGGATTGCCTTGTGGCCGCCGAGGCGATAGAGCAGGTTCTCGCCCTCCATCTCCTCGACAAAGAAGCCGAACGCCTGTTTGGGCACGGTCTGCGGTGTCATCTGCCGATTCCCCTTCCACACGCGCGGCTGGCCGCGCGTCAAAGCAGCCTGGCTTAAGACGCTCCGCTGCGCTTCAGAAGGATACGGAACCCCTGCCTTCGCCAGGAGTGCAGGAAGCGCGTGCTGCCCATGGTTGACGTGATCGCCGAGCGGCCGAGCAGCAACCGGGCGAGCGCCGTATGGCGGGCTGGCCCAAGCCCCCGTGCCAGCTCGCGGCAGCGCGGTTCGCCCAACAGGCGATAGCCCAGGTCGAGCCCGGCGATCGCGGCGAACCGCGCACCGGCCCTCTGCACCAGGCCCTCGAAGCGATGTTCCTCCTCGGCCGTGTTGACCCGGCGTGCCGCCTGACAGACATCGACAACCTGGCGCAGCAATTCGTAGCGTTCCAGGGCACCGTGCACAACCGCGACGGTGAGGAGCGCGGCCGGGGTCTCGGCAATCCCGGCGAGGTCCTCGTAGCCGAGCGACATGGCCTGGCGCAGCTCCGGATGGTGCACGAGGTTGGTGTGGACCTCGATCATGAGGGCATCGTTGTCGCGATGGAGCCATTTCCACTCCAGCCGGTCGGAGTCGCGGTCATATTCCGCCAGCCTGTAGCCCTGCTCCTCCAGCACGCGCGCAAGCCGCGGCTCGGCTTCGGGAGCGACGAGCAGATCGATGTCGGTGAAATTCCGCAGGCCCGGCGAAGGGTAGATGGTGCGCGCAAACACTGGTCCCTTGACCATTGCGACGGGCAGGCCGTCAGCTGCCGCCATCAAAGCCTCGCCGTGTGCTCGCAGCATCAGCGAATAGGTCAACTTCGAGCGATGCCGAGCCAGCGCGTCTGCCTTTGCGTCGGCGAACGCGGCATCGCCTTGGAAGGGCGGGTAATGCCGCAGCACGGCTGGAAGAACGCTGTGCTGGTCGGCCTGCGCGACGAGCTCGCGCACCTCCAGGAGCGAGAGCCCGCGGCGCGGCGGTGCGCCGCGCGGCCCGAGCGGATCGGCGCAATGGATGAGCCATTTGGCGACGGCGCGACGGCTTTGGCGCCTGCCCGTATCGAGGAGCGGTACTGCGTGCCGGGCAACGCTGGATATCTCTGCACGCAACTTCCAGCCGACCGCCGCGATGCTCCGCCGGTGCTCCCCCGCCTTCCACAGACGCTGTACGAGCCGGGTTGCGACCGCCCTCGCGCGGGCACCGCGAGGATGACCCTGTGCAAATAGGCTCTCCAACACGTCGGCAAGATGCCGCACCTCTCCCGTGGCGTCGTAGGCAACCAAGCCTGCTTCGGTCAGCTCCTGCAGGATTGCAGCGCGCGCGTCCTTCGGCAGATCGAAGCGATCGAGGTCCGCCACGCAGAGTTTCTCGAGCCCGCTCGTCGGATCGGGCCGCCCGAGGCGGCGTTCTGCTGCGGCTAGCTTCGCAATATGGGCACCGAGCACCTGTCTGCGCCGTTGGCGAGCCGTCGTGTTGTTGCCATGCCATCTGTAATCGACCAAGACCTCCGGCATGTTTGCAAGAGCGTGGCGCTCAGATAGCCGAATCCACAGATCGTAATCATCCGCAGGGTCGAAAGCTCGCCGGTAACCGCCAACGGCGATGGCAGCCTCCCGGCGTATCGCCACCGTAGGCTGGCCGAGCGCACAATGCCCCATGTGGAGGCTCTCCCGAATCTCTTCGGCGGTCAGGGGATACTTGGTGGGTGGGGCAAGCGGATCTCCATCCTTGTTGATCAAGCGCAGCGCGGAGCCAACCGCCGCGACGTCCGGATGCCCGGTGAGGTAAGCCAACTGCAGCTCAATGCGCTCCGGCATGGCGATGTCATCGGCGTCCATGCAGATGACGATGCTCCCCCTGGCTTGCGCAAGTCCGCGATTCCGGGCTGCGGCGACTCCTTCGTGCATGCCACGGATGATGCAAATTCGAGAGTCCTGCCCGGCAAATCTTTGCAGTATGTCGCCAGAGCCATCGGTCGACCCGTCGTCGACGATGAGGAACTCGAATTCGCTGTACGTCTGGCGGCGTATGCTCTCGATCGCTGCCTGCAAATAGCCGGCCGCGTTGTAGACCGGCATCAGAACGGTGACGCTTTCGCCGCAGTTACGCATCAGGGATGTAGAGCATGTGACCGGTCGAGGGGCAATCAATAGTCAAAGCTGAGCGTTTGTGGGCCTGGTGGTCGTACGGCTATGGTTCTTGTCGGCGCGGAAGCCTTCGGATCGGCGATGCCGTCCGCCACGGCCAAGTGAGTGGCGCGGGGACGAGCACCGATCAGCGAGGTCATGCATGGGGCGTACCATAGGGGTTCTCGAACACAAGGATGCTGATGCAGCGCGTCAACGAAGCGCGGCGGTTCAGCAACTTCGGCCGGGTAGGGTCATCTTGCTCCGGTCGGCCAAGGGCTCGGCCATGGTCGATGTAATACTGTTTCCTGCCGCCCGTCGCCGGCGGTCAATCCGATTGTCCCAGTGTGTTTCCGCCGGGGGGGACCAACAGATACCGGTCGACGGCTCCGTGGCCGTTCGCCGGCGGTCAATCCGATTGTCTCAGTGAGTTTCCGCCGGGGGGACAAACAGATACCGGTCGACGGCTCCGTGGCACCGACGAGGGCAGCCGTGAGGGAAGGGCTTCAGCAGGGTGACAGGCCAGGAAGAGAAGGATGCTGACGAGTTTTACAAGTTTACCCCGATTTCGGCCAAACTTGTAAAACTTTTCTTCCGTACAATCAGCAACTTAAGGCCAAAAACAGCAGCTTGGGAAGCTGATGTTCTGCCACTGAACTACGCCCGCATATTCAATTACCTAGCGTTCTTACGCAGCTTGCCAGCCAATTTTCGCCAGTCATCATGTCGTTCATAAATTACACTCGTAAATCAGGCTATTGTATCGCTTTGCTCAGCGCTCAGGTCACCGCAAGTTTTACATGTCCTCCGAGACCGTGATCAGCGGAGGTTCTACTCGCCTCCGACTGCGTTGAAAAGCCGTCATCGGCGGGTAGTGTGCTTGACGATGTACGGTGCTCATGAGTGGACCTCGCATGGTTGTTGTTGCGCTGAGACCGTCGAGGAGCCGCTCGGCACTTTCTCGTTCGTTGCTTCGCGGGCAATGTCGAAGGGCGAGGTTCCTCCCACGCGGCGGCCGAGACCGTCCTCAGCCAAGAAGCGATCGGTACAGCTCCAGGTATCGATCGGCCATGCGGTCTACCGTGAAGCGCGCGGACACCGCCGCGCGGCATGCGGCGCGATCGATCTCGCCGATACGGCCGATCGCGTCCACGGCTTCATCCACACTGTCGACCAGGAACCCCGTTACACCATGGTCGATCAGCTCGGGCATCGATCCGCGATTGGAGGCAATGACTGGCGTACCGCTGGCGAGCGCCTCCACCACCGACAGGCCGAACGGTTCGTCGAAGTTGATGAGGTGGAGCAACGCGTGCGCGGAACCCAGGGCCTTGGCGCGGGCCACCCCGCCCACCGGGCCGCGATAGACCGCGAAACCGTCGTTGAGCGCGGGTGCGACGTGCTCGTTGTAATAGTCCTGATCCTGGATGATGCCGGCCATGACGAGCCGCCGACCCGATCTTCGCGCCGCTGCAATCGCCTCGGCCGCCCCCTTGTCCGGATGGATGCGGCCGAAGAAGAGCAGGTCGTCGCTGCCGTGGGCGTTGAACGGAAAGTCCTCCATCCGGATGCCGTGGTGGATCGTCGCCGCATAGCGCAGGTCCGGGCGGCGGTCGGCGTCGCTGATCGCGACATAGTGGACGCGATCCTCGTACGCCTTGAAGGTGGGAAGGATGCGCTCCGAGGAGAAGCCGTGGATGGTCGTCACGACAGGCGTATCCACCAGCCGCGAGAAGGCGAGCGGCACGAAGTCGGCCTGGTTGTGAATGAGGTCGAACTCGCTCGCGCGCTCGAAGACATGGGCGACGTGCAGCATCTCCCACGCCTTGGCGTCGATGCTCGGGTCCTCGGAATAGGGCGCCGGGCAGGCGCCGCTCAGCTTGCCAGCGGTCAGGCTATCCTTGGTGGCGAACAGGGTGACGTCGACGCCGCGCGCCACCAGCGCCTCCGTCAACAGGCTCGTTACCAGCTCCCACGGACCATAATGGCGCGGCGGGGTGCGCCAGGAGATCGGCGCCAGCATGGCGATACGCAAGCGATTGTCCTTCCTTGCTTTCGTCAATCGGACGTGAGGATCACACCCTCGTTCACTCGCAGCAGAAGGGCGCCGTGGCCGGGCGGCGCCGGGTCGGCGAGAGTGGACAAGAGCGGCCGGCCGTCGCTCGCCCAGTCGGGTAATTGCAGGTGTTGCGTCCGCGTGCCTAGGTTGAGCGCCACAATCAGTCGCTCCGCACCGTGGCGGCGCTCATAGGCAAGGACGTCGCCCGCCGCATCCAGCAGCGCGAAGCTCCCGATCGACAACGCCGGATAGGTTCGCCTCATCGCCAGCAGTCGACGATAAAGCGTCAGGATCGACTGGGGCTCCTCCGCCATGCGCGCGCTGTTGCGCGTTGGCCAGTCGGCGTTGAGCGGCAGCCACGGCCTGGCCGTGGTGAAGCCGGCGTTCTCGCTCCCGTCCCATGGCATCGGCGTCCGCACCGGATCGCGGCCCAGGCCGAGGCCGGGCTCGCGCAGCTCGCGCGGGTCCTGAACCCGGTCGGCGGGAACGCCCACGTCGCTCAAGCCCAGCTCGTCGCCGTAGTAGAGGGTCGGCGTGCCGCGCAGCGTCAGCAGCAGCATCGCCGCGACGCGGGCCTGGGCCGGCCCACGCTTGGTGGCAACGCGCGGCCGGTCATGATTACCCAGCACCCAGCTCGGCCAACCGCCCGGCGGAAGCGCCGCCTCGTAGTCTGCAATCAGCTTGGCAAGGGAGCGCGCCTCCCACGGCGCATCGATGAGCTGGAAATTGAACGGCAGGTGCACCCCGGCCCGCATCCGGCCATAGTAGTGCATCAGCCGATCGACCGGCAGGTAGACCTCCCCGACCAGCACGCGATCGGCCCGTCCGTCGGCGCCATAGCTGTCGGCGATGGCGCGCATGTCAGCCGCGATCTCGTGCACCTCGGGCTGGTCGGTCGAGTGCAGCTGGCGCACGCGGTGCATGTCGCCCATCGCCGGCCGATAGTCGGGATTGGGCGGATTGTCCGGGAAATCCGCCGCCTTGACCAGGTGCCACAGCACGTCGATCCGAAAGCCGTCCACGCCGCGGTAGAGCCAGAAGTGCATCACGTCGTATATCGCCGACTGCACGGCCGGATTGCGCCAGTTGAGGTCCGCCTGCTCCTTCAGGAACGCGTGGTAGTAGTATTGGCCTGTCGCCTCGTCCCACTCCCAGGCCGAGCCGCCGAAATCGCTGATCCAGTTGTTGGGTGGCCCGCCGTCGGGAGCGGGATCGCGCCAGATGTACCAGTCGCGCTTCGGGTTGTCGCGCGAGGAGCGGCTTTCGGCAAACCAGGCATGCTGGTCGGAGGTGTGATTGGGCACGAGGTCGAGCAGGACCTTGAGCCCGCGGGCATGGGCTTGCCCGAGCAGCGCGTCGAAATCGGCGAGTGTGCCGAAGCGTGCATCGACACCGCAGTAGTCGGCGACGTCGTAGCCGAAATCAGCCATCGGCGAGGGGTAAATGGGCGAGATCCAGATCGCGTCGACGGGCAGGCTCGCCAGATAGTCAAGCCGTCGCTCGATGCCCTTCAAGTCGCCGATGCCGTCACCGTTCGTGTCTTGGAAGGAGCGCGGGTAAATCTGGTAGATCACGCCCGTTTGCCACCAGAGCGCGGTCATGGGAGCGGTCTCGGGCGCAGCTGGGCACGCAAGATCAGCCTCTTCTCTGGGACGCTCGAGCCTCTTTACCACGCAGTGTGCGAGTGGATCAGGCTGCGCCTTCACTGACCAGAAGACAAGGAAAGTCGGCCTGTCAGGAGTGATGTCCGATTTAGGTATCTATTTCGCGCCAAAGAGCGGCATAGTGTTTTGGTGACATTCCCGCATCCTCCCAGTTCGCACCCGCCCACGCGGCTTGGCTGCCCGTGTCACCTTTGAACCCTTTACTTCAGGTGACACCTCATGGCGATCGAACGCGCGCGCGTGCAGGCCGTGCAAAAGCCGTGGGGTGTCGCCGATCTCCGGCCATGGAGCAGGGCAGACCATGACGGCAGCCGTTTGATCGGCGAAATCTGGTATGAGCGATCCAGAAATGGGTCCTCAGATCCGTCGCTCCTGCTCAAGTTGCTGTTCACGAGCCAACCCCTTTCCATTCAGGTGCATCCGGACGATGCGTACGCGCAATCGATCGGCTTGGCATGCGGCAAGACCGAAGTGTGGTACATCCTGAGTGCCGCACCCGGTGCCAGGGTCGTCCTCGGCTTGAAGAAGAAGCTCGCTCCCCGGCAATTGCGCGAGGCCGTCAACGACGGCTCGATCGCGGGTCTTGTCGCGTGGCAGACGGTACTGCCGGGCGATGTGGTTCTTGTTCCCGCCGGTACCATACACGCAATCGGTGCGGGGCTTGTGATTGCCGAGATCCAGCAGCGCAGTGATGCAACCTTCCGCATGTTCGATTTCGGCCGCAAGCGCGACCTTCACATTGCAGATGCCGTCGCCGTGGCAGACGCGGGACCGGCCGACGGTAGTGTGAAACCGAAACGGCTCACGGACGAACGGACGCTCTTGGCATCCAACCCCCACTTCGTGCTGGAACGGATCGAGCTGGCGCCGGGCTCCGCGACTCGCCTCGAGGCGGATCGCGAGACTTGGCTGCTTGTTGTCAGCGGCAGCGCCCGCGCCGGCAGCTTCGACATCGTCGCCGGCGACGCCGTTTTCGCGCAGTCGGACAGCGTCGACATGCGTGCTGGGGCCCAGGGCATGGCGAGCCTCGTGGCTTACACGGGTGCCGGCGGTCCGGTTCCACGTCTGCTGCAGGGCCCTGCACAGCCGAGCGTCGCCGATGCGGCACCGTCGGACGGCAGGCAAGCGCCAACGTCCCACCTTCACACAAAAGCGGACCCAGAGCATGGGCTCGCGGGAGCAACGCCATGAAGCCACTTCAGCGCGTTGCGCTCATCGGCAATCATCTTCCGCGCCGCTGCGGTATCGCCACCTTCACCCATGACCTGCATCGGGCGATCTCGACGGCCCGGCCGGATCTGGAGACCTGCGTCGTTGCCATGAACGATCCCGGCGGCACATATGATTATCCGGCGGCCGTGCGGTTCCAGATCCAGGACGAGACGATCGACGGCTATGCTCAAGCTGCTGATTTCCTGAACGCCGCGCCGTTTGACGTTGTCAGCCTTCAGCATGAGTATGGGATTTTCGGCGGTGAGGCAGGTGGACACATCATCGAACTCCTGCAGCGGCTCACGATGCCGGTCGTCACGACCCTGCATACGGTGCTCCCGGCACCAACGCCGGCACAGCGTGACGTCATGGGAAAGATCGTCGCCAAGTCGACCAAGCTCGTGGTCATGGCCGAAAAAGGCCGCGAGCTTCTCCGGTCCGTACACGATGTGTCACCGCAGAAGATCGAGGTGATCCCGCACGGAATCCCCGACTTCCCATTTCTCGAGACCCATCACGCCAAGGCCAAGCTCGGGTTCAGTGGGAAGACCGTCATTCTCACGTTCGGCCTACTGTCGCCCAGCAAAGGCATCGAGACCGTGATCGATGCCATGCCAGCAATCGTCAGGTCCTGCCCGAACGCCGTCTATGTCATTCTCGGTGCGACCCACCCCAACCTGGTTCGTACTCATGGTGAGGCCTACAGGGACAGCTTGACGGTGCGGGCGCGCGAGCTCGGAATCGAGGACCATGTCATCTTCTTCAACCAGTTCGTCGATCAGACCACGCTGCTGGCCTTCATCTCGATGTGCGAGGTTTACGCGACGCCGTATCTCAATGAAGCCCAGATGACCTCGGGCACGCTGGCCTACAGCTTTGGCCTGGGCAAGGCCGTCGTTTCGACGCCCTACTGGCACGCCCGGGAGCTGCTGGACGACGGGCGAGGCATTCTGGTTCCTTTCGGCGATTCGAAGGCCATTGGCGTCGAGATCGCCGCGTTGTTGACCAACGATGTGCGCCGGTACGCGATGCGCAAACGCGCGTACGCGGCCAGCCGCCCCATGACATGGGCGCAAACGGCCAAGCGTTATCTGGCGGCATTCGATTTGGCGCGCGAGACGAGCCGAGTCAACAAGCGGGCTCGCGCTGGGCTCGGAGAGGTGTGGGACAACGGCAATGCCCTTCCGCAGGTACAGACCGGACATTTCCTGTCGATGTGCGACAGCACGGGATTGCTTCAGCACGCCGTTCACTCCGTACCCGACCGTGACCATGGCTACTGCGTCGACGACAATGCCCGTGCCCTGCTGCTGTCGAGCGCCCTCGCGCGCTCTGGCGAAGCTCGATTGCCGGAGCCACTGACGGCACGCTTTGCGGCCTTCCTACAACACGCATGGAACGCAGACGCTCGCCGGTTCCGCAACTTCATGAGCTATGATCGGCGATGGCTCGAGCCACAAGGTTCCGAGGACAGTCACGGGCGGACGCTGTGGGCGTTGGGCGAATGCGCCCGCAGCGATACCGATCCGTCGCGCCGCAGGTGGGCAGCGGCCCTGTTCAAGACGGCCCTGCCCGCCGTCGAGCACTTTCAATCTCCCCGCGCTTGGGCATTCACGCTGCTCGGGCTGGATGCGTATTGCACGTTGGTGGTGGGAGATCTGAGCGCCGGCCGCATGCGTGAAGTGCTGGCCGGGAGGCTGGTGGACGCGTTCCAGGCGATTGAAACACAAGACTGGTGCTGGTTCGAGGACTTGCTCGCCTACGACAACGCACGCCTTTCGCAGGCTCTGCTCGTCACAGGTGCAGCGCTCAAGAAGCCGCTGATGGTCAAGATCGGCCTGGCATCCCTGCGCTGGCTCATGACGCTGCAGACCACGCCGGAAGGCTGTTTCAGGCCCGTCGGCACGGAGAGCTTCGGCGTCAAGCAAACGCCCCCACAGCCGTTCGACCAGCAGCCCATCGAGGCAGCCGCAGCGATCTCGGCCTGCCTTGCGGCATGGCGCGTGAACGACAATGCCGAATGGACGGCAGGAGCGATGCGCGCCTTCGATTGGTTTCTTGGCAGCAACGACCTGCAGACATCTCTGGTCGACCCGGGCAGCGGAGGTTGCCTGGACGGGCTCCATCCAGATCGCCCCAATGAGAACAGAGGTGCGGAGTCGGCGCTATCCTACCTCCTGGGTCTGGTCGAGATGCGTCACTTCGCACGCGCCAATACGGCGTCCTTCGAGCTTGCACAGAAGTTGCCTCTCAGCGCCTAAGCCCACGCTCGATGCGTTACTAATGATCTAGGGGATCGCTTTGTCTCAACCCATGTTCTTGAATCGACAGACCTTGTATCTGCGGCCGGATCCCGCCAGGGTCGTGGTGCGCCCTTTCAAGCCGACGCCCGAGCCCAGGGATCTCAAGCCCACCGACAAGGCGCGCGCCAATCACATCGTCGGTAGAGTCTTGGGCCTCGACCCCAATACCGCTGAACAGCACCTGGCCGAGGTACTCGAGAACTTCGAAGGTCGGCATAGGAACCTGCTCGAGATCTTCGAGAGGCGTGCCGTCGAGATGGAGGGGGCGCTGGAGCCGCATGCCGTTCTGACGAAAACGCAACGGTATCTGGTCGGCGCGTATTTCCTGCATGAGTACTCCTTCGAGGCGTCTGCGCTGTTCAATCCGAGCATCGTGCGGCACCCCGACCAATCCGGCGCATCGGCGGGAGGATGCCGATTCATCCTGAGCCTCCGCGCCGTCGGCGAAGGGCACATCTCCTCCTTGACCTTCAGGTCCGGCTCGATCGCCGCGGATGGCGCTGTCACCATCGACCCGACGGCGCGCCTTGCGTCCGTACCCAAAGTCACGCGCCGGACGGCAGGGCCCGATGGCGACGATGTCGAGGTGAGCTTCAGCCCGGACGAGGACCTGAGCGAGCGGGTCATCTTTCCAATCACCGAGGCTCAGGCCAACGGCATTGAGGATGCCCGGTTCGTCGAGTTCGAGGACGAGGGGCGAAAGACGTTCTTCGCCACCTACACTGCCTACAGCGGCAGAGCCATCAGGTCCGAGCTCCTCGAAACCACCGACTTCCGATCATTTCGCATGAGGCCCCTCAGAGGTACAGCTACGCGGAACAAGGGAATGGGTCTGTTCCCTCGCAAGATCGACGGCCGCTACGCGATGATCGGGAGGCAGGACAACGAGAACCTTCACTTGATCTTTTCCGACGACCTCTACACTTGGGACGGCGGACATGCGTTCGTGCAGCCGGCGTATCCCTGGGAGTTCGTTCAGATCGGGAATTGCGGCTCGCCCATCGAGCTGGACGAAGGCTGGCTGCTGCTGACGCATGGCGTCGGCCCGGTGCGGAAATACTCCATCGGCGCGCTCCTTCTCGACAAACGGGACCCTTCCAAAATTCTCGGCCGCTCGCGCGAGCCACTCGTGCGACCCGAGCCCACCGAACGGGAAGGGTATGTGCCCAACGTCGTCTACACCTGCGGTGCGTTGCGCCATGGCGACCGGATTGTTCTGCCGTATGCGGTATCGGACACCTTCTCCAATTTCGCGACCATAAGGATTGCGGCATTGCTCGAGGCTCTTGCCGGCTGACTGCGGCAGCTACGCCGAATGCCGGTTGGGCGTGGCATCGAGGTCTGTTCTGGGTCAGACACGTCGAGCGGCAACCATCCTCCGGCAGAATTGGTCCGAAACCTGATGCTGGATCAGATTCTTGCTCCTATGAAGCGCATGAGCGCCACGATTGTCTGTGCTCCCTTGCCCAGCTCGTCGATGACCTGGCTCATGGCGTCCTGTGCCAGCATGGCCTTGGGGCTCGGCAGCACCGGCAGCACCACGCAATCGGCGGCAGCGACGGCCTCGCGGATGATGGGCACCGTTATCGCCGCCGCAGCACGGGCGTAGGCCTAACAGGCGGAAGGGCCCCCTCCCCCGGGTGAGGGCCCCCCCGACGCCACTGACCCGGCCGGCGGGGTGATATGCCGAGCCATCGGCGAAGGGACGCGGAGAGGCCACCCACGCGCGTCCCCTGGCATGCACAAGCGCACACGCTCGTCTGACCGCGAGATTCGGAAAATACCTGCTGTGGATAATCTGGCCAGCAGGCCTTGATCGCCGAGGGGATCAACTACGTGCTGACCGAATAGGGCAGGCGCACCCTGCGTTTGTACGGTACTGAAGGGGCGTGGGCCTGGCTATGACCGCTCTGGATCCACGCCGCTAGTCAGTGTTCGTTGACGCATTCATCTCTTGTCGACGGATCTATCAGGTCGCGGAGCGATGATCGGCAAGCAAACGAACGTACGCCATCGTTGGTACGCACGCGAGTCGAGATCCCGTCCGATGGCGATTAGGTACTTTCCGAACCTTGGTACTCGGTCACTCCTATGAGCTGATGCTTCAGGCCAGTATGAGATCTGTATAGCGTGCTCGTGGCCCTAACCTTCGGCGGCCAGCTTCCCCCCGCGAAGCTCGGCTGCCTTTTTTCCGCTCGTCAGGATCGTCGCATGCGTTTGCTCCTCATCGCCGTGGTCCTTAGCTTGGGAGCCGGCGCCACGTTTGCGCAGATACCAATACGAACGCCTCCAATCGTTCCGGCGTTACGGCCACATGACAACGGCATCGTCGGTTGCGTGTGGATGTGGGATTGCGGGACCCATATGACCAAAACAGGAATGGTCGCGCGCATGCAGGCGCGTCCAGACACGGCTTGATAGGCTCGACGTTGAGGCGATCATGCCCAAGGCGAAGACAGAAAGATGAACCGTAGCGAGATCGCCGTACTTCGCACCAAGCTGCGAGAGCTGAATATTGAGTACAGCGCGCTGGTGCGTGGGAAAACGGGCGAAGGTGGCCTCTTGAGAATGGGGGAGCTGCGGGGGGGACGGCAGAGACTGATGAGATTGATCGCTGCGGAGCGGGTTCAGGACTTGGAGTGTCCTTTCGCGGTTTCCAGCTCGGCCGGCGCGTTGTCGGTGGCGGGTTAGAGTTCGAGAGCTGGTTGTCCTGCTGGCGGTGCCTGGTCGGCCTGACGAGGACACAGGAGACTGACACCACCGTCATCATCATCCGACGACACCCACGCTGCACTGCTCGCGAGTGTCGGAATGCGCACAAGGGATCCCTTCGTAGTCAGTCGCTATCTGATTTTCGGTGTCCAGCGCGTCTCTCGCGTGCGGATTGCACCCCCTTGCTAGAAGGAACGTCGCATGGCGCGTGTGACAGTCGAAGACTGTGTCGACAAGGTGACAAATAGATTCGAGCTGGTGCTTCTGGCTGTGCACCGGGCGCGATTGATTGGCAAGGGAGCGCATGTCACGATCAAGCCCGAAGACGACAAGAACGGGGTCATTGCTCTGCGCGAGATTGCCGAAAAGGCGATCTCGGCGGACGACATGCGCGAGTGGCTCATTCACTCGTTGCAACGCGACGTTGAGATCGAGGAGGGGGATGAGCGGGAGCCGACGGCGGCGCCGACGATGCGACGGCAGCGGCGTTCGGGTCTTGGGTACGCCAACCAATCCAACGATGCCGTTGTCGAGGAGATTACGGAAGAGCAGTTCCAGCGGGGCATGGAGAAGCTCTCCCCGCTGGAGGTCTCCAACAACAGTGACGGCACTTAGGTAGGTGCATGACGTAGCGCCAGCGAACTAACGGATACTGCGAAGGTAGCGTTAGGATTCACGATCTGAACCGGCTCAGGAAGCTCGCGGGATTCGACCATTCCAAGAGCCAACCGGGGAAGCTTTACCTCTAACTGCAGAAGCTTCTGACGGCTGCCGGCCAGAACTGCCTTCCTCCAATCTACTGGCGGCTTGCTACAATGATCAGGACAATGACTACCAATGCGGCACAGATCAGCATTTTGGCTACCGCCGAACCTGTCATCTCACGAAGGCTGTGAGGCCTCTCAGCCGACAGTACGTCGGAATTACTACGGCGAGGCAAGAGCCGAATCAGGCGATTAGCAATTGCTGTCGACTCCGTCTGTGTCCATCGGGGGGCGGGCAAACGCGCAATCAGCGAAGCCAATCTCTGCGTGGCCGCGTCCTTGGGCAGCTCAGATAATTCAGATGCCTCCTGCCAAGGATGTATGTTCAGCCGGGCGAGCGCTGAAAGAACACTGAGCGGCATTTCATTGCTGTCCGTGCCGATCGGTGCACGGAGAAAGTCATCGAACTCGGGTCTAAAGAAGGAAACCGAAGCAGCGGGTGTCACCTACGACCACCAATCATTTCGAGACGGGCTTCGCGGGGGGAAGCGGGCCGGCGAAGGGTGGCGCCACGAGTATGCGATACAGGTCTCATGCTGCCCTGCGGGATCAGTTCATAAGTGTCATGCGCTGCCAAGCTTCGGAAAGTACCTAATCATGGGCGTGAGCATGGGAAGAAAGAAGGGTTGCCAGCCGTGGGCTTTTGGTTCGGAGACGGCGGGTTTCGCGCTGGCGCGGATGCCAGGGCCCGACTACGCCGATCCGAGGACAGGCCGCGCCAGGCCGGCGACATCAGTGTCGTCCTGATCCTCCAGGACGACACTGTCCTCGGCATCAACGGTCGCCGCTTCCTCGCTTTCCTCGTCGTTTGCCGCGGTGGCGAAACGGTCGCTGGGCGTGGCCTCAGCAACCGGCAGCGCAGGCTGCAAGCGCTTGAGCGGTTGGCGGTGCCAGCCCGTCTTGTTGGTGAAGGGTGCAGTGCGCGCCGTTGCTGCGACAGGCGGTACGGCGGGGGGCGCGTAGCCAGCCCCGCACATCGGACACACGACGGGATTGCGCCCGAGATCGTAGAAACGGACCTCGCACGCTTGGCAGGTGCGCTTGGTTCCGCGCATGGCCTTGCGGCGGGCTTGCACGGTGCTCATGAGTGGACCTCGCATGGTTGTCGTTGCGCTGAGAGGCCAACAGCGCCGCGCGAGGCTAGCCCGGCGGCGCTTCCTTAGCCCTTCCTTGGAGCGAGTGTGTCGCCTAGGCTTTCTGGACCTGTCCGGCCTGTTTGCCGCGACCCTTGCTGTCGTCCTCGATCACGAAGGTGACCTTGTCGCCTTCGTACAGCGAGGGGATGCCGGCCGCTTCGAGCGCCGTCGCATGGACGAAGACGTCCTTGCCCGCGTTCTCCGGCTGGATGAAGCCATAGCCCCTGGCAGTGTTGAAGAACTTTACGGTACCGCTGGTACGCATGTTGGGACTCCTTTCCCAAAAAAACGTGATGGAGCCGGTCAGAAGGGCCGCACGGTCGGCCCGGCAACTCAGATGTGGGGAAAGGCATGCCCGAAGGCTGAAGCAAAACCTCAGATCATGAGGGGCGCGATCCGACGGAGCGCACCGGCCCTACTTAAATGGGATGCTTCCTACGATTATACAAGGCGCTTTCCCAGCTGAGGTCCATGTGCCGGAATGACTCCATTTTTCAGAGCAGGTATCTCGGTCCTTTTTTGAATTTTCTCGATCGCCAGCAAAAGCCCAGGGCACCCCCTCGTTCTCCAATCCGGCCAGCGCGTGCCAAACGATCATGCTGATTTTCTCTGGTCATTTTGCGCAAAACGATCCTTTCTTTGCGTGCAGGAACGTTTTCACGTGCGCCTTGGCTCTCCGTCACCTGCAGTACCCAGGGCATCCTTGGCCAACGCGGCCTGCAGCTCGTCCGGGTCGATGGTGACGACCTGCTTTCGCAGGCTCGAGACACCAATGGCAGGCAGGGTGATGGTCGTGGAGACACGTCGATAAGCAACGAACGACAAGGTGCCGAGCGGCTCCTCGACGGTCTCGATTAGGTACGTGCCTGGCGGCTGCACGCCATCCATGTCGCGTAGCGTAAAATCATGCAAGAACGTCACCGAGCTGTGCGTTATTCGCTCAGTCATCGTTGGCCATCCGGTTGTTCGAGCTTCTCGATCCTCACGATCGAACGAGGACCCGTTTGAGGCGCCAGCCCCTCGGACGAGCGTGCCTGCGCGCCCGCCAGTAGCCAAAGCAGACGAAGTTTCGAGTGTGTGCTGCCTACCTTACGCATATGGCCACGCGGGCATCGATTGTCACCCACCAGCCCTATGAACGGCCAGCCCGACGCCCTGCGGCGTAAGACAATTCCGTAGCATTGCAGCCGCAAATGAGGGACAAGGGTCTGGCCTGCGTACTCGCAGCATCCACGCTAGCATCGAGCTGCTGCAAGGCCTTGACGTTGCTGGGCCCCGCTCAGCAAGTCGCATGGAGCCAGCCGTATCACAGCTGGTATGGCGAGAGCCCACATTCATCAGGTGCCGAGGGCCCGACACGCGACCGGCACGGACACTCCGCGCCTCCCCGCACCGCAACCAAGAGTGCCGGGGGCCGAATCGAAAACAAACCACGCCAACCGCAAGGAGGCGCATGCCTCACGACATCTCGCTCATCGCCACGATCACCATGGGGCTGGTGCTGGCGTTCTTCGGCGGCCTCGTGGCCCATCGGCTTCGCCTGCCTCCGCTTGTGGGCTATCTCCTCGCCGGCGTAGCGCTTGGTCCTTTCACGCCTGGGTTCGTCGGAGACGCCAATCTCGCGAGCCAGCTTGCCGAGATCGGCGTTATTCTCCTGATGTTCGGCGTCGGCCTGCATTTCTCGATCAAGGACCTGCTGGCGGTGCGCGCCATTGCACTCCCCGGTGCCATTGCGCAGATCGCCGTTGCCACGGCGAGCGGCGTGGCGCTCGCCCTTTTGTGGGGCTGGGGATTCGGCGCCGGCCTGGTGCTGGGATTGGCGCTGTCGGTCGCGAGCACCGTCGTGCTCCTGCGTGCGCTGGAGCAGCGCGCTGCACTGGATACGGTCAACGGCCGGATCGCAGTCGGATGGCTGATCGTCGAGGACCTCGTGATGGTGCTCGCGCTCGTGCTCCTGCCTGCGCTGGCGGGCGCGCTCGGAGGAGATACCCGCGGCATCGCCGCGCAGCTCGCCAGCGGCAGCATGGCCGCAGCTCTGGCTCTCACCGTCTGCAAGGTTGTCCTGTTCGTGGCGCTCGTCGTTGTGGTCGGCACACGGGTGGTACCGTGGCTCCTCCAGCTGGTCGCGCGCACCGGCTCGCGCGAGCTGTTCACCCTCTCGGTCCTGGCAATTGCGCTCGGCATTGCCTACGGGTCGGCCGAGCTGTTCGGCGTGTCGTTCGCACTGGGCGCATTCTTCGCCGGCGTCGTGCTCAGCGAATCCGACTTCAGCTATCAGGCCGCGGCCGACTCGCTGCCCTTGAAAGACGCGTTCGCCGTGCTGTTCTTTGTATCTGTCGGCATGCTGTTCGATCCCGGCATCATGATGCGTCAGCCGCTGGCGGTGCTGGCCGTCGTCGTGCTCATCGTGCTCGGCAAGTCCATCGCGGCGTTCGCCATCGTGCTGGCACGCGGCTATCCGGTCACGACGGCGCTCACGGTGTCAGCCAGCCTCGCGCAGATCGGCGAGTTCTCGTTCATCCTGGCAGGCCTCGGGGTCACGCTCGGGCTGCTGCCGCCCGAGGGGCGCGACCTCATCCTGGCCGGCGCGATCCTGTCGATCACCCTCAACCCCCTCGTGTTTGCCGCGGTCGATCCGCTGGCCGCCTGGATCCGGGCACGGCCGAGATTGAAGGCGCTGTTGGAGCGATCGGGCGATCCGCTCACCGCCCTGCCCGACAAGGACCGCGACGCCAGATGGAGCGACCATGCCATCATCGTCGGTTATGGGCGCGTCGGCGAGATCATCGGCGACGGCCTGAAGGCACAGGGCTTTCCGTTTGTCGTGATCGATGAGGACAGGCGGCGTGTCGAGGAGTTGCGCAAGCGCGGCCTGACCGCCATCTACGGCGACGCCACTGCCGCCGGCGTGCTGGAGGCGGCCGGCGTCGAGCGCGCGAGGCTGCTGATCCTCGCCATTCCGAAGGGCTTCCAGAAGCGGCGCATCATCGAGCTTGCCCGCCAGGCCAACCCCCACATCGAGACCGCGGTGCGCACCCACCGTGCATCCGAGGTCGCCTATCTCAAGGACCAGGGCGTCGGGATCGCCATCATGGGCACGCGCGAGGTGGCGTTCGGCCTGCTGCGCTACGCGCTCTCCCGCTTCGGCCTGCCGGACGATAGGGTGCAGGCCATCGTGCAGACGGCGCGCGCTTCCGGTGAGGGAGGCGCGTTCGAGCGCGAGCCCGAGGTTGAGCTGCCGGACGCCGCCCCGGATTTGTGCGAACACGGCGACCACCGCTAAACGCCACTTGGCTAGCGGCCTCTGTGCGTCGCGACGCCTCCGCTGCGCCAGATCTTGGCGGACTTGCAGCGGCGGCAGATGCGTTCGCCGGACCATTCACTCTGAAACGGCGTTTTGCAGACCAGGCACGGTCTGGTCTTCGGCTCGGTATGTCGCTCTGGCTCAGGCTTGCTGTGGTCGTAGGTCACGGCTTTCTCGGTTCACGCCGCCAAGCGGCAGCGCGATGCAAGACCGCGACGAGCTCCGTCACGGTCAGGATTTCTGGACCACTGCGACAGCGCCTACAGCGTGGACTTGAACGACTTGACCGCTGCAGACTGGGCCGTCTCGAACAGATGCTGCGTGGCCCGGGTCGACAGATCGAGGAGTTCCCTGGTCTGCTCGGTCGTCTGAGCCGCAAGCTTCTGGACGAACTCGCTTTGCAGCTTGGTGATTTCCGGCAGCGACTTCGCGGTCGCGATTGCCTGCGCCGCATTGAAGGCGGCCTCGGCATTTGCAGTCATGTTCCGCACAATCTTCTCGTTGAGAATCTTCGTGCTGGCCCAGGCGGTGTCGGCGATCTCGTTCATAACCTTCGCGCCGTCCTGCGCGGCGGCCACGGCCTTTGAGTAGACCTCCTTGGAGGCTGCGACGCCCTGCTGGGCGATGGCCCGGACGTTCTCTGGTACGCGCAGGTCCTTGAAGAGCTTCTCTGCCTGGTCGAAAGCTTGCATTCCGAACACTTGGTTCACGGTCGTATCCACGGGTTGACAGGATGGGCGACGCCGCGATGGCATCAGCTCGTTATATGGGGCATTCGATTGTGCAATGCAATATGTTTTTGTGCGACGCACTAGCGCGTGCGTGTGAGTCACATGCTTGTGCGGCCACGATCACCTGCAGACGCGAGGCTCGCCCGCATTCAAGCGCCGGCCACGGCGCTGGCGCGGTCAGGCCGCGGCGAGTGCGGTGCGGACCAGCGCAGGGAGGGACTTGGAGGCCGTCTTTCTCATGATGGCAGCGCGATGATTGTCGACCGTCCGCTGGCTGATGCCGAGGTCAGCGGCAATGTTTTTGCTGGGATGTCCGGCGAGAACGAGGTCCAGGACCTGCCGCTGACGTCCCGTCAGGCTGGCAACCCGTATCGCAGCCATCTCCCGTGCCGCGTCAGCCCCGCGCTCGGTGGCCTTGATCTCGGAGATGTCGGCAACCGTGATCACCACGCCCTCGATGCCGCGTCCGTCGCTCCGGTAGGGCAGCGTGGCGCGAATGAACCAGCTGCCATCCCCGGTTCTTATCGCCCGCCTGACCGGCGTGTGACTGGCCAACACCACCCGCGCATCCGGCAGGAGATCGTCGTCGTCCTCGAACCGGCGCGAGAGGCCGGCAAGCGGCCGGCCGACATCGCAGGTGGCGACAGTGAACAACAACCTTGCGGCCGGCGTGAAGAAGCGGATGTTGAGCGTCGGCATCCAAGAAGAGTGTCGCCACGTCGGTGCTGTCGAGAATGTTCTGGAGGTCCCTGGACGCAGCGCGCTGTCGCTCGACCGTCGCTAGGAGTTGGCCGTTGAGGGTCGTGAGCTCCTCGTTGCGAGACTTTAGGTCGTCTTTCGACATGTTCAACTCCTCGTTCGCAGTTGGGAACTCGTCGGCGACGTGCTTACTCGGATCAAACGCCCGTTGACGTGCGCCCCGCGCGGCAGCAGCGCCCGAACGATCCACATGGTATGTCCTTGGCATCAGCGGCCCGCGCAACCTCGGGCCAACCGCGAAGTGTAGTGACCCTCGTGCAGGGGAAGCGCGCGCGCATCCTATCACATCTTGAGGTGGAACCCGGAAGTTCCGGGTCGCCGATGTCTAGAGGCCGACCGCCACTGACGCGACGCCGCCGCCGTCCCGCTCGCTGGCCAATTCCGGGATGAGTATTTTCCGAAGCTGGCCCGCGATTGATTTGTGCGTTTCTGTGGCGGCGCAGCCAACCTGCCCTTCTGGGCGGTCGCCGTGGCGAGGCCCAATCGACAACAGCGGGCAGGAGACACGGCGCCTCACTCGATGCCTGACTCGTGGAGGGGTTATGACGGACCCACCTATCGCGCTCGATCGCCATCGGGGCATGGCCGCCCAGAAGGCAACCGAGATCCGCCGCTTGCTGGCGGAGGTGGAGGCCAACGAGAAAACCCTGCGGGATCGGCAAGAGGAGCTGGAGAAGCAGCTCATCGCGTCCCCCGCGGCAACATGGGCCGAAGCTGCGGAGAAAGCCCGCTATCTCCTCGGCCTTCTTGCATCGACAGCGATTGCGCAGGACCCGCGCCGAAAAAGGCTCATCGCCAACGTCCTGGAGGACTTCGTTCGCCTCTCTGAGGCCAAGGACGCATAAGTCTGCGACGCATAAGTGCGCACGGATAGTAATCCTCTACGAGAAAGGCTAAGCCAATGAGAATGAATGATCGCCTGAACGGCTTCTTGTGGGGCATTCCGCTGGGCGCGGGCGCCGCTGTCATCGTCGGACTCTCGATGGGCTGGGTCGTCAGCAGCGCCAAGGCCAACGTGATGGCGAATGAGCGGGCAGAGACTGTGCTCGTCGCCGCCATGGCTCCCCTCTGTGTGAACAAGTTCCGAGACGCGGAGGGGTACGCAACGAATCTCGCGGCCTTGAAGGGCATCAAGGTGTCCTGGGAGCGGCGGGACTATGTGGTCAAAGGCAAATGGGCCAACGTCGGTCAGGATGCCAACTATGCCGTCGCCGATGCATGCGCCGAAGCCCTCAACAAGCTGTGACGCTTCGTGGCATTTGTGGAGTAGCACTCGACAAACTTCTCTAAGCGCGACCTCCGCGTAGGGATCGCTCACCGCTCCGCCCAAGAATCACGCGGGTCACGAGTCCGCATCATGGGGAATGGGTCAAGCCAAGAAGGCTTCGCGCCGAGGACATGTAGTCTGGACTGCTCCAGAGACTTGCCGCTGCGGCGAGCGCATAAATAGGCACGGCAGCAGCGGTACGTGTCCGGGCTCTGCCGGCATCCAAGCGATGATGAAGCCGGCGGCCGGGGAGCTAACGTGTGCTGGCGTAGGGCGCACTCTGTGGGAGGCGCAGGTGCACTATAGTGACGTCTGACGAGTTTTACATGTCACGTCGCTGTCCTCGCCGGTCCCACCCTGGGCGTTGTCGCGCCCGAGGGTGAAGACGTCGGGAGGAATGGGCGGGGCGGGCCGAGCTTGCGAATTCCTGTAGAATCCCTACCTATCGTCGTGCGCCATGCGGGGCGCTGACCCCGCGCGTCAATGGGCGCCACTCCTACTTCACAACAGCAGAGCTGAAGCGTTTCTCGCGGCCACGTGGTGCGTCTTGCAATGGAGGTTGAAGTGCATGAATGAGAACCGGAGGAATGGCAGGCCGCCGCGACGGCAGCCGGCCGCGCGCATGAATAGTCCGGCTCGGCAGCAGCACAACGGCACGGCCGGCAACGCGCATCGAAACTATGAGCGTTACGTGGTGCTGGGGCGGGAAGCGTTGGCGAACGGGGATAGGGTCGAAGCGGAAAACTACTACCAACATGCCGAGCACTTTTTCCGGGTGATGCGCGAGCGATCCGGGTGATGCTACTTGCAAAAAAATGAAGGGCGCGCTTTTGGCAAGGCGGGGCTGAGGAAGCCGAAGAAGGGGACGCGCAGGAAATCGGGCGTGCGGTGCCGCGTCAGATCATCTTTGGGTGTGACTACTGCTCAGACAGCAGTCACTCTATCCTCGCGTGTTGGACTTCAAAGGATCCTTCTTCGTTTGGTGCGGGACGACTGAGTTCAGACTGAACGCGCACATTCAATGAGCACGTCCGGCGCGTGCCGGTTGCTTCACGGGTGCCGCGTTGAAAGGCCCTGGTGATCAGCACCGGGCCTTCACTGTTCGGGGTCGCCAATTGGGACCAGCCGCACGTTCGGCAGGGCATGGAAAGAGAGCGGGACCCTGCGCAGCGGGGGATGCCCCAGGGTGCCTAGCTGGGTTTGATCCGAGCGGAGGGCGACCCGGACCACTACCTGTGTCGCCCAACTGCGCGGGCGACCGTCACTAATGAAATACCGACGACGGCAGGTTGTACCGCGACGAGGGGAGGCCGAGCTCTTGACCAGCTACAACCAGATCGGCGTTGGGGTGGACATCGGCCGAACGGCTCGCTTGCAGCGAGGGCATAGCATCGCCAAGTAGCGGTAGATCGCGAAGCCAGATGTTGCCAAGCAGCTGCGAGCAACACTCTCTCCCCGATCATTCCGTCGAGCAACACATTGGACCATCGCACGCCGGTGAGATGCAAATCTAGGATGATCACCCCAATGCACTTAGAATTGTGATGAATATTACCTTGGCATCTCAATGAGATCGTACGGCTATTACGGAACTCTTGAGCAAGTCATCGAAAGT
>Ga0209382_10003389_pt1 | contig 22121 bp, 21 predicted proteins | sample SoiMetdeltSBSDD5_FD_187599 | JGI IMG/M metagenome (GOLD analysis project Ga0209382, IMG submission 187599) | Bulk soil microbial communities from a Populus tree surrounding site in Tennessee, USA - Soil MetaG P. deltoides SBSDD5 (SPAdes) (version 2) | ecosystem: Environmental > Terrestrial >...
CTCGGTCCCGACCAGCAGGTACGAGTAGCGGCCCATGTCGCCGGGGACGATCACCGGCTGCCCGGGGAAGGCACGCGTCGCACCCTTGCGGTGGACGAGGAGCCGGCGGCGACGACCGTCGACCTCGTACTCCTCCTCCTTGGCGATGTTGTGGGCGACGTCGTAGACGACGCGGAGCCCCAGCGCGCGCGGCCCGACCCCCAGCACGCGCTCGAGCACGCCGCGGGCGACGTGGGCGAGCACCTGCCGGTTGGCGAACGCGAAGTTCGCCGCCGCCCGCATGGCGCCGAGGTAGTCCGTGGCCTCCGGCGAGTCGACGGGCGCGCAGGCGAGCTGGCGGTCGGGGACGTCGATCCCGTGACGACGCAGCGCGGCCCCCGTCACCTTGAGGTAGTCCGTGCAGACCTGGTGGCCGACGCCGCGCGAGCCGGTGTGGATCATCACCGTGAGCTGTCCCGTCCGCACGCCGAGGCGGTCGGCGACCTCGGTGTCGTAGACCTCGTCGACCACCTGCACCTCGAGGAAGTGATTGCCGGAGCCGAGCGAGCCGAGCTGGCGCACGCCACGCTCGCGCGCGTGGGACGACACGGTGTCGGGCCGCGCGCCCGCCAGCCGACCGCCGGACTCGACGTGCGCGAGGTCGTCCGCGTCGCCGTGGCCGCCGGCGGCCGCCCAGGCGGCCCCGCCCTCCATCGCCGCCCCGAGCTCGCGCGGTGTCAGGTCGACGCTCGCCCTGGCGCCGACGCCGGTCGGGATCGCGGCGTAGAGCCCATCGACCAGCTCGCGCATCCTGGGGACCACGTCGGTCGCGTCGAGGTCCGTCCGCAGCAGGCGCACGCCGCAGTTGATGTCGAACCCGATCGCGCCCGGGCTCACCACCCCGCGCTCGGCGTCCGTGGCGACCACGCCGCCGACCGGCAACCCGTAGCCCTGGTGGATGTCCGGCATCGCGAGCGCGGCGCGGACGATGCCCGGTAGCGTGGCGCCGTTGGCGATCTGCTCGAGCGAGGCGTCCGTGCGGATCGCGGCCATCAACGCCTCGTCCGCGACGATGAGCGCCGGCACGCGCATGCCGGGGCGCGCCGTGGTCGGAATCCGCCAGAGGTAGGGACCGACGCGTTCGGGCGTGAGGGGCATGACGACGGTGCCGCTCGGACGACGACCCGCTAGGAGCGCGCGGCTCCCATGCGCTGGGGCAGCGCGGTCGCCGCCCGGCGACGCGTCCACGCCAGGCCGGCGAGGGCGACCGCCACGCCGATCACGCTGGCGAGCTGCGCCACGCGGAACGGTCCGAGCCAGAAGCTGTCGAGCCGGATCGCCTCGATGGCGAAGCGGCCGATCGAGTACAGGCCGATGTAGGCGAAGAACAGCGCCCCCGGCTGCTCGCGCAGCCGCGGCCGCAGCCATAAGATCAGGACGGCGAAGATCGCGAGGTCCCACAGCGACTCGTAGAGGAACGTGGGGTGGAAGAAGTCGAACTGCGTGTAGCCCGGTGGCCGGTACGGGGGCGAGATGTAGAGCTTCCAGGGCAGCTCCGTGGGGCGACCGAACGCCTCCTCGTTGAAGAAGTTGCCCCAGCGCCCGATCGCCTGCCCGATGGCGAAGGACGGGGCGGTCACGTCGAGACCGCGCAGGATCGGCAGGCCCCACTTCCAGGCGAGCATCGCGCCCACCAGCGGGCCCAGGATGAGACCGCCGTGGATGGCGAGACCGCCCTCCCACACGGCGACGATCTTCGACAGATTCTGGCCGTAGTAGTCCCAGTTGAAGGCGACCTCGTAGAGTCGCGCGCCGAGCAGTCCGGCCAGGATCGCCCACTGCCCCGCCGAGATGATGTCGTCGGCCGGCAGCCCTTCCCGCTTGGCCTGCCGGTGCGCGAGCCAGAGGCCCACGATGATCGACGTCGCCATGAGGATGCCGTACCAGCGGATCACGAGCGGGCCGATCTGAAACGCAATCGCACCGGGCGAACTCATCATCTGCGTGAGGATATCACGTGGGGTCGGGGGTGGTATGCTCTGCCGCGATGCCGCGCCCGCGTGTCGTCTTCCTCGGTACCGGCGGCGCGCTCAATCCCGAGCGCTACCAGGCCGCCGTCCTCGTCGAGCACGGCGCCACCCGCGTGCTGCTCGACACCGGCGGCGGTCTCGGCCTCGTGCGGCGCCTGCTCGGCGCCGAGATCGACCCGTCCACCGTCGGCCACGTCTTCCTCAGCCACCGGCACCTCGACCACGTGGGCGGGCTGGAGCCCCTCCTGCTCACCCTGTGGCTCCACGGCTTCCGTACCAAGGCGCCGCCGGCGCCGGTCGTCCTGCACGCGCTGCCGGGCAGCGCGGCCGCCGTCCGCGCGACGCTGGCCGCCGCGGACGCCGTCGGTCAGCAGCGACTGGCGGGCCAGCTCTCCTGGAGCACGCCGGCGCCCGGCGCGGCGGTCGCGCTCGCCGACGGCGCCGCGCTCACGCTCGTCCCGGTCGATCACCTGCCGGTGGGCGGCGAGGCCGCCGGCTGTGTGGTGGCGGCCGGCGGAGCCCGCGTCGTCTACAGCGGCGACACGCGGCCGTGCGACGCCCTCGTCGAGGCCGCGCGTGGCGCCGATCTGTTGATCCACGAGGTCGGTGGTCTCGACGTCCACGCCGACGTCCTGCACGCGGTCGGTCATTCCACCGCCGCGGAGGCGGGTCGGGTTGCCGCGCGCGCCGGCGTGCGCGCGCTGGCACTCTTCCACCTCCCCGGGCCCGACTGGGTGTCGCCCGACGAGCTGGTGGCCGAGGCCCGCCGTCACGCCCCGGGCGTGGAGGTGTTCGCCAGCGAGGACGGCATGACGCTGAAGGTCTGAGGGGCGGTCATGAATGCGTCCACCCGGGCGACATCGGCACGGCGCGCGATCGAGATGACTCGAGAACTCGCCCGCCGCCAGCGGATCTGCATCAGGTCACACGCCCACGCGAAGAGGCGCAGGATGTCCTCGGACCAGTTCGTGAACGAGTAGGCCGGATAGTCACGTCCGCGCACGATCCGCCGGTGCCGGCATCCGTCGGACTCCAACAACCCCTGCAGGAACGGCGCGGGATGCCGCGACACGATCGCAGCCTGGCCGGGCTCGAGCACGATCGGTCGGCGATGCTTCCGCCCGGGTCCATGTTGTGGGAACAGCAACGGCCAGTCGTTGGAGTAACACGTCACCTCGGTGACCGCGGCGTGGCGGCGCTGCGTTCGGCCGACGCGAGCACCGGGCAGCACCGTGGTGATCACCGCTTCCACGCGCGCGATGACATCCGACTGCTTCCGGTTCAGGAAGATGCGCAAGCGATACGTTCGCGGCATTCGACCGATGTATCCGTCGCCGAGGTCGATGCCGAGCAGCTACGCATACGCGGCCAATTGGTGCTGGTGGAGGGAGTCGAACCCACACTGTATCGGTTTTAAGCCGATCGCCTCTGCCGATTGGGCTACACCAGCATACCGATCGAGCCAGCCTCTCACGGTCGAGCGCGGAGCGCCCACGCGTCGGGCGATCATGGCGGTCGCGATCCCCTGACGATGGAGCTCCAGGGCACTCAGCGCCGATTGCCACCTCCCTCGTCGGACGCCGACGCGGGGCAAACGCCACACCGCCGGTGTCTCGGCCGCGCGCCACTGAGAGTGACGCCGCCTCGTCGACGAACTGGAGGACAGGTATCGAACCGATCGACTGGAGGCGCCGGGCGGATTCGAACCGCCGAATAACGGATTTGCAGTCCGCTGCCTTACCACTTGGCTACGGCGCCCTGAGCCGGGGCAAAAAAAATGCTGGAGCGGGAAACGGGATTCGAACCCGCGACCCCGACCTTGGCAAGGTCGTGCTCTACCACTGAGCTATTCCCGCACGCCAGCGCGCCGAATTGTACCACGAGCGGTCCGGGCCGCGGCGGGTCAGGCGCCGTTCTCGCGGAGCGCCGCAGCGGCATCCTCGGGTGGCACCGGGTTGATGAAGAACCCGGTCCCCCACTCGTAGCCCGCCACGTTCGTGAGCTTCGGGATGATCTCCAGGTGCCAGTGGAAGTGATCGAGCGGCCCGTCACGAAGCGGCGCCGTGTGCAGCATGAAGTTGAAGGGCGGACGCTGCAGCACGCCGTCGAGCCGGCGCAGGAACCGGCCGAGCAGCTCGGCCAGGCCCCGCAGCTCCTCCACCCCGGTCTCCTCGAAGGACGACCGATGGCGGGAGGGCAGGATCCACGTCTCGAACGGGAAGCGCGGCGCGAACGGCGCGAGCGCCACGAACCCATCGGCCTCCATGATGATGCGACGCCGGTCCCGCCGCTCCTGGCGGATGACGTCGCACCACACGCAGCGCTCCTTCATCCCGTAGTACTCGGCCGCCCCCTTCAGCTCCTCCTGGACCATGATCGGGATGATCGGCGTGGCGATGAGCTGCGAGTGCGGATGCTCGAGCGAGGCGCCGGCGGCGGCGCCGTGGTTCTTGAAGACCAGGATGTACTCGAAGCGCGGGTCCTTCTTGAGGTCGACGACGCGCTCGCGGTACGCGAGCAGCACCTCGGCCACCGCCTCGACCGGCAGGGTGGCGAGCGTGGCCGCATGGTCGGGCGTCTCGATGATGACCTCGTGAGCGCCGACGCCATTCATCCGGTCGTAGAGACCCTCGCCGGAGGGTTCCAGCTCGCCCTCGATCCGCAGGGCCGGGAACTTGTTGGGAACCACGCGGAGGCTCCAGCCCGGGGTGTTCGGGAGGGAGTCGGAGCTCCGGACGGCGAAGAGCTCGGGCGGCGTCTTCGCCTCGTTGTGCGGGCAGAAGACGCACGATCCGCCCTGGGCCACGACGGGCTGGCTGGGGAAGTCCGACGGCCGTCGACCGCGCTCGGTCGAGATGATGACCCACCGCCCGACGACCGGGTCCTTCCGCAGCTCAGGCATGACGCTCTCCGACCCGCGTGTCCTCCCGCGTCGCCGCTCTTCCTAGCAACGACGCGAGCGCCTCGGCCGGGGCCTTGCCCTCGGACAGGACCGCCGCGACCTCGGTCGCGATCGGCAGCGATACCCCGTGACGGTCCGCGAGCGCGAGCGCCGCGCTCACCGTCGGCACGCCCTCGGCAACCATCCGGGTGGCCCGCTGGGCGTCCGCGCGCGACTCGCCGCGCGCCAATGCCATGCCGAGCGCGCGGTTGCGCGAGAGCGTGCCGGTCGAGGTCAGCACGAGATCGCCCAGCCCGGCCAGCCCGGCCAGCGTCGCCGGCTCGCCGCCGAGCGCCACCGCGAGCCGCGTGATCTCGGCGAGCCCGCGCGTGACGAGCGCGGCCCGGGCGTTCTCGCCCAGGCCGAGGCCATCGGCGAGCCCCGTCGCCAGCGCGATGACGTTCTTGAGCGCACCACCGACCTCGACGCCCACGACGTCGCGGTTGGTGTAGAGCCGGAACTCGCGCGAGCCCAGACGGCGCTGCAGCTCCGCGGCGACCGCGTCGTCGCGTGAGGCGACCACCGCCGCCGTCGGCTGCGCCCGCGCGACCTCGCGCGCGAAGGTCGGTCCCGAGAGCACCGCCACGGGCGGGCCCGGCCACCGCTCGGCGATCACCTCGCTCATGCGCCGCTGCCGTCCCGGCTCGAACCCCTTCGTCGCGGAGACGACCGGCGCCGTGGGCCGCGCCAGCCGCGCCAGCGTGGACCCGACGAACTCCGAGGGGACGGCGACGATCACCAGCGACGCCGCGGCCGGCGCGGACGCGTCGGAGGTCGGCTCGACGCCGGCCGGCAGCTCGACGTCGGTCAGGTACCACGGGTTCCGTCGCCGGGCGCGCAGCACCTCGGCGACCTCGGGCTGCCGCGCCCACAACGTCACCTGCTCGCCACCGCGGGCCAGGTGGACGGCCAGCGCCGTGCCCCAGCTCCCCGCTCCGACCACCGTGATCATCGCGGGCTGCCGCCACTCACGCCGGGCTCGGGGCCGTCGCGGCGCTGGCCCAGCCGCGACTCGGTGCCCGCTCGCAGGCGCGCGATGTTGGCGTGATGTCGCCCGACCACGATCGCCACCACCGCCAGCGCGGCCACCGCAGCCGACCCCGGATAGCCCAGCATGACGGCGCCGAGCGGGACACAGGCGGCGGCCAGCAGGGAGCCGAGCGAGACGTAGCGCGTGGTGGCGACGACGGCCACGAACACCGGGAGTGCGGCCACGGTGGCCCACGGTACCGTGCGCAGCAGCGCGCCGAGGCCGGTCGCCACGCCCTTGCCGCCGCGGAAGCCGAGGAAGACCGACCAGCAGTTGCCGACGACCGCCGCCACCGACGCCGCCGCCGTCACGACCGGGTCGCCGCCCGACAGCGCGGCGGCCACCACCACCGCCAGGTAACCTTTGAGGACGTCGGCCAGGAGGGTGACGATCGCGGGCAACCGCCCGAGCGTGCGCAGCACGTTGGTCGCCCCGATGTTGCCGCTGCCGTGACGGCGAATGTCGCGCATGCCGAAGGCCCTCGCCACCAGCCACCCGATCGGCACCGCGCCGATGAGGTAGGCCGCCACGACCGCGAGGAACCTCACGACCAGCGTTCTTCTTCGGGCACGATGGCGCGGTAGTCCGCCTTGCGGAAGAAGCGGTAGAAGTAGTCGACGGCCGAGACGATCGTCAGCGCGAGCGCCGCCCACAGCACGCCCGTGGCGAGCACGTGGAAGGTGGGCGACACGAGCCCCTTCTCGAAGATGAGCATCGTCACCGCGACGTACTGGCTGACCGTCTTCCACTTGGCCAGGCGCGAGGCCGGCACGATCACGCCGACACCGGCGGCCACCGCGCGCAGCCCCGTCACCGCCAGCTCACGCCCGATGATGACCACGACCATCCACGCCTCGACCTTGTCGATCGCCAGCAGCGAGACCAGGGCCGCGGCCACCAGGAGCTTGTCGGCGATGGGATCCAGCAGGGTGCCCAGGGTCGTGACCTGGTTGCGGCGGCGCGCCAGGACCCCATCCAGCCAGTCGGTGAGCGAGGCGGCGACGAAGATGGCGGCCGCGATGAGCGCGTCGACCCGCGACGAGGAGATCAGAAAGAGGATGAGGAGCGGCACCGCGACGATCCGCATCACGGTGAGCCCGATCGGTAGGTTCACGGCGCTCCACCGTCGCGCATGGCTCGAGTCATTATCGGTACGGCGAAACGACCTTGTCAACGTCCGCCCGGTAGGCCGGCACCAGCGTGAAAACGTCCAGGGTCAGGCAGGCGGCGACGTCCGGCCCCCGCCCCTGGGCCTGCAGGTGCCGGGCGTGGGGCGCGTCGTGGGCCAGCCGCGGCAGGTCCTTGGCGTAGGGCCGGGCGGCGGCGACGGCGCGCTCTGCGGCGTCGGTGGCCCGCGCCCCGGGATCGGCGGCGAGGACTCGGTCGACGATCAGCCCGGCGCACGCCTCGTCCTCGACGGACCGCGTGCCGAGCTCGCCCGCGCACACGACGACGAGGTTCCGCCGCTGGCCGAGCGCCCAGTCAGCGGCCGCCGACAGGTTCACCAGGGCGGCGACGCCGACCGCCGTGGCCCCCCGGGCGGCGAGCAGCGCGCGGGTGCCGTTGCTGGTCGTGAAGACGATCGTCCGGCCCGCCACGCGCTCGGGCGTGAACTCGAGCGGCGAGTTGCCGAGGTCGAAGCCGGGTGGCGGGTCGCCGCTCCGCTCGCCCGCGAGCAGCGCCCCCGGCAGATCACGGGCCCGCCGCCGGGCCTCCTCGACCTCCGCCACCGGGAGCACCTCCCGGCAGCCGTGGCTCAGCGCGGTCACCAGCGTCGTGGAGGCGCGCAGCACGTCGATGACGAGCGCGACGGCGCCGGCGAGGGCGGCCGGCTCCAGCGCCGCCGGGGTGAGAGCGACGTCGACGCGCACCGGGTCAGGACCGGCGGTCGCGCAGGGAGCGGATCTTCAGCCGGAGCGCGTTGAGGTTGATGAACCCCTCGGCGTCGCGCTGCCGATAGACGGAGTCGGCCTCGAAGGTGGCGAAGTCCGTGCGGTAGAGCGAGCGGGGCGAGCGACGGCCGGTCACCATCACGTTGCCCTTGTAGAGCTTCAGGCGGACGGTGCCGGTGACGTCCGCCACGCACTCGTCGAGGAACCGCTGCAGCGCCTGCCGCTCGGGCGAGAACCAGAAGCCGTAGTAGATCATCTCGGCGTAGCGGGGTACCAGCGAGTCGCGCAGGTGGAGCACCTCGCGATCGAGGGTGATCGACTCCAGCGCGCGGCGGGCCGCCACGAGGATCGTGCCGCCCGGCGTCTCGTAGCACCCGCGCGACTTCATGCCGACGAACCGGTTCTCGACGAGGTCGACGCGGCCGACACCGTGCTCGGCGCCCAGCCGGTTCACCGTCTCCAGCAGCGCGACCGGCCCGAGCCGCCGGCCGTCGACCGCGACAGGGTTGCCCTGCTCGAACTCGATCTCCACGGACACCGGCACGTCGGGAGCGTCCTCGGGCGACTGCGTCAGCAGGTACATCTTGGCCGGCGGCTCCGCCCACGGGTCCTCGAGGATGCCGCCCTCGTAGGAGACGTGGAAGAGGTTGCGGTCCATGCTGTACGGACGCTCGGCGGTCACCGGCACCGCGATGTCGTGGGTGCGGGCGAACTCGATGAGCGACGTCCGGGAGTTCAGCTCCCACTCGCGCCACGGGGCGATCACGCGCAGGTGCGGCGCCAGCGCGGCGTAGGTGAGCTCGAAGCGGACCTGGTCGTTCCCCTTCCCGGTCGCCCCGTGGGCCACCGCGTCGGCGCCCTCCTTCAGCGCGACCTCGACCTGGGCCTGCGCGATGAGCGGCCGCGCGATGGACGTCCCGAGTAGGTACGAGCCCTCGTAGACGGCGGCGCCCCGCAGCATGGGGAACAGGAAGTCGCGCACGAACGTCTCGCGGAGATCGACGATGTGCACGGCGCCGGCCCCGGTCTTCCGGGCCTTGTCGCGCACCGTGATGAGCTCCTCGCCCTGTCCGAGGTCGGCGCAGAACGCGACCACCTCGCACCGGTAGCGCTCGATGAGCCAGCGCAGGATGACGGAGGTGTCGAGACCCCCGGAATAGGCGAGAACGACCTTCTTCACGTTCCCCTCAGGCATCGTCGAGAGAGCCTCCCAGCAGCTCGAAGATCACGGCCTTCTGCGCGTGCAGCCGGTTCTCGGACTGATCGAGCACGATCGAGCGCGGCCCGTCGAGCACGGTGTCGGTGATCTCCTCCCCGCGGTGCGCGGGCAGGCAGTGCATCAGCAGCGCCGACGGCTTCGCAAAGCCGACCAGGGTCTCGTTGAGCTGGTAGCGACTGAAGGCCTCGGTGCGCTGCACGCGCTCGGCCTCCTGCCCCATGCTCACCCAGACGTCGGTGTACAGCACGTCGGCGCCGGTCGCCGCCTCCCGGGCGTCGTAGGTGATGTCGAGCTTGCCACCCAGCTTCCGCACGGTCGCTACGACCCCTGCGTTGGGCTCGTATCCCGGCGGGCACGCCACGACCATCGAGGCCCCGACCAGCGCGCCGGCGAGGATGACCGAGTGGCAGACGTTGTTGCCGTCCCCGATCCAGGCCAGCCGCATCGAGCCGAGGTCCACGCCACGCTCCCACAGGGTGAAGTAGTCGGCGAGCGCCTGGCAGGGGTGCTCGAAGTCGCTGAGCCCGTTCACGACCGGCACCGTCGCGTGGCGCGCCAGCCCCTCGACGGTGGCGTGCGCGTAGACGCGGGCGGCGATGCCGTCGACCCAGCGCGAGAGGTTGCGCGCGACGTCGGGGACCGACTCGCGCGTGCCCAGTCCGATCTCGTTGCCCGCCAGGTACACGGCCCGGCCGCCGAGCTGGACGATGCCCACCTCGAAGGTCACCCGGGTGCGCAGGGACTGCTTCTCGAAGATGAGGGCGAGCGAGCGGCCCGCCAGCGGCGCGCCGCGCCGCCCGGACTTCCAGCGCTGCTTGAGGTCGGCGGCGAGCGCGAAGAGCTTGAAGATGCGCTCGCGCGAGAGGTCGGCGACCGAGAGGAAGTCCTTGTTCACTTGGCGCCGGCGCTCAGGGCGCTACCCAGGATGTCCAGGGCCCGCTTGCAGTCGGCCGAGTCGACGATGAGGGGCGGGGCCAGCCGCACGACCTTCTCGCCGGCGGTGAGGACGAGCAGGCCGGCGTCACGGCAGGCGTCCATCACCGGACCGGCCGGCTTCGTCAGCTCGACGCCGATGAGCAGGCCAAGCCCGCGCACCTCCTTGATGGCCGGCTGCGTCTTCTGCAGCGTGCGGAGGCCGTCCATCAGCTCGCGGCCGCGCTCGGCTGCGCGCTGGGGCAGCTTGTCGCCGATGACCGTCGTCAGCGTCGCCAGCGCCACCGAGGTCACGAACGCCGAGCCCGCGAAGGTCGAGCCGTGACTGCCGGCGGTGAGCGCGCTGGCGACGCGCTCGCGGCACAGCATCGCCCCGATGGGGATGCCGTTGGCGAGGGCCTTGGCCAGCGTCATCACGTCGGGCTCGACGCCCGAGTGCTCGTAGGCCCACAGCTTGCCCGTGCGGCCCACGCCCGTCTGGACCTCGTCGAAGACCAGCAGCGCACCGGACTCGTCGCACAGCTTGCGCAGGCCCGGCAGGTAGCCGTCGTCGGGGATGTTGACGCCACCCTCGCCCTGGAGCGGCTCGACCAGGATGGCCGCGGTGTGGCTGTCCATCGCCCGCTCCATCGCGCGCAGGTCGTTGTAGGGCACGTGCTTGAAGCCGGGCATGAGCGGCTCGAAGCCGTGGTGGTACTTCGGCTGACCGGTCGCGCTCACGGTGGCCAGCGTGCGGCCGTGGAACGAGTTGTTGGTCGCGATCACCTCGTAGCGGTCGGTCGCGAGGTTCTCCTTCGCGTACTTGCGCACGACCTTGAGCGCCGCCTCGTTGGCCTCCGCCCCCGAGTTGCAGAAGAACACGCGGTCGGCGAACGAGTGCTCGACCAGCAGCTTGGCCAGGTGCACCTGGGGCGCATTGTGGAAGATGTTCGACACGTGCAGGAGCGTGGCGGCCGCCTCCCGGATGGCGCCGGTGACGACGGGATGGCAGTGGCCGAGCCCGGTCACCGCGATCCCAGTCGTGAAGTCGAGGTACTCCTTGCCGTCGCTGTCCCACACCCGCGTCCCCTCACCGCGCACCAGCACGAGCGGCGTGCGTCCGTAGTTCGGGGTGTGATACTTCGCCGACCACTCCATCAGGGTCTTGGTGTCCATGGCAGCTCCTAGAGGACGATCTCGGTGCCGACGCCTTCGCGGGTGAACAGCTCGAGCAGGATGGCGTGGGGGACGCGGCCGTCGATGATGTGGGCCTTGGCGGTCGAGCCCTCCAGGGCCCGGAGCGACGACTCCACCTTGGGCAGCATGCCGCCGTCGATGACGCCGCTCTGGACGAGCCGCTCCGCCTCCTTGCGGGAGAGCGTGCTGATGAGCTGCCCGTCGGTGCCCTTGATCCCCTGCACGTCGGTGAGGTGGATCAACTTCTCGGCGCCGAGGGCGGCCGCGACCTCGCCCGCCACGAGGTCGGCGTTGATGTTGTAGGTCTCGCCGCGCACGCCCACACCGACCGGCGCGATGACCGGGATGAAGCCGCGCTCCTCGAGCAGGCGGATCGGCTCGACGTTCACGGCTTCCACCTCGCCGACCAGGCCGATGTCGACGAGGTCGCCGTTCGCCGCCCGGTGCAGGCGCTGGCGGGCGCGGATCAGGTCGCCGTCCTTGCCCGACAGCCCCACCGCGCGGCCGCCGTGGAAGTTGATGAGGCCGACGATCTCCTTGTTGATCTTGCCCACCAGCACCATCTCGACGATCTCGACCGTCTCCGGGTCGGTCACCCGCATGCCGCCCACGAACTTCGGCTCCTTGCCGAGCCGCTTCATGAGGGCGCCGATCTGCGGGCCGCCGCCGTGGACGATGACCGGGTTGATGCCGACCAGGTGCAGCAGGATGACGTCGAGCGCGAAGGGCGCCTTCAGCTCCGTCGACTCCATGGCCGAGCCGCCGTACTTGATGACGACGGACTTGCCGCGGAACTCCCGGATGTACGGCAGGGCCTCGAGCAGGACCTCGACCGGCCGCGCAGTGTCGGGCCGGTCGCTCACAGGATGTACCTGGACAGATCCTGGTCGCGGATGACGTCGCTCAGGCGCAGCCGCACGTGCTCGGCGTCGATCGTCAGCTCCTTGCCCGGCATGTCCGGGGCGTCGAACGAGATCTCGTCCAGCAAGCGCTCCATGATCGTGTACAGCCGTCGCGCCCCGATGTTCTCGGTGCTCGTGTTCACCTGCATGGCGATCTCGGCGATCGCCTCCACCGCCTCCGGCAGGAACGACAGCGTGACGCGCTCGGTGCGGAGCAGCTCCACGTACTGCCGGGTCAGGGCGTTCTCGGGCTCGGTCAGGATGCGGACGAAATCCTCCTTCGTCAAGGGCTCCAGCTCGACCCGGATCGGGAAGCGCCCCTGCAGCTCGGGGATCAGGTCGGAGGGCTTGGCCACGTGGAAGGCCCCGGCGGCGATGAACAGAATGTGGTCGGTCCGGACGGCGCCGTACTTGGTCGTGACCGTCGAGCCCTCCACGATGGGCAGGAGGTCCCGCTGGACCCCCTCCCGGGACACGTCGGGCCCCCGGCCGGCGCCCCCGTCGCGGCCCCCCGCGATCTTGTCGAGCTCGTCCAGGAAGATGATGCCGGAGTTCTCGACCCGCCGGACGGCTCGGCCGACGACCTCGTCCATGTCGACGAGCTTCTGGGCCTCCTCCTGGCCGAGCAGGCGCCGGGCCTCGGCCACGGGCACACGCCGGCGCTTGGTCCGCGTCGGCAGGACGTTCGAGAGCATGTCCTTGAGGTGGATGCCCATCTCCTCCATGCCCTGGCCCGAGAGCACCTCGACGAGCGGCATCGACTGCTGCTGGGTCTCCAGCTCGACGATCCGCTCGTCGAGCCGCCCCGCGCGGAGCTGCACGCGCAGCTTCTCGAGGGTGCTGTCGCGGGAGGCGGCGTCGGAGGAGACCTGCTCCAGCGTGCCGCTGCTGAACGGCTCCGAGCTGCGGTGGGGCAACAGCAGGTCGAGCAGCCGGTCCTCGGCCAGGCGCTCGGCCTTCTCCCGCACCTCGGCCATGAGCTCGGCCTTGACCATGGTGACCGAGAGCTCCGTGAGGTCGCGCACCATCGACTCGACGTCGCGCCCGACGTAGCCCACCTCGGTGTACTTGGAGGCCTCGACCTTGAGGAAGGGCGCCTGGGCCAGCTTGGCCAGCCGGCGCGCGACCTCGGTCTTCCCCACCCCGGTGGGGCCGATCATGATGATGTTCTTGGGCGCCACCTCGTCGCGCAGCTCCGCCGGCAGCATCTGCCGGCGCCACCGGTTGCGCAGCGCGATCGCCACCGCGCGCTTGGCCTGCCGCTGGCCGACGATGTAGCGGTCCAGCTCGGCGACGATCTGCGCCGGCGTCAAGCCGGTCGGCGCCGAACCGGAGCGGTCGGGGAGCGGGATGGGCGCGGCCGTCACAGGACCTCCACGGTCACCTGGTCGTTGGTGTAGATGCAGATCGACGCCGCCACCCGCATCGCCTCCGTCACGATGGCCTTCGCGTCCAGGTCGGCGTGGGCGACGAGCGCGCGCGCGGCGGCGAGCGCGTAGGGCCCGCCCGAGCCGATGCCGATGAGACCGTCGTCGGGCTCGATCACGTCACCGGTCCCGGAGATGATGAGCGAGTGGTCGCGATCGGCCACGGCCAGCAACGCCTCCAGCCGGCGCAGCACGCGGTCGGTGCGCCAGTCCTTGGCCAGCTCGACGGCGGCGCGGGGCAGGTTGCCGCGGTGCTCCTCCAGCTTGGCCTCGAAGCGGCCGAAGAGCGTGAAGGCGTCGGCGGCGGCGCCGGCGAACCCGGCCACCACCCGGTCGTGGTGGAGCTTGCGGACCTTGCGGGCCCCGCCCTTCACGACCGTGTTCCCGATCGTAACCTGGCCGTCGCCGGCGATGGCGACCTGCCCTCGGTGCCGGACACACAGCACCGTCGTCGCGTGAAACACCGCGCTCACTCGGCGTGTCGGGCGCCGGCCTTGCCAGGAGCGCTGCCACCACGCGACGCCAGCGGGGACGCCGGGGCGCCCACGACCGCCTCCAGCGGCGCCGGAGCGCCCGCCGAAGCCGCCCGGGGATGGGCGCGGTCGTAGGTCTTCATCAGCTGGTCGGCGGCGACGTGCGTGTAGCGCTGGGTCGTGGACAGCCGGCTGTGCCCGAGCAACTCCTGGATCATTCGCAGATCCGCGCCGCGGTCGAGCAGGTGCGTGGCGAAGGTGTGGCGCAGTGTGTGGGGGGTCACCGGCCGGGTGAGGCCGGCCGCGCGCGCCGAGCGTCGCACGATCGTGTAGACGGAGCGCACTGTGAGCCGACGGCCGCGGGGGTTCGTGAAGAGCGGCCCCGCGTGCTCGCCCCGCAGCCCCAGCCACGCCTCCAGCGCGCGCGCCGCCGGCTCGCCGTACGGCACGATCCGCTCCTTGCGGCCCTTGCCCACGACACGCACGGCGCGGCCCGGGCGGTCGAGCGCGTCCACGTCGAGCCCGCTCAGCTCGGAGACCCGCAGCCCACTCGCGTACAGGAGCTCGAGGATCGCCACGTCGCGCGGACGGCTGGCGCCGCCGACCGCGCGGCCCTCCACGAGCTGCGTAGCCTCGTCGGCGGGCAAGAACGACACGAGCTTGCGCGGTTGGCGCGGGCCCCGCACCTCGCGGGCGTAGTTGCGCTCGATCGCGCCGCGTCGCACGAGGAAGCGGGCACAACTGCGCAGGGCGGCGAGCTTGCGCCCGATCGAGGCGGGGTCCAGGCCGCGCGCGTGGAGGTCGGCCAGCCACGCCCGCACGGTGCGAGCGTCGGCCCCGGTCAGGTCGGCGATGCCGCGCGCGCCGAGGAACCGCTGGAAGTCGGCGAGGTCGCCCCGGTAGCTGCGCAGCGTGTGGGCGGAGGCGTTGCGCTCGACGGAGAGGTGGCGGAGGAACGCCGCCAGCGGGTCCTTCATGCCACGGTCATCTCGACCTCGCGACTGAAGTCGCAGCCCTCGCGCCAGCAGCGCTGCACGCGCCGGCCGCCGCGCATCACCCGCTCGGTCAGGAACGGCGCCGCGCACGTGGGGCACGGCTCCGTCACCGGACGTTGCCACAGCACGAAATCGCAGTCGGGGTACGCCGAGCAGCCGAAGAAGATCTTCCCCTTCCTCGACCGCCGCTCGGCGATCTGTCCCTTCTCGCACTTCGGACACGCGATGCCCAGCGTGACCGGCTTGGTCGTCTTGCACTCCGGATAGCCGGAGCACGCGATGAACTTGCCGAAGCGTCCGTGCTTGATGACCATCGGGCGCCCGCACGTCGGGCAGATCTCGTCGGTCGGCTGGTCCTCGGCGCGCTCGCTCCCGGGAAGATTCCGCTTGTACTTGCAGTCGGGATAGTTCGCGCAGGCGATGAACTTGCCGAACCGCCCGCGCCGCTCGATGAGATCGCCGCCGTCCTCCGGGCACGTCTCGCCGATGGGCACGCCGGCCTTCTCGCTGCCCATCTCCTTCTTGGCCCGGGCGAGGTCCCGCTTGAACGGCTCGTAGAACTCCTTGACGGTCTCGACCCAGCCGAGCTCGCCCTCCTCGACCTTGTCGAGGTGGTCCTCCATCTGGGCCGTGAAGGTGACGTCCATGATGTCGCCGAAGAACGGCATGAGCTTGTCGGTCACCGCCATGCCGAGCTCGGTCGGGAACAGGGTACGGCGTTCGCGGTGCACGTAGCCGCGGTCATTGATGATCGTGCCGAGGATCGACGCGTAGGTCGACGGCCGGCCGATGCCGAGCTCTTCCAGGGCCTTGATGAGCGAGGCCTCGGTGTAGCGCGGGGGCGGCTGGGTGAAGTGCTGCTTGGGGTCGAGGCCGAGCAGGGTCAACACCTCGCCCTCCTCGAGCACCGGCATCGCGCTCTCGGCGTCCTCCTCGGCGCCGGCGTCGTCCTCCTCGCGGCTCTCGACGTAGACCGCCGTGAAGCCCTTGAACTTCATGGTCTGGCCCTGGGCGCGGAACACGGTGTTGCCGGCCACGATGTCGGCGGCGACCGTGTCGTAGACCGCGGGCATGAGCTGGCTGGCCATGAAGCGCTCCCAGATCAGCCGGTAGAGCGCGAGTTGGTCCTTGGTGAGGAAGCGCGCCACGCTCTTGGGGTCGCGCGTCACGTCGGAGGGCCGGATGGCCTCGTGCGCCTCCTGGGCGCTGCCCCGCGACTTGTAGGCGGGCGGCGCCTCCGGCACGTACTCGGCGCCGATCCGGTCGGTCGCCCACTGCCGCGCCTCCTGCTGCGCCTCGGCCGCCACCCGCACGGAGTCCGTCCGCATGTACGTGATGAGGCCGACCGGTCCCTCGCCGCCCACCTCGATGCCCTCGTAGAGCTGCTGGGCGACGGTCATGGTCTTCTTGGCGGAGAAGCCGAGCTTGCGGCCGGCGTCCTGCTGCAGCGTGGAGGTGATGAACGGCGGCGCCGGATTGCGCTTGCGCTCGCCCCGCGTCACCGTGCGCACCACGAACCGCGCGCCCTGCAGCGATTCGACCACCGCCTGCGTCGCCTCGCCGGTGGCGAGCGCGGCCTTCTCGCCGTCGATCTCGCGGAGCGTCGCCGTGAAGTCGGGCGGCAGCTTCCCCTGCAGGCGCGCGTGGAGCGTCCAGTACTCGACCGGATTGAAGGCCTGGATCTCCCGCTCGCGGTCGACGATCAGCCGCACCGCGACCGACTGCACGCGGCCGGCCGACAGGCCGCGCTGGATCTTGTCCCAGAGCAGCGGCGACAGGCTGTAGCCGACGAGCCGGTCGAGCACGCGCCGCGCCTGCTGGGCATCGACCTTCTTGAGGTCGATGCGGCCGGGCTTGGTGAAGGCGGCCTTCACCGCGCGCTCGGTGATCTCGTTGAAGGTGATCCGGAAGATGTTCTTCTTCTGGATCGGGAGCTCCTGGGCGAGGTGCCACCCGATCGCCTCGCCCTCACGGTCGGGGTCGGTGGCGACGTAGAGCGTATCGGCCTTCTCGGCGGCCTTGACGAGATCGTCGAGGACCTTCTTCTTGGTCGGCGTGACGACGTACTTCGGCTTGAAGTTCTTCTTGGGGTCCACACCGAGCTGGGACTTGGGGAGATCGCGGACGTGGCCCATCGACGCCTTGACGACGTACTTGCCGTCGAGATACTTCGCGATCGTCTTCACCTTGGTCGGAGACTCGACCACCACGAGCCCGCGCTTGGCCACTACGCTCTCCTCGCCCGCGCGCCGGTCGCCACCCAGCGCTGACCCCCGAGCTGCCGGGCCGAGCCCGCCAGCTCCAGAGCGATCAGCGCCGTGCCCGCACGCGCGGCGTCCACACCCGCCCGAGCGATCAACCGCTCGATGTCCTGCGCTTCGTCCACGCTCAACAGCTCCAGCATTTTCGCCTCGTCACTCCCCGGCGCCGGTCGCGCCGCCTCGTCGCCGCTCGCGTGCGCGCCGTCGATCATGCTGCGCCACGGCTCGCCCAACTCGGCCACGATGTCGGTCCAATGCCCAATTAGCATAGCACCGTCCCGGATGAGCCCATGCGTTCCGCGGCTCGTCGGCGACGTGATTCGGCCTGGAACGGCGAAGACTTCGCGTCCAAGCTCACCCGCGAGTCCGGCGGTGATCAGCGCACCGCTGCGCTCCTCCGCCTCGACCACGACGACGCCGAGGGCGAGCCCCGCCAGCGTCCGGTTGCGCGCGGGAAAGTGGTACGAGAGCGGGCCCAGACCCGGCGCGAACTGCGTGAGCAGCGCGCCGCGCTCGACGATCGCCGCCGCCAGGGCGGCGTTCTCCGGCGGGTAGACGCGATCGATGCCGTGCCCGAGCACGGCCAGTGTGCGACCGCCGGCCGCCAGCGCGGCGCGATGGGCCGCGGTGTCGATGCCGCGCGCCAGACCGCTCACGATCGTCACGCCGCGCGCCGCCAGGTCGGCGGCCAGCGTCTCGGCGACCTCGACGCCGTACGCGGTCGCCCGGCGCGAGCCCACGATCGCGACCGCGAGGGCATCCGCGGGCTCCAAGGTCCCGCGCACGTCGAGCGTGGGCGGCGACGGGATCGAGGCGAGCAACGCGGGGTAGCGTGGATCGTCGGGTACCAGACGGACGACGGGGGTGTCCTTCATGGCGGTCGCGGACGCGGAGTATAGCGGCGTCGGCCGACGCCGCCAACGTCACTGGCGCGATACGGTCAGCGCGGGACCGCGCCTGCCTCGTCGCCGAGGAATTCCCGCGCCTTGACCGCGGCCTCGCTCCGCGGGAAGTCGCGGACAACCCGCTGCCACGTCTGCCGCGCCTCCGTCTCGTCGCGCAGCCTGCGCTGGCAGAGACCGATCTTGAGCAGCGCATCGCCCGCCTTGGCCGAGCCGGGTGCGGTCACCGGCACCTTCGCGAACTCGGTCATCGCCTGCCGGTAGTCGCGCTGCGCGTAGTAGGCCTCGCCGATCCAGTACTGCGCGTTCGCCACGAGCGGATGCTTCGGGTAGCTGGCGATGAAGTCGAGGAACTCGAGCACGGCTTGGCCGTGCTCGCGGGCGCGGAACGTCGCCAGCGCGGCGCCGTACGTCTGCTCCGCCGTGGCCGGCTTCATCGGCGTCTCGCGCGGACGCTCCGGACGCGGCGTGGACGCCACGCGCGGCGCCGGTGGCGTCGGCGGCGCGCTCGGTGTCGTCGGCGTCGGCGGCGGTGTCACGGCACGCTCAGGCGCGGGCGGCGGCGCTGGCGGTGTCGCGGCACGCTCGGGCGCCGCCGGCGCCGGCGGCGTCGCGGCGCGCTCGGGCGCGGCCGGCGCCGGCGCGGCCGGGGGCGTCGCCGGCGCGATCGGCGCCCCAGCCCTGAGCTTCACCACCTGCACCTCGGCCTCGAGCGCGTCGACACGCGCGCGCAGGCGCGCCACCTCGGCGGACGCGGCCTGCACGGCGGCCGCCGCCTCCGCGGTCCGGGTCGCGATGGATCGGCTCTCGGTCACTGCGCGCGCCAGATCACCGGCGGCCGCTTGCTGGACGACGCTGAGGTGGTGCATCTCGACTCGAAGGTTGGCGACGTCGGCACGGAGTCGGTTGACGGAGGAACTGGTAGCACAGCCCGTGGCGAGCATCGCGGCGATGCTCAGGGCGGCCGTTGCGAGCCATCGATGATGAGATGAAGCTACGTCGTAGCTCCTATGATGGAAGCTCCCGTAATTGAATGACTTCAAGCTGGTCTCCGATTGGTACCACGGTGTCGGGTGGTACGACAGCGAGACCATCGGCGGCAACCATCGAGCGCAGGATCGCCGACCCCTGCTCTCCGGTCAGACGGGCGCCCAGACCATCACCCGTCGCCTCGAGCTGCACACGCAGGTAGCCGCGGCGCGAGCCGGGGTTCGGCACCGGCTCGAGCGCCCGGGCCCGGATGCGTGGGCGCTGGAGCCGGCGTCGTCCGGTCATCTTCAAGAGCGCGGGACGCACGAACAGCTCGAACGTGACCATCGCCGAAACCGGGTTGCCGGGCAGGCCCCAGACCGGTCGCGGCCCGAGGGAGCCGAACGTGATCGGCTTGCCGGGGCGCATCGAGACCTTCCACAGGTGCAGCTCCGCGCCCGCCCGCATCAGCGCGTCGCGCACGAGGTCGAGCTCGCCCACCGAGACGCCCGCCGAGGAGACCAGGACGTCGGCGGTGCGGGCGGCGCGCACGCGCGTCTCGATGGCCTCGAGCTGATCACGGGCCACGCCGAGGTTCACCGGGTCGGCACCGGCCTCGAGCACCTGGGCCATCAGCGTGTAGCTGTTCGTGTTCGGGATCTGTCCCGGTCCGGGCTCGGTGCCGAGATCGGCCAGCTCGTTGCCGGTGGACAGGATCGCCACGCGCGGCCGCCGATACACGGAGACTCGACCGTAGCCGAGTGTGGCCAGGAGACCGATCTCCGCGGCGCTGAGCACGGTTCCCGGCTCCAGCACACGATCGCCGACGCGGACGTCCTCGCCGCGCGGCCGCACGTAGGCGGCGTGCTCGGTGGCGCCGTGCAGGACGACGCGTCCGTCGGTGGCGTCGACGTCCTCCTGCGGCACGACGGTATCGGCGCCCTCGGGCAGCGGCGCACCGGTGAAGATGCGCATCGCTTCACCCCGCCCCACCGCCCGCGCGGGCAGTGCGCCCGCCTCGACCCGTCCGACCACCGCGAGGGCGGCGCCGCGGCCCGTGTCCTCCGCGCGCACGGCGTAGCCGTCCATCGAGGAGTTCGGCCACGGGGGAATCTCGCGACGTGACACGACTGGCTCGGCGAGCACGCGGCCCAGCGCGGCCAGGACCTCGACGCGCTCGGTTCCCACGACGGGGACGCGCGAGAGCATGGCGTCGAGCGCGTCTTCGACGGTCAGCATGGCGTCCCTACTCTACACCGCGACGACGCCGACGTGGGGACCGAGGCGCGGGCCCGACGACGCGCGGCGCGTCGTGACGGGGGCGCGGCCCCCTGTCGCGTCAATGCCCCGTGTGGGGAAGGTTGAGGACGGGCTTGTACCGCCCCATGAACCAGCGGCGGCTGAGCGCGAACAGCGCCAGGAATCCGATCGTGATCGCGATGTCACGCACCCCGACCGGGATCTGGGCGCCGGCGGACACCGAGGGGAAGACGACCAGCACGCGCTCGAGGAAGATGGCGACCAGCCCGAAGACGGCGATCACGAAGAGCGGCGCGTGGCGCTGGGGCGGCCGGCCGGTCAGCCGCTTGAGCAGGTACACGAACGGAATCAGCCAGCCCAGCACGAGGACGACCCAGGCGACCGTCGCCCACGGCTGGACGAAGAAGCGGCTGACGAAGAAGCGCGTCTCCACCGGCACGTTGCCGTACCAGATCACCAGGTACTGGGACCAGAAGAAGTACATCCACATGATCGACATCGCGAACACCAGCTTGGCGACGTCCTGCACCGCCGCCGGCGGGATCGAGGCCACGCCGCGCGCGTTGGCGCGGATCGTCATGATCGCCAGCAGGCAGAAGGTCGTGTAGAGGGTGCTCACCGCGAAGTACCCGCCGAAGAGGCCGCTGTACCAGATCGGGTCGAGCGCCATCAGGAAGTCGAAGCCCCACAGCGAGACCGTCACGAGCCACAGCATGAGGACGACGACGGCCAGCCGATTGCGGCGGGCCCGGTCACGCTCGTCGCCGGGGGGCACCGAGTCGCGCAGGAGCGCGCCCGCGAAGGCGAAGCACGTCCCGAATAGCACGAGGGCCAGGACGAGGTTGCGGCCGAAGAAGAAGGGGACGTTGAGCCACGCCGCCTTCACCGGCACCGGGGTGGTCACCCACGGATAGAGCACCGTGCGGCCGGCGAAGAGCACGACCATCAGCACGAAGGCCACGGGCAGGAACCCGATCGTGGTCACCGCCAGCCGCCGCACGCTCGGCGACCACCGCGCCTCCGTCAGCTGCATCATGCCCGCGATGGCGGGGCCGGTCACGGCGAGGCCCGCCCAGAACACGAGGTTCACGAGATAGATCGACCACGCCCGTGGCCAGTCGTTCGCGGTCACGAACGCCAGCGCCCCGATCGCCGCCAGCACGCCCCAGAACGCGGTCATTTCTGTGCCAGGGACCGCAGGTAGTTCACGATGTGCCACGCCTCCTGCGAGGACAGGGCCTCGCCGTAGGCCGGCATGATCGCGCCGCCCGCGACGATGTAGCTGTGCCAGTACCCGTCCGTCCGCTGCTTCTGCAGCTCGGCGTTGGTGAGGTCGGGCGTCGGGATGAACTTCGTCGCGACGGGCCCGGTCGTGCCGCCCTTGGCCTCGGGCCCGTGGCACGGCACGCAGAAGGTCTGGTACTGCTGCCGCCCGATCGTCAGCGAAGACTCCGTCACCTTGACGGGGTTCGGGGTCTTGGTGGCGATCTCGCGCTGCTCCTTGGGCACGATCAGCGAGCCGCCCCGCGGCACGACGCCGCTGGGCATGGCGAACACCCGCTCGCCGGGCTGGATCCGCGCCGTCTGCGTCATGTTGTTGACCCATCGGAAGGCGACGACGCCGCCCATGAGGGCGCCGGCTCCCGCGATGATCAGCAGGACCAGGATGAAGACGTACTTCATGGGCGGATCTCCTCGGCGCCGGCATGACGGAGGATCTCGCGCACCGAGG
>Ga0209382_10003390_pt1 | contig 22120 bp, 14 predicted proteins | sample SoiMetdeltSBSDD5_FD_187599 | JGI IMG/M metagenome (GOLD analysis project Ga0209382, IMG submission 187599) | Bulk soil microbial communities from a Populus tree surrounding site in Tennessee, USA - Soil MetaG P. deltoides SBSDD5 (SPAdes) (version 2) | ecosystem: Environmental > Terrestrial >...
GCGCGGCGCCGCGGTCGCGGGCACGTCGCGGACGGCGGACAAGCTCGAGCGCTGCCGCGCGCTGGGCCTGCAGCACGGCCTGCTGGTCGCGGCCGCCGACCGCGCGACGCCGGCGCGCTTCGCCGAGGCGCTCGTGACCGCGACCGGCGGCCGTCTGGCGGACGTGATCCTCGACCTCGTCGGCGCCGCCTACCTGGACGAGAACCTGCGCGCGCTCGCGCCGCGCGGCCGCATGGTGTGCCTCGGGCTGCTCGGCGGTGCACGGGTGGAGCTGCCGCTCGCACGGCTGCTCGAGAGGCGCGCGCGGGTCATGGGCTCGACGCTGCGTGCCCGGCCGGACGACGAGAAGGCCGTGCTGGCGGCGGCGTTCTGCGCGCAGGTTCTGCCGCTGTTCGGCGCGGGGCGGCTGCAGCCGGTGGTGGACGCGGTGCTGCCCATGAGCGAGGTCGCCGCCGCGCACGAGCGCATGGAGCGCGGCGACGTCTTCGGCAAGCTGGTGCTGAGGTGGTGAGGTGAAGGCGCTCGCGGCCGGCGTCGCGGGGCTCGTCGCGGGAGCGGTGGTGACGTTCGTGTTCATGGTGGTGCTGGCCGAGCGGGCGGCGGAGCGCCGGGCGGAGCACTCTGCCTCGACGGCTGCCGCGGCAGCGCATGAGCACGAGGTCATGCAGCGCACGGAGGCCGCCGCGCTTGGCGATCCCGAGCCGCTCGCTCCTTTGGATGCGGCGCCGCCGGCGATCTCTCCGACGTCGGCGGCCGCGGACGAGCGCGTCGGCCTGCTGGTGTACGGCGCGATCACGGATGCCGCCGGAGCGGCGGTGCGGGCACCGATGATGGGCCTCTGGTTCGTGCCGGACGCGGGCCCGGCGCGCTTCGTGGAAGTTCCCGCTGACGGCACGTACTCGGTCGCGGGCCTGACGGCTGGCACGTGGGTCATCGGCACGGGCATGACCGGCTACCGCCCGACGCGCCACGAGCTCGAGCTCGAGGCATCCCGCCCCGTGACGCGCTTCGACATCGTCGTCGAGCCCGCTGTGCGCCTCGTGATCTCGGCTTTCACTCCCGATGGCCAGCCCCTCATGGAGGCGTTGCACGCAGGGCTCGGCGAATACGCGAGAAGCACCCTGCGGGTCTCGGCGCTGGCGAGCGAGGCGCCCCTCATGTCGCTGCCCGCGCAGTTCGCGCGAGGCTGGAGCAGCTTCGGGATCGGTGACTTCACCGATCGTCTGGAGGCGTATGGCAACCTCGCCCCTGTGACGGCGGCGCTGCCGGCCGGCGCACTCGGGGTCCTGGATGTCTCCGCGCCGCTGCCCATCGTGGTCACGCTCGTCCTGCGCAATGCGATCCTGGCCAGCCAGCGCGTGGAGCCGGGACGGAGCGAGGTGGTCTTCCGCGTGGCCGTGGAGGACGTCGTCGACCAGCTCGCGAGCGTGAGGATACGCTTCCTGGACGGGATCACGCGCACGCCGCTGGAGGGCGTGAGCGTCGAGCTCTCGGACATCCAGATCAGCAGCGGCCCTCGGTCGCTGTCCGATGCGCAGGGCGTCGCGCGGTGCGATCGACTGTTGCCCGGCGGACTGCGCTTCGAGGCCGGGCGAGATGGCTACGAGCGGTTGCCCGCGCAAGTCACGGTCACCGCCGCCAGGGAAACGGACCTCGGAGACCTGCTCCTCTTCCCGTCCACGTCCATCTCGGGCACGGTCGTCGACGAAGAGGGCCATCCGGTCGTCGCGCGCCTGAGGGCCAACGCCCTGGACGACATCGGCCAGCTCACGCCAGACATCGACGCCTTGATCTGGCGCACCGAGGCCGACGGCACGTTCACGATCGACGAGCTCGGACGGCGTCGCTACATGCTGCGCGTCGCGGACGAATTCAAGGTGAGCAAGCCGGTGCTCGTGAACACGCTGGCGGGCGACGCGACGGGCGTGGTGCTGCGCTCCGAATCCGGCCAGAACGTGTCCGTGCGTCTGGCCTGGCCGTCGTCGCGCGAGCTCGGCCTGCGCGTCCGCGATGCGAGTGACGTGGTGTACACCGACTGGGACCGCTGGCGCGGTGACACCGTCTGGACGCGTCGGCTGCCGCGCGGCCAGTACGTGGCCGAGTGCTACGACCTGTCGGGCGTGCTGGAGCAGCAGGCCTTCGAGGTGGTCGAAGCCCCCGTGAACATCAAGCTCGCGCCCTAGGGCTGGGCGTACGAGTCGATTGGCGCCGACCTCACGGCGCCGAGCCCAGCACGCCGTTGCTCGCCGCCGCGCCCTGCGGCCCACCGGCATCCAGCATCCATGCCTGCATGACCACCGTCGTCCCGCTGGGCACGCTGCCGTCGAGCGTGCCGGACAGCTGCAGCTTGCCGGCGGCGCCGGTGGCAAGGCCGCCGAGGCCGAGGAGCGGCTCGGGCACGAGCGTGCCGCCCTTGAAGGGCTGGTTCGCGACCGACAGGCCGAGGATCAGCCACGTCGGCGCGAAGGACGCGGCGCCGCTCAGCGCGACGGTGACGGACTGGCCGATGACCAGCTCGCCCTTCACCGATAGCGCGGGCACGCCCGCCGAGCCGGCGAGGCCGCCGCCGAGCGTGGTCCACTCGGTGAACGGCTGCTCGCCCCAGCGTACGGCGAGGTACGCGCGCGACGGCAAGAGGGGCGCGACGGCCATCGTGGCGCCGGAGCAGGGCGAGACGTCGCGGAAGTTGAGTCCGCCGGCGGCCACCAGCGCGGCGGAGGCCGGCGACGTGGCGTTCGTGGCGCGGTAGGACGTGACGCGCGCGACCAGCCGATAGCGGCGGCCGGGTGCGAGCGTGAAGTCCACGGCGATGAAGCTGCGGTCGTTGCGTGACGAGGTGCTGGTGGCCAGCGTGCCGCCGGGCACGAGGACCGGCGAGTCGGGCGAGGTCACGTCCCACAGCGCGAGGTTGAAGGGAGAAGCGCAGGGGGCGGGCCCGTCGAGCTGGCCGTCGAGGATCACCTCGCGCACCTGCACCGGGTGGCTGGCGCGCGTGGTGTCCAGCTCGGCGCCCACCCAGGTGTCGGGGTTGGCCGCGGGCACGACCGGCGCCACGCCCGCCGTGGCCGACGGCAGCTGCAGGCCCCCGCTGGTCGTGGACAGGTCGCGTGGCTGGTGCGGCGCGGGCTCGAACTGCTCGCCGTCCACGCGCACGCGGCCGCTGCGCATCACGCTGATCTCGCGGCTGGCCAGCGTGGCCAGCGACAGCCCGCCCAGCGCCGGATTCACCCGCGGATCGATGCGGCGCAGCGTGCCGGCCGTGCCTGGGAAGTCGACCACGAGATCGAACACCTGGTCCGCCAGCGGATCGTCGGGCGCCGGGTCAGGCGGCAGGAAGAAGGTGAGCGCGTACTCGTTCTGGTTCAGGTAGCCGTGCGAGCTGGCCGTGAACTTGCGCCGGCGCAGCGGGCCGCCGCCGGGCGAGTCGCCCTCGCCGGCGAGCCGCAGCTCGACCGCGGCGCCGTAGGCCGTGGTCGTGCCGCCGCCGGGCGCCGCGGGCGCGTCGTCCAACGCCAGCACGCGCACGTCGCGGCGCACGTCGCTCACCGCGCCCGGGTCCCACGAGGTGTTGGTCCAGAAGCTGCCGGTCGAGAGGTAGTTGCCCAGCGCGAGGTCGAGGTCGCCGTCCAGGTCCCAGTCGGCCCAGGCCGGCGTGGCCGAGAACGAGTAGACGGCGGGAATGGGCGTGAGGCCCACCGTGAACTTGCGCGTGCCCAGCTCCAGGAGCTGGTTGCGCCGGAAGACCTGGCGCGTGGAGAAGTCCACGTCGCCGTCGCAGTCCCAGTCCTCGGCCGAGAGACCGAGGCCTGCGCCCAGCCAGGGCGAGTCGATGATCCCGTCCTCGGCCTGCAAGAAGCTGCCGTCGCCGCGGCTCTCGAACAGCGTGGCGCCGACGGCCGCGTCGACGTAGGCCGCGAACAGGTCGAAGTCGCCGTCGAGGTCGTAGTCGAACAGCGCAGCGCCCTCGTCCATGAGCGTCGGATGCACGAGGCCGCTGCTCGCGCCGGGCAGCGCCGCGAACAGCGGCGAGCCCGGCGTGGAGATGTTCTGGTACAGCACCCCGTTGCTGTAGAGGTCTGGGTCGCCGTCGGCGTCCACGTCGCAGAGCTGCGCGCCCTCGGGCCGCGCGGTGTCGGGCGGCGGCACCTCCACGCCGGCGGGCGTGCTCACTTCCTGGAACCGCGGGCTGCTGCCCGGGCCGAGGTTGCGCCACAGGAAGCTGCCTGCGCCGTTGAGCACCCACGCGGGATAGGCCGGCAGGAAGAGGTCGAGCTGGCCGTCGCCGTCGACGTCGCCCCAGCAGGCGGTCTCGCCGTCGGCGAGGCAGCCCTGCACGTCGAGCATGCTGGTCGCCGCGTCCTCCATGGCGCCCGTGCCGCCCAGGTTGTGCAGCAGGTGCAGGCAGGTGTCACCTGTGAGCACCTTGCGCGGCTCGGTGGCCAGGTCGGGATAGCCGTCGGCGTCCCAGTCGCCGAAGGAGGCGCCGTAGCGGATGGTGGCCTTGGGCAGCTGCGCCGTGAAGTTGGCTGCCAGCGTCCAGTTGGCGCCGCCGAGATTGCGCCAGAGGTTGGCCGACTGGCAGGCGAACAGGTCGGGAAAGCCGTCCGCGTCGAAGTCGCCCCACGACACGCCGTTGGTCTCGCCCATGGCGAGTCCGTACGGGTGGTCGGGGTGCACCCACAGCGTGACGGGCAGGGCCAGCGCCGAGGCCTCGAAGGTGTCGCCCCCCGATCCACCCGGCGCCGGCACGCCCGCGGGCAGGTACCAGAAAGTGAGGCTGGCGGACTGCCGCCGCAGCAGCGTGCCCAGCGACCACTGCGCGCGCGCGACGCCGCCCGGCTGGCGCCACTCGCGCGCGTAGGTCACGTCGCGCAGGGGGCCCGCGCTCCGGTTGCTGAGGATGACCGTGACCATCACGCCCGGCACCTCGCGGATCACGGCCAGCTCGGTGCGGATCTTCAGGTCGCGCAGGCGGCCGATGGCCACGGCGCCCTGCTCGCCCGCCACGAACTGCAGCTCGCTGATCGCGCCGCGTCCGGCCCAGTCCGGGCCGCGTGATCCGGCCGCGCCGGTGCGCAGCTCCGTGCCCTCCACGAAGGAGAGCGCCGCCCACTCGTCCACGTCGCCCAGGAGCCAGGCGGGCGAGCTGGTGGGAGAGAGCCGGGTGCCGCCGCCCGCGGGCACGGCCACGGCGCGCACGCCCTCGGCGGCCGCGACGAGGCCGCCCGGGCCGATGGCCACGCGCGCGCCCGCGACGCCGAGCCAGCGGGCGGGCAGGTCGTGCAGGCCCTGCGCCGCGGCGGGGAACGGCGGATCGGAGGCGTGCGCGACCGACGCGACCGCGGCCAGTCCCGCGAGCAGGCAGACAGCGAGGGCGACGCGGCCGCGGGCCATGGCGCGCTTTCGATCCGGGAGGTTTCGGGATGCGCCGGCGCAGGATGGCCGGGCGGCAGGACTCGGGACGTTCACGAAGGTCACCTCATTCTGCCACGGCCGGAGGGGCATGGCCGGGGCAGCCGGATCGGCGTCGTCCTCGCCGGGAGGAAACGGCTGGCGGACCGCTATCCTCGGTCAGCGTGCTGCGCGCCGTGTTACTCCCGCTGGCGGTCGCGCTGGCCTGCGCCGGCGCGACGGGGCCGACCGCCGGCCGCGCGGACGTGCGCATCCACAACATCCAGGGCGCCGCGCAGCGCTCGCCGCTCCTCGGCCGCGCCGTGCGTGACGTGCCGGGCGTGGTCACCGCCGTGGTGCGCGTCGGATTCTGGATGCAGGACCCGCGGCCCGACGACGATCTGGCCACGTCCGAGGCGCTGTTCGTGCACCTGGACCCGCCCGCGGTGGATGGCGTCCGGCTCGCGGCCGGCGACGACGTGCTCGCGAGCGGCACCATCGAGGAGTACGTGCCGGCCAGCCGCGCCGGCCAGCTGCCTGTCACGCAGATCGGCGGCGCGGTGCTGTCGAGGATCCTGCGCCACGACGCGCCCGCGCCCTCGGCCATGCGCCTCGGCCGCGGCGGCCGCCAGCCGCCGACCGAGCTCCTGTGCGATGACGCGCGCGACGGCGACGCCGGCTCGGGCCCGTTCGATCCCGCGCAGGACGGCCTCGACTTCTGGGAGAGCCTCGAGGGCATGCTGGTCGAGGTGGCGGACCCCGTGGCGTGCTCGCCCACCTCGTCGCTGGGCGAGCTGTGGGTACTGGCCGACGGCGGCGCCGACGCCACCGGCCGCAACGCGCGCGGCGGCGTCACGCTCGCGCCGGGCGACGTCAACCCCGAGCGCATCCAGCTCGTGTCCACGTTCGCGACGCTGCCGCGCGTGGACGTGGGCACGCGGCTGCTGCAGGACGGCGCGCCCCGGCTGCGCGGCCTGCTCGACTACGCCTTCGGCAACTTCCGGCTGGCCGTGCTCGCGCCGGTCGAGGCGGCCGGCGGCGGCGGCGTGGTCCCCGACGTCGCGCGCCCCGCGGCCGCGGATGAGCTGTCGGTCGCCACGTTCAACGTCGAGAACCTCTCGCTGGCGAGCGACGCGGCAAAGTTCGCGGGGCTGGGCCGGATCATCGCCGTGAACATGGGTGCGCCCGACCTGTTGGCGCTGGCGGAGGTGCAGGACGACAGCGGGTCGGCGAAGGACGGTGTGGTGACATCGGTCGGGACGGCGTGGCGGCTGATCGAGGCCGTGCGTGCAGCGGGCGGACCGGACTACCGCTACATCGATATCGAGCCCGAGGACGGGCAGGACGGCGGCCAGCCCGGCGGCAACATCCGCTGCGGCCTCCTGTGGCGCGAGGATCGCGGGCTCCTGCTGGTCTTCCGTCCCGGCGGCGACGCGCGCAGGGCCGTGCGCGTGGACCGGCGCGACGACGGCGGCTGGCTCTCGCCGAGCCCGGCCCGCGTCGCGCCCGACGCCGCGTGCTGGAAGGTCAGCCGCAAGCCGCTGGCTGCCGAGTTCACGTGGCGCGGCGAGCGGCTGGTGGTCATCGCGAACCACTGGACCAGCAAGAGCGGCGACGACTCGCTGGCCGGCGCGCACCAGCCTCCGCGCCAGCCCAGCGCGGCGCACCGGATCGAGCAGGCGCGCGGCGTGCGAGCCTTCGTGGACGAGCTGCACACGGCCGGCGCGAGCGTGCTCGTGCTGGGCGACCTGAATGACTTCGGCTTCAGCGAGATGCTCGGCGTGCTGACCGCGGGCGGCGCGCTGGTCGAGCTGACGGATCGGCTCCCGGCGGCGGAGCGCTACAGCTACATCTGGCAGGGGAACAGCCAGCAGCTCGACCACGTGCTCGCGAGCCCGGCGCTGGACACCGCGTGCACCGACATCGCGGTGCTGCACGTGGCCAGCGAGTTCGCGGGACAGGTCAGCGATCACGATCCGGTGCTGGCGCGCTTCCGGGTCGTTGCGCGATAGCTCACCCCTCGCGCCCGACCATCCGCAGCACCTCCGCGGCATCCTCGTGGCTGTGCGTGAAGCCCAGCGCCCGCTCTGCCGCGATGGTGGCCTTCGATCGGAACGCCACCACGTAGCCTCGCCGCCATCTCGCGCTCGTGTTCCCGCCCGAGCCATGCAGCGTGCGCTCGTGGTGCACCGACACATCTCCGGGCTGCAGCCGCGCCGGCATCGGCCGATCGTCCGCACGCAGCGTGGCCACGAGCGTGTGGCTCTTTCCGCGGTCGCCGTGCAGCGGCGCGTGCTCGCGCAGCCGCGGCTCGCGGTGGCTGCCCGACACGAACTGCACGCAGCCGTTGTCCAGGTCGGTCTCGTCCAGCGCGAGCCAGAAGGAGGCCGTGCGTGTGTCGGGCGTGAGCGGCCAGTAGGCCAGGTCCTGGTGCCAGTGGAAGACGGCGTCGGCCTTGCCCGGCGGCTTGGCCACGAGCTGGTCGTAGTCGAGGTCGAGGTCCGGACCGCAGAGCTGCGCGGCCACGTCCGCGGCGCGCTGCTCGTACAGGTTGCCGCCGAGCGTCGGGTGCCAGCGCCGCGGCAGCATGACGTTCACGATGGAGAACTCCTCGATCGGCCGGCCGAAGTCGGCGGTCATGTCGCAGAAGTCGCGGCCGGGCACGCGGATCTCGCGCCGCAGGAAGCGCTCGTAGGTGCGCGTGAGGTCGGCCAGCTCATCGGACGAGAGCAGGCCGCGCAGCACCACCCAGCCGTCGCGCGCGAAGGCGGCGCGCTCGGCGTCACTGACGCGATAGCGCGCTCCGTCGCGGCGCGTGTCGGCGGCCTCGCTCACGGCGGCGCAGTCTAACGCCCGCGCGTCGCCCCGCTCAGAAGGCGAACTGCCAGCCCACGGTCGCGAACCAGTCGAGCGAGAGCTGCGGCCCGTCCAGCTTCTCGGAGAGCGGCGCGCCCACCTCGGTCACGAAGCTGCCGCGGCGCCAGCCGAGGGCGGCCTCGATGCGCCGGCCGGCCTGCAGGTCGGGGTCCTGCGTGGGCGACATCGCCGGATCCAGGTTGTCGTCGGCGCCGTGGACGCGGCCCCAGCGCCGCGCCGTGAGCCGACCCGACCAGCTCGAGCCGTCCGCGAGCAGGCGCGCCGCCCACAGCGAGAGGTCCTGGTGGTTGGGCGCCTGCCAGTCCTGCGAGTTCTGCCCGAGACGCTGCACGAGGCCGAACTGCGCGCCCAGCCGCCAGTCGCCGCGCGCGGCCAGCCACGTGAGGGCCGGCCGCAGGTCGAAGGTGCCCGAGCCGGGCTGCATGACGTAGTCCACGGTGGAGTTCGGGAAGCCCGGCATGTCGTCCTTCTCGTTGACCGAGCCGGTGGGCAGCGACACCCCGCCATGGAACACGAGGCGTTCGCCCGCGCCCTCCCAGGCGCGCGTGGTGAGGCCGAGCGCAAGGTCGCCCATGCCCGACGAGTCCATGTCGAAGTCGGTGCCGTCATCCATCACCATCTCCATGCGGCTGTCCATCCAGGGCAGCATGGCCATGAAGGTGGTGTCCTCGTCCAGACCCACCATGGCCTCGACCATGGTCATGTCCATGGTCATGTCGCGCGGCGCCATCGTGTAGCCCTGTCCGAGGACCTCGGCCACGCCGAGCTCCTTGTGGCCGTCGAGCGTGCCGATGAACCGCGAGCGCTCGACGCGCACGGTCACCATCCACTCCTTCGGCGCCATGAGCATGGCGTTGCCGAAGGGCACGGGCACGTTGCCGCACAGGTCGTCGAGGCAGCCCTCGGCCTGGAAGCCGGTGACCGGCTCGATCTCGAGCGACTCCTGGCCGCGCGTGGACGCGACGAGCAACAGGACGAGCGCCAAGGTGCGACGCATCCGGCCTCTCCCATCCGAAGGGCCGGCATCGAAGCAGGGCGCCGCTCGCGAATCAATCGTTCTGCGCACTCACTCGACCCAGCGCGTCTGCAGCGGCGCCAGCAGCGACCACGGGCGCAGCGAGTTCCAGACCGTGAGCCGGCGGGTCGCATGCGGCTGGCTGCCCACGATCTGCGGCCGCGCGGGCGCGTGGGGGTGCGGGTTGTGCACGAGCAGGCCGCCGTCGAGCGCGCTCACGAGGCAGTGCTGCAGCGCGTCGCGCGGCGGGTCGGGCGGCGGCGGCGCGCCGGGGAGCTCGCCGGCCAGCCAGGCGTTGAGCAACGCCAGCGCGGCCAGCGGCGTGCCGTCGCCGCGCAGGACGGCGCCGCGGCCGAAGGCGACGCAGGCGGCGCCCTCGGGCCGGGCGCGCAGCGTGTGCTGGGCCGGGAGCAGGTCGGCCACCTCGTCGCTCCCGGACGCGGCTCCGCGCGCAGGAATCCAGGCCCGGCGCACGAGCGCGCCCAGCTCGCGGCGATCGGGACTGCCCCAGTCGCGGTGTGGCACGTGCGTCGGCGGCAGCAGGCGCAGCATGGCCAGGTCCCCGCCGGGCGCGCGCGGCAGAGGGCGCACGAGGGTCTGTGCGCCGCGGCCGGCGAACGGCTCGAGCGGCTCGCCGTCCAGCCAGAGCCGCAGCGGCGCGTGCGGCGCGGCGGGCGGCACGCACAGCTCGACCCGCAGCTCGCAGGCGCGCGGGTCGCTGCGGGCCACGAGTGGCACGGGCAGCAGCATCTCGGCCGCCGGGCCGGTCCAGCGACAGGGCAGGGGCGTCGGCTCGCCCGGCTCGGTCCAGTGGTCCAGCGGCACGGCGCCGCGGCCATCGCCGGCACCCGGCCGCGCGATGGCGTCGGGAAAGGCCCAGCGGCCGTCCTCGCGCCCGTGCCAGCCGGTGCCGAGCAGGACGCGCGCCGCGTCCTCGCCCGGCCACACGATGGGAGTGCCGTCCGGCAGGTCGAGCACCAGGTGCAGGCTGCCGGGCGCTGGCGGAAGGAGCGCGGCGAGGCGTGTGGCTTCGTCGTCCCGCGGCGCGCTCGGCGCGCCGTCGTCGTCCAGCAGCTGCGGCGCCTGCGGCGCGGACGCGATGAGCACGCCGCCCTCGGACACCCAGCGCGCGAGGGCCGCCAGCGCGGCGCGCGGCGCATGCTCGCCGTCCAGCCAGATGAGCCCCGCGAGCCCGGCGAGCGAGCCGCGAAGTACCTGTCGCTCGTCGAGCAGGTCGAGGTCGCAGGCGCGGCGCAGTGCCGGGAATGCGTGCGCCAGCGCGTCGGGCGCGCCATGGCCCGGCGAGAGTGCGAGGTCCGTGGTCGCGTAGAGGCAGCCGACGGGCGGCCGCTGCGGCTGCCGGCCCAGCGCCGGGCGCACGGCGTCGAAGCTGGACCTGGCCGCCGCGAGCTGCTCGGGGAACTCGAACAGGCCGCGTGCGCCGGCGGCCACGTCCACGAAGGCGCGCTCGTGCAGCAGCCAGACGGGGATCTCGCGCGGCGCCTCGGTGAGCAGCGGCACGCCGTGGTCGCGGCACAGCGAGGCGATCCGCCGCGTGAACAGCTCGCCCTGCGCCGCGCCGGTGAAGCACACGGCGGCGCGGCCGCGCGCCGCGAGCCCGACGAGCGCGTGCCAGTCGCTGCCGAGCTCGAGCGCCTCGGAGCAGTGGCCCAGCTTGATCTCGCGCGGCAGGTCGGGGAACAGCTCCTCGGCCAGGGCGAGCAGGCGGCGCGCGCCGTCCTGCACGGCGCCGGCGTAGAAGCGCGCGAAGGCCGCGCGCTGCGGCAGCGGGGCGTCCCGGCCCGGGAAAGGCGGCGCGTCGAAGGCCGACTCGGGCAGGAGCCACGCGGCCGCGAGCCGCGCGGGAGTGTCGTGCAGCGCGCGCACCTGGTCGCGCCACGCGGCGCGCGCCGGCTCCTCGTCGCACCACAGGCCCGGGTGCTGGTGCTGCCGCTTGCCGATGAGCCAGTCGGCCGTGCCGCTGCCGTGCGCGAACTCGCCGTAGTCGGCGGGCCAGGCGAGCACGACGCCGTGCAGCACGTCGCGCAGCGCGGCGGCCAGCGCGCGCCAGAAGCGCTCGGCCGCGAGCCACGTGGACGGTGCCCACGGCGAGGGCAGCGCGGAGTCCGCGCCGTGCTGCAGGCAGCGCGACGGCACCCAGTCGGCGCTGCCCACGTGCCAGTCGGGCGCGGCGTGGACCCAGGGGTAGGCCACGTAGCGCAGGCCGGCGCGCGCCGCGGCCTGGGCGTTGCCGCGCGGCAGGCTCCAGTCCCACTCGCCCGGGCGCGGCTCGACGAGCTGCCAGGCCACGTAGTCCTCCACGGCGTCGAAGCCCAGCGCGCCCCAGCCGGCGAGCAGCTCGCGCTCCTCGCGCGGGTCGGGCAGGGGCTCGCCGTGGCGCGCCGCGTGCAGCCGCTGCACGGAGAGATTCCCGGTGCGGAAGGGGATCACGCGCGGCACGGTAGCAGAGGCCCGGCGCCCGGAGGCCCGGGGACGGATGGACAGCCGGCCGGCGAGGTGCTTTCCTAGTCCGGCCCGCCGCCCGGCCCCGGAAAGGAGCTGACCATGGGAACCCGCGACAAGCGCGTCGATGCCTACATCGCGAAGCAGGCCGACTTCGCGCAGCCCATCCTGCTGCACCTGCGCGAGGTGGTGCACGACGCCTGCCCCGGCGTGGTCGAGACGCTGAAGTGGAGCTCGCCGTCGTTCGAGTACAAGGGCCTCCTGTGCGGCATGGCCGCCTTCAAGCAGCACGCCGTGTTCGGCTTCTGGAAGCACGAGCTCGTGGTGGGCGACGACGGCAAGGCGCGCGAGGCCATGGGCAGCTTCGGCTGCCTGAAGACCCTGGACGACCTGCCATCGAAGAAGGCGCTGGCCGGCTACGTGCGCAAGGCGATGAAGCTCAACGATGAGGGCATCGCCGCGCCGCGCAGGAAGACGCGCCCGAAGAAGCCCGTGGCCATGCACCCGGACCTGAAGAAGGCGCTCGGGAAGAGCAGGAAGGCGCAGGCCACGTTCGACGCCTTCCCGCCCAGCCAGAAGCGCGAGTACGTGGAGTGGGTGGCCGACGCCAAGGGCGACGACACGCGCGCGCGCCGCGTCGCGCAGGCGGTGGAGTGGATGGCGCAGGGCAAGCGGCGCAACTGGAAGTACGAGAACTGCTGATCGCCGCCGTGTCCGCTGGGCGGCGCCCGATATGGAATGGGGCGACTGGCTGAACCGAGCCACTCCGGCCCGGGCACCTATCCGGAACCGGCCACCTGGCCTAGAGTGCGTCGCGTCGAGGAGCGCCGTCCCGCGTGGGCCGGCCACGTCACTCACAAGGGGGTGTCTCATGCTCACGGCATCACGCAGGACGTCCTGGCTGCCCGTCACTCTGCTCTCGATCGCGCTGGTCGCCGGCGCGACGCCCGTCGCACAGGCCCAGTGTCCGGGGCCCGATGGCCTCGACCTCGGCCCCTGCTGCGCGCCCGTCTTCCCGAACCTGCCGCCCTTCCTGTCCGTCTCGCTGCCCGGCCTGAACATCTGCTTCACGCAGTGCAGCACCGCGGCCACGCGCACGCTCAAGGTGTCGTGGACGACGCTCGTCCAGGTCGCCTGCGGCGAGTACAACACGACGCTCACGGTCTCGGACGGCGGGTCGGGCACGCCGCTGCTCAGCGGCACGCTGGTGCTGGACTACACCCGCACCTGGAACGAGGTGGACACGGCCGGCAACCTGCTGCAGGTCTGGCGCTTCGTCGCCAAGGCGGACCTGTCCGCGATCGCCGGCGTGCTCCCGCCCTCCTGCTCGATCCCCAACTGCATCGTGCCGCTCGGACCGCACCCCACGGCTTTCTACTACGGCTACATGGACTATGCCGAGCCCTGCGTCCCGGGCGCGCTGCCGGGGAACTCGCTCGTCCTCTACCACGCCTGCGACCGCTTCATCCACGCGCCGGGCCTGTCGGACAAGCCGGGCGCCTTCCATCCCCTGGACTCGTTCGCGATCGTGGCGCCGCACGACGCGATCCAGCCCTTCGTGCCCGCCAACTCGATCGCGGCCTCCGGCGCGATCTTCGGCGAGGCCCTGCGCGACGTGAACACCTTCCTGCCGGCGCCCAATCCGTGCTTCGTCGAGGATCCGGTGGTGCAGGGCTCCATGACCAAGCTGGCCGCCGGCTGCCTGTGCCCGCTGAAGAACAACCCCAAGCAGGTGACGCTGCGGCAGGTCAAGATCACGACCAACTGCGTGAATGCGGCCGGCCTGCCTGGCGCGGCGGCGTCGCTGGCCGTGGCCTTCCCGATCCTGCCCTGGTTCCACATGGTGACCACGAGCATCGGCTCCTGGACGAACCCCGGCGTGTACCCGGGCGCCGAGGGCGCGTGGGTGGACGAGGGCCTCTTCGTGCACCAGTCCGCGTGCAACGGCGACTGGGTCGAGCTCAAGTACGGCGGCTCGACGCGCGGCGGCTTCACCGCCATCCTGCCCGTCCCGATCCCGGTCCAGAACTTCACCGACCTGGTGGACAACTACACCGCGCCCCTGTTCGGTCCGTATCCGTCGCCGATCCTCGGCAGCGTGCGGCCCACGGATCACCTCCTCTACGTGAATGAGCCGTAGCCGCCGAGCGCGGGGAACACGCGCAGGTCGTGGTCTGCGCCCTGGCGCCGAGAGGCTGATGCGCGCGGCGCGCCGGCAGGGGGCTATCCTCGCGGCCGCGTGTTCCCCATCGGCGACACCGCCGTCTGCCGGCGCTTCCCGCTCATGGTCTGGCTGATCATCGCCGCGAACGCGCTGGCCTTCCTGCACGAGCTGAAGGTGCCGCCGGTCCGCGTGGACGAGCTGCTCGACCTCTACGGCGTCGTGCCGGCGCGCTTCACGCACCCGCGCTGGGCCGAGGCCCAGGGCTACCCGCGCGACTGGCTGCCGCTGGTCACGCACATGTTCCTGCACGGCGGCTGGGCGCACCTCATCGGCAACATGTGGATGCTGAAGATCTTCGGCGACAGCGTCGAGGACCGCATGGGGCCGCTGCGCTTCCTCGCCTTCTATCTGCTGTGCGGCGGCCTCGCGCTCGGCACGCACCTGCTGTTCGAGCGCGACAGCGCGCTGCCCGTGGTGGGCGCGTCGGGGGCCATCGCCGGCGTCATGGGCGCCTACTACGCGCTGTTCCCGCGCGCGAAGGTCACCGTGCTCGTGCCGGTGATCGTCTTCCCGCTGCTCTTCGACGTGCCGGCCGTGTTGTTCCTGGGCCTGTGGTTCCTCATGCAGGCGTGGAGCGGCGCGCTCTCGATCAGCTCGCGCGCCTTCGCGGGCGGCGTGGCGTGGTGGGCGCACGTGGGCGGATTCGTGGCCGGCGTGCTGCTGGCCTGGCTCTTCGTGCGTCGCGAGCGCTGGCGGCGGGCCGACCCGGGATACCTCGCCCCGCGGACCGCGTGGCGGGGCAGCAGCTGGGGACGCGGCTGACCAGGAGCGCGCGACCTCTTGCAGCACGAGCGCGGAAGGCACACGCCGCGGCGGGGCAGACGGCGTCCCGGCGCGGCGTGGCGAATCGGTGGTGCCCGCGCGTCACCGGGCCGCGCGCGCCGCCGCTGGCGTAGGCTGGCGCCCCGCATGGTCCGGCCGCTCTCCCGCTTCGTCGACGTCCGCCCCGGCGAGGGGCGCGCGCTCCTGCTCGCGTCGGGCTGCTTCCTGCTCCTCCTGTTCGCCAACGGCGTGCTGCGCTCGCTGCGCGACGGCCTGCCCGACGTGGACGACATGCCCTGGCTGTTCACGGGCACGTTCGTGACCACGCTGCTGGCCGTGCCCGCCTACCTGTGGCTGGTGGCGCGCTTCCCGCGCCGGCGCATCGTCACGGTGGCCTACGTCGCGCTCGCCGCCAGCCTGCTGCTCTTCGCCGCCGCGCACCGGGCCGGCGCGGACGGGCGCGCCTTCGCGGCCGCCTTCTGGGTGTGGTTCTCGACGCTCAACGTGCTCGTCGTGGCGCTGTTCTGGAGCCTGGCCGCCGACGTCTTCGGCGCCGCGCGCGGGAGCCGGCTGTTCGCGGCGGTGGCCATGGGCGGGACGCTGGGCGCGCTGCTGGGAGCCACGTTCACGACGCGCTGGTCCTCCCGCCTCGGCGCCGAGGGCCTGCTGCTGCTGGCGGCCGCCGTGCTGCTGGCCTGCCGCTTCGTCGTGGCTGCGCTGCTGCGCGCCACCGCCGACTGGCCGGCGCGCACGCCGCACGACGACCGGCGCGCGGCCATCGGCGGCGCGCTGCTCGACGGCGCGCGGCAGGTGGCGCGGCGCCCGTACCTGCGTGGCGTGGCGGCGCAAGTGCTGTGCCTCACGGCCGTGGCCACCTTCTCCTACATGCTCAAGGCGCACGTCGTGCGCGCCGAGGCGGGCACGGCGCTGGAGCGCGTGGCGCGCTTCGCGCGCGTGGACGCGGTGGCCTGCGCGCTGGAGCTGCTGCTCCAGCTCTTCCTGACCGGCCCGCTGCTGCGGCGCGGCGGGCTGGTGTGGGGGCTGCGCAGCCTGCCCGCCCTGTCGCTGGTCAGCTGCGCGGCGCTGGCCGCGGTGCCCACCCTGGCCATGCTGGGCCTGGTGGAGGGCCTGCGCCGCGCGGTGCAGTACGCCGTCTACCGGCCGGCGCGCGAGCTGCTCTTCACCGTGGTGCCGCCGCTCGAGACCTACGGCGCCAAGGGCTGCATCGACACCTTCATCTACCGCGGCGGCGACGTGCTCACGGTCTGGGCCGCCGACGGCCTCGTCGCCTCCGGCGCGGGGGCGACGGGCCTGGCGCTGGCCGGCGTGCCCGTTGCCGCCGCGTGGTACGCCCTCGCCGGCTGGCTGGCGCGCGAGCAGCGCAGCCTGGCCGCCGCGCCGCCCGCTTCCCCTCCGCCCGCCCCGCTCCTTCCCGAAGGACAACCCGCATGACGCTCACTCGCCGTCACCTCATCGCCTCCGCCGCGGCCGCCGGAGCCGCCGGCGCCCTCGCCCCGCTGCTGCGCGCGCAGCAGGCCGCGTCCGGCCCGGTGCGCCGCGTGCTCGTGCTCGGCGGCACGGGCTTCCTCGGGCCCCACGTCGTGGACGCCTGCGAGGCGCGCGGCTGGAAGCTGACGCTCTTCAATCGCGGCAAGACGCGGCCGCACCTGTTCGACGCCGACCGCGACGTGGAGACGCTGCTCGGCGACCGCGACGGCGACCTCGTGTCGCTCGCGGAGGCCATCGCCAAGGGCGCGCGCTGGGACGCCGTGGTGGACACCTCGGGCTACGTGCCGCGCATCGTGAAGGACAGCGCCACGCTGCTCGCGCCGGCGGCGGGCCAGTACGTCTTCATCTCCACCGTCTCGGTCTACGCCGACACCGCCACGGAGAACCAGGACGAGAGCGGCTCGCTGCTCACGGTGGAGGATCCGACGAACGAGGACGTCATGGCCAACTACGGCGCGCTCAAGGCACTGTGCGAGACGGCCGCCGAGTCCGCCTGCCCCGGCCGCACGGCCAACCTGCGGCCGGGCCTCATCGTGGGCCCGGGCGACCCGTCCGACCGCTACACCTACTGGCCCTCGCGCCTGCAGCGCGGCGGAGAGGTGCTGGCGCCCGGCAGCGGCGACGACCCGGTGCAGTACATCGACGTGCGCGACCTGGCCGACTTCGTCGCGCGCTCGATCGAAGGCAAGGTCGTGGGCACCTTCAATGTGAACGGCCCCGCCAGCCGCCACGTGATGCGCGAGTTCGTGACGGCCTGCGACACGGCCGCCGCCGGGCTGCTGCCCGACCGTCCGGCCACCACGCTCACGTGGGTGCCCACGGCCTTCCTCGCCGAGCAGCAGGTGGCCGCGTGGCAGGACCTGCCCGTCTGGATCCCGTACGAGGGCGACAGCAAGGGCTTCCACACCATGCGCAGCGACAAGGCCATCGCGAAGGGCCTCACGTTCCGGCCCGCGCTCGAGACGGCGCGCGACACGCTGGTGTGGTGGCGCGAGCAGCCGCCCGAGCGGCAGGCCAAGCCGCGCACCGGCCTGACGCCGGAGCGCGAGGCCGAGGTGCTGGCCGCCTGGCACGCCGCGGAAAAGAAGCAGGAGGGGTAGCAGCCCCGTGGTAGAGGTGGCGCGCGTGGACCGACCCGTCACGCGCAGCCTCACGCCGAGCCAGGCCGCTGCGCTGCGCGCGTCGCTCGCGGCGCGCGGCCACGCGCTGGCGAAGAACCCGAAGAACCCGTACATCGCCTTCGAAGTCCGCACCGACGGCCGCTCGATCGTCACGCTCTACACCTCGGGCAAGCTGGTGTGCACGCTGCGCTCCGGCGACGCCGAGGGCGCGGGGCTCGGCGCGTTGGTCGCGGAGCTGTGCGGCGAGGCGCCGGGTGAGGCCGGCGCTGCCGCCGCCCCGGCGCGCGGGAACGGCGTCGCGCAGGGCACGCGGCCGGACCTCGCCTGGCTCATGGGGGCCGACGAGACCGGCACGGGCGAGCTGCTCGGTCGCGCCGTCGTCGCCGGCGTCGCGCTGCAGCCGGCGGCCGCGCCGGCGCTGGCCGAGCTGGCCGGGCACGTGGAGACCAAGGCGGGCCGCGCGGCCTCCGGCTGGGAGACGCTCGACGAGCGCCTGCGCGGCCTGCCCGGCATCCGTCCGTCGGTGCTGCCCATCCCCAACCGCCTCTTCGACGCCTGGTCCAAGAATGGCCTGCTCGACCTGGCCTACGTGCGGCTCGCGAACGACCTCTTCGCCGCCGCGGGCCTCGGCGCCGGCCGTCCCGCCGGCGCGCTGCGCGGCGTGGAGCTGGCCATCGACGACTATGGCGCGGGCGAGCTGCTCGTGCGCGCCATCGCCACCTGGCGCGGCGACGGCGCGCACGTGGTGCTGCAGCACCGCGCCGACGACGAGCACCTGGCGGCCCGCGCCGCCTCGGTGCTGGCGCGCGCCGCGCGCTCGCGCGAGTTCGAGGGGCTCAAGGCCGAGGCCACCGACGGCTCGCTCGGCACCGGCAACGCCGGCAACGCGGCGACGCTGCGCTGGATGCGCAGGCGGGCCGAGCAGGTCCGCGCGGGCACCGCGTGGCCGTCGTTCGTGAAGACCAGCTTCCGCACGGCGCGCGAGCTGGTCGGCCTGCCCGAGGTCGAGAAGCGGCGAGTGCCGCCACTGCAGCATCTGCTGGACGCCGAGTCGGCGGACGCCTTCGTGCGCGGGCGGCTCGAGTTGCGGGGCGCCGCCTTCCGCTGGGGCGACGACACGACGTGTCGCTTCGTCGTCCGGCCCGACGGCACGCTCGTGGAGCCGCGTGCGAGCGTGGCCTACGAGCTGCTGCCGATGCTCGTGGGGGGCGTCGTGCTGGCGGACGAGCTGGAGTCGGCGGCGCGCCGCGATCCGGGCGTGCTCGACGCCCTGCTCGACCGCGACCGCGGGCTGCTCTCGGGCTGGCGCCTGCTCGTCGGCCCGGCGCGCGACGAGGCCGATCCGTTGCTGGTCACGCTGGCGCGCGCACACCGAGCGGGCATCGTCGAGGTCGTGCCGCGGGAGGAGCGGGACGCGTCGCGACGGGCGCGTGAGAGCGGGGCGCTCGTCCTGCAGGCCGGGCGCCGCGCGGACGAGTTCGTCCTCGACGCCGGCTCAGACTAGGGACGCAGCCGACATCGCCTGTTTCGAATCCCTTCCTGTCACGCCGCATGGTGGAAGGCACAATAGGCTCCGGTCCAACCATGCTGTCGATGCTTCTCGCCGTCCTGATGCCTTGCCCCTTCCCGACGCAGACGGCGCCGGCGAAACCGCTCGCGGACGTGCCCGAGTGGCACGAGGCGAAGCGCCCGCCCAAGGACGATCTGGTCGAGTCCAAGGTCTGGCACTACGCGGCGAACGACTCGCCCGTCGAGTGGGAAGTCTTCGTCGAAGGGGAGCACGTGCGTGCGCGACTCGCCAACAGCAGGACACCTGCAGCGGCATCGAGGCTGCCCTTCGTGCCCGCGGTGGAGCCGATCGACACGGTCCGCGCCGTCATGCCCGTCGACGGTGGCTGGATCGTCGGCTTCAACAAGGGCGAGTTCGGCGCTTCCTTGTACTGGTTCAATCCGGACGGGACCGCGAACTACAAGATCTCGGACCATCAGGTCGTGGCCTTCGTGCAGCGTGGCGACGACCTGCTCGCGATCGAGGGCCTGGCTCATCTGAGCCTGAGCAACGGTTCGCTGATCCGGATCGCCCGAGCCGAGCCGGGGGGGCGATGGCTCGCGGCCACGCTGCTCGAGCTGCCCACGGCTCCGTATGCCGCCGTCATGCGGCGCGACGGCACGCTGGTCCTCGCGCTCTCGGACCGGGTCGTGTTCGTTGATGGCCGTGACCGGTTGCGGACGCTCGTCACGGACGAGGCCATCGGAGACGGATACCCCGACACCGCGGTGCTCTCGCCCGACGAGAGCCGGCTCTACATCGCGGGCAGGCAGTACGTGATCGAGGTGAACCTCACGCTGGGCTGGTTGCGGTTCCTCGTGCCAGACGAGACCTGGATCCACAAGCTGCCTGCGGACGACGAGGCCCGGATTCGTCGCATGTGGGGTGGTGAACTGGCGACCGGCGGCCAGGCTCGCTGACGGCCGTTCGGCGGAAAGCGGTCAGGGCCCGGTGCTCGGCGACGGCGGCGAGGGCGTGCCGGCCCTCAGGGCGCCGGCGCGATGTTGGGAAAGGTGTTGTCCACGTACACGTTTCAGCAGGAGCAGGCAGGTGGCCAGGCGTCGTGCGCTCATCGCGCTCAATCGATCGTCCCGAAGTCGTTGTCGAGGTAGACGTTTCCCGCGCCGAGGTTGTCGAGGTCGAAGCCGTCGCTGCCGTGGGCCGAGTTGCCCGTGAGCACGCCGTCCGCGCCGACCATCTCGAAGCCGTCGGAGCCCGCGCCCACGGACGAGTTGTCCGTGATCGACAGGAAGTTGCCGCGGATGTCGAAGCCGTCCTCGCCCGCCTGCTTGGCCTTGTTGCCGAGGATCGCGCCGCCCTCGATGGTGTTGTCCCAGAGGTAGGCGTCCGTTCCCGGCTTGACGACACGGTTGTCCTCCACGACGCAGTCGTCCGCCCGGAGGACGATGCCCAGCTGCTCGCTCCCGATGACGCGGTTGTCGCGCACCAGCACGCCGGTTCCCGACGCGTCGATCCCGGTCGTGTTGTCGAGCAGCCGGTTGTCCTGCACGATGCAGCCCGGGGACGTGGAGAAGACCTCGATGCCGTTGGTGAGCGAACGCTCCACGCGGTTGTCCACGAGGACGTTGTCCGGTCCGCGGACGAAGATCCCGCGGTCGCCGGAGTCGAGCACCACATTCCGGCTCGCGACGCAGGTCGAGACCGGGTCGGTGAAGCCCAGCGCGATCCCGTTGGCGCCTGAGCCGCTCACGTGGCAGCGATCCACGACCGAGTCGGAGAGATCGCCCAACGAGATGCCGTGCGCGGCCGCGTCGATGATCGTGCAGCGCGACAGCGTGAACGAGCCGGACTTGACGCCGGCGTCGATGCCGCTCCCGCCGGCGCGCTCCACGCGGCAGCGGTCCAGGAGCACGTCGCCCGACTCCCCGGCGACGATGCCGACGCCCGCCGGATCCAGGACGCGCACGCGACTCAGCGTCACGAGCTCGCACTCGGGCCCCAGGAGCACGCCGACGCCCAGGGCGCCCTCGATGCGCAGGTGCTCCACCGTCACGTTGGTGCAGTGGGTCAGCGTGAGGGCCGGCGTGAGGGCGGTCCCGCCGCCCAGGACGACCTTGCCCTTGCCCCGCAGCACGATGTCCGACAGGAGGTTCATCTCGATGGGCACGTTGTAGCTGCCCGCCGCCAGCACGACCTCGTCGCCGGCCTGCGCCGCGGCCAGCGCCTCGGCCACCGTGGGGAAGTCGCCGGGGACGTGCAGGACGTCCGCGCGCGCGCCGGCCGCGAGCAGTGCGGCGGCCAGCCCCGCGAGCAGACCGCTACTCGACGTGAGTCGTGCCGAAGTCGTTGTCGACATAGACGTTCCCGTTGCCAGAGGGGTCGAGCAGGTCGAAGCCCGCGCTGCCCTTGCCCTTGTTGCCGATGAAGATGCAGCTCGCGCCCACGACCTCGAAGCCGTCATCGCCCGCGCCCTGCACGCGGTTGTCGGTGACGTGCGTGTCATCCGCGCTGACGACGATGCCGTCACCGACCGGCGACTTGACCTTGTTGTCCGCGAGCGTGCAGCCGTTGCTGCCGGACGTGATGACGATGCCCTCGGCCAGCGACTTCAGCACCCGGTTGCCCGACACCACCTGGAGTCCCGAGTCGGACACGTGGATCCCGGCCAGCACGGGCTTCACGATGCGGTTGTCCAGCACCTGGTGCACGCCGCTGCTGATGAGCAGGCCGCGCGAGGCCGGCCGGATCAGCCTATTGTCGCGCGCGATGCAGGCGTCACCGGCCTGGATCTGCAGGCCGACGTTGCCGGCATCCAGCACGCGATTGTCCTCGACCAGCATCCCCTCGCCATTGACCTCCAGGCCCGAGTCGCCGCTGTCGCGCACGACACACTTGCGCAGGATGCCCCCGTCCAGGTTGTCGATGTTCGGGACCATGCGGATGCCGACGGCCTGCGCGCGCTCGACGGTGACGTGCTCGACGACGACGTCGAAGCCGTCCACGATCTCGATCCCGTCGCCAGCGCCATCGAGGATCGTGCAGTGGCTCACGAACAGGGAGTTGCTGTTCTCGGCGTGAAGGCCGTCGTCGCCGGCCCCGGTCACGACCAGGTGCTCGATGAGGACGAAGTCGCTGTCGACCACCGCGATGCCGACGCCCACCGGGTTCTCGATGCGGCAGTGGCTCACGAGCGCGAGGGCGGATTCGAAGATCCTGAGGCCCTCGCCTGGCGCGCCCTCGATGCGCAC